>Ga0209810_1000376_pt1 | contig 103852 bp, 103 predicted proteins | sample Coa_R1_7_FD_187159 | JGI IMG/M metagenome (GOLD analysis project Ga0209810, IMG submission 187159) | Surface soil microbial communities from Centralia Pennsylvania, which are recovering from an underground coalmine fire - Coalmine... | ecosystem: Environmental > Terrestrial > Soil >... | reverse complement strand
GGCGGCGGCGCCACCTGGGGTGACGTCGACGCGGCCGCGCAGGAGCACGGGCTGGCGGTCCCGGGCGGGTTCATCAGCCACACCGGCATCGCCGGCCTCACCCTCGGCGGCGGCATCGGCTGGCTCACCCGCATGCTGGGGCTGAGCTGCGACCGCCTCGCCGGCGCCGAGCTGGTCAGCGCCGACGGGCGCACGGTTCGTGCCGATCCCGACACCAACCCGGAGCTCTTCTGGGCGCTGCGCGGGGGCGGCGGCAACTTCGGCGTGGTCACCTCCTTCGAGTACGCGCTGCACCCGGTCGGCCCCATGGCCAACCTCGGCCTGTTCTTCTGGGAGGCGGCGCGGGGCGCCGAGGCCCTCTCCTTCTGCCGCGAGTTCGTGCGCACCGTGCCCGAGGACTGCGGCATCCTGGTCGCCGGGCTCAACGCGCCGCCGGCGCCGTTCGTCCCTGCGGAGCACCACTTCGCGCCCGGGTACGCGCTGATCGTGGTGGGCTTCGGCTCGGCCGAGCAGCACGCCTCGGTGATCGCACCGGTGCGCCAGGGCCTGGCACCGCTCTTCGAGCTGGTGGCGCCCATGCCCTACGTCGCGCTGCAGCAGATGTTCGACGAGGGCAACCCCTGGGGGATGCTCGCCTACGAGAAGGCGCTGCACCTCGAGGAGCTGACCGACGAGGCCATCTCGGTCATCGTGGAGCACTTCCCGCGGCACCGGTCACCGCTGTCCTTCATGCCCATCTTCGTGGTCGACGGCGCGTACTCGCGAGTCGCCGACGACGCCACCGCGTACAGCGGTCTGCGCTCGACGCGCTACTGCGTCAACATCGCCGCGGTCTGCCCCGCGCCCGAGCTCTACGAGGTCGACCGGCCGTGGGTGCGCAGCTTCTGGGAGGCGCTGCGACCGCACGCGGTGGGCCCCGGCAGCTACGTCAACTTCATGTCGGAGTACGACGAGAACCGGGTCAGGGCCGCCTACGGCAGCGCCAAGTACCAGCGGCTCTCACGGCTCAAGGCGGAGTGGGACCCGGAGAACCTCTTCCATCTCAACGCCAACGTGAAGCCGGCGGGAGGCTGAACGCCTCCCGCCGAGCCTGCACGGTGGGCTCAGTGCTGGTTGCCCGCCGACGCGTAGAAGGTGACGCAGCCACCCGCGCCGCTGTTGTCGTTGTTGCTCCACAGCGACTGCACGGCGAAGCTGCCGCCGGCCGTGCTCACGTCGGTCGCGGCGCCGGGGCCGATGGAGATCCAGGCGCACTTGTCGCCGGTCTCGGCGCCCACGCTGTCGGTCCAGCCCAACCCCGGGTTGGGGTCGGTCGCCGCCTCGGCGAACTCGTGGCCGCCGACGATGCTCACGCCGTCGAGCAGGCCGGCGCTGCCGGAGTTGACGAAGTTCTGGCCACAGTTGGCACCGGCGTCCGTCTGGTAGGGGAAGTCGGTGTAGCTGAGGCCGCCGGCGGACGACGAGGCCATGCCGTGGTAGGCGCACCACTGGGTGTTGAAGCCGCTCGTCGAGTTGCCCTGCGGCGTGTCGATGATGTACTGCGTGTTGGCGTTGGACGCCGCCGTGGTGTTGCCGAAGAAGGCGGCGGCGCGCGCCGCCTCAGCCTGGATGTCGGCGTCGGTCGGGCTGTTGGGGATGGGGTTGGTGTTGTCCGACCAGGTGCCCTTCAGCACGCCCGCCGGGTTGCCCACGAACGGCCCGGTGGTGCAGGTCGTGCCCACACCCGTCGCGTTCTCGCAGTACTGCGTCTGGCTGGCCGGCCAGGTGGTGCCACCGATGCTGTTGAAGAAGTTTTGCTGGTAGGGAGCCTGCCCCGAGGGGTCGCGGCCGTTCCACTGCCAGTACACGATGTAGACGGCGGGGCTGGTCTGCACCGCACCACCGCCCCAGGTCATCGGCGTCCCGGCACCGCCGCAGGCGACCGAGACGACGACCGGCGGGAAGCAGTCGGCGTGACGCTGCAGGGTGGGCAGGACGTGGATGTTGGGCAGGCCGGTCTTGACGACCGCGCCGGATGCCGCGGATCCGCCGAGCGGAGCGGCCGCGGCGCCGAGCGCGGCGGCACCTGTGATGACGAGTGCGAGCGAACGCATACGTTCCTCCAAGCATGTCGGTCCCCTCCCCGGACATGACGCGCAGGAGGCGCGATGTTGACAGCCTAGCGCTCAGGGAACCTGCGACGCACGCCGCCACCTTGTGCAACCGTTTGCGCAGGCCGGCCCCTACTCAGCCCCGCCCTGGTAGTCGATGCTGACGCGCACCTGGGTGCCGTGGCCGGGCACCGAGGTGATGTCGAGCACGCCGTTCTCCAGGCCGGCGCGTTCGCGCATGGAGACGAGGCCGAGATGCCTGGTGCGTTCGGCGCGGACCTGCGCGGCGGCGACGTCGAAGCCCTTGCCGTTGTCGCGCACGCTGGCGACGACGCGCTGCGGGCCGATCATCACCGTGACGTCGATGGTGTCGCCGCCGGAGTGCCGCCCGGCGTTGGCCATCGCCTCCTGCACGATCCGGAACAGCGACGCCTCCAGGTCACCGGGAAGGCGCCGTTCGGCGCCGACGATGTTGAGGCGGGCCCGCATCCTGCTGCGCTGCTCGAAGTCGACGCAGAACTTGCGCAGCGTGGGCACCAGGCCGAGGTCATCGAGCGTCATCGGGCGCAGGTCGAAGATCAGCCTGCGCGTCTCCTCCAGGGCGACGCGCACCGTCGCCTTGAAGTCGGCGAGCTCGCTCATCGCGGTGTCCCGGTCGAGGTCGAAGACGCGCTCGACGATCTCCGCCTTGAGGACGAGGTTGGCCAGAAGCTGCGCGGGCCCGTCGTGCATGTCGCGGGCGATGCGCATGCGCTCGTCCTCGACGATCTGGAAGAGCTCGCGGGAGTTGACGCTGTGCGCCGCCACCGCCTCGTCCGCCTGCTCCCGCGCGGCGCACAACCCCGAGAGCCCGCGCTCGCAATCCTCGGCGGCCGCACCGGCGTCGTAGGCGCGCTGCTCCGCCGCGGCCAGCCGGGCACGCAGCATCTCCATCGCGCGCGCCCCCGACGGTCCCGCCACCGCCGCCGAGCGCTCCCAGTCGGCGAGCTGCGCCACCAGCGCCGCCCGCTCGGCCTCCGCCGCCGCCATGACGCTGCGGTGATGGGTGCGCGCCTGCTCCAGCTCCGCGATGCAGCGATCGACCGCGGCGCGCAGGCTGCCGCCCGCCGCCGGCTCGGCGATCCCCGTCGCATTCACAACGGGATCCACCTTAGCCGCGGCCCGCCTCCCCCACGGTCACACCGCGCCGCCACCCGGTAACGGCGCCGCAACAGGCGGCCGCCCCACCGCGCTGGGGAGCTACCCCAGCACGACGTCGTAGAAGAACCGCTCCTCGCGGGGCACGCCCTGGTCGACGTGGATGTGCTTCACCTCGGTGTACTCGAGGAGCCCGTAGGTGCCCAGCTCGCGGCCGATGCCGCTCTGCTTGTAGCCGCCGAAGGGGGCCAGCGAGTTGATGAGGTGCCAGTCGTTGATCCACACCGTTCCGGTGCGCAGCGCCTTGGCCATGTCGATGGCGCGGCGCGTGTTGCGCGACCAGACGCCGCCGGCGAGGCCGTAGATGGTGTTGTTGGCCCGCTCGATGACCTCCAGGTCGTCGGACCACCTCTGCACCACCAGGACGGGGCCGAAGATCTCCTGCTGGGCGGCCAGGCTGTCGTTGCGGACGTCGGCGAAGATGGTGGGGGCGATGTAGTAGCCCTTGTCGCCGACGCCCTCGGCGCGACCGCCGCCGCAGAGCAGGGTGGCGCCGTCGGCCTTGGTCTGCTCGATGGCGTGCAGGATGCTCTCGTACTGCTGGCGGTTGACCACGGGGCCGACCTGGGTGTCGAAGTCCATGGCGTCGCCGACGCGGAGCGCCTTGGCCCTGCTGACCAGCTGGTCCATGAACTCGTCGTAGACCTTCTCGTGGACGAAGAGGCGCGTGCCGGACTCGCAGACCTGGCCCTGGTGGAAGAAGGTGCCGAAGAGCGCGCCGTCGACGGCGATGTCGAGGTCGGCGTCGTCGCAGACGATGTTGGCCGACTTGCCGCCCAGCTCGAGGGTGACCTTCTTGATGGTCTCAGCGGCCATGCGCATGATCTCGCGGCCGGTGCGCGTCGAGCCGGTGAAGGCGACCTTGTCGACGTCGGGGTGCTCGACCATGCGGGCGCCGGCGTGAGGGCCGACGCCGGTGACGACGTTGAGCACGCCCTTGGGCAGCAGCCCCGTCTCGTCGATCGCCTTGACGAAGTCGAGGGCGGTCAGCGGCGTGAACGGCGAGGGCTTGAGGATGATGCTGTTGCCCATGGCCAGGGCGGGGGCGATCTTCCAGACCGCCATCATCAGCGGGAAGTTCCAGGGCACGATCCCGGCGCAGACGCCGATGGGCTCACGCTGCACGAAGTTCCACGACACCGCGGGGGTGTCGACCCAGGGCAGCGGCTCGTACCAGGGGATCTGCAGCGCCTGCTCGGCGAGGTGGCGGAAGTGCTCGATGGCGAGCGGCACGTCGACGACCGAGGTCTTGCGGACGATGGCGCCCGCCTGCTGCGACTCGGTGATCGCCCAGTCGGAGGAATGGTCCTGCAGGTACTTGGCGATCTCGTACATGATCGCGGTGCGCTGCGCCTGCGTCTTGTTGCGCCACTCGCCCTTGTCGAAGCTGCGGCGTGCGGCGGCGACGGCGCGGTCGGCGTCCGCCTCCGCACCGGCGGGCACGCGGGCGATGACCTCCTCGTTGGAGGGGTTCACCACCTCGTAGGTCTCGCCGCTGACGGCGTCGGCCCATTCGCCGTCGATGTACTGCTTGTAGGTCGCAACCTGCGGCTCGACGATCGTGGCCACGGGACACCTCCAACCCTGGGTGACTGAGACGTCAATTATCGCCCGAGGCGGGCGGCGAACGTCCTGGACGCGCCTGCGGAGGACCCCGAACGCCTGGTGACGTTCGGCCCTTCCTCCTCGATCCCGACCGCCCCCATGCTGGGGGCATGACCGAGAACGGCAAGAACGGCGGCCGCCTGGCGCGGCGCATCCTGCTCGCCGGCGACGGCTCCGACGACGCCAACGCCGCCGCCCGTGCCGCGGCCGACCTGGCGCGCCTGGCCTGCGCGGACCTGCACGTCGTCCACGTCTGGCAGCCCAGCCTGGTGCCGCTCCCCGGCGAGGCCGGTGAGACCGCCGCGCAGGAGCGGGCGCAGTCGATCCTCGAACGCATGCTCGACGCGGTGCGCGCGCGCGGTGCGCACGTCGCCGTCGGCCATCTCCGCAGTGGCAGGGCGGCCGACGAGATCCTCGCCTGCGCGGAGGAGATCGACGCCGACCTCGTCGTCGTCGGCAGCCGCGGCCTGGGCGCGCTGCAGCGCACCGTCGTGGGCAGCGTGTCCGAAGCCGTCGTGCACCACAGCACGCGCCCGGTGCTGGTGCTGCGGGCGGTTGCGGGCGCCTGGCCGCCGGTGCACGTCGTCATCGGCGACGACGCCTCGGCGGACGCGCGCAAGGCCGGCGAGCTGGCGGCCAGGATCGGCAAGGCCTTCGGCACCGACGCGGTCGTGGTGCGTGCGCTCAGCACGCTCCCGCGCATGCTCGACGGCGACTCCGACTCCGACGCGCACACCGTCGACGACGCGCTCGACGTCGCCGAGGTGTCGCTGGCCTCGCGGGCGCGCGAGCTGGAGCCGATGCTGGGGCAGCGTCCCCACGTCCACGTCGCCATCGACGACCCCGCCGCCGCGCTGGTCTCGGTCGCCTCCAGCGACGAGACGCCCGCGCTGATCGCCGTGGGCACGCGCGGCCTGGGCGCGCTGCAGCGCTGGCGCTTCGGCAGCGTGTCCACCGACGTCCTGCGCAGCGCACCGGGTGCGGTGCTCATCAACGCGCATCCGCGCGACACCCGCGACTCGTGAGCGCGGTCCGTCAGCGGGCCCGCGGGCGGCGGGCGACTCCCCACAATGGCGAGGCGATGAGCGACACCATGCCCTGGGAGGCCGACGTCGTCCTCGCCGACGGCGGCACCGTCCACATCCGGCCGATCCGCCCCGACGACGGCGACGCGCTGGTCGCGTTCCACGCCCGCCTCTCCGCGGAGACGCAGTACCTCCGCTTCTTCTCACCCAAGCCGGTGCTGACGCCCCGCGACGTGGAGCGCTTCACCCACGTCGACGGCGACATGCGCGTGGCGCTGGTGGCGATCCTCGACGGCGCGGTGGTGGGCGTGGCCCGCTACGACCGCATCCCCGGCACCGACGACGCCGAGGTCGCCTTCGTCATCGAGGACGCGCACCAGGGTCGGGGGCTGGGAACGCTGTTCCTCGAATACCTCGCGGCCATGGCCCGCGATCGCGGCGTCACCCGCTTCGTCGCCGACACGCTGCCGCACAACGCGCGCATGCTCGACGTCTTCCGCACCGCCGGGTTCGTCGCCGAGCAGCGATTCGCCGACGGGGTGGTCCGGGTCACCTTCCCCATCCGGCCGACCGATCGGTCGGTCGCCGCCATGGAGGACCGCGACCGCCAGGCCGCGGCGCACTCCATCGCCCGCCTGCTCTCGCCGCGCAGCGTCGCGGTGATCGGCGCGGGGCGGCAGCGCGGCACCATCGGGCACGAGGTGTTCCGCAACCTCATCGCCGGTGGCTTCGAGGGGCCCGTGTACCCGATCAACCCCAAGGCCTCGCACGTCGCCAGCGTGCGCGCCTACCCCAGCGTCCTCGACGTCCCGGACGACGTCGACCTCGCCGTCATCTGCGTCCCGGCGCCGCTGGTGCTGGAATCCGTCGACCAGTGCGTGGCCAAGAAGGTGCGCGGGCTGGTGGTGATCACGGCGGGCTTCGCGGAGATGGGCGGCGACGGCGTCGCCGAGGAGCGGCGCATCGTCGAGCACGCGCGCCGCGGCGGGATGCGCATGATCGGCCCCAACTGCATGGGCGTGGTCAACACGGCGGAGGGCATGTCGCTGAACGCGACGTTCGCCCCCGTGCCGCCGACGCCGGGGCGCGTGGGCTTCTCCTCGCAATCCGGAGCGCTCGGCATCGCCATCCTGGAGAAGGCGAGCGCGCTGGGCCTCGGCGTCTCGACCTTCGTGTCGATGGGCAACAAGGCCGACGTGTCCGGCAACGACCTGCTGCAGTACTGGGAGGACGACCCCGACACCGACGTCATCCTGCTCTACCTGGAGTCCTTCGGCAACCCGCGCAAGTTCTCGCGCGTGGCCCGCCGCGTCTCGCGGCGCAAGCCGATCGTCGCGGTGAAGAGCGGGCGCACCGCGTCGGGGACGCGTGCGGCGTCGTCGCACACCGCTGCGATGGCCAGCCCTGACGTCGCCGTCGACGCGCTCTTCAAGCAGACGGGCGTGATCCGCGTCGACGGGCTGGAGCAGCTCTTCGACGTCGCCCAGATGCTGGCCCACCAGCCGCTGCCCCAGGGCCCGCGCGTGGCCATCGTTGGCAACGCCGGTGGCCCCGGCATCCTGGCGGCCGACGCCTGCGAGGGGCTCGGCCTGCAGGTGCAGCGGCTCTCCGAGGCCACCCAGACGCGCCTGCGGGAGCTGGTTCCCGCCGCGGCGGCCGTGCAGAACCCAGTCGACCTCCTCGCCTCGGCGAGCGCCGCCGAGTACGAGCAGGCGCTGCGCACCGCCGTCGCCGATCCGGACGTCGACGCGGTGATCGTCATCTTCGTGCCGCCACTCGTGACACGCGCGGACGACGTCGCCCGCGCGGTCGCCGCGGCCGCCGCCGACTCCCCCAAGCCGGTGCTGGCCAACTTCCTCGCCCAGGACGGCACCCCGGAGCCGCTGCGCCAGGGCTCGCGTCGCGTCCCCTCCTATCCCTTCCCCGAGCAGGCGGCGCAGGCGCTGGCCGCGGCATGCACGTACGCGCAATGGAGGCGCCGCGAGGAGGGAACGGTGCCCGACCTGCGCGACGTCGACGTCGAGCGGGCCCGCCGCATCGTGCACGAGGCGCTCGCGGCTGAGCCGAAGGGTGGGTGGCTGGACGCCGCGCGCGCGACCGAGCTGCTCGCCGCATACGGCATCCCGGTGGCGCGCACGGTGCACGCCGACTCGCCCGACGACGCGGCGCGAGCCGCAGCCGAGCTCGGCTACCCGGTCGTGCTCAAGGCAGGGTCACCCGACCTGGTGCACAAGAGCGACGTCGGCGGCGTGCGCACCGGCATCGACGGCGAGACGGCGCTGCGCGCCGCGTATGCCGAGATGTCCGCGGCGCTGGGCCACCGGCTGGGTGGAGTGGTCGTGCAACACCAGGTGCCACCCGGTGTGGAGACCATCGTGGGCGTCGTGCAGGACCCCTCCTTCGGTCCGCTGGTGATGTTCGGCACCGGCGGCACCGCGGTGGAGCTGCTCAAGGACCGCGCCTTCAGGGTCGTGCCGCTCACCGACGTCGACGCCGCCGAGCTGGTGCGCGCACCGCGCGGCGCACCGCTGCTCTTCGGCTACCGCGGCGCGCCCAAGGCCGACGTGGCGGCACTGGAGACCCTGCTGCTGCGCGTGGGCCGGCTGGTCGACGACCTCGCCGAGATCGCCGAGATGGACCTCAACCCGGTCATCGCCGGGCCCGGCGGAGCCACCGCGGTGGACGTGAAGCTGCGCCTGGCGCCGGTGCCACCGCACCCCGACGAGAGCACCCGCAGGTTGCGCTGAAACGTCCGTGCATCGGCGGCGGTGACGGAAGCGCGACCGCGCTCCCCGACGGGTTCACCGCTCTTTACAGCCGTTTCCGAGCGGCGACGGAGAATTGCCAGGATCGGCATCGCTTCGGGCATCGCCAGCCGCCGTGGGCCGTTCTACAGTGCTGACACGGACCGAGAGGTCGGGGACCGCCGGAACGAAAGGACCGGCAACAACCACAGTGAGGAGAACCTGGTGAACGGCATGATCCAGCGCGTCATGGCCGGCCTCCGCGCCGCGCACGGCAACGAGGCGGGGCAGGGCATGACCGAGTACGGGCTGATCCTCGTGCTCATCGCCATCGTCGTCATCCTGATGCTGGGCGTCCTGGGACATCAGGTCACCAACGACTACTCCAACATCGCCAACGGTCTTCCTCACTAGCAGACAGACGCTCGCGTGAGGTGCGCGCACGGTCAGCGCAGCACTCCGCGAAGCACCGCGTAGGCGACGGCGAGCGCGACGAGAGTCGCGCCCGCCGTCCGCCGGACGCCCCCTCTGGCCAGGAACGCCGTGGCCAGCCAGGAGGCGCCGCACAGGAAGGGATAGTCGAGCACCCGGGTCAGCCGCGGCACCTGCACGGGCGTGAGCAGCGCGATCAGCCCGAGGTTGAAGAGCACGAACCAGAGCAGCGTGCCGACGGCGTTGCCGGCGCTGACGTCGTGCCTGCCGCTGCGCGCCGGCACCACCTGGCGGATCACCTCGTCGGACTCGACGACGGCGGGCGTCAGCACCATGCCGACCAGGCCGGCGGACAGGCCCACGTCGCTGATCAGGCGCGTCGCACCTGAGGCGACCAGCTCGCCGCCGGCGGTGACGACGCCGATGCCGAGCACCGTCAGCACGATGGCGCGCAGCGGCGTCGCCGGCCTCTCGCGCGCCTCCTCGACCTCGTCGTCGTCGATGAAGCGGTGCGTGCGTGAGGCGCGCACCACGTAGCCCATCGCCGCGCCGAAGGCGAGCAGCAGGACCGCGCCGGTCCAGCGCGGGGTGGTGCCGCCGAAGGCCAGCGGGAGACCCGCCAGCACCGGCGCGACGGCGAAGGTGACCAGCACCCCGCGCGGCAGGCGCACGCGGAGCGGCGCGATCAGCGCGCCCAGCCCGAGGGCGGCGCAGACCAGGACGATGCTGCCGCCGAACACGGTGCCGAGGGCGACCTCCGCGGCCCCGCGGCTGCCGGCGGCGAGGCCGACGGCGACGTTCTCCGCCTCCATGCCACCGAGCACGGCGCTCACCGCGAAGGGCGCAACGCGCAGCAGCGTGCCGATGCCGACGAGGCCGTGCACCAGCCGTTCTGTGGCCCAGACGACGAGGACGACCCCGCCGAGGAAGACGGCGACGGCGGGCAGCGCGGAGCCTGCGCTCATCGCGGCCCGTCAGCCGGGGGGCGGAGGCCCGTGCTCGCGCCGGCCGCGCCACCAGGGGTCGGGCTGGCCCTCCCAGGCGGGGTCGCGGTGGTGGGCTCGCACCACCGTCTTGATGTTGCCCCGCACGTTGAAGTCGCCGACCACCTCGCACCAGCGCGGCTGGAGGAGCTGCACCAGGTCGCCGAGGACGACGTTGACCACGTCCTCGTGGAACACGCCGCGATCCCGGAAGCCGTTGACGTAGAGCTTCAGCGACTTCAGCTCGACGCAGCGCGGCCCGGGGACGTAGCGCACGTGCAGGGTGGCGAAGTCGGGGAAGCCGCTGATCGGGCAGAGGCAGGTGAACTCGGGGATGGTGAACTGGACGGTGTAGTCGCGCTCCGGCGTCCGGTTGTCGAAAGCCTCCAGCCGCGCCTCGCGGATCATCCGCGTGCCGTGCTTCTCCTCGGGGTGCTCGCTCATCGCGCCAGGCCTCCCAGCGCCAGGGGATTGAAGTTGGTGGAGCGGTCGTAGGTGTCGATCCCCTCGCGGCGCTTCAGCCAGGTCACCACCGCATAGGTCAGCGGGGTGGCCACGATCTCGTAGAAGACCTTGAGCAGCCACTGGTCGCGCATCACCACGCGCAGCACCGCGAAGGGCAGCGTGCCGCCGAAGGCGACGCTGATGAAGATGACGGTGTCGACGCCCTGGCCCAGCAGGGTCGAGCCGATGGTCCGCATCCAGAGCATCCGGCCCCCGGTGGCGATCTTCAGCTTGGCCAGGACGAAGGAGTTGATGAACTCCCCGCAGAGATAGGCGACCAGCGAGGCGATGACGATGCGCGGCGTCATGCCCAGGATGGCCGAGTAGGCGCCGCCGTCGGGATACGCGGGTGAGCTGGGCACCGCCACCGCGATGGCCACGAAGCAGACGGCGACGACGTTGGCGGCGAAGCCCGTCCAGATCACCACGCGCGCCGTCGCGTAGCCCCACACCTCGGTGAGCACGTCGCCGAAGAGATAGGAGAGCGGGAAGATGACGATGGCCGCCGGAACGGTGAAGGGGCCGAGCGCGGCCAGCTTGACGGCGATGATGTTCGACGTCACCAGGGTGGCGACGAAGAGGCCCGCCACCAGCAGGAGGCGGGAGCTGATGGCCCGTTGCGGGCGGGTCGGCTCGGTCACGGCTGCGGCTGGTACACCTCGGCGCCGTGCTCGACGAACTCGCGCGACTTCTCCTCCATGCCGGCGACCAGCGCGATCTCCGAGGTGATGCCGTGCTTGGCGGCGTAGTCGCGCACGTCCTGGGTGATGCGCATGGAGCAGAACTTGGGGCCGCACATCGAGCAGAAGTGCGCCTTCTTGGCGGGTGCGGCCGGCAGGGTCTCGTCGTGGAAGCTCGCCGCCGTGTCGGGGTCGAGGGAGAGGTTGAACTGGTCCTCCCAGCGGAACTCGAAGCGGGCCTTGCTCAGCTCGTCGTCGCGCACCTGCGCACCCGGATGTCCCTTGGCCAGGTCGGCCGCGTGGGCGGCGATCTTGTAGGCGACGACGCCGTCCTTGACGTCCCTGCGGTTGGGCAGGCCGAGGTGCTCCTTGGGAGTCACGTAGCAGAGCATGGCGGTGCCGTACCAGCCGATCATCGCGGCGCCGATGGCGCTGGTGATGTGGTCGTAGCCGGGGGCGATGTCGGTGGTCAGCGGGCCCAGCGTGTAGAACGGCGCCTCATGGCACAGCTCGAGCTGCAGGTCCATGTTCTCCTTGATCTTGTGCATGGGAACGTGGCCCGGGCCCTCGATCATCACCTGGCAGTCGCGCTCCCATGCCACGGTGGTGAGCTCGCCGAGGGTGCGCAGCTCGCCGAGCTGCGCGTCGTCGTTGGCGTCGGCGATGCTGCCGGGCCGCAGGCCGTCGCCGAGCGAGAACGAGATGTCGTAGGCGCGCATGATCTCGCAGATCTCTGCGAAGTGCGTGTAGAGGAAGTTCTCCTGGTGGTGCGCCAGGCACCAGGCCGCCATGATGCTGCCGCCGCGGCTGACGATGCCGGTGACCCGCTTCGCCGTCAGCGGCACGTAGCGCAGCAGCACGCCGGCGTGGATGGTGAAGTAGTCGACGCCCTGCTCGGCCTGCTCGATGAGCGTGTCGCGGTAGACCTCCCAGGTGAGCGCCTCCGGCTCGCCGTTCACCTTCTCCAGCGCCTGGTAGATCGGCACGGTGCCGATGGGAACGGGTGAGTTGCGGATGATCCATTCGCGCGTGGTGTGGATGTTGCGGCCGGTGCTGAGGTCCATCACCGTGTCGGCGCCCCAGCGCGTCGCCCAGGTCATCTTCTCCACCTCCTCCTCGATCGAGGAGGTGACCGCGGAGTTGCCGATGTTGGCGTTGATCTTGACCAGGAAGTTGCGGCCGATGACCATCGGCTCGGACTCGGGATGGTTGACGTTGGCGGGGATGATGGCGCGGCCGCGCGCGATCTCGTCGCGCACGAATTCAGGCGCCACGTTCTCACGGATGGCGACGAACTCCATCTCAGGCGTGATCACGCCCCGCTTCGCGTAGTGCATCTGGGTGACCGCGGTGCCGCTCCGCGCGCGCAGGGGCATGCGCTGGTGCGTGGGGAAGCGCTGCAGGTTGCGCAGGTGCTCGGGACGCTTCAGCCCGTCGTCGACCGGCTGCACCTCGCGCCCGCCGTACTCCTCGACGTCGCCGCGTTCGCGGATCCAGGCGCTGCGCAGCGGGGGCAGCCCCTCGCGGATGTCGATGCTCTGCTGCGGATCGGTGTACGGGCCGCTCGAGTCGTACACGGGGACCGCGGCGGGCGGCTCGCCGTCGAGCGGGGTGAGCAGGATCTCGCGCACCGGGACGCGCAGGTCGGCGCGGCTGCCCTGCACGTACGCCTTGCGGCTGCCGCGGATCGGCTCGGCCGCCACCTGCGGTGTGTCGAGGATCTGTGCCACGGTGCGCCTCCTGCGGGCGAGGGCTCGCAGGCGCTCACGCACGGCGGCGCGGCCGGCACGGCGACGTGGTCGCACGCCGCTGCCGCGCCCGGTGTTCCGCCCGCTTTCCCTTCGCTGGTACTGACCAGATCAGGTTCAAGGAGTTGGTGGTCCTGATACCACCTCTCAGCTACACGCTCCCCCAGCGGGACTCGCTATTCAGGTGTGTCCGAGCGGCAAGCATACGCCCGCGGGGAGGCGGGTGTGGAGCGGCTACCCAGGGTCACCGGAGAGGGCCCTGGCCACCGCGCCGAAGCCCCGGACGCCGGCGGCGCCGGCCGCCTGGGTCGCCTCCTCCTCGATGCGGCGCAGCGCCGCGGTCACCCGACCGGCGGCGCGCCGTCCCTGCCGGGTGAGGGTGACCAGCAGCGAGCGGCGGTCCGCGTCGTTGAGGGTGCGGGTGATCCAGGCGCGATTCTCGAGGCGGTCGAGGATGCCGGTGAGCGTCGAGGGACGGTGGCGCAGACCGCGCTGCAGCTCGCCGACGGTGTGCTCGCCGCCGTCGGCGAGCAGGGCGAGGACGTGCGCCTCGCCCTGGGAGACACCGAGGTCGCGCAGCTCGGCCTCGACGCGCACCCCGACGGCGTGGGCGGCACGCTGCAGCTCGATCACGAGCGAGGCGCCGGTGCCTCGGGGTGCGGGCATGGCGGCGACGGTACTGCGCGTGCGACCTGCTCCGCAAGCCGGGCGGCCGCCCTTCGCACGACGGGGGTCCTTGCCAACTGCTACGGATCCGAAATTTCCTGATACAATACGTCCGCCATGGAAAGCAACGACCTCAGCGACGACGAGTTCCTCGCCGCCGTCGACCGCTGCGCGTTCGGCCCGCACGACTTCCCCCACCGCGCCCACCTGCGCCTCGCCTACCTCTCCGTGCGCCACCATGGGGCGGGGGGCGGCGAGGCGCACGTGTGCAGCGCCATCCGCCGCCTCGCCGAGTCGCACGGCCATGCGGCCAGGTACAACGCGACGCTGTCGCGTGCCTGGGTCCGCGTCGTCGCCCACGTCATGGCGCAGCATCGCGGGGCGGGGTTCGACGAGCTCCTCGCGCTCCACCCCCGGCTGCTCGACAAGCACCTGCTCCTCGCCCACTACACGCGCGCCGCGCTGTTCGGGCCCGAGGCTCGCGCCGGATGGGTGGCGCCGGACCTGCTGCCGCTGCCTGTCACAGCCTGAGCGTCGCGTCAAGGCGGCCCCTGGGCGGCGTTATGTCCCTCGCCTAGCGACGGCGGTGGCGGCGCCGCCCGGCCCACGACGCCGCGCCCGCGAGGACCGCGACGGCGGCGGCGACCAGCGCGCCGGGCGTCGCGTCGGCGGCGTCCTGCAGCGCTGCGACGGGACGTGACGGCGCCGGCGTGATCCAGAGGGCGAGGGGCGGAGGGAGGGGCGATGCCGTGGCGGCGAAGGGCGAGGCCGGGGTCGCCGCAGACGCGGTGGCCGCCGCACGCGGAGTCGTGGCGCTGGCCGCAGCAGCGGCCGGCGTCGACTCGCCGTGCGGGGCGCCCAGCACCGGCGGGGAGGACCGGGTGCCCGGCGGGGCCGGCCCACCGGGCGAGGCCGGCGCGGGCGACGACGCCGTTCCAGCCGCCGCCGAGGGGACCACCGTCTGCGGCCCGCTCCACTTGCCACCCGACGAGCCGTCAGCGACGTGGAAGCGCACGCTCACCTTGTCGGTGGCGTCGGTCGAGGTGAAGTCGGCGCTGAAGGTGACCGTCCCCGACGTCCCCGAGCGCCCGGCGCAGAAGCTGGACGGCACGGCCACCGCGCCCTGGTAGGTCGAGGCGTCCGCGGAGTTGCCCGAGGGCAGCCAGGCGTTGTCGCCGGCCGCGACCTGGTACGTCGCCGCCGCCAGCCCCACCACCAGGTGGGTCTGCGAGCCGTCGGAGCACTTCACGCCGACCACCACCGTGCCGCTCGACACCGTCAGCGACGCCGCGGGATGCGCCCCGGGCATCGACACGTCGTAGCCCGCGCGCAGCGTGCTGCCCGCGGCGATGGTGACGGCGAGGCCCTGCGACCACGTCCCCGTCGTCGCCTCGACCGGCGACGGCGCCAGGAGGACCGCCGGAACGCAGGCGAGCAGGACCAGCCGCCACGCCGCGCCGCTCGACACACTCCGCATGCCCATCGCTGCCTCGAAGCCTACCGCTGCAATGCAGACGATCCAGGGCACGGTTTCCATGCCGTGCCAGCGATTGACGGGCGCGCGACGTTCGTTAGGCTTCGACCACCTCGGCGTCCACCACCTCGGGCTCTCCGGACGCCCCGCCGGCGGCCGGGGCCCCGCCGCCGCGGATCACCAGCTCACCGCCGGCCACGTCGACGTCGATCGCGTCGCCCTCGCGGAAGCGGCCTTCGAGGATGGCCATGGCGATGGGGTCCTGGAGCCGGCGCTGGATGACCCGCTTCAGCGGCCGCGCGCCGTAGACCGGGTCGTAGCCCTCGTCGGCGAGCAGGTCGAGCGCCGCCGGGGTGATGTCGAGCGTCAGCTTGCGAGCGGCGAGGCGGTCGCGCAGGGCGCCGAGCTGGATCTCCACGATCCGGCGCAGCTGCTCGCGGTCGAGCCGCTGGAAGAGGATCACGTCGTCGATGCGGTTGAGGAACTCGGGGCGGAAGGCGTCGCGCAGGGCGTCGAGGACGCGGGTGCGCATCGCCAGCTGCTCGGCCGCGCCGGCGTCGTGGGGCATCTCGGCGATGAGGTGCGAACCCACGTTGCTGGTCATGATCACGACGGCGTTGCGGAAGTCGACGGTGCGGCCCTGGCCGTCGGTGAGCCGACCGTCGTCGAGCACCTGGAGCAGGACGTTGAAGACGTCGGGATGGGCCTTCTCCATCTCGTCGAGGAGCAGCACCGCGTAGGGACGGCGGCGCACCGCCTCGGTGAGGTAGCCGCCCTCCTCGTAGCCGACGTAGCCGGGCGGCGCGCCGATCAGCCGCGCCACCGAGTGCTTCTCCATGAACTCGCTCATGTCGATGCGCACCATGGCGTGCTCGTCGTCGAAGAGGAACTGGGCCAGCGCGCGGGCAAGCTCGGTCTTGCCGACGCCGGTGGGGCCGAGGAAGAGGAACGAGCCGATGGGCCGGTTGGGATCGCTCAACCCGGCACGCCCGCGGCGCACCGCGTTGGCGACGGCGGAGATCGCATCGTCCTGCCCGACGACGCGCTCGTGCAGCCGCTCCTCGATGTGCAGCAGCTTCTGCATCTCGCCTTCGAGCATCTTCGACACCGGCACGCCGGTCCAGCGCGACACCACCTCGGCGATGTCCTCCTCGTCCACCTCCTCCTTGAGCAGGGGGCGCTCGCCGCCGATCTCGCGGAGGTGCGACTGCTCCGCCTCCAGGCCGCGCTGCAGCTCGGTGAGCTGCCCGTAGCGCAGCTCGGCGGCGCGGCCGAAGTCGGCCATCCGCTCGGCGCGCTCGGCGTCGTGCTTGACCTGCTCGATGCGCTCCTTGATGTCGCGGATCGCCGTCAGCGCACCCTTCTCCTGCTGCCAGCGCTCGCGCATGCCGCTGCCCTGCTCCTGCAGGTTGGCGAGCTCGCGCTCCAGGGCCTCGAGCCGCTCGCGCGACGCCGCGTCGGTCTCCTTGCGCAGCGCCTCGCGCTCGATCTCGAGCTGGCGGATCTCGCGCTCGACCACGTCGAGCTCGGTGGGCAGCGAGTCGATCTCGATGCGCAGCCGCGACGCGGCCTCGTCGACGAGGTCGATCGCCTTGTCGGGGAGGAAGCGGTCGGTGATGTAGCGGTGCGACAGCATCGCCGCTGCGACGATCGCCGAGTCGGTGATGCGCACGCCGTGGTGCACCTCGTAGCGCTCCTTGAGCCCGCGCAGGATCGAGATGGTGTCCTCGACCGACGGCTGGTCGACCATGACGGGCTGGAAGCGCCGCTCCAGCGCGGCGTCCTTCTCGATGTGCTTGCGGTACTCGTCGAGAGTTGTGGCCCCGATCGCCCGCAGCTCGCCGCGCGCCAGCGCGGGCTTGAGCAGGTTGGCGGCGTCCATCGAGCCCTCGGCGGCGCCCGCGCCGACGAGGGTGTGCAGCTCGTCGATGAACAGGATCACCTGGCCGTCGCTGGAGGTCACCTCGCGCAGCACCGCCTTGAGACGGTCCTCGAACTCACCGCGGTACTTGGTTCCTGCCACCAGTGACCCCAGGTCGAGGGCCACGACGCGGCGGTCCTTGAGGCCCTCGGGCACGTCGCCCGAGGCGATGCGCTGAGCCAGGCCCTCGGCGATGGCGGTCTTGCCGACGCCGGGCTCACCGATCAGCACGGGGTTGTTCTTGGTGCGCCGCGAGAGGACCTGCATGACGCGGCGGATCTCGTCGTCGCGCCCGATGACGGGGTCGAGCTTGCCGCGCCGCGCCGCGTCGGTGAGGTCGCGCCCGTACTTGTCGAGCGCCTCGTACTTGGCCTCGGGGTTGGGATCGGTGACGCGCTGCGAGCCGCGCACCGACTCGAGGATGGCGTAGATGCGGTCGCGGGTCACGCCCGCCTGCTGCAGCAGCCGCGCCGCGTCCCCCTGCTCCTGCGACGCCAGCGCGATGAGCAGGTGCTCGGTGGAGACGTACTCGTCCTTGAGGCGGCTCATCTCGTCGAAGGCGGCCATGAGCACGGTGCGGAGCTGCGCTCCCACGCCGGGATCGGCGCCGACCTGCTTGGGGCGCGCGTCGAGCGACGCGCGCAGGCGCGCCGCCATCGGCTCCGGCTGCGCCTCGAGACGGCGCAGGAGGGTGGGGACCAGCCCTTCCGGCTGTTCCAGGAGCGCGAGCAGCAGGTGCTCGGGATCGACGGACGGGTGCTGGAGGGTCTGGGCCGCCTGCTGGGCGGCCTGCAGAGCCTCCTGGGAGCGTTCGGTGAAGCGGTCGAGCCGCATGGAGTCAGGGGACCTCCTTGCTTGGGATTTCGGGAGGTGAATACCCCAAGCCCCGCACGGCTAATCCTGCGCGCCACCGCCGGCGAACGCCGGCGGCCCCGGCCGTTCCGCCCAGCGCCGCCGGCCCCCGGCCTGCGAGACTCCCGGCGCCGGACGACAGGCGATGGAAGTGGAGGCGCGGGAGCATGAAGCTCGGGTTGATGTTCGCCAACACCGGGGCGATGGTCTCCCCGGAGGGCGCGGCGGAGGTGGCGCGGCACGCCGAGCAGGCGGGATTCGAGTCGCTCTGGACGGTGGAGCACGTCGTCGTCCCGGCGGGCTACGAGTCGAAGTACCCCTACAACCGCAGCGGGAAGATGGCGGGAGGTGACGACGCGCCCATCCCCGACCCGCTGATCTGGCTCGCCTACGTCGCCGCGCACACCGAGCGGCTGAAGCTTGCCACCGGGATGCTCATCCTCCCCCAGCGCAGCCCGCTGGTCACCGCCAAAGAAGTGGCCACGCTCGACGTGCTCAGCCACGGTCGCGTCATCCTCGGGGTCGGCATCGGCTGGCTGCGCGAGGAGTTCGAGGCCATCGGCGTCGACTTCGAGACGCGCGGGCGCCGCGCCGTCGAGGGCATCGAGGCGATGCGCCGGCTCTGGGCCGACGACCAGCCGAGCTACGAGGGCCGCTCCGTCCGCTTCCACGACGCCCGCCTCTGGCCCAAGCCGCTGCACCGCCGCGTGCCCATCGTGCTCGGCGGCCACGGCGAGGTCGCCGCACGCCGCGCGGGACGCCTCGCCGACGGGTTCTTCCCCGGGCGCAGCAGGCCCGACGAGGTGCGGGCGCTGCTGCAGGTGATGCGCCGGGCGGCGGAGGACGCCGGCCGCGATCCGGCGCAGGTCGAGCTGACCCTCGGCGCACCGCCCGACCGCGCCTTCGTCGAGCAGCTGGTCGAGCTGGGTGTCGACCGCGTGGTGCTGCCGCCGATGGGGCTCGACGTCGACTCCGTCAAGGCGGGCATCGACCAGGCGGTCGAGACGCTCGCCGCCCTGGCGGCCACCTGACCCCGCGCGAGCGATCGCGGCGATGCGTCCACACCGGCCGGAGCGGCGATACCATGGCGCCGGCCGCGGGCCACGCATGCCATCGATCGACCCCTTCCTCCGTCTCACCCACCGGCAGCGCCGCAACCTGGCCGCCGTCGTCGCCGCGTCGGCGCTGATCGGCTTCGTGCTCGCCAACCAGCCGCCCGGAAGCGCCGCGCATCCCGAGGCGCGCCCGGCCGCGGCCCGTCCGGCCGATCGCAGCGCCGTCCTGCCGCTGACCGCGGCGACGCCGACGCCGCCCCCGCTCCCGGTGCTCAGGCTGCTGCACGCACACCTCGCCTTCACCGACGACTCCGCCTCGCACAGCGGTGCGCCCAACGTGAAGGCGACGGCCGGCATCCTCGTCGACCTCGACACCGGCAGCATCCTCTGGCAGCGCGACATGCACGCGCCGCTGCCGCCGGCGAGCACGACGAAGGTGCTCAGCACCATGGTGGCGCTGGAGAACTTCGATCCCGGGCGGCTGGTCACCGTCACGCCCGACGCGCTGCACCAGGCCGGGGACGAGACGGTCATGGGGTTGAGGGCGGGCGACCAGCTCACCGTCGAGGAGCTGCTCGACGGCATGCTCACCGTGAGCGGCAACGACGCCGCCACCGCGCTCGCCGTCGACACCGTGGGCATGGACGCCTTCGTCGCCGCCATGAACCGGCAGCTCGAGGCGCTCGGGCTGCACGACTCGCACTTCGTCACCCCCGTCGGCCTCGACGACCCGCAGCAGCGCGCCTCCGCCTACGACCTCGCCACCATCGCGGCGCTCGACGTCGAGAGCTTCCCCGTGTTCCGGCAGATCGTGTCCCAAACCGAGATCGACCTGCCCGCCACGGCGCAGCACGGCGCCTTCTACCTGGGCAACCTCAACCGCCTGCTGAGGATCTACCCGGGCGCCGACGGCATCAAGCCCGGCTCCACCGGCGACGCCGGCCCCTGCCTGATCGGGATGGCGGAGCGCGGCGGGCACCGGCTCCTCTCGGTGGTGCTCGACGCGCCGGAGCTGTACACCGACTCGCGCGACCTGCTCGACTGGGGGTTCGTGCAGGAGGGGGTGCCGTCGGCGCTGCCGACCCCGGCGCCCGCCAAGAAGCGGCCCTAGGCGCTCTGGGCGTCGGACTGGCGGCGGCGCCGGTCGGTCAGGTGGGCGCGGCACTCGGCGTAGGTGAGGCACGAGGCCACGAACCCCGCGTGGCTCCAGGTGAGCGGCGCCACGCTCATCGGCGCGCCGGTGTACGGATGCACCTGTTCCGGCAGCACCCCCGAGGGCAGCGCCTGCCGCTGCACCCACTCCAGCAGGGGCAGCACGGTGGCGTCCAGCTCCGCGGCGCTGCGCGCCACGCGTGAGCACCAGTCGGCCAGCCAGAGCGTGCAGATGATCCAGGGGTTGCCCGGCACCTCGTCGGACACCTCGACGCACTGGTAGTAGTCGCGCTGGTAGCGCGACACGCCGCCGATGCCGGTGCGCAGCCAGAGCGTCTCGCGCACCGACTCCATGGTCGCCGCCACGCGCGGGTCGTCGGGCTCGTACATGCCGAAGGCGAAGAGGCCGAAGAGCGAGGCGTCGACGGTCATGTCGCGGTCGTAGCCCCAGCCCGCGCTGCGCGGCATGAGCTGGCGCGCGAAGCGGCGCTCCCGGTCGTTCCAGAGCAGGTCGTCGGCGGCGCGGCGCATCTCGGCCGCGGCGCTGCGATAGGTGGTCGCCTTGTCGGTCTCGCCGAACTCGTCGGCGATGCAGGCGGCGGCGGTCAGCCCGCCGTGCACCGCTGCCACGGTGAAGGTGTGCACGCCGCGGCGCTCCTCCCAGAGGTCCCAGGACGGTCGTGGCAGGCGGGTGGAGTGGTCGCGCCAGGTGACCATGAAGTCGGCGGCCTTCTCCACCAGCGCGTGGTAGAGCGGCTTGACGAACTCGGTGTCGCGGGTGCGCCGGAAGTACTCGCCGAGCGACCAGATCACCAGCGCCGTCTCGTCCTCCTGGATGGGGAGCTGGGGCTGCCCGTCGCCGAACCAGGGGTGCCACGACGAGCCCAGCGAACCGTCGGCGTTGTACTTGTGGAGCAGGTAGCCGCGGCCGCCGCCGAAGCGCTCCAGGCAGAACTCCAGGAAGGCGCGCAGCGGGTGCGGGTAGCCGGCGCGGTCGAGGGCCACGCCCACCAGCGCGCCGTCGCGCGGCCAGACGTAGCAGTAGGTGTCGCGCGCGTGTTCGAGGATGTCGCGGTCGGTGGCGGCGATGACCCCGCCACCCTCGTCGATCAGCGCTCGCGTGATCAGCAGGCTGCGCGTGTAGAGCGCCTGCAGGTGCCGGGGCAGGGAGTCGACGCGCTGCGAGGCGCTGTTGACCCAGCTCCGCCAGTACTTGCGGGTGCGGTCGAGGATCTTCTCCGGCGAGGTGTCGCGCAGCATCTGGTCGAGCGCCTTGACCTGGCGATAGGCGGTGGCGACGCACATCCAGATGTGCAGCGTGGCGGCGCCGCCGGCGGGGAGTGCGAGCGAGAAGCCGATGCACGAGTCGACGGCGCCCTGCTCGATGGCGTGGCCGCTCAGCTCGCCGTCCTCGGCGTCCGCCCAGGTGCCGGCCAGGCCGTGGATGCCGGTGCGCCCGGTGGTGTAGAGCCGCACCCCGGCGCGGCCCTGCGCCGAGCCGTTGAAGAGGAAGTAGCGCGACCCCTTGTAGTGCAGCACCGCCGACAGCTCGGGGTCGAAGAAGGCGGTGTCACCGACGTCGGTGCCGCTGATGTTCAGGTCATGGTGGGCAAAAACGCGCACCTCGCGGGCGCGCCCGGTGAGGTCGCGCACCTCGACCTGGCGGACCAGCACGTCGGCCTCGAAGTCGACGGCGTCGTGCAGGCGCACCTCGATGCCCAGGTTGGGGTGGTGGGCGACCACCTCGGTGACCAGCGTGTCGGACTCGTACGCGACGGCCCGGTCGAAGGCGTCGAACCAGGCGAAGACGCCGTCCGTCCAGAACCCCAGCCGCGAGGGCGCGCCGGCGTGGTGCTCGAAGCCGACCTGCGGGTAGTAGACGTCGCGGATGCGGCAGGCCTCGTCGAGGTTGACGTGCAGCCTGCCGTTGCTGAGCACCAGGGAGCGAGGCATCGCCGGGCCAGTATAGGAGCGGCCGGCGGGAGCGCCCGGGCGCGGTGACGCTTCTGTTGCGGCGCTCCGCGGGAGCGCCCCGCCTCACCGGCCTGCGACGCCGCCGTTGCCGAAGCGTCGGCCGGCCGGGCTCCACGCGGCCGTATAACTCCAGGCAGGACCCAGTTCGAGGTTGCGTGTGCTGGCTGCCGCCCGTGTCCCCGCGCCGAGCAGTCCGTCGGCGCCGAGCCCGGCCCGACCGGACGCGATGGCCGCACGCCCACCGGCGCGCGACCTCCCCACCGCCGTCGAGCGCGACCGCCGCGCCGGCATCGAGCGGGTCATCGAGCTGGGCCGCTGGCTGGTCCTCATCTTCGCCGCCGTCACCGCCAACTTCTCCTCGAAGCGCACCGGCAACATCGCCGAGGTCAACCTCCTGCTCGGCTCCTGGGGCCTCTTCAACCTGGCGGTGACCCTGGCCCTGGTGGCCCGCCACCTGCCCGGCAGGCGCACCCAGTACGCCATGACCGGTCTCGACATCGCCGTGGCCACGGCGCTCATCTACCTGACCGGCGGCTTCGCATCGAGCTTCAGCGTCACCTTCTACGTGGTGGTGATCGCCTCCAGCCTGCGCTTCGGCATCCGCGGCTCGCTGCTGTGCGCCGCGGTGATCAGCGCGACGTACATCGCCGTCGGCATGTGGGTGTCCCACGAGCTGCCGTCGCTCGACGTGTACTCCTCGCACATCTTCCTGTACTTCGTCGTCGCCGTCGCGACCGGCCTGCTCGCCCGCGAGGTGGCCGGCGCGCGGGCGCGCCAGATCGCGCACACCTTCGAGCTGGAGCACGCCGCCTTCCTGGAGCTGCGCGAGGTCGACCGCATCAAGAGCGAGTTCATCATGCTGGCCTCGCACGAGCTGCGCACCCCGCTGGCCAAGATCAAGGCCTGGCTGATGCTGATGCAGGACGCCGGCGACCGCCTCCCCGTCGACGCGCAGAAGGAGGCCACCGAGGTCCTGCGCAGCGAGACCGAGGCGCTGGCCCGCCTCACCGACAACCTGCTCTGCATCGCCCAGCTCGAGGCCGGCGAGATCCGCCTCAAGACCGGCCCCGTCGACGTCGACGAGGTCGTCGAGCAGGTCTTCGCCCGCTTCGTCGAGGCCGCCGACCGCCGGCGCTTCCACTGCGACATCCCCGACGAGGCCCGCCGCGTCCTCGCCGACCAGGAGCGCCTCGCGCTGGTTCTGGCCTGCCTTGTCGACAACGCGCTGAAGTTCTCGCCAGACGGCGAGCCGGTCGTGCTCAGCGCCACCCGCGAGGGACGCTCGGTGCGCATCGACGTCCGCGACAACGGGCGGCGCATCCCCGACGACCAGGTGGACCGCGTCTTCGCGTCCTTCTACCAGGTGGAGTCGCCGCTCACCCGGCAGCGGGGCGGCAGCGGCATCGGGCTCTACCTGGCGCGGCAGCTCACCGAGCGCATGGGCGGCCGGATCTGGCTGGAGAACCGCTCGGTGCGCGGGAACACCTTCTCCCTGACCCTGCCGGTCAACGGGTAGAGGCGGGAGCCCCGGCCGCAGCGTCCCGCCGGCTCGCCGCTACCCTGGGGTGGTGAGCAGTCGCGGGTACGACGTCGCCGTCGTCGGTGCCGGCATCGTCGGCAGCGCCATCGCATACGAGTGCGCGCGGCGGGGTGCGCGGGTGGTGCTGCTCGATCGCGACGAGCCCGGCGCGCACGCCTCGGGAGCGGCGGCGGGGATGCTGGCGCCGTGCAGCGAGGCGCACGCGCCCGGGCCCTTCCTCGACCTGGCGCGGGCGAGCCTCGCCCTCTGGCCCGGCTTCGCCGCCGCCGCCCATGCCGACGGCGGCGTCGACCCGGAGCTGCAGCTCGACGGTCTCCTGCGCGTCGCGCTCGGCGAGGACGACGCACGCGGCGTGCAGGAGCGCCTTCGCTGGCAGCACGAGGCCGGGATCGCCGGCGGCACCTGGCTCGAACCCGACGACGCCATCACCATGGAGCCCGCACTGACTCGGGACCTGGCCGGAGCGGCCTGGTATCCCGGCGAGGGCCATGTGCACAGCCGCCACGCGGTGCGCGCGCTGGTCGCGGCGGCGGCGGCGCACGGCGCCGAGCTTCGCCGCGGTGCAGACGTCCGCAGCCCCACGGACCTGGATGCCGGCCGCATCGTCCTCGCCGCGGGCGCCTGGCTCGCCCCCCTGGCCACCGCCTTCGGCGGGACGTTGCCGGTCCAGCCCGTCCACGGCCAGCTGCTGGCGCTCACCGGCGTCCCGCAGCCACCCCGCAGAGTGCTCTTCGCCGGGCTCCACGGCTACGCCGTCGCCAAGCGGGACGGCACGGTGCTCGCCGGCGCCAGCGAGGAACCGCGCGGCTTCGACACCACGCCCGATCTGCAGACGACGCAGCGTCTCAGAGACCAGGCCGAGCGCCTTCTCCCTGCCGCGGCGGGGGCCCGCGGCGCGACCACCTGGACCGGGCTCCGCCCCGCCGCTCCCGACCGCCTCCCCCTGCTCGGCCCCCTCCCCGGCCACGACGACGGCTCGGTGCTGGTGGCCGGCGCCCACTACCGCAATGGCGTCCTCCTCGCCCCCGAGACCGCCCGTGGCATCGCCGGCATGGCCCTCGACGGCCCCACCCCCGCCGGATGGGAGGCCTTCGACCCGCGCCGCTTCGACTGAATCCCCGCAGCCACGGCCATCGGCGCTACGCTGCGCACCCCACATGCGCCTCACCGTCATCGGCAGCGGCTCCGCCTTCAGCGGCGCCGGCCACAACGCCTGCTACTGCGTCGACGGCCGGCTGCTCGTCGACTGCGGCTCGCCGGCGCAGTACCTGCTCGCCGAGGCGGGGCGCAGCGTCGACGACCTCGACGGCCTGCTGCTCACCCACTTCCACGCCGACCACACCGCGATGATCCCCGTCGTCCTCGGCGCCCGCGCCCTGGTGCACGACACACCACGGCCGATGGGCCTGGCCGGCCCGCCGGGAACGGCGGAGTACGTGAGCCGCCTGATCAGCACGGGTTACGGCTCACATCTGCACAAACTCATCTACGACCGCCTCGGCCTCGCCTTCACCATGCTGCAGGACGGCAGCGACACCGAGTTCTGCGGCTACCGCATCCGCGCCCACTCGGTGGTGCACAGCACCGGCCCGAGCCTCGCCTACGCCATCAGCGACCCGAGCGGCGCCAGCGTCGGCTTCAGCGGCGACAGCACTCTCTGCGCCGGCCTGCGCCGCGCCGTCTCCCAGTCGCAGCTCATGGTCTGCGAGTGCAGCGGCTTCGACCGCCCCATCCCCACCCACCTCTGGTTCGGCGAGATCAGCGAGCTGATGGACGCGCATCCCGGCACCAGGTTCGTGCTCTCACACCTCACCGACCGCCGTCCGGTGCGAGGGGCCATCCTCGCCCACGACCTGCTCAGCGTCGACGTCCAGGCGCCCGGGACGCCGCCGCCGGACCCCCCGGCCAGCGTCGTCGCCGCCCGCACCGCCCGGCAGAGCTGATCCGCTAGGGAGTTTCCGGCGATTCCGGCAGCAACTGCGGGCCCGAGCCGCCGCCCGCACCGAGGTCGCGCACGCCGATCCCCCGCGCGATCCAGGAGCGCCAGACCAGCAGCGGGATGGCCCGCCGCACCCGGTCCCAGGCGCGCCGCCACTGCACCACCTCGCGATCGGCGAGGCCCTCCTCGGAGAACTCCGCCTTGCCGGTGGCCAGCGCGATCTGCTCCAGCGCGGTCACGACGCGCGCGCGGACGGGGCGCGGCCCCACCTCGGCGGAGCCGTCGCGGTGGCCCAGGGTCACGGTGTCGGGTGGCAGCACCGCGGACAGCCGGCGCGCGTAGGCGATGTACGTCTCCGACGGTCGCCGCCGCACCCCCAGGACGGTGCCGAAGACGAGGATGCGGCGCCACGCGGCGGGGAGGGTGCGCGGCCGGGCCAGCCAGCGCCGCAGCAGCAGCACCAGCGCCGCGACCACCAGCACTGCCAGCACTCCGGCGGCCAGGCCGGGCGGGATGCTCGCGGTGGTCGACGTGCCGGCGGCCGCGCCGCTCGGCGACGGCGTCGGCGTCGGCTTGGGCTTGGGCGTCGGCGCGGCGCTCGGCGCGGGCGTTGGGTTGGTCGCGCTGCCGGGGTCGGCGCCGCGGGCGATGGGCTCGTAGAACCCGTCCGGCGTCGGCTCGAAGGCGACCCATCCGAAGCCGGGGAAGTACGCCTCCACCCACACGTGCGCGTCGCTGGTGGTGACCTGGTGCAGGGTGGCGCCGGGACGGCTGTTGCTGTCGTCGACCGAGCCCGGGCCGTAGCCGGACACCAGCCGGGCGGGGATGCCGTCGGCGCGCAGCAGCGCGCCCATGGCGTCGGCGAAGTACTGGCAGTAGCCCTTCCTGGTGCGCGTCAGGAAGTCGACGACGGGCCAGATGCCCGGCTGCGTCGCGGGCGGCTTCAACGTGTAGGTGAAGACGCCGGTGTCGCGCAGGTGCGCCTCGATGGCGGCGGCGGCGTCGTACGGGTTGGCGGTGCCGGCGGTCCACTGCCGGGCGATGCGCGTGAGCGTGGCGATCTGCTGGCGGTCGGAGGTGGTGACCGGGTTGAGGCTCAGGTAGGTGTCGGCGACGAAGGGCGGGTAGTCGCTGCCCGCCGAGCGCAGCGCGGAGGGGCTCGCCGTCGACATCGTCGCCGTGCTGACGTAGGTGCTCGGGCCGCCGGTGACGTGGTACTCGTCGACGGTGAGCAGGTTGTCGGGCCTGGCCAGCGAGGTGCCCAGGACCAGCAGCCCCTGGGCGATGCCGTCGACGGAGATGGCGTCGGGCTCACCGGGGAAGATGCCGAGCTGGTCGCCGGTCCCGGTGGCGGCGCCGGTGAGCACGATGCGCGTGCTGACCTTCTGCACCGTGCCCGGCTGGGCGACGCCGCCGTCGAGCGGCTCCCGGTCGCGCGGGATCGTGCCGGCGATGGCCGAAACCTGCCCGGTGACCAGGTTGGGGTCGCTGCTGAACTGGGTGCCGGTGGGGAACCAGTTGCCCGAGGTGAAGTAGTCGTCGTCGACGACGCGCAGGTACACCGTGTCGACGGTGTCGCTGGTGTACGACAGCACGGGCTGCGGGCTGCTCACCAGCTCGCCGCCGGGGACGGCGTTGGGGTCGAAGCGCACCTGCCCGGGCCCGCTGCCGGCGGCGCCCGCCCCGCCGGAGCCGAAGGCGCCGCCGCCTCGACCCGTCGTCGAGCTGAAGTGGAACAGGGACCCGGAGACGTCGCGCGTCGACACCGGCGGGATGGCCAGGGCGACGAGGATGAGCAGCACCGCTGCACCCCAGGTGATCCGCCCGAAGCGCCGCTCCGTCCCCGGCAGCGCCACCACGCCGGTGCGGCGCCAGCGCGCGGAGAGGGAGAGCAGGTGGACGCGGCCGACGACCACCAGCGAGAGCCCGACCGCCACCGCCTCGGGCAGCCAGACGTTCTGCAGCGAGGGCGCGTTGAGCGCGTTGATCGCCAGCGCCGCGTAGACGGGCACAACCGCGAGCACGCCGCGGCGCTCGCGGACCGCCAGCCATCCCGCCCAGGAGCCGAGCAACCAGAAGACCGCACAGAGCCCCACCAGGAAGGGCCAGTCGCCCTGCACGAAGAGGCCGGTGGCGAAGGCGTCGAGGTACTGGCGGGCAGCCTCGCCGAGGGTGATCGTCTGCGAGCCGGGGATCGACCCGTAGGTGAGCGGCACCACCACCAGGGCGCCGACGACGGGCAGCATCAGCACCGCCACCAGCCGTCCCGCCGAGGACCGCGCCACCAGGGTGGCCTCCAGCACCGCCGCCAGGGCGCAGACGAGCACCGCGCCCGTGCCGTCGACCCAGCCCGCCGACATCACCGCCCAGGCGGTGGCCGCCACCATGCCGAGGGTGGCCGCCGCCACCACCGTCGAGTTGCCCGGCCGCGGCAGGGCCACGCCCGCCCTGGGCCGCAGAGTTGTTGCCGACATCAGCCGAAACTCAGTGGCGCACGCCGCGTCAGGAGCCGACGGCGCGGGAGCGCAGTCCGCCGCCCAGCTCGTCGCCGCGCCGCACCTGCCACCAGTCGAGGGCCAGGCGCCAGGCCGGGGGGATGCGCATCGGCTGTCCCGGCGCACCGAACGAGGTGGGCTCGACGAACACCGCCAGGTGCCGCTGGCCGCGCATGCCCAGGTCGATCAGCGCCTCCACCCAGGCGGGCGCGCGGTTGCTGGTGATGACCACGATGGCGCCGCGGCCGCGCCAGCCCTCGCCGTGGCGGCGCAGCGCGGTGGCCAGGGCGATCTCGCCGTCGTCGTTGCAGGTGGCCAGGTAGTCGAGCACGCGCAGCCGCTGCGCCTCGCCGCGCCCGGCGCCGAAGGCGGTGTGCTGCGAGTCGTTGGTGACCAGGCCGAAGGCCTGGCCGCGCCGGATCGCCGCGTGGCACAGCGACGCCGCCACCGACACCGCGTACTCCAGCGACGACTCCGGCGCCTCGCCGAAGTGCTGCCCGCGCTCCAGGTCGAGCATCACCAGGACGTCGGCGCTCTGCCGCGTGTCGTACACGCGCGACATCAGGTGGCCGGTGCGCGCCGTCGACGGCCAGTGGATGCGGCCGAGGCCGTCGGCGGGGTCGTAGTCGCGGATGGTGGTGACGTCGGGGGGCGCGTCGACGGAGCGCCCGCGGCCCGTCTCGCCGACGCCGCCCTCGGCACTGAGCGGGCCGAACTCGCCCAGCGCGTGGATCGCGGGGTACACCAGCACGCCCGACTTCGGAGCCACCCGCACGGTGTGGGGGAAGAGCCCGAAGGGATCGCCCAACCGCGCCTCGAGAGGACCGAACTCGTAGATCCCGCGCCGCTGGAAGACGCCGCGCGCCGACCAGGAGACCACGTCGCCGCCGCGCAGCGAGCAGGCGCGGCCCGGCGTGTACCCGGGAAGCCGGGTGCGGTCGTGCACCTCGCAGTAGGCGACGGGCAGCACCGAGTGGTTGCGCACCACGAAGCGCTCGGTGAAGGGCTCGCCGACCATGTGCGCTCCCTCCGGCGACTCGCGCTTCACCTCCACCTTGCGCAGCAGCGCGCGCGACCAGAGGAAGGCGACGACGAGCAGGAAGACGAGCACGTAGGCCAGCGTGTAGGCCAGCCGCACCCCGGTGATCCCGGCAAAGAAGGCCAGAACTGCGATGGTCGCGAGGAGCGGCGCCCGGGAGCTCATTGCCCCTGTGCCAACCTCCGCCCCGCGATGGGCACCGCCTCGGTGTCGAGCACCTCGCTGAGCACGCTGCCGGCGGTGACGCCGCGCAGCTCGGCGTTGGGCCTGACCACGATGCGATGGGTGAGCACCGGCCCGGCCAGCTCCTTGATGTCGTCGGGCAGCACGTAGTCGCGGCCGGCGGCGGCGGCGCGCGCCTGGGCGGCGTGGAGCAGGCCGAGCGAGCCGCGCGGCGAGGCGCCCAGCCCGACGTCCGGGTGCTGGCGGGTGCGCTGGACGAGGCGGACGCAGTACTCCTTGATCACCGGGTCGACGTGGATCGCGGTGACCTCCTCCTGGCAGCGCTGCAGCTCGGCGGCACCGGTGACCGCCTCCAGGGAGTCGAGCGGCGAGCTCGTCTGGAAGCGGTCGAGCATGGAGATCTCGTCCTCCAGCGACAGGTAGCCGAGGTTGACCTTGAGCAGGAAGCGGTCGACCTGGGCCTCGGGGAGCGGGTAGGTGCCGGCCAGCTCGACCGGGTTCTCGGTGGCCAGGACCATGAACGGCTCGGGGAGGCGCCGGGTGGTGCCGTCGACGGTGACCTGGCGCTCCTCCATCGCCTCCAGCAGGCTCGACTGCGTCTTCGGGGTGGCCCGGTTGATCTCGTCGGCGAGGAGCACCTGGGTGAACACCGGGCCCTCGCGGAACTCAAAGGTGCCGGCCTGGGGGTTGAAGACGTTGACCCCGGTGATGTCGCTGGGCAGCAGGTCGGGGGTGAACTGGACCCGCTCGAAGCGGCAGCCGGTGGCGCGGGCCAGCGACTTGGCCAGCAGCGTCTTGCCCACCCCTGGGACGTCCTCGATGAGCAGATGGCCCCGGCAGAAGAGGGTGAGGACGCACTGCTCGACCTCGGCCTGCTTGCCGATGATCACCGTCCCCACGCTCTCGACGAGACGGCGCACCACCTGGTGGACGAGGCCCGGCATGACGACAGTTCTACCCCTCGGTGACCGGGTTCCGCAGGGTCTCGCTCCCGGCTCCTGGAGTATACGAGCGGGTCCGCCGGAGTCCGCATCGGACCAAACCCCCGCAACCGGGGTCGACAGTCGTACACACCAAATGACACAATTTGTGGTGTACTAGCTGGGATCACCGACATGCCCGGCCCCTGAGGCCCCCGTGGGCAGGCTGGGAAGGGAAGTGCTGATGCCGGACACCGACGAGATCCTGACGACGGGTGAGGCGGCCGCGCTCTGCGGCGTCTCGCGCTCGACCCTGCGGCGCGCCGTCGCCCAGGGCCAGCTCACCGCCTGGCACACGCCGGGGAAGCATCTGCGCTTCACCCGGGCCTCGTGCATGGACTTCGCCCGCCAGCTTGGCCGGGTCGACCTGGTCGGCCGGGGCTACGGCGAGGACGGGCAGGGCGCCATGCGCAGCGGGGAGATGCAGGCGAGCACCCTGCGCTGATCCTCCGGGCGCCCCGCCGAGGGGCGCCGCGGCCGGTTCAGCGCGAGGCGGCGACCAGGGAGACCAGGTTGGCGCAGACCGCGTAGGCGGTGACCGCGGTGGTCAGCGCCACCGTGGTCACGGCCGCCCGTCTGGGCAGCTTGGCCATGGCCGCCAGCAGGAGGCCGCCCACCAGCACCTTCTGCAGCAGGAGGCCGGGGATGCCGTACACCCGCAGCACGCTGACCGTGAACGGGTTGCGCTCGTCGAGCCCGAGGCGCAGCCCGGCCGCTGTGCTGAAGGCGTCGAGGACCTGGGCCACCACCGCGACGATGTAGACGCGGCGCAGCAGCAGGTCGCGGAAGACGGAGGAGACCCCCGCCTGGCTCTTGGCGATCGCCCTGTCGATCATCGTCCAGAGTATGGGCGCGGCAGGGGGCGGCGTCTGTGGTGGGCGGCTGGCGATGCTGTGATGGGGCTGTCGCGCCGGAGGCGTCAGCCGCGGGCGGCGGTCCCGCGGCGCGCCAGCACCCCGCCCAGGCTGCCCCCCAGCAGGGCGATGAAGTCGCCGGAGATGAGGCCGCCCATATTCATCGGACCCAGGTCGACGAGGTTGTGGGTGCCGCTCTGGAGCGAGCCGTGCACCACCGAGGCCTCCTGGCCGAACTGGTACGCCCAGGCGATCATGATGAAGCCGACCGCGACGGCGAACCCCTGGTAGAGCTCCCAGCGCCCGGCCAGCCGGCCGGCGAGGTAGCCGCCGAAGAGGACGGCGAGGAAGCTGGCCACCCCGACGATGCCGCCGTCGATGTTGTTGCCGGTGGTGCTGCCGAAGGCCAGGTTGGCGAGCGCGAGGCCGCCGTCGCTGAGCACCAGCAGGAGCAGCTCGCCGGCGACCAGGCCGATGAAGCAGTGCCGCCAGGAGATGGTGCCTCGCTGCTCCTCGCCGCCCTCCGCGGTGCGGGGCGGCGGCGGCGCCGCCGGGCGCTGCAGGGTGGCGGTGCTCCCCGGCGCGGCGGCCTTGCGGCGGTTCTCCCTCGACATCGCGCTGGCGAGTATACGTAGCGGTCCGGTCACGCCGATTCCCGCTCGCGCTCGGGCCCGTAGGCTGGGCGGCGCATGGCCGTCCTCGCCCCCCCGGTGCGGCCGGCGGGAGCCGCCGGGCCGGCCGGGCCCGACCGCCGCGGTCCCCGCGCCGCCCTGCTCCGCCTCCTCGCCTCCCCTCCGCGCGTCCTCCTCGTCGCCGCGCTGCTGGCCGCCTTCGCCGCCTGCGTCGACGTCCTCCACGACCCCGACCTCTGGTGGCACCTCCGGCTCGGCCGGTGGATCCTCGACAACCACACCGTGCCGCACGCGGAGATGTTCAGCTTCACCGCCGCAGGCAACACCATGGTCGCCCACGAGTGGGGCAGCGAGGTCCTCTTCACGCTGCTCTCGCGGGTGGGCGGGCTCCTGCTCGTCGCCGCGGTGATGGGGCTGGTCGCGTGGAGCGGGCTGGTCGCCCTGGCGCTCCGGGCCCGCGCCCGGGGGGCCGGTGCCGTCGCCATCGCGGTGGCGGTGCTCCTCGGCGCCCGCGCCGCCGAGCCCGTGCTGGGGACGCGGCCGCAGGTGATCACCGTCGCCCTGGTCTGCTGGACGCTGCTCCTCTGCGAGCGGCACCTGGTGCGGGGCGGGCGGTGGATCTGGGCGCTGCCGCCGATCGTCCTGGTGTGGGCCAACCTGCACGGCGGCGTGGTGCTGGGGCTGGGCTCGCTGGCGCTCTTCGTGGCCCTGGAAGCCCTGCGGATCGTGCTCCGCCGCCCGGGCGCCGCCTCGTGGGTCCGCCTCCGCGCGATGGCGGTCTCGCTGGCGCTCGCCGCCCTGGCCGGATGCCTCAACCCCGACGGGCCGGGGCTCTATCGCTACTCGCTGGCCACCTCCGGCTCCGAGCGCCTCAAGCCCATCACCGAGTGGCACTCCCCCAACTTCGCCGACCCCAGCAATCTCGGCCTCCTCGTGCTGCTGGTCTCCTTCGCCGCGCTGGTCGCCCTCGGCGGCCGCCTCAACCTGCGCGACCTCGGCATGTCCCTGGCGGGTTTCGCCGCGGCGCTCATCGCGGTGCGCAACACCTCCCTGGCGGTGGCACTCGCCCTCCCCGCCTGGACCCTGATGCTCCAGCAGGTCGTCACCCGCCTCCGCCTCCGCCGGCACGCCCGCCCGACGGAGGAGTCCCTGTCGGAGGCGCCCGCGTCGGAGGTTCCGGAACCCGGCGAGGTTCCGGCGCGCCGGTCCCCATCCCGCACGGATGGATCCCCCCGCATCGGCGCGCAATTCCTGGGTCTCAGCGCCGCGATCATCGCCCTCGCCGCAGCCGCCCCCATCGTCACCATCACCCGCGCCGCCGCCGACTCCTCCGCGGCCGGCATCGCCTCCACCTACCCCTCCTGCGCCGCCTCCGCCCTCCAGGGCCTCCCCGGCGTCACCCTCCTCGCCCCCTACTACGACAGCGGCTACCTCATCGACCAGCTCTGGCCGTCGACGCACGTCTTCATCTACGGCGAGTCCGCCTCCCTCGGCATGCAGGTCTTCGACGACTACCAGCGCATCGAAGCCGGCGCCCCCGACGCCCTGGCGCTGCTCTCCGCCCACGGCACCAACGCCGTCCTCACCGCGCCCGGCGCACTAAAACAGCAGCTCGAGCAGAGCCCCGCCTGGCACGCCGTGGTCACCGACCCCACCGGCCTGACCCTGTACGCGGCTACTGGCTCATCGCCCCTTCAGGCGCATGCCCGATGTGGTTGTTGTAGAACGCCTCGATCCCATTGAGGTCGAAGGTGTTCCAGCCCTCGTAGTAGTCCCACGACACCGCAGCGAACTTCACCGGCATCGACGCGTACGGCAGCACGATCAGCTTGGCGTAGGTGACCACCCCGCTCTGCTGCGCCGCCGCGCCGGGATCGGGCGGCAGTGTCTTGTGCCAGTTGATCAGCGCCTGCACCGCGTCGCTGCACCCGGTCGGGCAGTTGTAGAGCACCGCCACGTAGCCGTGCTCCAGGTTGTGCACCCAGTACTCGGTCTGCACCGGCTGGTTGTAGACGCCGGGCTGGATGGGCGCAGGGTCGGCGCCCGTGAGGCTGTAGTGGCAGCCGGACGTCGGCGGGTTGTGGTTGTACTGCACCTTCGCCGGCGGGTTGACGTGGATGTGCGGCATCTCGTCGATCGCCTGGCCGACGATCTTGTCGCCGTTGACCTCGGGCGGCGACGGGCTGTAGGGCGACGCCCCGGCCGTCGGGCAGCTGTCGTTGCCGACGAACTTGATGCTGGGGTAGCTGATGCTCGACCCGCCGCAGGACGCCAGCGGCACGGTGACGACGGTCAGCAGCGCGGCGGCTGCGAAACGGCGCAGTCCCTTCATGTCGAGGCGCGACTGTAGCAGGCGGCGGTGTGAGGCTGGCATAAAGTGCGCGCCATGCGGCTCATCGGCCTGACCGGCGGCATCGCCAGCGGAAAGAGCACCGTCGACCGCATGCTGGCCGCCCGCGGCGCCGCCGTCGTCGACGCCGACCTGCTGGCGCGCGAGGTGGTCGAGCCGGGGCAGCCGGCGTTGGCGGAGATCGCCGCCGAGTTCGGCGCCGGAGTCCTCCTGCCCGGCGGCGGGCTCGACCGGGCCGCCCTCGGCGCCGTCGTCTTCGCCGACGCCGAGCGCCGCGAGCGGCTCAACGCCATCACCCACCCGCGGGTCCGCGCCCTGATGGGTGAGCGCGTCGCCGCCGCCCTGGCCGGGGGTGCGCCGCTCGTCGTCGTCGACGTCCCCCTGCTCTTCGAGGGCGGCCTGCAGGCGCAGTTCGAGGGCGTGCTGCTGGTATGGGTGCCGGCCGAGCTGCAGCTGCGCCGCCTGGTCGAGCGTGACGGCATGGTCGAGGCGGGGGCCCGCGCCCGTCTGGCCGCCCAGATGCCCATCGACGAGAAGCGCGCGCTGGCCACCTGGGTGATCGACAACTCGGGCTCGGTCGAGGACACCGAGCGCCAGGTGGCCGCGTGGTGGCGGGAGCACGTGACCTAGGTCGTCCTCGGCGAGGGCCATGCTCCCCTGGCGGGACGCGGGGCACACGGGCACGCTCGGACCATGCCCGACCTCACCACCGTCACCGACTTCCTGGCCCAGCCGCGCCTCGCCTTCGCCGGCGCCTCGCGCGACTCCAAGCAGTTCGCCAACACCGTGTACCGCGAGCTGCGCAACCACGGGCACACCATGCTGCCCATCCACCCCGAGGCCGACGCCATCGAAGGCGACGCCGCGGTGCCCTCGCCGGCCGCGCTCGCCGGGACGGTCGGCGGCATCGTCGTGATGCTGAAGCGCGACGACGCCCTGCGCGCCACCCGGGAGGCGGTCGACGCCGGCGTGCCGCGCGTCTGGCTGCACCAGGGCGTCGGTGCGTCGTCTGTTTCTGACGAGGCTGTCCAGTACTGCAGGGACCACGGCGTGGCGGTGGTCGACGGCGCATGCCCGCTGATGTTCCTCGAACCGGTCGCCGGCTTCCACCGCTTCCACCGCGGCGTGCGCAGGCTGCGCGGCGCCTTCAGGCCTGCCGCGTAGCCCCCATCCCGTCGAGGAGGAGGGCGACGAGCTGCTCCTCGTCGCGGCTGTACTCGGCGGCGCTGTCGCGGCGCAGCGAGTTCATGACGTAGCCGGTGAGGACCATCTCGGCGACGCCGAGGATGGCGTAGGTCATCAGCTTGGCGTCCAGCCCCGCGCGCACCTCGCCGCGCTCCTGGGCGGCGACGATGAGCCGCTCCACGGCGTCGAAGGCGACCATCACCCGGCCCGGGTCGTGCGACTCGATGAACTCGTAGGAGCGGGAGATCTCGTTGATCATCACCGTCATCAGGTGCGGCTCCTGGCGCCACGTCTCCACCCAGAAGTGGACGAGGTGGCCGAGCTGCTCGCGGAACGACTCCGGCGAGCCGGCCATGTCGTCGATGTAGCGCACGTACTCGCCCCAGCGCTCGCTGAAGATGGCGGCGAGGATGTCGTCCTTGTTGCGGAAGTGGTGGTAGACGAGGCCGTAGGCGATGCCGGCCTGCTCCGCGATGTCGGCGACGCGCGCGCCGTGGAAGCCGCGCCGTGCGAACACCTCGGTGGCGGCGGCGAGGATGCGCTCCCGGGTGCGCATGCTGCGGCGGGTCCGGCGGGGACCCTCCGCGTCGACCTGCGCCGCGGCGCTCAGCGCGTCACGCGCATGGGGCGAGGCGGCCGAGGGACGCTCGCCGGCGGGGTCTCGCGCGGCGTCCGTCACCGCACCGCCCCGGCGTCGACCAGCGCCTGGATGGCGGCGTCGTCCAGCCCCGCCTCCCTCAGCACGTCACGCGTGTTCTCGCCGTAGCCCGGCGCGGGATGCCGCACCCGCGGGGGCGTCCTCGACATCTGGAAGGGGAAGCCGGTCTGCGGCAGAGGGCCGCCCTCCCCTGCCGGGATCTGCAGCCCCCGGTGGCGGATCTGCTCGTTCTCGAAGGTCTCCCCGAAGCTCAGGACAGGCTCGGTGCAGACGTCGAGACCGTCGAGCTGCTCCGCCCACTGCGCCCGCGTCCTGGTGAGGAACACCGCCTCCAGCTCCGCGTGCACGCGCCGCGACTCCTCGCCCTCGGCGAAGCCGTCGCTGCTCAGCTGCGGCACGCCAAGCGCCTCCACCAGCGCCGACCAGAACTTCGGCTCCAGCGCGCCGACGCTCATCCAGCCGTCCTTGCAGCGGTAGAGGTTGTAGCAGGGATACCGGCCGTTGAGGTGCAGCGTCCCGGGCCCGGGCACGCCGTCCTCGGCGAACCAGCGCGCCGCGTGCAGCGACAGCCAGGACACCACGCCGTCGGTCATCGACACGTCGCAGTGCTGCCCCTCGCCGGTGCGGTCGCGGTGGTGCACCGCCGCCAGGATGGCGATCGCCGCGCTCATCGCTCCGCCGCCGAGGTCGCCGATCTGCACGCCGGGCATGGCCAGGGTCCCGTCGGGCGTGCCGCTGATGCCCAGCGCGCCGCCGATGGCCATGTAGTTGAGGTCATGTCCTGCGCGATCGCGATATGGCCCGTCCTGGCCATAACCGCTGATCGAGCAGAGCACGATGCCGGGGTTGACCGCGCTCAGCGCCTCCCAGCCGACGCCGAGGCGGTCGATCACCCCGGGGCGGAAGGACTCCAGGACCACGTCGGCGCCGCGCACCAGGGCCAGGAAGGCGTCGCGGCCGCCGGCGCTCTTGAGGTCGAGGACGATCGAGCGCTTGTTGCGGTTCAGCGTGTGGTACATCGCCGAGTACTCGCCGCGCAGCGGCGGGGTCCAGCGGATGTAGTCGCCGCCGTTGGGGTCCTCCACCTTGATCACGTCGGCGCCGAGGTCGGCGAGCAGCAGGGTGCAGAACGGGCCCGGCAGGAGTCGGGACAGGTCGAGGACGCGGAGCCCGGTGAGCGGCATGTCGGCGCCGGAGTGTAGCAACTGGCCTGCGCGTGGATTTTCGCCGGGGAGGCTGTGCTAGATTCGCTCAAAGGAGCACCGCAGCAATGGTGGCCAACGCCGACGTCGTCCGCACCCTGGAACGGATCGCCGACCTGCTGGAGATCAAGGGCGAGAACCCCTTCAAGTCGCGGTCCTACCGGCTGGCCGCCGCGCAGGTCGAGAACCTCTCCGAGGAGCTCACCGCGATCCTCGACCGCGAGGGCTCGCTCGACCCCATCGAGGGCTTCGGGCCGGCCATCTCCGAGAAGATGACCGTGCTGCTGCGCACCGGCCGCTCGCCGTACCTGGAGCAGCTGGAAGCCGAGATCCCGCCCACCCTGCTGCAGGTGATCGGGCTGCCCGGCGTCGGCCCGCGCACCGCGGCGACGCTGTGGAAGGAGGCGGGCATCACCACGCTCGACGACCTCGAGGAGGCGTGCCGCTCCGGGAGGCTCGCCGGGCTGCCGCGCATGGGCGCGAAGACGGTGGAGAAGATCCTCGCCGCCTGCGAGGCGCAGCGCGAGACCGGGGGCAAGCAGCGCCGCCCGCGCGACCTCGTCGCCCCACTGGTGGAGACGCTGCTCGGAGGCCTGCGTTCGCTGCCCGCCGCGCAGCGCGCCGAGGTCGCCGGGTCGTTCCGCCGCGGGCGTGACACGGTCGGCGACCTCGACCTGCTCGTCGCCACCACCGCGCCGCGCGACGCGCTGGTCGGCTTCGCCGCGCTGCCCCAGGTCGAGCGCGTCCTGCTGCGCGGCGACACCAAGTGCAGCGTCGTCGTCGACGGCATGCAGGTCGACTGCCGCGCCGTCGCGCCCGAGCAGTTCGGTGCCGCCTGGCAGTACTTCACCGGCTCGCAGAACCACAACATCCGGCTGCGCGGGATGGCGCTGCGGCTGGGATTGACGCTCAACGAGTACGGCGTGTTCCGCGTCGACGACGGCAGCCGCGTCGCCGGCGAGACCGAGGAGGACGTGTACCGGGCGCTCGGCCTGCGCTGGATCCCACCGGAGCAGCGCGAGGACAGAGGAGAGGTCGAGGCGGCGCGCATCGTGCCGGCGGGCGTCGCTTCGCAGGAGGACGTGGAGAGGTGATGGAGGAGCTGGTCATCAAGGTGCCGGCGCCGTTCAGCGGCGTCGACGATCTCGGCTTCAGCGCGCGCTACCCGGCGCAGGAGCCCACCGAGCCGCTGCGCGACGTGCCGCTCTTCGTCGAGGGGCCGGCGCGACCGATGCGGGTGCTGGTCGAGCGGCTGGCGCTGCTGGCGGAGAAGGAGCGGCTGCTCTCGCTGGCCACCTCCGCCGCGGAGGACGAGGCCTACACCTGGACGCCCCCCATCCAGCTCAGCGACGAGGTCTGCGTGCTCGCCTTCCGCGACCGCTCGATGCGCGCGGGGGAGGTGGCAGCGGCGGCGGGGCGGCAGTACCTCTGGAACCTGGTGCGCCCGATGGCCTTCACCTTCCTGCGCGACTGCGTGCGCATCGGCGGCCTGCGCCTCGCCGACCGAATCGCGGTGGTGCTCGACGCCGGCCAGCCGCCGGTGATCGACCTCGAGCTCGACCGCAGCAGCATCTGGCCCCAGAACGGGACGCTGCTGCTCGGCGCCTAGCGGCCCCGGTCAGCCGATCGGCGTCGCGTGCGGTGTCGGCGTGGCCGGCGCCGGGGTGCCGGAGCTGGTCGGCACCGGGGTGGCGCCGGGGCTGGCGCTGGCGCCGGGGCTCGCCGAGGTGCTCGGCGCCGGAGTGCTGGTCGGGGGCAGCGGCGGCGTCGGGCAGTTGGCGAAGGCGGCGTTGAACGGCGTCGGGCTCGGCGTCGGCGGCAGCGTGGCGCCGGGTGAGAGCGACGGGTACGGCGTGTAGCTCGGGCAGGGCGGCGGCGGCGCGGGTGGCGCGCTGTGGGAGCCGCTGACGACCAGCGACACCGCCACCGCGATCGCCCCGATGAGGACGGTGACGACGAAGGTCGCCGCCCCCCACTCCTTGCGGGCCACGCGCCACCAGTTCACGCCACGTACTCCTCCAGCGCCTGCTGCAGCGCCGGGCCGAAGGTGGGATGGTCGCGTGCCGTCCGCACCAGGGTTCTGATCCAGCCTTCGGGAGTGCCCACGTCGAGCAGCTCCCCGTCGAATTCGAGGCCCCACACGGGGCCGTCCGCGAGCGCCCCCGCGATGCCGTCGGTGAGCTGGATCTCCCCGCCCGCACCGGGCCGGGTGCTCTCCAGCGCCTCCATCACCGCGGGAGTGAGGACGTATCGTCCCATGATCGCCAGCAGGCTCGGCGCCTCGTCGGCCTTGGGCTTCTCGACCATGCCGGTGACCCGGTGCAGCCGGCCCCGCGACTCGGCGACGGCGACCGAGCCGTAGCGGCTGATCTGGTCGGGGGTGACGCGCATCAGCGCCAGGACGGGCGTGCGCAGCTCGCGATGGGCGTCGACGAGCTGCTTGAGCACGGGGGTGGCCCCCCAGGACAGGTCGTCGGGGAGCAGGCACGCGAAGGGCTGGTGCTGGATGACCGGCCTGGCCTGGAGCACGGCGTGGCCGAGGCCGAGGGGCTCGGACTGGTAGACGTAGGCGAACCTGGCGAGCTTCTGGGGCTCCGTCGCCGCCTCCAGCTCCTTGTGCTTGCCCCTGGCCTGGAGCGTGCGCTCCAGCTCGGGCGCCGCGTCGAAGTGGGCGGCGAGGAGCTCCTTGCCCCGGCTGATCACCATCACCACCGTCTCGATCCCGGCCGCCCGCACCTCCTCGACCCCCCACTGCAGCACGGGCCGGTCGAGCACGGGCAGGAGCTCCTTGGGGAGCGCCTTGGTGGCGGGCAGGAAGCGCGTCCCCAGCCCGGCGGCGGGGATGACGCAGTGACGGACGTCCACGGCGGCGCATTGTCGCCTCTGCGGCGGCTGCGGCGCCACCCGGCACGTTTGGGGCGGCGCGCGCCCAGCCCTATACTGTGGGGCCGCTGCGCGGCCGGGCCTCGGTGGGCCGGCGCGCCCGGTGCGGGCCCCGTTCGTCTAGTGGTCCAGGACACCGCCCTCTCAAGGCGGAGATCATCGGTTCGAATCCGATACGGGGTACCAGCGACATCTCCGTCGCTCTAGGCCTCCCACACCGCGCTGACCGGAGTGCACCAAAGTTTTGGGCCGAAGGGGAGGCTCTGTCGCCCTGTGTAGAGGACGAGTCCGCACTGGAAACGGTCGCCTGCGCGCTCCGCCAAGTGACGCAAGCCGGCAAAGTCAGCGCTGCGGACTGTGGCAGCAGCCTTCACCTCGATGCCGACCAGCCGACCGTCAGGGGCTTCCAAGACAAGGTCCACCTCGACGCCGTCTCTGGTCCGGTAGTGAAACATGCGCGGGCGTTCCATGCACCAACCGAGTTGCTTGCGAATCTCCGTCACGACAAACGTTTCCAGGAGGGGCCCAGCATCGCCCAGGGGACTTGCCAAGCCATCCGCGTCCGCACCGACCAGGTGAGCGCAGAGGCCGCTGTCGCCCATAACGACCTTGGGCGCGTGAATGGCCCGAGTAGTACGGTTGTTGGACCAGGCTGGTACGAGCAAGATCATGTACGCGGCTTGAAGCAGCGTCAGGTAACGCCGGACCGTTGTCGTTGGCATTTCCGCATCGCGGGCGAGTCCGTCGACGTTGAGCACGGTGCTGCTGCGCGCCGCAAGGAGACGCAAGAGCCGGGAGACGTCGGCGATTCGCTCCACCGCGGAGAGGTTGAGCAGATCTCGCTGAAGCAGAGTCTGGACGTAGCTCTCAAACCAGACGGACCGTCGGCGTCGGTCGGTACGCGCGACCGCCTCAGGAAAGCCGCCCGTTGCGGCGAGTTCCAGGTAATCGCGCCGCCCGAGTGTCGTTTCGATTCGGGCGCCCTGCCAGCCGTCGAAGCAGCGGTCCAGGAATCGCTCGATCCGGCCAGAGAGCTCACCTTGCGAGAACGGCCAGAGCTCGACGATCTGCATGCGCCCTGGCAGAGCATCAGCCACCTGGGGAAGCAGGAGGATGTTCGCCGAGCCCGTGAGGAGAAAGTGACCAGGTCGATTGGCCCGATCGACCGCAGCCTTGATGGCCAGGAAGAGTTCCGGTACGCGTTGGACCTCGTCAATCAGGAGCAGGCCGTGCGTCTCCACGAACCCAGCCGGGTCCGCCAGGGCGGCCGAACGTGTGGCCTCCTCGTCAAGGGTGATAGCTGTTACGCCCGACCGACCCTCGATGGCCATCCGGGCGAGGGTGCTCTTGCCGACCTGCCGCGCCCCGGCTATGAGAACAACGCGGGTGTCGGCGAGGGCCTCCCGTACCTCTGCCAGTAGGTGACGAGGGCGGAAATTCGTGGTCCCAAGGGGCGGGGCAGGGACATCCACAGCGCAAGTATGGCGGATCTGCCGGGTGGGTGGCGGTGGATCCGCCGGAGGTTGTTCGGCGGATCTGCCGATGGCGCCGTGGATGATTTGCCGCTTCAACCCGGCCCCTGCTTGGATGGAGGGCTACACGTCCCTGTAGTACTTGCAGACGTGGCTCTTGACCTCAAGACCTGGTCCTGCCGGCTCGCCAAGAGAACCTGGGCGAGGGTGCTCTTCCCAGCCTGTCGCGCACCTGCGACAAGCACGACCCTGGTGTCAGAGAGGGCTTCGTGAACCAGCGGCAGAGCGTGCCTAGGACGGTAGCCGCGTATGCCGGCAGGGGCTCCCGTTTCAGCGCTGTATGGCGGATCAGCCGCCGGTTGCGTGGTGGTTTGGGCGCTACTCCGGCGGTGATTGAGACGCCATCCCATGGGGAGGGATCGACGGAACGCGGGAGAGGCCTATGTGTACTCCAGTCACCCGCCTATTTGTCCAATAGATCGCCGCCCAGATGTACAGTGGGGCGGGTACAATGTGCCGATGGGCAGGAGATCTAGCTACCACCGCAGGATCGTCGACGATGAGCTCGATCGGCTGATGGTCGGGCTTCCAGCCATCAGTCTCGAAGGGGCGAAGGGCGTGGGCAAGACGTCGACGGGCTCGGAACGAGCTGCTTCCATCTTCCGCCTGGACGAGGAGGGCCCGAGTTCGATCGTGGCGGCCGATCCGCGCCGTCTTGCAAGTGCGACGCCGCCGGTTCTCATCGACGAGTGGCAACACGTTCCGGCAACCTGGGACGTCGTCCGGCGCGCCGTGGACGCAGGGGCAGCTCCGGGGCAGTTCCTCCTCACCGGATCAGCGTCCCCACGGGGCCTCGCGACGCATTCGGGGGCGGGACGGATCGTCACCCTGCGGATGCGACCGTTGTCGCTGGTCGAACGCCTGGAGCGACCGCCGACCGTGAGCCTGGCGGCATTGCTGTCGGGTAGCCACCCGGGAGTCGACGGAGCCACCCCGGTCGCCCTGGAGGACTACACGGCCGAAATCCTGCGGTCGGGGTTTCCCGGGATTCGTCACCTCGCGAATCGGGCCGCGCGGTCTCAGCTCGACAGTTATCTTGACCGGGTCGTCGACCGTGACTTCGAGGAGGTCGGTCGGTCTGTGCGCAATCCCGCGGCGCTGCGCCGCTGGATGACCGCCTACGCCGCCGCCACGTCCACGACCGCGACGTGGGAGAAGATCCGCGATGCCGCGGCCGCTGGCTTTGCAACCAAACCGTCGCGAGTCACGACTCAGCACTACGGTGACGTCCTGGAGCGGCTGTGGCTCGTCGACCCGGTCCCGGGCTGGGCACCGACACGGAGCGCGCCCCACCGCGTCACCCAGGCGCCCAAACATCAGCTGGCCGACCCGGCTCTCGCGGCCCGCCTCCTTGGGTCCACCGCCGAGAGCCTCCTCGCCGGCGAGGCGAGCGGGCCCGCGATGCCTCGCGACGGCAATCTGCTCGGTGCGCTCTTCGAGTCTCTGGTGACACTGTCCGTGCGCGTCTATGCCCGGGCTGCGGAGGCGCGTGTCGGGCACTTCCGCACGAAGTCGGGCGAGCACGAGGTCGACCTCATCGCCGAACGGGCCGACGGCCGAGTGGTGGCCATGGAGGTGAAGCTTGCCGCTTCCGTCAATGACGGCGACGTGCGTCATCTCCACTGGCTCGCAGACCGTATCGGAGACGACCTGCTGGATCTGGTGATCATCACCACAGGCGCCGACGCGTACCGCCGAAAGGACGGCGTCGCGGTCGTTCCAGCCGCTCTACTCGGCCCTTGAATTTGGGCTACACGGATTCGTAGGACGCAGGGCGCCGACGAGCGAGGCACGAGCTGTCATGCCGTCAAGCAACACCACCGTGCGCGGCGGCTTGAATGAGCTTGTCCAAGCTGGTGCCAAGGCGTCGAGGGTTTGAGTAAGCCTCGCCAGGGTGCACCAGGTGTCGACGATGAGTTCGGTTACTCGCCGGCCGCGGCCAGGGCTTCGGATTCGTCGTCGTAGCCGCGGATCTCCACAACGCGGCCGTCGACGACGGTGAGGACCTGCCAGCGATCCTCCGCCTCCGGTGCGCCGTCACCGGCGTCGCCGTAGGTGACCTTCATCGACACGAGGATCTTGTCGTTGTTGACACGGACGTCGCTGACATGGCCCCGCCGTCCCGCGGCACGCCCCCTGCGGTACCAGTCGAGCACCTGCCGCCGGTTCCGGCACGGAGGCGACGGATCACCTCCTGCCCCCCAGCGCACATCGGGGTCGAGGAGGTCCGCGAAGGTGTCGAGGTCGTCGCTCTCCAGTGCGGTCCTCACCTTGGCGGCGATGGCCTCGACGTCGGCCTGGGAGTGGGACATCGGCACGACGATAGCAGCGGCCGCCGGACTACGCCGCGGTGCCGAGATACGCGGTACGGAACGTCGTGTCGGCGAGGATGTCCTCGACGCTGCCCTCGGCGACGACGCGCCCGGCGACGAGCCCGTAGGCGCGGTCGGCGATGTCGCGGACCAGCGGGACGTCGTGGTCGACGATCACCAGCGTGGTGCCGAACCTGGTGCGGACGTCGAGGAGGGCCTCGCCGAGCCAGGCGACGTCGCGCTTGGCGATGCCGGCGGACGGCTCGTCGAGCAGCAGGATGCCCGCGCCCAGGCTCACCAGGCAGGCGAGCTGGACCAGCCGCCGGGTGCCCGTGGGCAGGTCGCCGGTGCGCCGGTCGGCGATGCCGGAGAGGGCGAAGGTGTCGAGGAGATCGCCGGTTCGCCGGCCGGCGTCCTGCGACGCATCGGGAGGTGACGCGCGCCCCAGCGCAAGACCGACGGTGTCGCGGATGCTGAGGCTGTCGAAGAGCAGTCCCTGCTGGAAGCTGCGCCCGATGCCCCGACGGGCGCGCGCGGCGGGCGCGAGGCGCTTGATCTCCTCACCACCGAGCAGCACGCTGCCCTGGTGCTGCCGCAACTCTCCTGAGAGCACGTCGAGAAGAGTGGTCTTGCCCGCCCCGTTCGGGCCGATGATGGCGAGAACTTCTCCCCGCGCCACGCGGATCGCGACACCGTCGAGCGCCACCAGCCCCGCGAAGCGAACCGTGATGTCGTTGGCTTCGAGATGCGCCGGCGCATCGGCACCGGCGACCGGCGGTGCGACCGCGATCCCGTCGCGCCGCGCTGCGACTCCGAGCAGCGGGATGGCGTCGACGGCACCGGCATCCCCCGGCGCGGGGACGAAGCGGCCGACGATGGCGTCGCGCAGCCGGAAGAGAGCGCCGGCCAGTCCCTGCGGGAAGAGCAGCACCGCCACCAGCAGCCCGAACCCGGCGAAGAGCAGCGTCGAGTTGGTGCCGATCAGGCCCGGCAAAAGCGGCGCCAGGAAGAACTGCGTGGACTGGATCCAGACCGCCCCCATGATCGCCCCGGTCACGGTGCTGACGCCGCCGAACACGACCATGGCCACCAGCGCGAGGGAGGCGTCCGGCGAGAAGACGCCCTGGCTGAAGTTGACGAGGAAACCCCCGTACAGATACCCCGCCGCCGCGGCGATCATCCCCGCGACGACGACGGCCGTCAGCTTGGCGCGGGTCGGCGAGATCGCCAGCGCCGCAGCCCACGCCTCGTTGTCGCGCACCGCCTCGACCGACCGTCCGGTTCGGCTGCGATGGAAGCGGTGCACCACCATCCCGCCGAGCACCAGCGCCGCAACGCACAGCCAGTAGTACGTGCGCTCGTCGTTGAAGTCGATGCCCAGCACCGACGGTCGCGCGATGGTGAGCGCCGACCCTCCCGACCCGGTGCGCGTCAGCCACGCCTGCTGGAACAGCCACCCCGACGCGACCACGGCGACGCCCAGCGTCGGCACCGCCAGCGACGCGCCGCGCATCCGCAACGTCGGCAGCGCCACCACGAGCGCAACCGCGCCGCCGGCGAGCACCGCGCCGAGGAAGGCGAGAGGTGCCGGAGCGCCCATGCTGGCGAAGCGCCCGCCCGCGATCGCCCCGATGGCAACGAGGGCGACCTGCCCCAGCGAGAGCTGCCCGCTGAACCCGGTGACCACCACCAGCGACAGCCCCATGATGGCGAACACGGCGATGCTGGCCAGGAAGACCACCTTGTCGACCGGCATCGCCAGCGGCACGAGACTCATCGCGACCACGACGGCGGCGAGCAACGCCCAGCGCGCCAGCCGCACTCCGGGCAGCGCGGCGATGCGCGGCGCAAGCGGCTGGATGGGCCCCGTCAGCGACGACGATCCGCCCACCGCGGCGCGCCCCTCCCCGCCCGTGCGCCTGCGGAACACCAGCACCATCAGCAGCACCGCGAGGATGACGACGTCCGCCGTGTCCGCCGCGGGGTAGTTCCAGGTGATCACCGCTTCGACCGCGCCGATGCCGACGCCGCTCGCGAAGGTCAGCGGCAGGCTGTTGAACCCGCCGATCAGCGCCGCGGCGAACGCGTAGTACAGCACGCCGCCCGCCAGCGGGCTGGCGCTCCCCGCCGACGGCGCCACCGAGGTCGCGGCCGCCAGCACGCTGGCCAGTCCGGCCAGCAGCCCGGCGATCGCCCAGATCGTCAGGGCCACGCGCCGCGTGGGGATGCCCGCATGCTGCGCCGCCTCCATGTTCTCCGACGCCGCACGCGAGGCGACGCCCAGCCGGTGGCGCCGCAGGAACCAGGCGAGGAGCGCAACCGCGACCGGCGCGACGGCGAGGATGGCGAGGTCGCCCTCGCGCAGGGTCAGCGTGCCCACCGTGACCTGCGCGGTGAACGGCAGCGGGACGCGGCCGTGCCGCGGCACGAAAAGGACAACCACGGCCAGAAGCTGCGCCGCGCCGATGGTGGCCAGCATCGCGGTCAGCCGCGAGGACCGCGCCAGCGGTCCAACCACCAGGAAGCCGACGGCCATCCCCGCCAGCGCCGCGGCCGCAAGGCCGGCGAGCAGCGCGAGGGCCCACGCGCCGTGCAGCGCGAAGAACACCCATCCCATCGCCGCCACCGCCAACGCTCCCGCGCTGCCGCCGGCGAAGTTCAGCACCCTGGACATGCGGTAGACGAGGGTGAGCGCGCAGGCGAAGAGGCCGTAGGTGAGGCCGACGATCACCCCGATGACGAGCGCCTCGACGGTGACCTGGAAGCCCGTCCCGGGAATGGTCATCCGCTCACGCCGCGGACGCCGCGCGCGGTGCGACTCAGTGTGCGGGTGCCGCCAGCCTGCGCCGCTTGCGCTGCCAGTACGCAGCGAACAGCACCGATCCCGCGCCGAAGGCGATGAAGAGCGCGACCACAGTGCCCACGGCGGCATGTCCCGGATGTCCGCCGCGCGCGGGGTTCAGCATGATCTCCAGGAACATGAAGGTGACGAGGACGGACACCACCGCCCACACGCCGCGATGCCACGCGGCGAGCGTACCACCGGGCAGGAACCGCAGCGGGACCATGCCGATCACCGATCCCACCAGCCCGCCGGCGAACACGGCGCCGAGGAAGTCATCGAGGATGGTCACCGGCCAGAGCGCGCCGGGCTTGGCGGCGGCGTCGTTCACCGGCAGCCAGGCGAACCAGGCCAGCAGCGCGATGAGCATGGTCACGACGGTGGCGATGGCGACCGTGTGTCCCTGCTCGTTCTTCGCCAGCGACGCTCCGGTGAAGACCGCGCCGCAGACCACGCCGTACAGGTAGCCGGGCTCGAAGTCGGAGAGCCGCGACACCACGACGCAGCCGATGGCGATGGGCAGCCCGGCGGGCAGGGCGCGCAGCGACCACTGCGTGTCGCGATGCCGCAGCCGGCGGTAGGAGACGATGACGAACGTCGAGACGGCGATGCCCCACAGGGTGGCGGCGACCGTGGAGAGGAAGGTGGTGACCGAGGTGCCGTTGAACCCGAAGTTGGGGTCGAGAAGTCCGCCGAGCAGCGCGCCGAGCAGCACCACGGCGGCGATGATGCTGAGGTGCGTGCGCCGGTCGGTGTGCGCCACGATGCGGCTGCGCATGCGCCCGACGACGCCGAAGTGGCGCTCCCAGAAGGCCACGATGTCCTCGTAGTTCTCCTGGAAGGTGTGGTTGAAGAGCTGCGCAGGGAAGGTGATGAGGACGATGGCCAGCACCGCGAGGGCGGCGCTGAGCACGGTCGTCTGCAGGGACGAGAAGGCCTGGCCGGGTGTGGCGATCCCGGCCGTGATGGTGGAACGCCCGTGCAGGGCGCTCGACGCCGCGCCGCCCCCGCCGGAGCCCGACCCGCCGGCGACGATCGGAGGCTGTCCGCCGCCTGCGCCACCCCCCGTGCCCGGCAGGACGGGCGGCGGGAGCGCGGCCGGCTGGGTTGCGGACGCCGGCGACGACCCGCCGGTGGCCGCCAGGGCCACGTCGTCGATGGCGACGCCGCACGAGCCGTCGGTGGAGGCCGCACGCAGGAAGGACACCGTCGAGCTGTCGCCGCTCGCGGTCACCGACGTGCTCTGGGCCGTCCAGCCCATCGACTGGAAGCTGTGCCCGCTCACGTTGAAGGTCGGCTGGGCGACGACGCTCCCGTTCCAGATCACGCTGAGCACGCGCGTGGTCGGCGTCGTGCACTGCGGGTTGCCGGAGATGAACCAGCTCAGCTGGTACTGCGTCCCCGCCGTGGTGCTCACCTGCTGGGTGACCTCCGAGGCGCCGTTCGAGGACAGGTTGACGGACTGCGCGCCGTGCGCCGGCTGCCAGTAGGAGCGCATCACCTCGACCCCGTCGCCGCTCGCGGTCCAGCCGGGCAGCGCCGTGGTGGTGTTGCCCACCAGCGTCCACGCCTGCGAGATGGCGTTCTGCTCGAAGTCGCCGTTGACGATCAGGTCGGGGCCGCCGGTCTGGGCGGCGACGGTGGTCACGCCCGAATGCAGCGCGGCGCAAACCACGCCGCCCAGGCCCGCCACCAGCGCGCAACGAACACGCGCCCCCGTGCCGCCCCTCATCAGCTCGCCCTCTCGTGCCCCCGGTTGCTGCCCGTGCAATGTACCCGAAGGCCGCGCCGGCGTCAGCACCTCACCGGCGTGTCCGCCCCGTGGCTGGCGGTTGCCCGCTCCCGCCGCGGGCTCGGCGGACGAAGCGGAGCGGCACCTCGTCGGGGAGGCGCGCCTGGGCGAGGTCGACCCGGTCGCCGCGGAGGGGCACGCCCTCACGGCGCAGCAGCGCGCGCTGCCGGGCGCCCCTGGCGACGCTGCCGTCGGCGCGGACCACGCGGTGCCAGGGCACGTCCTCGGCCGTCGTCGCCAGGACGCGCCCGACGAGGCGCGGCGCCCGCCGGTCGATGTCGCCGTAGGTGCGCACGAAGCCCGGCGGGATGGCGCGGATGCGGTCGAGGATGCGCAGCGCTCGCGCGTCGTCGCTCAAGCCCGCAACTGTAGGGGCGCAGGCCACCGGACGGCCGTTCGTCCCCCACCGGCGGGACGTGCTCCTCTGTGCGGCGCGCCCGCGGACGCCGACGATGAAGTCGCGCGCCCGTGCAGCCGGACACGGAGGTTCAGAGATGAGCGTCACACCGGAGGAGGACCTCCGAGCCGAGGCGCGCCGCCGGGTCAGGGAGCGGCGCGAGTTCCCCACCCACCTGCTCACCTACGTTCTGGTCAACGGCGTCCTCATCGCCATCTGGGCGATGAGCGGCCAGGGTTTCTTCTGGCCGGGCATCGTCATGGCCGGCTGGGGTGTCGGGGTGGTGATGCACGCCTGGAACGTCTACGCGCAGCGACCGGTCACCGAGGCCGACGTCGACCGTGAGCTGGAGCGCATGCGCCACATGACGTGATGCCCAGGGCCGCCGGCCCAACCGTCACAAGCGGCCGGGACGTTCGGCACTTGCCGCACCCCGCGCATCTGACCGTCAATCTCCCTCATGGACCCGAGGATCGCCGACCGGCTGGTGCTGCGAGCGCTCGCAGGGGCGGAGACCCCACTCACCCTGCCGGGGCTCCACACCGCGGTGGCCCTCGACCCCGACTCGGCGTCGCTGCAGCCGTTCGGAGCCCAGATCAGCGCCGCCCTGGTGCGGCTGTTGATGAGCGGCGAGGTCGACGTGGAGCAGGACGGCGTGCACCTCGTGTACCTGCTCCGCCACGCGCACGTCGGCCACGGCGCGGTGGCATAGGACCCGCGACCACAGGCTCTTCGCCTCTGGCGCCGCCGGTCGCGCCCCGCCATCGTCGGTGCTGAGATGACACGCCGCATCGTCGTCCTCGGGGCCGGCACCGGGGGCACTCTCGCCGCCAACCGGCTTCGCCGGATGCTGCCGGACAGCGTCGACATCACCGTCGTCGACCAGGACGACGTGCACGTCTACCAGCCCGGCCTGCTCTTCGTCCCCTTCGGGCTCGCCCACGCCGAGGACCTGGTGCGGCCACGCCGCCGCCAGCTCCACGACGGCATCGACTTCCGCGAGGTGGGGATCGACCGCGTCGACCTCGACGGCGACACCGTGCACCTGCAGGACGGCGACTCGCTCCACTACGACGTCCTCGTCGTCGCCACCGGCGCCACGCTGCTCCCCGAGGAGACCCCGGGCATGACGGGTCCGGCCTGGAACGAGAGCGTCTTCACCTTCTACTCGCTGGATGGTGCACGCGCGCTGCAGAAGCGGCTGGCGGGCTTCGAGAGCGGGCGCCTGGTGGTCAACGTCGTCGACATGCCCGTCAAGTGTCCGGTGGCACCGCTCGAGTTCTGCTTCCTGGCCGACTGGTTCCTGCGCGAGAAGGGGGTGCGCGAGCGCGTCGACATCACCTATGTCACGCCGCTCGACGGCGCCTTCACCAAGCCGGTGGCGTCGCGAGCCCTGGGCGGGATGCTGGAGCAGAAGGGCGTCGAGGTGGTCACCGAGTTCAACACCGGAGAGGTCGGTGACGGGCGCCTGATCGGGTACGACGGCAGGGAGGTTCCCTTCGACCTCGCCGTCGTGGTGCCGCTGCACGGCGGCGCCGCCTACGTCGGCCGCTCACCCGGGCTCGGTGACGAGCTCAACTTCGTGCCCACCGACGAGCACACCCTGCAGTCGCGCGCCAGGCCCAACGTCTTCGCCCTCGGCGACGCCGCCAACGTGCCCATCTCCAAGGCGGGCTCGGTCACCCACTTCGAGGGCGAGGTGCTCAGCGAGAACGTGCGCCGCTTCCTCGCCGGCGAGCCGCTCGACGCGGCCTACGACGGGCACGCCAACTGCTTCGTGGAGACCGGCTTCCACAAGGCGCTGCTCATCGACTTCAACTACGACACCGAGCCGCTGCCCGGTCACTTCCCGGCCCGCATGGGACTGCCGCTGCTCAAGGAGTCGCATCTCAACCATCTCGGCAAGCTGATGTTCCAGTGGTTCTACTGGCACACCCTGCTGCCAGGACGCGACATCCCGGGTATCGGCTCGGCGATGCCGCACGGCGGCAAGACGCTTCCAGCCGAGCCCACGGAGGCCGTCAGGTGATCGCAGAGACCGTGCTCCAGAGGACCGTTGCAGGCGTGACGGTCGACGTCAACGGCGAGGGCTTCTTCCTCCACCCGGAGCAGTGGAGCGAGGCGATGGTGCCCGAGCTGGCGGCCGCCGAAGGCATCGCCACGCTGACCGAGCGGCACTGGCAGCTGATCCGCCTGATGCGTGCCGCGTACGAGCGCGACGGCACCGGGCCGCCGGTGCGGGCGCTGAGCAAGACGTCGGGCGTGCCCATCAAGGACCTCTACGAGCTGTTCCCCAAGGGACCGGCCAAGGTGGCGGCGCGCATCGCGGGAATTCCCAAGCCACGGGGGTGCATCTGATGGCCATCGCAGCCAAGTCGCCGGCCGAGCAGCCGGCGCAGCGAACGGACACCATCGAGAAGGTGTCGATCATCATCTCCCAGGGTTCGCTGGAGGGAGCGTACCCCGGCCTGATCATGGCCAACGGCGCGCGCGCCGAGGGCATCGAGGCCAATCTCTTCTTCACCTTCTTCGGGCTCGACGTGATCAACCGCAAGCGGATCGACCACATCAAGGTCGCGAGCGTCGGCAACCCGGGACTGCATCTCGCCACCTGGGTCGGCGGCGTGCCCGGCGTGTCGAGCGCGCTGACCCACTACATGGAGCACAAGATGGGGCAGATCGACATGCCGTCGATCCCCGAGTTCGTGGCGATGGTCGCCGACAGCGGCGCCGGGCTCTACGCCTGCAAGATGACCGTCGACATGTTCGGCCTCACCATGGACGACTTCATCCCGCAGGTGAAGGGCATCATCACCGTCGGCGAGTTCTACGCGCTGGCCGCCGGCGGCCAGATCATCTTCACCTAGCCGCCGGTGCGGCGGCGCGACCGGGAACCACCAGGCTGGCCAGCAGCCGGTCGGTGACGGCGGCGATGTCCTCGACGGCCGCGTCGAAGGCGGCCCGGTTGGCCTGCGAGGGGACGCGGTAGCCGCTCAGCTTGCGGACGTACTGCAGGGCCGCGGCGCGGGTGTCCTCGGCGGTGGGCGGCGGGGTGGCGCCGCGCAGCGTCTTGATGGATCGGCACATGCCGGCAACCCTACACCACGGCCGGCGCGGGTAAAGACCTGTGAAACCGCGCGGGACCTCGCGGACTCGCGGAGAACGCCAGGCCGCACAAGGCGAATCGGCCGCCGCGGAGCCCTCACGGCGGGGTGCGGCGCGACGCGCCCGTGAAACGGCGCACGCAACACGATCACGGCCGTGTGCCGCGGCGCGCCGCTCTGCTCAGGCCTTCCTACACTCGCGGGCAACGCGAGGCCGCGTGGCGAACAGGGAACACGCCGGCGGCCCGACGCGAGGGGTATCGATGATCCGCATGTCGTTTTCACGGAGGCGTGCCGTCGCGCTCAGCGGCTCGGTCGCGCCTGCGGTGAGAAGGGGAATGGGACAGGATGCGGTGGGCGCGATTGCAGCCCACCGCATCGCTTGCCCCGCCCGGCGCGCCACCCACCCGCTCAGCACCGGGCGCCGGGCGATGGTGTGCCTCGGCGCCGTGGTGCTGCTGGCGGCCTTCGCGGGCTGCCTGCTGGGGCGGGTCCTCTCCGCCTAGCTCTGGCGGGCGAAGTAGAGGGTCGTCCCCGCGCTGGCGTCGCCGGCCGTGTAGATGATGTTGGCCTTGCCGTTGTGGTCGACGACGAGCTGGAAGAAGTCGAGCAGGCTGCGGTCGCCGCAGAGTGAGCTGCCGCTGCCGCCCGTCTGGATGCAGCCGCTGTGGATGCCGCTCACCGCGGTGCTCGCGGTGACCACCGGGGTGGCGGTGTTGGCGGCGGTGACCTGCGCGTAGTCGACGTCCCAGGACGCGCTGCCCGGCACCAGGTTGGGATCGCCCGTCGCCGAGGTGCCGTACCAGGCGGCGTCGATCACGCCGGGCGACACCACGTCGAGCGTCGGGAAGGTCGCCGTGCCGCTGCTCGCCGACAGGGTCACCGGGGCGCTCCAGGTGGCGCCCTTGTCGGTGCTGTAGGCGTACTTGACGGTCACGCCGCCGCCGGCCACGTGGTTGCCGTTGGCGTCGGTGCTGATGTTGCGACCCTCGCCCCAGGCCACGTACACGGTGCCGTTGGCGTCGACCTTGACCGGTGCGAAGTTGTACTCGACGTCGAAGGCGCTGCCGGTGCTGCCGGTGCCCGGGATCGACATCGTGGTCCAGGTGAGGCCGCCGTTGTCGCTGCGCGCCACACCGACGGCGCCGCCCTCGCTGCCCCCGTTCTGCTTGCTGTAGGTGACGTACACCGAGCCGCTCGAGGGGTCGACGGCGATGCCGCCGGGCGGGCACACGCACTCGCGCACGGGCGTGCTGACGCCGGAGACGCTGAGCCCGACGCTGACGGCGCTCTCGGGGATGACCGGCACGTCCTGGGCGAGCACCAGTCCGGCCTGCGGCGCCACCAGCGGCGCGCTCTTGGCCACGTGGACGGCGTCGACGCCGTCGTAGACCATGTAGATGGCGTTGTCCTTGGCGGAGTAGGCGATCCAGGGGCGGTCGTCGCCCGGCTGGGTGTGGCCGTACTCGTTGGCGATGAAGCTGGCACCGTGGTCGGTGGAGACCGCCATCGCCGAGTTGCCCAGCCAGAGGTCGGCCTGGTAGATGTCGCCGGCCGGGTCGACGGCCAGGTCGGTGTCGCCGCCGCTCACCGGGTCGCCGGTGGGATGCACGGGGCCCGCCCAGCCGGCGCCGCCGTTGGTCGACGTCCAGACGGGGCTGCCCCCGCCGTTGATGTTGCCGATCGACTGGGGCGCGGTGGCCACCAGGCGGCCGCTGCTGTCGAGCGCGAGGCTGGGCTCACCCAGGCCGCCCGACTGCGGGATCTGCACCGGCGCGGTGAAGCCGGTGCCGGCGGTGCCGCCGCCACTGGAGGCGAGCACGGTGCTGCCCAGGGCGGCGCCGAGGGTGACCACCACGGACGCGGCGATGCCGGCCGAGCGGCGGGTTCCGAGCAAATGCTTCATGCGAACCATCTCCTTCCGGTAGAACGACGCGGGGGGCTGCTTTCCCGCACGCCGGGTCGCCCGACGCGCAGCCGGACGCTCACCGTCATGGTCGTCGGGCCGCACCTGTCGCCTTCCCTGGCTGGCCCTCATTCTCCGGGTCGGGCGACCGCTGCGCAACTTTCCCGCACGTCCGTCAACTTCTCCGGGCTGGCGCGTGAAGAGGGGTGACGGCGGGGTCCACACCCGACATCCCCTCCCCTCTGCCGCGGGGGACATCACGTCCCCCGCGGCATCCGCAGGGGTCCCGGCGCTGCCGGGGCGATGCTCAACCTGCTACATAGATGTGCGACCGCGCCGCCGGCGCGGGCCACCGAGCAGACCCCTCACCGCGGAGTGCCTCGAATGTCGTCGCTGCTGCTGGCCGAGAGCCCGGCGCCCAACCTGCTCTACGTCCTGGGAATCCCCGCCGGGCTGCTGCTCGTCGCAGTGGTCATCTGCTACGGCGTCTGGCGGGCGGTCGGCCGCAGCTAGCGGGTCAGCCCTGGGGGGCCTCCCACCACTGGCACCACCAGTCGGCGCCGACCAGGATCTGCAGCCTGGGGTGCTCGCAGTAGGCGATCTTCTTGTGCTCCCCGGCGTAGTAGCGGCAGTTGTCGCAGCGCTGCTCGCCGCTCGGTGAGCCCTTCAGCTTCGCCTCGCGGACCAGGGCCTGGAGCTGCTGGTTCTCCTGCTCCATCTGCTCGTCGCGGCTCTGGCTCACCCCTCCTCCTCCACCGGCTCCCACCACTGGCACCACCAGCGCTCACCGACAAGGATGCGCAGTTTCATGTGGTTGCAGTAGGCGATGTCGTCGACGCCGATGTAGTAGCGGCAGGTGCCGCACTTCTCGTCGTCGTACGGCTCCCCCTGGAGGATGCTGTCCTCGACCTTGTAGAGGAGGCGGCGGTGGGTGTCGTCGACGGGGGTGGGGTACTCGGCCATCGGCGGTCTAGCGTAGCGTGGGGGACGGCGGCCACGCGTGAGCGGCGATGATGTCCCCGATGTACGACGTCGTCGTCGCCGGGGGAGGCCCCGCCGGGCTGTGCGCGGCCATCGCCGCGGCGCGCGAGGGGCTTCGCGTCGCGGTGCTGGAGCGCGAGGCCGCGTTCGGCATCCCCACCCGCACCAGCGGGGGGACGTTCGTCGCCGACATGCGCGCGCTCGGCGTGCCGGACTCGCTGTGGAACCCGATCACCCACGTGCACTTCGAGTCGCCCAACGCCGCCTGCCGCGTGTCGCTGCCCGGCGTCGTCGGGGTGCTCGACGTGCGGGGGCTCTACCAGTGGCTGGCCACCCGCGCGGCCGAGGAGGGGGCGGAGCTGTTCCTCCGCTCGACGGTGACGGGCATGTCGACCTCCGATGACGGCGTGGCCCTGACCGTGCGCTCCCACGGCGGGGAGTGGCGGGCGGTGGCGCGCTACGCCGTCGACGCCACCGGCAACGCCTGCGTGCTGAGCCGCGCCGCCGGGCGTCCCGGCTTCGTGCGCCGCGGGGTGGGGGCGGAGCTCGACATGCACGCGCCGATGGTGCCGGCGGACACCTGCTGGCTGGTGATGGGGTCGGCGGTGGCGCCGTCGGGGTACGGCTGGGTGTTCCCGTACGGCGACGGCCGGGTGCGCGTCGGCGTCGGCGTGCTCAAGCCGGAGGTGGACGTCGACCCGCGCGACTACCTGGAGCGGCTCATGGCGCTCCCCTCGCTGGCGCCGCTGCTCGGCGGGGCGCAGCCCGTGGAGATGCACGCCGGGCTCTTCCCCGCCGAGCGGCCGCGCCGGGTGCTGGTGTCGCCGCGCGTGGTGGCGGTCGGCGACGCGGCGGCGCAGGGGTCCTCGCTGGTGGGCGAGGGCATCCGCTTCGTGATGCGCGCCGGGACCGGGGTGGGGCGCGCGGTCGCCGAGTCGGTGAAGCGCGGCGACGACACGCCGCTGGCCGCCTTCGACCAGTCCTGGCGGGAGCGCTTCGGGCGCGACTTCGGGATCGCCTACCGGGTCTCCCTCGCCCTCGGCCGCTTCCAGGACGCCTCCTGGGACCGGGGGGTGCGCATGATCGAGGCGGTGCCGCCGTGGTTCGTCGCCGAGGCGCTCAGCACGCGGTTCCGCGCCCGCTCACTGCTGCGCATCGGGGTGCGCCATCCAGGCGTGACCCGGCGGATGCTCAAGACCGCGCTCCGCCGCTGAGGCTCCGCGCCCGGCTCAGCCGATGCTGAGCAGCTCGATGTCGAAGACCAGGGTGGCGTTGGGCGGGATGGTCGGCGGGCTTCCCTGCGCGCCGTAGGCCAGCGACGCCGGGATGATGAAGCGCCGCTTGCCGCCCACCTGCATGGTGGGCACGCCCTCGTTCCAGCCCGGGATCACCTGGCCGCCGATGGTGAACTGGAAGGGCGAGCGGCCGGGCAGGCGGGAGCTGTCGAACATCTGGCCCGTCGACTGCAGCCAGCCGGTGTACTGCACGGTGACCTGCTGGCCCTGCTTGGGGCTCGGGCCGGTGCCTGGCTTGATGTCGCCGTAGGCGAGGCCGTCGGGCAGGGTGGTGCTGATCACCACGGAGGTGCAGAAGGCGTCGCCACCGGGCACCGGCGAGGGGGTGGGCGCGGTGAAGCAGGGGTCCTTGGCGGCGCTGGTGCTGGAGCTGCTGCCGCTCGTCGCCGTGCTCGGCTCCGGGGTCGGCGAGGTGCAGGAGTTGACCGTCCCCACCGGGCAGCCCGCGTCGGGCGGGGCGCCCTCGCCGTTGGCGCCGCAGGCGCTCACCAGCAGGCCGGCGGCGAGCAGCAGGAGAGCTGCGGCGGTGGGGTGGCGGCGGGGGTGCCGGCGTCGGCCTTCCATGGCGGCTGGCATGGTACAGAGGCGCGACGACCGGGCGCCGCGGGGCGGCTACAATGCCGCCCATGGCCAACACCATCAAGGAGTCCAAGGGAGTCAACTCCCAGAAGGACATCCTCACCTCCGTGAAGTGCCCCGTCTGCGGCCACTTCATGCGGCAGAACGAGATCAGCGTCGAGATCGCCTTCCGCCACGCCCGCAAGCCCGGGGAGCCCAAGCGCGAGCGCATCGTCAAGCACGCGCGGAACTGCGGCAAGGCGGCCTAGCCAGGAGCCTCCGGCGGGCCCCGCAACGCGCGGGTAACGCGGCGAGCACAGGGCGTTGGGCGTCGGCGTGGGTGCTCAGAGGGCGGTGGTAGCGTCGGGCCATGCGGTTCAACGACGTGGTCAACCTGCTCGCTGCCAACCGGGATCAGCTGATCCTCGCGCTGTCCGTGCTCGTCCTCGTCGAGGGCGGGATCATCGTCCTCTGGGCCCGGCGCTCGTCACGGCTGCGGCAGGAGCTGGTGCAGGTCGCCGCCGCGGCGGATGCGGCGCGCGTCGCCGCGGAGCGCGCGGCGGCGGCGGTGAGCGCGGCCCCGTCGCGGCCACCGCGTGAGGTGTACGCGGTCGCGGCGCGCAGCGACGTGGCGGAGGCACCGCCGGCGGAGACGGTGGCGACGGCGCCCGTGGTGACCGCGGAACCCGCTACTGCACCCTCCCGCTGGACGCCCCCGGCGCCGCCCGCGGTGCCGGCCGAGCCCGCCTGGACGCCGCTCGCGGCAGCGCCTCCCGCACCCCAGCCCGTCGCCGATCCCGAGCCGGTGGAGGCCGCCGCGCCCCCAGCCGAGCCGGTCAGCCCGGCCGCCGAGAAGGCCGCCGCATGGATGCTGCCCGAGGTCGAGGCGGGCCAGACGCCGGACGTCCCCGCCGCCGGCAACGGCAGTGGCAACGGCAACGGCCACGCCCCGTCCGCTCCGAACGGCTGGGTCCCCGCCCCCACCACCATGGGCTGGTCGGCGACCGCGGTCCCCGTCGAGCCCGCCGCGGACTTCGCCGTCGTGCGCGACAGCGACACCGTCGCCCCGGCCGCGCCCGCCGCGCCGGAGAAGCCGGCCGGCAACGGCGGTGCGCCCACCCTCACCGTCCTCGACGGCACCAGGACGTGGTCCTTCCCAGCGGCGTCCGCCGCGCCGGTCGCGCCCCCGCCGGCGCCGACCCACTTCGACCCCGCCCTGCTCGACGGCGGCGACGACACCTTCGTCGACGACGCCCCGCCGACCGGCGACATCCTGCTGGTCGAGGACGACCCCACCATCGCCAAGCTCTACCGCGTCCTGCTGGAGTCGCGCGGCTACACCGTGCGCCACGCCGGCGACGGCCTGGAGGGCCTGGAGCGCGCCGCCGAGCGGCGTCCCGACCTGGTGCTGCTCGACATCATGATGCCGCGCATGAACGGCATCGCCTTCCTGCAGGCGCTGCGCGGCGGCGAGATGCGCGACCTGCCGGTGGTGGTGCTGAGCAACTTCATGGAGAAGCAGCTCGTCGACGACGCCATGTCGCTGGGCGCGCTGGAGTACATGGTCAAGGCGCAGACGCGTCCCGAGGCGCTGGTCGGCGCCCTGCCGCACTGGCTGCGCGGCGAGCGGGCCTTCAGCTTCTAGCCGCGGGCGGCTCGGCCGCTCGATACACTCCACGCAACGATGGGCGTGGAGATCCCTCTCTTCGAGCTCGGCGTCGTGCTCTTCCCGCACATGCCGCTGCCGCTGCACGTGTTCGAGGAGCGCTACCGCGCCATGCTGCGACACTGCGAGGAGGAGGGCGTCGGCTTCGGCGTCGTCGCCATCCGCGAGGGGGTCGAGGTGGGCGGCGGCGCAGTTGCCTACGAGGTCGGCACGCTGGCGCAGATCCGCCGCCTCGAGCGGCTCGACGACGGGCGGGCCAACCTGCTGGTGACGGGCGCCTCGCGCTTCCGCGTGGTGCGCCGCATCGGCACGCACCCGTTCCCGGCGGGTGAGGTCGAGTACCTCGAGGACAGCACAGGTCCCGCCGCCGACGTGCAGCGCCTCGCCCCCGACGTGCACGCCTCCTTCCAGCGCTACGCGGCGGCGCTGCAGCAGCTGGCCTCGCAGCAGCCGAGCGTCGACCAGCTCCCCGACGACCCCGAGCTGCTCGCCTACCTCGCCTCCGCCGCGCTGCAGGTCGAGATCCCCCACAAGCAGCGGCTGCTGGAGGCCGCCACGACCGCGGAGCGGCTGCGACTCTGCCGCGAGCTGCTGCGTCGCGAGGAGGCGCTGCTCGACCGCATGCTGGCCCACGGCGGCGCGCGCATCACCCGCATCTCGCCGAACTGAACCGGCGCACCGCTCAGCGCCCGGGAGTGCTGCTCCTGCGCCCCCAGACGCTGCGGCGCTGCAGCGGGTTGGGCAGCCGCCCCAGGGCCATCGCCGCGACGTAGCCGGCGATCAGCGCCGTCACCAGCGCCGCCAGCGCGGCAACCAGGTAGCCGTGCGAGTCGGACGGACCGTTCTTGACAGGTCCGGCCGCAACCGCCTGCCGGGTGCTCTGCGGCGTCGGCGAGGGCGTCGCGCCCGCTGCGATCCTGATGTCGGCGGATGCGTTGCCGGAGATGGCCCGGACGATCGTGTCGCCGGGACGGCTGCCGGTGACCACCGTGGCCAGCACCACGCCGGTGTCGTCGCTCTCCGTCTGCGCCGGGATGACGTCCGCGCCGGTGCCCGACTGGGCGGCGATGAGGAAGGCCACGTGGGCATGCGGGACGGAGTACGTGTCGGCGCCGCGCTGCGCCTCCAGCGTCGCCTGGATCAGGGCGTCGCCGCCGGGGTGCGACGGCGGTGCGGAGGCGAGCAGCAGGGAGATCGACTGCACCGCCAGCTCGGGCGGCTCGGGCGGCGCGCCTGGGCCCGGCGGCGGCAGGGTGGGGAGGGGCGTGGTGTCGGGGGGGAGGAAGACGGGCCCGTTGCCGGTGCCGAAGGAGTAGCTCGGCTGCGGCTGGCCGCCTCCGCCTCCGGAGCCGCTCGGCGTGGGACCGCCCGGGCTGCTGGTGCGGGGCGGGGGTGTCTTCGGGTTGCTGGTCTGGGGCGGCGGGGTGCAGCGCAGGATCGGCCCCGACGAGATGCACACCTGCTGCGCCTGCGCCTCCTGCGCGGAGATCGCCCGTGGCGCCAGCGGCCCGGCGGCGAACAGCGAGGCGCCGCCCCCCAGGGCGCAGGCGAGCACCGCGGCGGCGGCGAGCTGGCGGCGCCGGGCATGGCGGCGCAGGAGGGGACGCAGAGGCATGGGCTCGCGCCGAATTATCATGCCCGAGCCCTGAGAATCCGCCCGCAGCGAGGATTGTGGTGACCGTGTCCGTGCTCGATCGTTTCTCCCTGCAGGGCCGCGCCGCCCTGGTCACCGGCGGCAGCCGCGGCATCGGTCGGGCCATCGCCCTCGCCTTCGCCCAGGCGGGCGGCAAGGTGGCCGTGTCCTCGCGCAAGCCCGAGGCCTGCCAGGCCGTCGTCGACGAGATCACCGCGGCCGGCGGCACCGCCATCGCCGCGCCGGCCCACGCGGGTCGTGCCGAGGACATCGAGCGCGCGGTGGCGCAGACGATGGAGGCCTTCGGCCGTCTCGACATCCTGGTCAACAACGCGGCGACCAACCCGCAGTTCGGTCCGCTCGTCGACACCGCGGAGGCCGCCTTCGACAAGGTCAACGAGGTCAACGTCAAGGGACCGTGGCTCTTCGCCCGCGAGGCGCACCGCGCCTGGATGGGCGAGCACGGCGGCACCATCATCAACATCGCCTCCATCGGCGGCCTCAAGTCGGAGCCGTTCCTGGGCGCGTACGGGGCGACCAAGGCGGCGCTGGTCAGCCTCACCAGGACGCTGGCGCGGGAGATGGGCGGGCAGGGCATCCGCGTCAACGCCATCGCGCCCGGCCTGATCCGCACCGACTTCGCGCGCGTGCTGGTGGAGACGCCCGAGATCCACGACCGTGCCGTCGCCAGCACCTGCCTCGGGCGGGTCGGCGAGCCGGACGAGATCGCCGCGGCGGCGCTCTTCCTCGCCTCCGACGCGGCCTCGTACGTCGACGGCGCCGTGCTCGTCGTCGACGGCGGCACCCTGGCGTAGTACAAGGAGAGACCATGGCCAACGACAACGGCATCGGCCACTGGATCCCCCGCCGCGCCGCGCTCACCCCGCAGCGCACCGCCCTGGTCTACGAGGACCAGTCGCTCACCTACGCCGAGTTCGACCGCCACATCAGCCGCGCGGCACACGCCCTGCGCGCGCTCGGCGTCAACCACGGCGACCGGGTGGCCTACCTCGACCTCAACCATCCGCGCTTCTTCGTCACCATGTTCGCGGCGGCGCGGCTGGGCGCCATCTTCGTGCCGCTCAACTTCCGGCTCACCGCGCCGGAGCTGAGCTTCATCGTCAACGACGCCGGTGTGCACACGCTGGTGCACGACGAGATGTTCGCGCCGGTGATCGACCAGATCCGCGACGAGCTGCCCTGCCGCAACCTGGTCTGCACGGTCGCACGCGACGGCGTGCGCGCCTGGGACGACGTCCTGCACGACCAGCGCGACGACCCCCTCGACAACCAGGTGTCGGTGGACGAGGTGGCGGTGATCATGTACACCTCGGGCACCACGGGACGGCCCAAGGGCGCGATGCTCACCCACGGCAACTTCCTCTGGAACGACATCAACGCGCTGCTCGGCTACGACACCCTCGCCGACGACCGCACCCTGGTGGTGGCGCCGCTCTTCCACATCGGGGGCCTCAACGTCACGCCGCTGACGGCGTTCCTCAAGGGCGCCACGGTGGTGCTGGAGCGCTCGTTCGACCCCACGCGGGTGCTGGAGCTGATCCCCAAGCACCGCATCACCACGATGTTCGGCGTGCCGGCGATGTTCCTCTTCATGTCGCAGCACCCGGCGTTCGCGAGCGCGGACCTGAGCAGCGTGCGCAGCTTCATCTGCGGCGGCGCGCCGGTGCCGGAGGCGCTGATCCGCCTCTACGGCGAGCGCGGCATCACCTTCGCCCAGGGCTACGGGCTCACCGAGACGGCGCCCTTCGCCTCCATCGTCCCGGTGGAGCGCGCGCTCGACAAGATCGGCAGCGCGGGCGTGCCTCCCTTCTTCACCGACGTGCGCTGCGTCGACGACCGCGACGAGCCCGTGCCGCCGGGCGAGCGCGGAGAGGTGGTGGTGCGCGGACCCAACGTGATGAAGGGCTACTGGAACCGTCCCGAGGCCACCGCCGAGGCGATCCGCAACGGCTGGTTCCACACCGGCGACGTCGGCGTGATGGACGACGAGGGCTTCCTCTACATCGTCGACCGCAAGAAGGACATGATCATCTCGGGTGGTGAGAACGTCTATCCAGCCGAGGTCGAGGACGCCATCTACAAGCATCCCGACGTCGCCGAGGTGGCGGTGATCGGGATCCCCGACCAGCGCTGGGGCGAGGCGGTGTGCGCCATCGTCGTGGCCAAGCCGGGCACGTCGCCGGCGGAGCAGGACATCGTCGACTTCGTGCAGGACAAGCTGGCCCGCTACAAGCAGCCGCGCTCCGTGCTCTTCACCGACGTGCTGCCGCGCAACCCCGCCGGCAAGGTGCTGAAGTTCGAGCTGCGCGAGCGCTTCGGCGGCGCCAGCGTCGAGGACGTGCAGCACGCCTCCGCGCCGGACGCGGCGCGGCAACCGGCGGCGGGAGGCTGAGGCGCGTCGTGCCGGCAGGACACCTCGCGGCGACCGAGCGGCGGGTCCGCCCGCTCACCTGTCCTGCGTGCAGCAGCCAGCTGCGCAGCGACGTGCTGGAGCTGCTGCTCAGCACCAACCGCGGCTACCGCTTTCCCAGCGTCGAGCTGCTGTGGTGCGAGCCGTGCCGGCAGTCGATCGCCGTCCAGCTCGACCACTACGCCCCGGAGTGCTCCTGCGACGCCGGATTGGAGACCGATCTCGCCGACCACGCCGAGGTCCCCTGCGAGCGGCAGCTGGTCAGCGTGATCTTCGAGTCCTGCAAGCGCTGCGGGCAGGTGCGCGAGGTGTATCTCAACCACTGAGCGTGGCTTCGACGCCGCGCACGTCGCCGTCCTCGTCGTGGAGGACGGTGATCGCGGTGAAGCCGAGCGCTTCGAGGTGCGGCCGCAGGATGTCCGCCTGCGAGCCCCCCAGCTCCAGCAGGAGCGCACCGCCGGGGCGGAGGTATCGCGGCGCGCCGCCGGCGACGCGAAGGAGGACGTCGGTGCCGTCGGGGCCGCCGTCGTAGGCGAGCGACGACTCGAAGGTGAAGGTGTCGCGCTGCAGCAGCGGCAGCTCGTTCGCCGGCACGTACGGGACGACGGCGACCACGACGTCTGCGCGACCGTGCAACTCTCCGGGAAGCGGGTCGAAGAGGTCGCCGTGGTGGACCTCGACACCGTTGGCGCGGGCGCAGGCGACGGCGCGCGCGTCGACATCGGTGGCGACCACCCGAGCCTGCGGGCGGTGCGCTCGCAGGACGCACGCGACGGCGCCGCTGCCGGTGCAGAGGTCGATGGCCACGCCTCGCTCCGGCAGGCGCTGCGCGGCGCGCTCGGCGACCAGCTCGGTGTGCCAGCGCGGCACGTACACGCCAGGGTCGACACGCACCTCGACGCCGCAGAAGGTGACCCTGCCGGTGATCCACGCGAGCGGCTCACCGGTGAGGCGCCGTTGCACCATCGCGTCGAGCAGCTCGGCGTCGCCGGCGGCGCGGGCCAGCAGCTCGTCCGCCTCCTCCTCTGCGGCGATGAAGCCCTCCCCCGCCAGCAGGGCGACGAGGCCGGCGCGTTCCACCCCGCTCAGGAGGGCTTCGACGTGAGCTGCTGCTCCTGCAGCGTCACCAGGTTGGTGAAGTTGGCGTCGGTGGCGGTCGAGGTGGGGCCGCCGCCGAGCAGCTCGGCGACGATGTTGCCCCGGCGGATCAGCGCGAAGAGGGCCCGGCTGGGCGGCTGGTCGGTCGACTGGGCGGGCGTGTCGGCGGCGAGGCCGACGATGCTGTCGGCGCCCCCCAGGGGCAGCCCGTTGAGCGGCGAGAGGGTGCCGCCCTGGGGAGGCACGGAACGCCGCTTGGTCTCGTCGTTCACGAAGGCGGTGGCGCCGCCGGCGTCGCGGAAGATGATCACCTGCGAGATCACCGTGGCGAAGGGCGTCGGCGGGCCGCCCTGGTTGGGATCGGAGAAGGACACCCGGGCACCCACCTGGATCCCCTCCTTCTGCAGGGTGGCCACCAGGCTCTGGTCGTTCTCCTGGTCGGCCAGGGTGCCGGCGTCGACCGTGGAGTCCTGGGTGCGGACGTACGCCGTCATCTGGTCGGTGCGCAGCACCAGCGTCTGCGGCGCGAGCTGGAGGGGCGTCGGCTGCGGGGTGGTGGGGATGTACGGGGACGGCGGTGCGTCGTTGCAGGCGGCCAGCAGCGCGCCCAGCCCGATCGCGCCCACCGCGAGGCGCCAGCGAAGCATGCGGCGCGGATGCTAGCGCAGCGCCGCGCCTGAGCCGCCGGGCCGCCGGCCACGGGCAGGCCGCCGGCCGCCAGGTGCAGGCCGGTAAACACTGACCGCGTGGTCAGTAAAGGGCGGTCACGCCTCGGTCGCGATCACCACCCCGGAGCCGCCCGATGACTAGCCTGCGCGATGCACCACCACCTGAGGAGCGGACATGGCGGGCAGGAAGAAGCAGACGTCGGCGGCCTCGGGCATCGGCTGCCTGGCCATCCTGATCGTGGTCATCGTGGCCATCGCCTCGCAGGGGAAGTCGACGACCACGTCGGACGCCACTGCGTCGCCGGCCAGCTCGGCGCTCGCCATCGGCGGTGGTGACACGTCGAGCAGCAGCACCGACTCGGTCAGCACCGACTCGGTCAGCACCGACTCCGGCACCTCCACGGACGTCGCCCCGCCACCGACCGCACCGCCGGCCACGCCCGCACCGACGCCGCGCCTGGTCACGGCGACGTGCGGCGCACCGCCGAACCCGTGGGGATACGGGTTCTGCCACGGGAGCGACTTCTTCACCGTTCCCGCCGACTTCTGCCAGTACTTCGACTGCATCCCGAGCTTCGGGGACAGCAGCGGGTACATCGTCCAGTGCCGCGACGGTGAGTACAGCAACGCCGGCGGGCGGCGCGGCGCCTGCTCCTCCCACGGCGGGGAGTCGCGGGCGCTGCTGCGGCCCTGAGCCGGGCCCGGCTGCCTAGCCGGCCAGGTCGAGCACCAGGCGCAGCGGTCCCGCCAGGTAGCCGGCGCTGAAGGTCATGGCGTGGCTCAGCTTGAGCTGGTAGGTGACGGCGTTGGGGAACGGCGAGGGGTTGAGCTGGGTGACCGTGGTCACCGGGCTGCCGGGTGGCAGCGAGCCGGTCGACCCCGCCGGCACGACGCCCTCGACGGAGACCAGCAGCGTGGTGCTGTCGAGGAACCCGATGGTCGCCTTGGGAGTGCCGGTGGCGTTGCCGGCGGGATCCAGGTCGAGCACGATCCGGAAGTCGTTGGGATGCTCGCCGTAGCGGAAGTCCTTGACCTGGTAGCCGCTGCCGGTGTCGCCGAGGATCTTGACGCCGGTCAGCTGCGGGGTCCCGGCGGGGACGGGCGCGACCGGAGCGGGCGCTGAGGCCCGTGGCGCGGTGCTGCTCTGCGCCGGGGCGGCGGGCGCCTTGGCGGCCGGCTGGTTCTGCACCGGGCGCGACTGAGAGGAGGACTGCGACGTCGCCGTGCTCGAGGTGAGCGGCGTGCTGGTGCGTCCGCTGACCAGCCCGACGATCAGCATCACCAGGGTGGCCGCGCCGAAGATGGCGAGCAGCCGGCGGCTCTCCCGGATCTGCGACGGGCTGCGCCGCGAGCGCTCGCCGGGCGCCGCGCGCTCGGCCCGCGGCTCCGGTGGTTCGACGGGGGCCGCCGGCACGAGGTCCTCGGGGATCTCGCGGGGCCGCCAGGGCCGCGGCTCGGTGAACGGCGTCCCCCCTGGACGCGCGCGCTCGTACTCGGAGAGCGCCTCGGCGAGAAGGTCGGGGGTGGGCGGCGCCGGGGGCGGCACGGAGGCCGGCGGGTGGGGCGCCATCGGCGGGGGCGCACCGATCGCGGATTCGAGGGTGTGCCGGTGCGGCGGCAGCGGCGTGCCCATCACCTGGCGGGCGGGATGCTCGTCGGTGCCGGGGAGGGCCAGCTGGCCGGGCAGGCCGGAGGCGCTGGGCAGCGGCGCAGGGCCCATCACGCCAGGGCGCGGCATCTGCGTCGACCCCGGCGCGACGAAAGGCGCCGTGGGCGGCAGCGGCCCGAGGTCGACCTCATCGCCTGGGTCGGAGGCCTCCATGGCGTCGAGGTCGTCGCCGCTGCTGGGCGCGGATGCCATGTGCATCGCCTCCTGGCGGCGGCGCCCCACCTCGGCGCGCGCCCGACCGGTGCGCAGCGGCGCGCCGGAGCCGCTGACGATCTGCACGGAGTCGTCGTAGTCGTCGGTGGAGCGGGAGAGGGCCCGGCGGACGGCGATGCGATCACGGAGACGCTCGAAGAAGCTCGGGCGCGCCTGCACCGGCGGCACGCCGAAGCGCTCGACGGGCACCGGCTCCTCGAGCACGTCCTCGTCGGTGAGGGGGTAGAGCGTCTCGGGCGCCTCGCTGGGGGTCCAGGGCGGGCTGGCGGTCATCTCGGCATCTCCTCCGGAGGCGGTGACGTGGTCGGAAGGTTCGGAGGGTTCAGGTCCACCGGGGGGGAAAGCGCCGGCGCTCGGTGGAGCGATCGGCGCGAGCTCGGGCGCGTCGGGGGGTGGCCACTGCCGCGCCGGAGTGGGGGGTGGCGCGGCAGTGGCCGGTGGTGGAGCCGGGGGGACGGCGGCGTGCGGCACGCTCGGCGCCAGCTCCGGAGGGGTGATCTCCGGCGGCTCCCAGAAGGAGCCGTGCAGCGGGCTGCCGGTCATGTCGACGCGGTTCTCGTCGTGGATGGGTTCGGCCGCCTCGGAGTGGTGGACGCCGGGCGCGGCGTGCGCGGCCTCGGGCCAGAAGGCGGTCGCCTCCTCGGGGTCCGGCTCGGCCAGCCCGAGCTGGACGAGGAGCTGCTCGACGGAGTGGTCGGCGACGCTCACCCGGCCGAGCCCGGACACCCGCTCCACCTCCTCGCTGAGGTAGCCGAGCCCGGAGCGGCAGCGCTGGCAGCCGACCAGGTGCGCCTCCAGCTCGCCCTGGCGGCGAGCCTCCAGCTCCCCGTCCAGATAGCTGCTGAGGACGAGGAGGGAGCACTTCATATCGCGATCTCGCGATAGACGGTGCCGAACTCCCGGCGGGCCCCGGCGAGCAGCCGGGCCGCCGCCTCGGGTGAGCACTCCAGGGCGGTGCCGATCTCCCGGTAGCTGAGACCGCCGAGGTCGCGCAGCAGCAGCGCCGCGCGGCGCTCGAAGGGCACGGTCATCAGGGCGCGCTTCACGGTGTTGATGCGGGCGGCGTCGCCGGGGTCGACGTCGACGTGGAAGGGGACCCGGCCCCGGCGGAAGAAGCGCGCCGGCCCGTGCGGCCGCGGCGGGAAGCGCTGCTCCTGGCGGCAGGCGCGCGTCACCGCGCGGTACAGGGCGACGCGGCCGTCCTGCTGGAGGCGCGCCGGCGGATAGCGCGAGGCGTGGTAGATCCCGCCGGCGACGAACTCGACCGCGTCGTCCACATCGCCGACCAGATGGGTGGCGTAGGTGACGAGGTCATCGAGATGCTCGCGGACGAGGCCGGCGAGCGTGCTCGCATCGGGCAAGACGGGTGCTGCGACGTTGATCATGACGATTGCGTGCGGTGCACGCGAGCTTGGTGGGCAGCATACATATGTGTGGTATGGCCGTCAACCCAGGTCGAGGAGCTCGCCGCCGCGGACGTCATGCGGAGCCTGGAGGCCGGCGTGGCGCCACGCAGCGACGGGCATGCCGATGTCGGCCACGGTGACGGCGCCGGCGTGGGCCAGGCCGGTGGCCGTCCAGAGGCCGCGCTTCATCGCCGTCAGGGTGCAGGTGGCGGCGGCGCGCACCGCCGGCTGGTGCACCTCGCCGGTGGTGGCGTCGAGGCCGCTGGGGAGGTCGACGCTGAGCAGGTGGGTGTGCTCCATGGCGACGATCGCCGCGGCGTCGTGCTCGCGCGGCGCGCCGCGCAGGCCGGTGCCGAGCAGCGCGTCGATCACCAGTGCGGAGCCGCGCAGTGCGTCGCGCACCGCCGGCGCCTCGGTGGCGAAGACCGTGTGCACACCGGACTTCCCGGCCGCGTCGAGATGCAGCGCGACGATGTCGCGCAGCGCGTCGCGCGACTCCGCCACCACCACCGCGCGCACGCTGCAGCCCCAGGCGACCAGGTGACGCGCGGCGACCAGCCCGTCGCCCCCGTTGTTGCCACGTCCGGCCACAACTGCGATGCGCCCCGGGGCGTGGTGGAGCATGCGCCAGGCGCAGCGGGCCACCTGCCAGCCGGCCACCTCCATCAGTTGCAGCACGGACACGCCGCTGTCCACCGCGGCGCGGTCCAGGGCCGCCACGTCGTCGGCCGTCAGCGAGCCGAAGCGGGCGACCTCGGCGTCGTTCATGCCAGGTGCATCCGGATCTCGGTGCCGCGGGGCGGCCCGCCGAGGTCCTCCGCCGGCGCCTCGCGTGCCGACACCTCCCAGTGCCCCGCGCTGCCCAGCAGGACGCCCAGGGCACCGTCGGGGATGTCGGCGTAGGTGCGCACCACCAGGACGCTGCGGCCACCCTCCCACTCCACCGCGGCGACGCGGCGACCGTCGACGTCGCGCGCGCGCACCGTGCTGACGGCGTTGCCGAAGCGGTCGACGACGGCGACGACTCCGACGGCCTCGTCGTCCTCGACGCGCGCGAAGGCGTGCGGGTGGAGCTGCGGCTTCACGGGCTCGCCGAGGTCGCGCAGGGAGGCGCCCCCGGCCAGCCGGGCCGCGGCCGGCGCGAAGACGTCGCGGCCGTGGAAGGTCGGCGACGCGGTCTCGGGCACCGGGAGCGCCACACACTGGCGCGACAGCGGCGGCGACTCGTCCCACACGTAGGAGATGAGCCCGTTGTCGGGGAGCACGAAGGTGCGGCCGCCCAGCTGCGCGGCGATGGCCGCACGCGCCGTGCCGACGCCCGGGTCGACGACGGCGCACACCACCGCGCCCGGCGGCATCGCCGCCGCCATCGCCTTGACGTGGTAGGCGCCGCCGAGCACGTCGCCCGGCAGGACGCCGTGCATCCCGGTGAGCGCCAGCAGCGACGGGTCGACCGCCCACACCGCGGCGTGCAGCGCGGCCGCATAGGTGTCGTGGCTGCCGTAGTCGGTGACGAAGGCGATGGGAGAGGTCGCCACGCCGCGAGCGTACGGGAACGGGGTACCGTACCGGGCCGTGCCGAGCAGCGCCGTCGCCCCCGCCCCCGCGCCCCCGCGGCGCCGTCCTGTGTGGGGCGTGCCGCTGGTGATCGTGGCCGTCGCCGTGGTGGCGGTCGCGGCAGTGATCGGCGTGCGCGGCCTCCTCGGCGACCCGGTGCGCTCGGTGGGCGCCGGCGGCGTGGCCACGCTGAGCGGCAGCTGGGAGCCGGTGAGCTGCGACTCCGGGTGCGTCCAGGGATACGTCCAGGCGGGCGCCCGCAGCGTCTTCCTGCGCCTCCCCGGCGGCTGCCAGGAGCCGGGTCGCGACCAGTCGATCACGGTGACGGCCAGGCCCGATCCCTCGCTGGGCAAGCAGGCCTACCTGGCGCTCGACTGCCCGTCACGCTGAGGTCCGGCCGCGCCGATCCGGCTGTTGCGACCGTGTGACGAGCGGCCAGGGGCGGGGCGCGTGGCGCCATCTCCATGCGGTGCAGCGCACGGATGTCACAGCTCTGTCGCCGTCGTTTACACGCACAGCAGAGAACGTGACCGCGGGGCTATCAGCGACGGCCGCCGCCGCTTCTAGATTTCCAATCAGCCCGCCGAACGCGTGGCGAGAGGGCTGAGAGAGAGGAGAAGCATGCAGCGAGCGTCGGCTCGACTGGCGATTCGCCGCGGCGGCGCCGGTCCACCCCTGCTCGCCCGTGTGCTGGCCACGGGGACCGCTCGAGTCTGGGCGGTCAACAGCCTGCTGGCGGTGACGGCGCTCGCCCTGAGCCTGGGGCCGCTGCGCACCGCGGAGCCGGTGCACGTGATCCCCGAGGTGCCCTGGCCGGTGCTGGCCGCGCTGGCCGCCATCGCCGAGATCTGCGTCGTCCACATCCACTACCACCGAGAGGCGCACTCCTTCTCCCTGCGCGAGATGGTGCTGGTGGTGGGTCTGTTCTCGGTGAGCCCGACCCATCTCATCCTGGCGCAGACGACGGGCAGCGCCCTGGCGCTGGTCAGCCATCGCCGCCAGACGCCGATGAAGCTCGTCTTCAACCTCGGCCTGATCGCGGTGGAGAGCGCCGTCGCGGCCCTGCTCTTCCGGCTGGCGGTGAGCGGCCACGACCCCTCGGGCCCCGCGGGCTGGATCGGCTGCCTGGGGACCGTGGCCCTGGTGACGCTGGCCAGCGGCACGGTCATCGTGGTCACCATCTCCCTCGCCGAGGGACGCTCGCTGCTGCGCCAGTGGCCGAAGATGGCCGCCTTCGCCATGGCCGGCGCCATCGCCAACAGCTCGATGGGCCTGGCCGGCGTGATGCTCTTCCTCGGCGACGCGCGGGCCATCGCCCTGCTGCTGCCGCCCTCGATCGTGCTGCTGGGCGCCTATCGCGCCTACACCGGAGAGCGCATCCGCAAGGAGCGCGTCGAGACCCTGTACCGCTCGACCCACGAGCTGCAGCGCTCGCCCGACCTGGCCGCCGCCGCCGCCGCCGTGCTCTGGCACGCCGCGGAGATGGCCAGCGCCGACCACGCCGAGGTGGTGCTCTTCGCGCTCGACGCCGAGTCGACGCCGCTGCGCGCCTCGCTGTCGTCGGGCACCCTGCAGCCGCTGGCCGCCTATCCAGAGGCGGCGGCCGATCCCATCTGCCTGGCCGCCGTGGGCTCCACCGGCAACCTGGTGATCCCGCGGCGCAGCGACACGCCGCTCCGCGCGGTGCTGCACGAGCGCGGCCTCAACGATCTCATCGCCACCGTCCTCACCGGCGAGTCCGGCGTCTTCGGCACCCTGCTGGTGGCCAACCGGCACAGCGACGTGTCGACCTTCGACAGCAGCGACCTGCAGCTGGTCCAGGCGCTCGCCTCGCACGCCTCGGTGACGCTGGAGAACCGCCGGCTGGAGCAGCAGCTCAAGCACCAGGCCTTCCACGACGGGCTGACCCGCCTGGCCAACCGAGCGCTGCTGACCAACCGCATCGAGCACGCGCTGAACCGCCGCTCCGTCGACGAGTCGGTGGCCATCCTCTACCTCGACCTCGACGACTTCAAGCTCATCAACGACGGTCTCGGCCACTCCGCCGGGGACCAGCTGCTGGTCGCCGTCGCCGAGCGCCTGCGCGCCTGCCTGCGCCCCTTCGACACCGCGGCGCGGCTCGGCGGCGACGAGTTCGCCGTGCTCATCGAGGACTCGCGCTCGCCGCAGGACGCGGTGCGCGTCGCCCAGCGCGTCGAGGAGGCGCTGGCGACGCCCTTCGCCCTCGACCGCCACGCGGTGAACGTGCGCGCCTCCATCGGCGTCGTCTGGGCCGGCCATGCCCGCGCCGACGCCGAGGAGCTGCTGCGCAACGCCGACATCGCCATGTACCGCGCCAAGGGGGCGGGCGGGGGCTGGGAGCTCTTCGAGCGCTCCATGCAGGTGGCCGTCGAGGAGCGCCACGGCATGAAGGCCGACCTGCAGCGGGCCATGGAGCAGGGCGGCCTGACGCCGTACTACCAGCCGGTGGTGCACCTCACCACCGGGCGCATCACCGGCGTCGAGGCGCTGCTGCGCTGGGAGCACCCCGAGCGCGGCCTGCTCAGCCCCGTCGAGTTCGTGCCACTCGCGGAGGAAACCGGGCTGATCATCGCCATCGACCAGATGGTGCTGCGCGAGTCGCTGCGCCAGCTGCGCGAGTGGCAGCAGAAGCTCGGCGACGCGGCACCGCATCGGGTGTCGGTCAACGTCTCCTCCCGCGCGCTGCGCGATCCCGAGTTCTCCCGCCGCGTCCTCGCCGAGGTGGAGGAGGCCAGGCTGTCTCCCGCCAACCTGGTGCTGGAGATCACCGAGACGGTGCTGCTCGAGGACCTGGAGACCGCCTGCGCCCGCCTCCAGGACCTCCGCGACGCGGGCGTCCACATCGCCATCGACGACTTCGGCACCGGCTACTCGTCGCTCGGCTACCTGCGCCGCCTGCCCGTCGACATCGTCAAGATCGACCGCACCTTCGTGGCCGGCATCGACACCGCCGTCGACGAGCGCTCGCTCACCCTCGCCATCGTGCGCATGCTCGGCATGCTCGACGTGGAGATCGTCGCCGAGGGCATCGAGACGGCGCAGCAGCTGGCCTACGTGCAGGCGATGGGCTGCGACCTCGGCCAGGGCTACGGTCTGTCGCGCCCGCTGCCGTGCGAGAAGCTCGAGGTGCTGCTGCGCACGCACACCTCGCTGGTCGCGGCGATGGCGGGTGAGGCGGCTGCCGTTTAGACGCCGAGAGGCTCAACCCCGTGGGATTGAGCCCCTCGCAGTGTCAGACGGTGGTGGCGGCTAGTACTCCGGCATCGGCGGCGCGGCGCCGCCGTTCTTCTTCTCCGGGATGTCGGTGACCAGTGCCTCGGTGGTCAGCAGCAGCGCCGCGATCGACGAGGCGTTCTGCACCGCGGAGCGGGTGACCTTGGTGGGGTCGATGATGCCCGCCTTGACCATGTCGACGTACTCGTTGCTGGCGGCGTTGAAGCCCTGGCCCTTGGGCAGCGACTTCACCTTCTCGACCACCACCGAGCCCTCGGCGCCGGCGTTCTGGGCGATCTGGCGCAGCGGCTCCTCGAGCGCGCGGCGGACGATGGCGGCGCCGGTGGCGGCGTCACCCTCCAGCTTCAGGGCGTCGAGCGCGGGGATGGCGTTGATCAGCACGGTGCCGCCGCCGGGCACGATGCCCTCCTCGACGGCCGCACGGGTCGCCGACACGGCGTCCTCCATGCGGTGCTTCTTCTCCTTCAGCTCGGTCTCGGTGGCCGCGCCGACCTTGATGACGGCGACGCCGCCGGCCAGCTTGGCGAGACGCTCCTGGAGCTTCTCCTTGTCCCAGTCGCTGGTCGACTTGTCGATCTCGGCCTTGATCTGCTCGATGCGGCCCTTGATGGCGTCCGGCGAGCCGGCGCCCTCGACGACGGTGGTGTCGTCCTTGGTGACGCTGACGCGGCGCGCCTTGCCCAGCGAGTTGAGCTGCGCGGAGTCGAGCTTGAGGCCGACCTCCTCGCTGATCACCTGGCCGCCGGTGAGGATGGCGATGTCCTGCAGCATGGCCTTGCGGCGGTCACCGAAGCCGGGCGCCTTGACGGCGACGGCGTTGAAGGTGCCGCGCAGCTTGTTGACGATGAGGGTGGCCAGCGCCTCGCCCTCGACGTCCTCGGCGATGACCAGCAGCGGGCGGCCGCTCTGCACCACCTTCTCCAGGATCGGCAGCAGGTCGGCGATCGCGGAGATCTTCTTGTCGGTGATGAGGATGTAGGGCTCCTCGAGCACGGCCTCCATGCGCTGCGCGTTGGTGACCATGTACGGCGAGATGTAGCCCTTGTCGAACTGCATCCCCTCGACCAGCTCCAGCTCGGTCTCCAGGCCCTTCGACTCCTCGACGGTGATGACGCCGTCCTTGCCGACCTTCTCCATGGCGTCGGCGACGACCTCGCCGATGGCCGGGTCGGCGGCGGAGATGCTCGCCACCTGGGCGATCTTCTCGCGCTCGCTGATGGCCACCGACTGGTCCTTGATGGCCTGGACCACGACGTCGACGGCCTGCTCGATGCCCTTCTTGAGCTGGATCGGGTTGGCCCCGGCGGCGACGTTCTGCAGGCCGGCGGTGATCAGCGCCTGGGCCAGCACGGTGGCGGTGGTGGTGCCGTCACCGGCGATGTCGTTGGTCTTGGAGGCGACCTCCTTGACCAGCTGGGCGCCCATGTTCTCGAAGGGCTCCTCCAGCTCGATCTCCTTGGCGATGGTGACGCCGTCGTTGGTGATCGTCGGGGAGCCGAACTTCTTGTCGAGCACGACGTTGCGGCCCTTGGGGCCGAGGGTGATCTTGACTGCGTCGGCGACCCGGTCGACGCCGCGCTTCAGGTGGGCGCGCGCCTCGACGTCGAACAGCAGCTGCTTGGCCATGCACTCCTCCTCCTGCGCACGATGATGGGTCGGGCAGGGTCGTCAAAGGAAACCGAGGGGTTGTCGGCGGCCATCTTAGCACTCCGGCCAGGCGAGTGCTAGCCCTCGGGGCCAGGGAGTGCTAAGCGCGGCGGCGCGCGGCCGGAGGGGGGCGGGGTGCGTAGAGTGGACGCCGTGAGCCCCCTCTCCACCCGCCAGGCGGTCGCCGGCGCCATCGCCGGGCTGGCCGTCGTCTCCGCCCGGGCCCTCGCCCGGCCCCGGGCCAGCGATGAGCGGCGGCTCCTCGACTGGGAGCTGGTGCGGCGGGTGGCCAAGCAGCGCTCCGGCGAGCGCGGGCCGACCGCGACCTCGCTGATCGCGGCCAGGCTCGGGGCCGAGTACGACGCCGTCGCCGCCGAGATGGCGCCGCTGATGGCGACCGTCGTGGAGACGCCGGTGTCCGGCTACCCGCGCTTCGCGGTGCTCGACCGGCACGGCTTCATCGACCGCAACCTGGCCATGGCGCAGCGGCTGCTCGCACCCGTCGAGAGGCTGCGCGAGCAGATCCCCGAGTCGCATGCGACGGCGCTCTCGCGGGTGCTGCTCTCCCGCTACGTGGGCGAGCTCTTCGGCTTCATGTCGCAGCGCGTGCTCGGGCAGTACGACCCGGTGCTGATGCTGGCGCCGGCCGCGGTGGAGGGCGGCGAGCGGGAGGCGTCGGCGCTCTACCTGGTGGAGCCCAACGTCGAGCTCTTCGAGTCCCGCCACGACGTCGCGGGCGCCACGCTGCGGCGCTGGCTGGTGCTGCACGAGCTGACCCACGCCTGGCAGTTCGAGGCCCACCCCTGGCTGCGCGAGCACCTCGGCTCGATGATGGGCGAGATGCTCATGGAGGAGCTGGTGGCGCGGCTCTCCGGCGACGGCGCCACGGGTGGCTCGGCGAAGCAGTCGCGGTCACTGGGGACGCTCGAGCTGGTGCGCACGCTGCCGGGCCAGGTGCGCGCGCAGCTGCGCACGGTGGGACGGCTCCAGGCGGTGATGAGCGTCTGCGAGGGCTACTCGAACTACGTCATGCACCAGGTGGGCAGCCGGCATCTCGACGACTTCGAGAAGCTGGAGACGGCGTTCCACGAACGCAGCTCGCGACGCTCGCCGCTGGAGCGGCTGGTCTTCAAGGTGACCGGGCTGTCGATGAAGATGCGGCAGTACGAGCTGGGCGAGCGCTTCGCGGAGAAGGTGGTGCAGCGGGGCGGCCTGTCGCTGCTCAACCGCGTCTGGGAGGGCGCGGAGTTCATGCCATCCCTGGCCGAATTGGACCGGCCGGAGCGCTGGGTGGCGCGGGTGGGCGGCGCCCCGCGCTGACGGCGCGGAAGCGGAGCTGGTGCTCGGCGGCGTCGACACCGGGGTCGGTGAAGCCGGCACGGCGGAGGCGGTCGGGCAGGGTGGCCGGGTCGACGAGCGTCATGGTGTCGAAGAGGTAGTACCAGCGGTGGAAGCGGTTCACGGGCGCAGGCGGCGCAGGGCGTCGACCAGGCCGGCGTCGGCGGTGGCGACGGCGTCGTCCCAGGCGAACCACCGGACCAGCTGGCTCTCGCCCGGCGGTGGCGCGGGCGCCGCCTCAGGATCGGTGGGCTCGAGCCGGTAGCGGAGGTCGAGGTGGGTGTGGCCCTTGGCGGCGGGGTGCACATCCAGGTGGACGAAGTCCGGGGCGCCGGCCGGGTGCCGCAGGGTGAGGCCGGTCTCCTCCGTCGATTCGCGAAGGGCGGCGTCCCAGGGTGTCTCGCCGAGCTCGACGTGGCCGCCGGTCTGCAGCCACATGTGCAGGCGCTTGTGGAAGTGGAGCAGGACACCCTGCGGGGCGGTGATGATCGCGGAGCCGGTGACGTGCACGGGGTCGGCGTTCTCGTCGAACGGATGGGGCAGGCGGGCGAGCTCTGCCAGGAAGCGGGCGCGCGAGTCGCGTTCGCGCGGAGTCCGTGCGTCGAAGGATGCGACGGTGGCGCGGACCGCGGTGACCAGGGACATGCGGGGGCATTATTCGGCGTGCGCTCAACGGGCCGCGCGAGAGGGTGGGGTGCGCCGGCAACCGAGGGAGTCCGCGCGGCTTTCTCTCTTCATGAGGCGAGCGGAAGGGAGAGCTGAGACGGTTGCGGCAGAGGCGTGATGAAGCGAGCGGGGCGGTCGACCAGGCGCACCTCGCTGCGCAGGCGCTTCACCGAGTCCTGCAGCGCCGACGTGTACGCCGGCGGCAGCCCGACGCGCCCGCCGAAGAGGCGACGGTATTCGCCGATCAGCTCCGGCCAGTCGGCGGCGAGGTGGTCCATGAAGTGCTCGCGGGTGCCGGGCGCGAGTCGCAGCGCGCCGGCGCCGGCGAAGGCGGCGCCCGCGTCGCGCGCGGCGCGCAGCACGTCGCGCAGTGCGGCCGGGTCGTCGCTGATGCCGGGGAGGATCGGCGCCATCAGCACACCGGCACGGATGCCGGCGTCGACGAGGACGCGCAGCGCGCGCAGGCGCTGCCGCGGCGGCGCGGTGCCGGGCTCGGTGCGCCGCACCACCTCGGGGTCGAGGCTGGGCACGCTGACGCAGACGGTCACCGGGACGCGGCGGCTCAGCGCCGCGAGCACGTCGACGTCGCGGACGATCATCGGGCCGCGGGTGATGACGTGTGCCGGCGTGCGGTGGTCGTGCAGCGCCTGGAGGCAGCCGCGGGTGAGGCGGTAGCGGCCCTCGGCCGGCTGGTAGGGATCGGTGGCGGCGCCGATCGACACCGGCTCGCGCTTCCACGACGGCCGCGACAGCTCGGCGCGCAGCACCCCGACGACGTTGACCTTGACCAGCACGGTGCGGCCGTAGCGGTCGTCGCTGGGCCGGTCGGCGCGGCGCTCGAAGGCGCGGACGTAGCAGAAGGTGCAGCGGTGCTCGCAGCCCGTGTAGGGGTTGAGCGACCAGTCGAAGGGCATGCTGGTGACGCGGTTCAGCGCGGAGCGGCACTGCTTCTCCACCAGGGTCACGGGCTCGCGGCGCATGGGATGGCCAGGCTAGAACGGATGTTCGCCCGAGTCAAGCGGGACGCTCAGGCTGCGCGCACGTGCACGGTGCCGGCGGCGTCGCCGGTGAGCCGGCCCACCACCGCGGCGACGGCGCCGCCCTCGGCGATGCCGGCGACGAGCTGCTCGCTCCGTTCCGGCGCGACGGCGATGAGCAGCCCGCCCGACGTCTGCGCGTCGGTGGCGACGGTGCGCTGCAGCGGTGAGACGCCCGCGTCCCACACCGCCCAGGCGTCGGCGAAGGCGAGGTTGCGCCGGCTGCCGCCGGGGACGAGGTCCGCCTCGACCAGCTCGGGGACGCCGGGCAGCATGGGCAGGGCCGCCGCGCTGATCTCCACCCCGCAGCCGCTGCCCACCGCGAGGTTGCGGGCATGGCCGAGCAGGCCGAAGCCGGTGATGTCGGTGGCACACCGCACGTCGCAGCGGGCGGCGACCTGCGCTGCGTCCCGATTGAGGCTGCGCATCGAGTCGACGGCCGCACGCACCACGTCCGGCGGCGCCTCGCCGAGCTTGGTCGCGTTGCTGACGATGCCGGTGCCGAGCGCCTTGGTCAGGACCAGCACATCACCGGGGCGACCGCGCGCGTTGCTGGTGACGCGGTCCGGATGGACCGTGCCGACGACGGCGAGCCCGTACTTCGGCTCGGCGTCGCGGATGGAGTGGCCACCTGCGAGCATGGCGCCCGCGCTGCGCACCGTCGCGGCGCCGGCCTCGAGCACCTCGGTGAGCACCCACGGCGGCAGCACGTCCTCACCCGGCCAGGCGACCAGGTTGAGCGCCAGCAGCGGCGTGCCACCCATCGCGTACACGTCGCTCAGCGCGTTGGCGGCGGCGATCGCCCCGTAATCGCCAGGATCGTCCACAACCGGCGCGAAGAAGTCGGTGGTGACGACCAGCGCGGTGCTGCCGTCCAGCCGGTACACGGCGGCATCGTCGGACGTGCCGGCGCCGACGAGGAGCCGCGCATCGGCGACGTCGAGCTGCAGACCGCCGAGGATGCCCGCGAGGTCGCTCTGGGGGATCTTGGTGGCGCAGCCGCCACCGCTGGCGTAGGCGGTGAGGCGGATCGTCGTCGCGGACATGCGGCGAGCCTAGCACCTCTTGACGACCTACACAAGCATGTGTAGAGTAGCCGCCTGGAGGTGCGTGCGCACCGGCGGCCGGAGGGGTGCCGTTTCCCGAGCCTGCACAAGGGAGATCGCCCCATGCTGCCTCGCTGGATCCGCGCCGCCGCGGTGCTGGAGATCGCCGCCGTGATCGCGCTCGTCGTCATCGGCGTTCGCCTGGTGATGCACGGCGTGCACGCGGCCGGCGACGCTCTGACGTGGCTCAGCCCCGCGCACCACGCGCCGCCGCTGCCCTCGCCTCTCCCCGACCTCGGCGCTGTCCTCGCCAACCCGGCCACACGTGCGCACCAGCCGATGGTCGCGGGGGTCGAGCTGCTCACACCACAGTTCTTCTCCGCGCTCAACCAGCAGACGGGCGCGTTCGCGATGAGCGAGTACTCGCTGCTGCAGGACCTCGAAGCGCTGGCGCGCGGCGAGACGATCCGCCTCCTCTCCGGCGTGCACGTCGCGGCCGCACCGTGACCCGTCGTCACGATTGCGCATCGTTGCAATTCTGAGCGACCCTGCTTGACCACCACCACAAATCTGTGGTAGTCTGATCGACGTCGGCGCCAGTGCGCCGGAGGCCTGCGAGGGGCGGCCTCAGCCAGCAACCCACGTCTTTGCAAACCCGGAGGCCGCCCCATGCACACGTCTGCCCACCGTCCGCGCGCCGGCGCACGGCGCACGTCGCGGAGCCGCTGAGCCCGCGATGCAGCAGCTGAAGTCGCTCATCGACAACTGGGTCGGTCTGGCGCAGAGCCTGATCGGCTCCATCGGCGCCCTCGCCTTCCTCGTCGCCTTCCTCTACAAGATCATCGCGGTCGAGCCGCGCAGCGTGATGGAGGCGAAGCGCTGGATCGGCCGCATCGTCTTCGGCACCATCGGCGTGGAGCTGGCGGGAACGCTGACCCACGCGCTCATCTCCGCCGTCCCTTCCAACCTGCACTGAGCGCCTCGCCGTGGCCGTCCATGCGCTCGCCTTCCTCGACGCCCTGCGCGACCCCGCGGGGTGGGTGGTGCACCTCATCGTCGGGGTGCTCACCCACTTCGTCGACGGGGCGCGGCGCGACGTGGAGAGCGTGCTGCAGCGCTACCTGTTCACCACCGTCGACACGTCGGTGCCGTACCAGCGCGCCTTCACCGACAACCCCGCCCTCCGCCACCTCACCCTCGGCATGGCTCTCGCCATGGACGTCCTGCTCGCGGCGGTGCTGCTCTTCGGGGCGCTGCGCGGCATCTTCGAGCACCAGACCTACCGTGCCCGCTACAGCCTCCGGGTGCTGCTGCCGCGGCTGATGCTGGCGGTCGCCTTCGTGCACTTCTCGCTGCCGCTCACCCAGATGGCCATCGACCTCGACAACGCCCTGGGGCAGGTGGCCATGGGCCTGGGCGGCGGCATGCACGTCGACGGTCTGCCCTGGAGCTCGTCGCTGAGCGCGCCACTGGTGGCCAACATGTCGGTGACGCAGGACATCTTCCACGCGGTCTTCGTCGTCGGCCTGGTCATCGCGCTGGTGCTGCTCGTCCTGTCGTACGTGGTGCGCTACGCACTGCTGTCGGTGCTCGTCGTGGTGTCGCCCGCCGCCGCGCTCCTCACCGTCCTGCCCGACACGCGGTCGTACGCGCGGACGTGGCTGCGCCTCTTCGTCGTCACCGTCTTCATGCAGGCGGTGCAGCTCGTGGTCCTGCGCGTCGCCATGACCCTCGCCTTCGACAACAGCGGCTTCGGCCTGGTGCAGACCTTCTACGGCCTGGCCACCCTGGTGCTGATGCTCAAGGTGCCGGGGGCTCTCAACACCGCCTCGCACCTGGAGACGAAGACCAAGACGCTGAGCCACCACCTGGAACGCGCAGTCAAGCACGCTGCGCACGCCGGCGTCGCCGCGCACACGGGGCACAAGGCGTGATCCGCGCGATCATCGCCGCGGGCACCGCGATGGCATTCGGCGGCGCTGCGGCCGCGGGTGCCGCGGGCGGCCTGCACGACGCCGGCACCGCGCTCGGTCGCATCGTGGCCGGCGGCACCGCCGGCGTCAGCGTCGACGACGCCCCGGACCACGCCGCACTCGTCCACGCGCCCGCAGGAACCGCCCTGCTCGCGGTCGCCAGCGGCGCGGCGGCGCCCGGCGCGGCTCCCGGGGAGGTGACCATCACCGGCGCAGGCGACGACCTGGGCCTCGTCGTCGACTACTCCAGGCTGGGTGACACGGTGCCGGCGGGCCCCGTCGAGCGCGGCGACCCTGTCGGGCACGCCCTGGTGGCGACGAGCGCCGTGAGCCTGCGCGCGCTGCTCGACGGCCAGCCGCTCGACGTCGCGCCGCTGCTGCGCGCCGCGCTGAACGGCGTCCACGGCGGCGACGGCGAATGGACCAAGCCCGTCGACGGCGCCGTCGTGTCGCAACCGTTCGGCTGCACCCCGTACAGCATGGAGCCGGCGGACCGGAGCTGCCCGTCAGGCCACATCCACACGGGGATCGACCTCGCCGCACCGCTGGGCACGCCGATCCACGCCGCGCTCGACGGCATCGCGCACGTCATCGCGTCGGCGACGGGCTACGGCCTGCACGTCATCGTCGACAGCGGCGGCGGGCTGACGACGCTCTACGGCCACATGGAGTCCGTCGACGTGCACGACGGCGATCCCGTCAGCGCGGGCGACGTCATCGGCGAGGTGGGCAGCACCGGCAACTCCACAGGACCGCATCTCCACTTCGAGGTGCGCCGCGACGGCATCCCCGAAGACCCGACGCTCGACCTGGCCCTGCCATGAGAGCGCGCGCCACCGCACACACACCATCTCGCGGGCGCACGCCCGCACACAGGAGAGCACCATGGTCAACAAGGTCATCCTCGTCGGCGGCCTGGTTCGCGACGCCGAGAGTCTCGCCGGATCCCGAGGCCCGGTCACGCGCATGCGGCTGGCCACCTCCACCCACTGGCGCGACGCCGAGGGCAACCGCCACGAGGCGTCCGAGTTCCACAGCCTGGTGGCCTTCAACCGCCTCGCCGAGATCTGCGCGCTGTACTGCCTCAAGGGGAGGCGCATCTACGTCGAGGGACGCCTGCGCACCCGCGAGTACGAGGGCAACGACGGCCTGCGCCGCACCGCCACCGAGGTGGTCGTCGAGGTCATGCGCCTGCTCGACCGCCGCGAGGACGGCGCCGGCGGCGACGCGCACGGCTCCGACGTCGAGCCCCACGCACTCGCCGCGGTGCACGACGCCGGCGCGTCACTCAGCGACGACCACGGCGATGCCCCTGCCGGCGACGCGCAGCTCGCCGCCGCCGGCGCGCGACTTTGAGCTAGACCGGCGCCGCCTTGCCGAACAGCTCCCGCACCCGAGCCTCGAAGTGCTCCAGCGGCAGCGTGTCGTAGTCGGGGTCGAAGGCGACCTGGTCCCACTCGTCGGCGAAGCGCTCGCCGAGCGCGAAGGCGGGATGGCCGCGGTACTGCTCGCGCGCGTCGGGGTCCTTGCCCAGGTAGCCGTAGTAGTGCCGCCCCTGGAAGTCCTGGTGGGTGAGGGTCATCCAGTACACCTCGGGCCGCACGTAGGGCTTGAGGATCTCGGCCGCGATGGCGGCGTGGTTGGGCACCGAGACCGCCTTGCCGATGTCGTGGCAGAGGGCGGCGACGACCAGCTCGTCGTCGGCGCCGTCGCGCTCGGCGCGGGTGGCCGTCTGCAGGCAGTGGGTGAGCTGGTCGACGGCGAAGCCGTCGGTGATGTCGGCGAGCGAGCGCAGCATCTCCAGGACGCGCTCGGCGACGCGACCGCGGTTGGCGGCATGGGCGGCGCCGATCGCCATCCACTGCTCCGCGGTACCCTCGTCCATGCGGGTGAAGCTGGTCGCCGTCGTTGCCATGCTGATCCCTCCGCGCGGCGCCGGCTCCGTCGCCCGGTCCCCGGGCGTCCGCCGCCGCAGGCAGTCGAGCGTAGCATGCCTCCCGGCGCACGCTGCGACGCCCCACGGCGTTGGCGCGCCGCGCCATCCCGAGACAGCGGGGGTCGCATGGCTAGAATCGTCCGGGCCGCGCCGAGCGGCCGGAGGTCGCACCTCGCCCGCGGCGGACGGCGGGCCAAGCCACTGGAGGAGCCCGTGCCGCTGCGCCGCGTCCTCGTCGCCAACCGCGGCGAGATCGCCCGACGAGTCATCCGCGCCTGCCACGACGAGGGCATCGAGGCCGTGGCGGTGTACTCCGAGGCGGACGCCGGCGCCTCCTGGGTGGAGGATGCGGACACCTCTGTCCTCATCGGCCCGGGGCCGGCGGCGCAGTCGTACCTCGACATCGAGGCGGTGCTGCGGGCCGCCCGCGAGAGCGGGGCCGGCGCCATCCATCCGGGCTACGGCTTCCTCAGCGAGAACCCGAGCTTCGCCACCGCGGTCGAGGAGGCCGGGCTCACCTGGGTGGGGCCCGACCCCGACGTCATCGAGGCGATGGGCAACAAGGTGGCCGCGCGGCTCACTGCCGCCGAGGCCGGCGTCCCCGTCGTCCCGGGCACCGACGGCCAGCTCGGCGACGACGAGGACCCGCTGCGGGCGGCCGAGAGCATCGGCTATCCGCTGATGGTCAAGGCCAGCGCCGGCGGCGGCGGCATCGGCATGCAGCGGGTCGACTCGCCCGACCAGCTCAGCGCCGCGGTGCAGACCGCGCGCCAGCGCGCCCAGGCGGCGTTCGGCAACGGCGGCGTCTTCCTGGAGCGCTTCCTGGACGGGCCGCGCCACGTCGAGATCCAGGTCGTCGCCGACCAGCACGGCGGCGCCGTCCACCTCGGCGAGCGCGAGTGCAGCGTGCAGCGCCGCCACCAGAAGGTGATCGAGGAGTCCGCCTCCTGCGCGCTGACGCCCGACCTGCGCCAGCGCATGGCCGCCGCCGCGCTGCTGATCGCGCGCACCATCGGCTACGTCAACGCCGGCACCGTCGAGTTCCTCGTCGACGCGCAGCGCCGCTTCTACTTCCTCGAGATGAACACCCGCCTGCAGGTCGAGCATCCCGTCACCGAGATGCGCACCGGCATCGACCTGGTGCGCCTGCAGCTGCGCATCGCCGGCGGCGAGCGCCTCGACCTCACCCAGCCCCAGGTGCGCTTCAGCGGCCACGCAATCGAGATGCGCGTCTACGCCGAGGACCCCCACCGCATGCTGCCCAGCCCGGGCACCATCACCGCCTATCGCGAGCCGCAGGGCGAGGGCGTGCGCGTCGACGGCTGGGTGCGCGAGGGCACCACCGTGTCGCACCTCTACGACCCGCTCATCGCCAAGCTGGTGGTGCACGCGCCCACCCGCGCGCAGGCCGTCGAGCGCGCCCTCGCCGCCCTCGACGACTACCGGATCGAGGGCGTCAGGAACAACCTCGCGGTTCACCGCCACGTCCTGCGCAGCGCGCCGTTCCGCAGCGGCGACTACACCACCGCCATCCTGCAGCAGATCGGCACCCCGCCGAAGCCCGCGGCGGTGCCCGCGGCCGCCTCATGACCGAGCTCACCCACGTCCTCTACGAGGTGCGCGACCGCGTCGCCACCATCACCCTCAACCAGCCGGAGAAGCGCAACCCGCTGGGCGGCGCGATGCTCCACGACATCATCGCCTCGCTCGACGAGGCCAAGCGCGACGAGGGCGTGCGCGTCGTCGTGCTCACCGGCGCAGGGGACAAGGCGTTCTGCGCCGGCGCCGACCTCTCCGGCTTCGGCGGCGACGTGACCGAGGTGCAGAAGCACCTCGGCCGTGGCGCGTTCGTCGACATGTTCCTGGCCATCCAGAAGCTCGGCAAGCCGCTGATCGGCTGCGTCAACGGGCACGCCCTGGCCGGCGGCTTCGGCCTCGCCCTTGCCTGCGACATGGTCGTCGCCGCCGACACGGCCACCTTCGGCACCACCGAGATCAACGTCGGCCTGTGGCCCATGATGATCATGGCCATCATCACTCGCCAGCTCCCGCCCAAGCGCTGCATGGAGCTGTTCATGACCGGCAAGCGCATCACCGCCGACCAGGCGCTGGAATGGGGCCTGGTCAACAGCGTGGTGCCGCTCGCCGAGGTCCGCGCCGAGGCCTTCAGGCTGGCTCTCACGCTGGCCGGCAAGAGCCCGGTGATCATGAAGCTCGGCCGCGACGCCTTCTTCGACGTCGACGGCCTCGGCTACGAGGCGGCGCTGCGCCACCTCCAGTCGCAGCTCACCCTGGTGACGCTGACCGAGGACTCCGTGGAGGGCATCACCGCCTTCCTGGAGAAGCGCGAACCCAACTTCAAGGGTCGATAGGGGCGCGACGACGATGGCCGACGACAGCAGCGCACCCCCGGGCGACAAGCCCGGCGCCACCTACGCGCCCGGCACCGCCGCCGCCGGCCCGCCTCCTGCGAGCATCAGCAAGACGCTCGACGAGTACACCGGCGAGCTGCGCGAGCGTCGCGAGAAGTACCTGCAGATGGGCGGCGAGGAGGCCGTCGCCAAGCAGCACGGCCGCAACAAGCTCACCGCGCGCGAGCGCATCGCGCTGCTCTTCGACGAGGGCACCTTCGAGGAGTTCGGCCTGCTGGCGCACCAGCACTCCATGCACGTCACCGGCACCCAGCCGGACCGCACCCCCGCCGACGGCGTGGTCACCGGCAGCGGCCTGGTCGAGGGCCGCCGCGTCTACGCCGCCGCCTACGACTTCACCGTGATGGCGGGCAGCATGGGCATGATCGGCGAGCAGAAGGTGGCCCGCCTGCGCGCCAAGGCGCTGCTCAACAACCTGCCCATGGTGTGGCTTCTCGACTCCGCGGGTGCGCGCATCCAGGAGGCGGTCGGCAGCACCTTCGCGGGCAGCGGCGCGCTCTTCTACGAGCAGGTGCAGATGAGCGGGGTGATCCCGCAGGTGGCGGCGATGTTGGGGCCATGTGCGGCAGGAACCGCCTACATCCCCGGCCTCGCCGACTTCGTGCCCATGGTCAAGGGCACGAGCAGCATGTCCCTCGGCGGCGCGCGCCTCGTCGAGGCGGCCACCGGAGAGAAGACGACCGACCTGGAGATGGGCGGAAGCCAGGTGCACTGCTACGTCAGCGGCGTCGGCGACCTCGAGGTCGAGGACGACGCGCAGTGCCTCGCCGCAGTCCGCGAGTACCTGTCGTTCCTCCCCAGCAACAACCGCGAGCGCGCCCCGCTCAAGCACACCGACGACCCCGGCGACCGCCAGCTCACCGACATCGGCAAGATCGTCCCCGCCAACCCGCGCGCCGCCTACGACATGCGCAAGGTCATCAAGCGCCTCGTCGACGACGGTCACTTCTTCGAGATCAAGCCCACCTGGGCACGCAACCTCCTCACCGCCTTCGCCCGCTTCGGCGGCGAGCCGGTCGGCATCGTCGCCTCGCAGCCGATGGTCAAGGGCGGCGCTCTCGACGTCGACGCGGCCGACAAGGCGGCGCGCTTCATCACGCTGTGCGACGCGTTCAACGTCCCGCTGCTCTTCCTCCAGGACGTGCCCGGCTTCATCGTCGGCACCGAGGTGGAGAAGCAGGGCATCATCCGCCACGGCGCCAAGATGCTCTACGCCGTCAGCGAGGCCACCGTCCCCAAGGTCACGGTGGTGCTGCGCAAGGCGTACGGAGCGGGCTACTTCGTGATGTGCGGCCGCGGCTACCAGCCGGACGCGCTCTTCGCCTGGCCCACCGCGGAGATCTCGGTGATGGGCCCGGAGGGCGCGGTCAACATCATCTTCAACAAGCAGATCGCCGCCGCCGAGGACCCCGAGGCGGAGCGGGCCAAGTACGTGCAGATGATCCGCAGCCAGATCGACCCGTACGTGGCGGCCAGCTGGGCGATGGTCGACGACGTCATCGAGCCGGCCGACACCCGGCGCCGCATCGTCGAAGCCTTCGCCGCGGCGCGCACCAAGAAGCTGGAGCGCCCGTGGCGCAAGCACGGGGTGCGCCCCGTCTAGCGCTTTGCGCCACACTCCGCGGTGGCAGCACATGGCCGAGCAGCCCGATCGTCCGACCTTCCGGCTCTCGCCGCTGACCGCGGCGCTGCTCATCCCCGCGCTGTGCCTCGCGGTGGTGGCGACGCTGTGGCTCGGCTCGCACGTCAGGGGCGCCGCACCCAGGGCGACGACGACCCCCAACGCCGTGCTGCCCAGCGCCTCCGCCGGGCCGACGCCGTGGCCCCTGGTCTGGCCGGGCGAGGACGGCGGCAGCGACGACCCGCAGCGTGCCTACGGGGTGCTCGCCATCGTCCCCGCCGGCTCGGGGCCCCTGGGCTACACGGCCACACTCGATGCCAACGCCGCCCTGCCCGCGCCCCAGGCCGAGGGCGCCACCGGCAGCGTCCAGCGGCTGCAGCCCCTCCCCCTGCCGACCGCCGAGGCCATCGCCCTGCGCCTGGGTAGCGCCACCCAGCCCACCGAGAGCAACGGGCTCACCGACTGGCCCGACATCGGCGCCGTGTACGCCGGCCTCACCTCGACGTTCCGCGTCCCCCGGCTGGATGCGCCAGGCGGCCGCCTCGCCAGCAATCCCCGTGACACCGCCGGCGCCGCCAGCGCGGCCGCCGCCTGGCTGGTGCAGCACGGCCTGACCGACCCGATGGCCCCGGTGGCCGCCGTGCAGGTGAGCCGCGGCGACCTCGCCGCCTTCCCCACCTGGCAGATCACCGCGCCCCACCTCTCCGGGCAGAGTGACGCGACGGAGATCACCATGACCGTCTCCGGCTCGGGCCAGGTCAGCAACCTGGTGATCGTCCACCCTCTCGTCGCCGGCGCGGCGCAGTACCCCACGGTCGACTGGCATGCGGCCTGGGCGCAGGTCCAGGCGGGCCGGGCCCGCGACGTGGACAGCGCAGCGGGCGGGGACGGCGTTCCAGCGACGCTGCACATCGACCGCGTCGCGCTCACCGCCCGCATCGTGCAGACCCGCAGCGGCGCCTTCGTCGTCCCCGCCTACGGCTTCACCGACTCGGCCAGCCGGGTCACCCTCTACTGGCCGGCGCTCGACCCGTCGACGTACACGCTGGGCTGACCCGACGGCCTACCATTCGCCGCGGCCCACCCATCCCTGCAGCGGAGGCACCGAATGACCGAGGTCAAGGCGGAGCTCGTCGGCAACCTGTGGAAGATCGTGACCGAGGTCGGCCAGCAGGTCGACGAGGACGACACGCTGATGATCCTCGAGTCGATGAAGATGGAGATCCCCATCACCACGCCGGTGGCGGGGACCGTCAAGGAGATCCTCGTCGCGGAGGGAGAGGTGGTCCAGGAGGGGCAGACGGTCGCCATCGTGGAGTAGCTGCCGCCGCCGCGCCGGGCGGCTGCTAGGCTCAGCCCCGTGCTCCCCGACGTCCTCAAGGTCCGCACCTCGGACAACGTCTCGATCGGCTACGTGGCGGCGGGAATCCCCAGCCGCTTCATGGCCTTCCTCATCGACGGCCTGATCAACCTGGCCATCCTGGTGGTGGCGGCGGTGGCGGGGTCGGCGCTCTACTCGGCGTTGGGCTCGTCGGGCGGCCTCGCCGAAGCGCTCGGGCTGACCGTCTTCAGCCTGGTCCTGGTGCTCGGCCACTTCCTCTACTTCGCCATCCTCGAGGCCACCAGCGCAGGGCGCACGCCCGGCAAGCGGGCCGTCGGATTGCGCGTGGTGCGCATCGACGGCAGCGCGCCGGGGCTCGGCGAGTCGCTGGTGCGCAACATCGCCCGGCTCGTCGACTACACGCTGGGCATCGGGCTGTTCGTCGCCTTCTTCCATCCCCAGTCGCGCCGCGTCGGCGACCTGCTGGCGGGGACGGTGGTCATCCGCGAGCGCACCGCCGCGACGCACGCGCCGGTGGTGATGTCGCCGGTGCTGCTGCGCGCCCCGGACGCAGGTCCCGCCATCGACGGGCTGGACAGGTTGGGCGAGCACGAGCAGGGCATCCTGCGCGCCTTCCTCAGCCGTCCCGGCCTGCCGGCCGAGCAGCGCGCGCGCATCGCCCACGACATGTCGGTGAAGCTCTTCGACCGCCTTCAGCTGGCGCCCTCTGCACCGGAGCGCATCTGGCCACCGGAGCTGTTCGTCGAGCGTCTCTACCTGCAGCTCAGTGCACGGCTGGGCCACGGCTGATGCGCGTCGAGGAGTTCGTGGCGCGCCGCCAGGAGAGCTGGCGAGAGTTGGAGAACGGCATCAAGCGGGCGCGTCGCGGACGGCTGCGCGGCATGTCGGCGCAGGACCTGGAGCGCTTCGGCATGCTCTACCGTCGCGCGGCCGGCGACCTCGCCATCGCGGCGCGCGACTTCCCCGACCAGCCGATCACCGAGTACCTCAACTCGCTGCTGACGCGCGCGCATCCGCTGCTCTTCCGCGGCCCGTCGCCCCAGCTCTCACGGGTGTGGCGCTTCTACGCGGTCGAGCTGCCGCGCGCGGTGCGTGCGGCGCGCGTGTACGTGCTGGCCTCGTTGGGGCTGTTCCTGCTCGGCGCGCTGGCCGGTTGGCTCGCCGTCGTGCTGCGGCCGGACCTGGTGGCCTCGCTGGTGCCGCCCCAGGTGCTCGACGGGCTGTCCCAGGGCCACGTCGGCAACACCGAGCTCTCCCAGTTTGCGCCACTTCTGGCAGCATTCATCATCCAGAACAACGTGATGGTGTCGCTGATCGCGCTGGTCAGCGGTGTCGCCCTGGGGCTGCCCACGGCCTTCCTGCTGCTGAGCAACGGGTGGATGCTGGGCACGCTGGGCGCGGCGGTGCACCAGGCGGGCATCGACGCCGGGTTCTGGGCGCTCATCGTCCCCCACGGGGCGATCGAGATCAGCGTCATCGTCATCGCCGGCGGCGCGGGGCTGATGATCGGCGACTCGCTGCTGCGCCCGGGGCTCATCCGCCGCGTCGACTCGCTGGCGGCGGCGGGGCAGCGGGCCCTGGTGCTCGGACTGGGGGTGGCGCCGCTGCTGCTGGTGGCGGGGTTGATCGAATCCTTCGTGACCCCCTCCGACCTCGCCATCGCGGCGAAGCTGGCCGTGGGCGCGGTGACCGGCGTGCTGCTCTGGAGCTGGTTCCTCCTGGCCGGACGGCGTGGTGCCGCGGGACGCCGTGCGCCCGCGGTGCGGCCGAGCCTGGACGTCCCGACCGCCGCGTAGACTGGGCGCCATGGAGGTCGTGCGCATCACCCCGCGTGGCTACTGCCACGGCGTGGTCGAGGCCATCCGCATGGCCAAGAAGGTCGGGGCCGAGCACAGCGGCGAGCCGGTGGCGATGCTCGGCTACCTGGTGCACAACGAGCACGTCACCCGCGAGCTGCAGGGCGCCGGGGTGCGCCTGGTCGACGCGCCCGACCGCATGACCGGCCTCGAGTCGATCGACTCCGGCACGGTGATCTTCACCGCACACGGAGTCTCCCCGCGCGTCGTCGACGCGGCGCGCGCGCGTGGGCTGAACGTCGTCGACGCCACCTGCAGCGACGTCACGCGCACCCACGACCTGGTGCGCTCGCTGCTCGAGTCCGGCTGCGAGGTGATCTACATCGGCAAGCGCGGCCATCCCGAGCCGGAGGGCGTCGTCGGCATCGACCCGGCGCGCATCCATCTCATCGAGAGCATCGACGACGTGGCGTCGCTCGCGTTCCCCGCCGCTGCGCGGCTGGCGGTGACCTGCCAGACCACGCTGTCGATGTGGGACACGCGCGCCATCATCGAGGTGCTGGTCGCGCGCTTCCCCGACATCGAGGTCCACAACGAGATCTGCCTGGCCACCCAGGAGCGCCAGGAGGCCGCCGTGGCCGCGGCATCGGACGTCGACTGCGTCGTCGTCGTCGGCTCGCCACGGTCGAGCAACTCCAAGCGCCTGGTGCAGGTCGTCGAGGAGCGCGCCGGCCGGCCCGCCTTCCTCGTCGACACCGCCGCCGATCTGCGCGCCGAGTGGTTCAGCGGGATGCACCGCGTCGGCGTCACCGCCGGCGCCTCGACCCCCACGCAGATCACCCGCGCCGTCATCGCCGCCATCGAGGCCCTGCCGGACAGCTAGGCACGGCCGCGGCGTGAACGGCCGTCACACCACCGCGCGGCGCTTGAGCTCCAGGTAGCGGTTGACCAGGCGCGGCGACAGGGTGCGGGCGTCGGCGTCGAGGGTGTCGATGCCGCTGCGGCGGAGGATGAGCAGGGTGTCCTCTCGGGCGGCGAGGAGTCCGGAGGCGACGGCGCGGGCGTAGGTGGAGCGCGGGTCGGCCGGCGCCTGGCGGGCGGCGTCGTCGAGCGCGGGGTCGCGAACGGTGATCACCAGGGGGAAGTGGCGCCGGCGCAGGCGGGCGCACTGGCGGATCAGCGCCGCGTTCTGGTCAGGGTCGACCACATCGGTGAAGATGGCGAGCAGGGAGCGGCGGCGCTGCCAGGAGTCGAGGTGGCCGAAGGCGGCGTCGTAGTCGGCCTCGGTGTCGCCGGGGCGGAGCGGCTGCACCGCGTCGAGCAGGGCGCGGAGCTGGGAGCGCCCGGCGTTGGGACGGAGCAGCGTGGTGATGCGGTCGTCGAAGCTCAGCATGCCGACGCGGTCGCCGTGGCGCAGCGCGGCGTTGGCCAGCAGCAGCGCGGCGTTGACGGCGTGGTCGAGCTTGGTCAGCGCTCCCGCGCCGACGCCCATCAGGCGGCCGTGGTCGAGGCAGATGAGCACCGGCTGCGCTCGCGAGGGGATCAGCTCGCTGGTCATCAGCCGCCCGGTGCGCGCCGTCGCCTTCCAGTTCACCTGGCGCATGGGGTCGTCGGGCACGTGCTCACGGACGCGTTCGAACTCCGTTCCCTCGCCGGGGCGGCGGATGTCGCGCACGCCGATCTCCAGCAGCTGCCCACGCCGGGCGAGCGCCTCGTAGGCGCGCAGCGCGGAGATGTCGGGGTCGATGTGCACCTCCTCGACCGCCTCGGGAAAGGCGCTCTGCCGCAGGGCCAGGCCCCACGGGCCGCACGCGCGCACCACGACGCGGCCGAACCGCGTCACACCCCGCGCATGTGGCGAGAGCGTGTACTCGGCTTCGCCCGGCACCTCGACCGTCTGCACCTCCAGCGACGCGGGCACCTCCGGCGGGTGCTCGTCGCGCAGCAGCGCCCGCACCGGCGCGACGTCGCCGGAGACCACCACCCGCACCAGGTTCGGACGCCCCACCGAGAGGATGGGGTCGTGCCACCGCGACACCGACAGCACCCGCCGCCCCGGCGCCCGACGGTTGTCGACAACCACGGCCACAACAGCGGCCACCAGCAGCGCCACCCCCACCCACAGCACCGCGAAGGACAGGGCCCCCAGCGCCACCACCACGCAGGGCGCGAGCAGGACCACCAGGCCCCGCCGGGTCATCGCGGCACGGGCACCCGCGACACCGCGCGCTCCACCGCGGCGACCTCGGTGACCCCCTGGATCTCCGCCTCGGGGCGCCGCACCATGCGATGCCGCAGGGCTGGCACGCAGAGAGCCTTGACGTCGTCGGGCACCACGTAGTCGCGCCCGCTGCAGGCCGCCCACGCCTTGCCGCCGCGCAGCAGGGCGATGGAGCCGCGTGGCGAGGCTCCGAGCAGCAGATCCTGCGAGGTGCGCGTCGACATCACGATGGCGGAGATGTAGCCGATCACCTCGTCGCTGACGCGCACGGCGGCGACCTCCTCGCGCGCCGCGCGCAGGTCGTCGGCCGTGACCACCACCGACACGCCCGCGGCTGAGAGGTCCAGCGCGTCGAAGCCCCAGTCGACGCGACGCAGAAGCGTGGCCTCGGTCTGCGCGTCGGGCAGCGGCACCTCGATCTTCAGGAAGAAGCGGTCGAGCTGGGCCTCGGGAAGCGGGTAGGTGCCCTCGTACTCGACGGGGTTCTGCGTCGCCACCACGAGGAAGCGATCGCCCAGCGGCATGCGCACGCCGTCGGCGGTGACCTGGCGCTCCTCCATGGCTTCGAGCAGCGCCGCCTGCGTCTTCGACGGCGCGCGGTTGATCTCGTCGGCGAGCAGCGTGTCGGTGAAGATCGGTCCTTCGCGGAACTCGAAGCGGGCCAGGTCGGCGCGGTAGATCGAGGTGCCGACGATGTCGGAGGGCAGCAGGTCGGGGGTGAACTGCACGCGCCGGAAGCGCGCGTCGGTCGACGCCGCCAGGGCGCGCGCCATCAGCGTCTTGGCGGTGCCCGGCACGCCTTCGAGCAGGACGTGGCCGCCGGTGAGCAGGGCGACGAGCAGGCCGTCGAGGACGTGCTGCTGTCCCACCACCGCGCGCTGGAGGTTGGCGTGGAGCTCGGAGCGGAGGTCGGCGCAGCGAGTCACTGGGCAGATTCTGCCAGTCCGGAGGTGGCCCCCACCGCGAACCCGGCCTCGACCTCGTCGACGCTCCTGGCCAGGGCGACGAGCTGCGCCTCGGCCGGCCGCGAGGCGGCCAGGTCGCGGCACCGCGCCAGCACGCCGCGCACCGCCGCGGCGCGCACGGAGTCGTACGACTCCAGCGCGCCGAGGAACGCCGCGTCGTCGAGGTGCGCGTCGATCCCCGTGGCGCGCCCGACGCGCTGCTTCAGCTCCTCCGCGTAGCGGTCCGCCACGCCGCCGCGCTGCGAGGCGCGCTCGATCAGCGCACCCATGGCGCCGACGTACTCCGTGGCGCTGGGCACGCGCGAGGGATCGCGCGCCGGCAGCGGCCGTCCCAGCCGCCGCCCGTTGAGGGCCAGGTAGGCGAGCAGCACCAGGGCCACCAGCCCGCCGGCGATGCCCACAGGTCCCGACAGCGCCGCCGTCGCGCCGCCGCTCGACGTCTCACCGTGGTGCACCTCGTCGAACACGACGTGGCCGCCGCGCGCGCGGTCGACCAGCGACAGCACGAGCTGGGCGCTGTCGCCGCGACGCAGCCCGTCGTTGGACAGCGGATACGGGCTGCCCAGGATGTACGCGCGCCCGCTGCCCACGGGGACGGCGATGCCGACCACGTGGTCGGCAACGGTGAGCAGCGGGACCGTCTGCGGCGAGGGGTCGAACTCCACGCCCGGCTGCACCGGCACCGTGTGCACCAGCCCACCGGGATCGACGGGCACGGTCGGTGAGGCGTTCTCCGTGGTCGTGGTCGAGGAGCCGCCACCCTGGTCGAACAGCCCCGTCGCCGACGGCAGCGCGTCGAGTCGCGACAGCAGTGTCGACGCCGCGCTCGCCGACAGGGCGTCGACGCTGACGATCAGCTCACCGCCGCCACGCACCATGTCGAGCGCGTCGTCGGTCTCCTGCTCGGTGAACGGCGTGATGGGGTCGTGCACCACCAGGACGTCGGCGCCGGCCGTGGTGAAGTCGCCGCTCATCCGCGACACCGGCAGGCCGAGGCGGCTGAGCCAGTCGAACAGCGCCAGCGTCCCCAGCTTGCCCGCGCTCCGCGAGGAGGGATCGACGTCGCTGGGCGCGCTGCGCCCCAGCGCCACCGCGGCCACGGCGACGACGAGCACGCACACCATCAGCACCGCGAGCGGACCGCGCGCCGCCTTCACACGCGCACCCCGCGGCGCGAGGCGAGGTGGCGCACCGCCGCACAGCGTTCGCGCGCCACCTCCCAGTCCTGCGCCGTGACCGGACGCCCCGAGTACCAGGCCTGGTCGAACGACGCCGCCGCCGGCGCCAGGGCGGCAACCAGGTCGGCGTCACCGCGCGCCCGGCTCAGCAGCTCCGACGTCGTCCAGGCGGCGTCGACCTGCATGCGCCCGCGCTCGGCGGCGCTGAGCAGGGCGCTGCGGAAGGCGTGGCGCACCGCCTCGCGATGGTCGCCACGCGCGGCCGCGTCCTCAGCGGTGCGCCATTCGGCGTCGGCGTCGAGGCTGCGCGGACCCGGTTCCGCGGCTGCCGCACCGCGCGGCGCGCGCACGCCCGCGCCCTTGAGCCGGTACAGCACGAGGGCGAGGATCGCCGCCAGGATCAGCCCGGCGATGATCAGCGTCGGCACCAGCCCGATGGTCCCCACCGTGTGCGAGGAGATCCAGCGCAGGAAGTCGGTGATCGCCGTGCCGATTCGCGAGAAGAGGTCGTTCGACGGCGCGCCGCTGTCGAGGCCGGCGAAGGCGTCCTGGGCGTAGACGTCGTGCAGCGCCTGCCGCGCCGCCGCGGGATCCTCGGCGACGCTGCCCGGCGGCAGCGCCAGCGCGCCGATCAGCGCCCGCAGCCGCAGCCGCAGGTCGGCGACGTCGACGGGGTCGTGCTGCAGGTCCTGGGTGAGCGGCGCCAGCGCCGCTGACGACGGCGCCAGCGAGCCGGCCAGGCTGAGCGGTGCGCGCACCCGCAGCAGGCGCGGGTCGGCGGCCGGCACGCTGTCCACCGGCGGCAGCGCCTGCTCGGCGTCCTGCAGCGCCGCCACGAACTCCACGCCAGGGGCCGGCGCCTGTGCGTTGCCGCCACCCGTGGCAACAACGACCAGCGCCACCGCCCCGAGCAGCGCGGCGACGGCGCGGCGTGCCGTCACAGCGCCGCGGTGAGCATCTCGATGTCGAAGCCCTCGCGGCGGATGCGCAGGTCGTAGTAGAGCAGCGTCAGCGTCACCAGGCTGACCGGGGCGACGAAGATCGCCGACACCGCCGAGGCGGCCTGCGACACCAGCTGCTGCGTGTCGGTGGAGGCGCCGGAGGCCAGCGCCACGATGGGCAGGGCGAACACCGCGCCGACGATGCTCTGCAGCAGGCCGAGCAGGAAGAGGATGCCGACGATGCGCCAGAAGTACCCGCGCGTCAGCCGCATGCTGCGGCGCAGCCCGGCACGGCCGCCGACGCGCTCGATGACGATGCTCTGCGCCGCCACCGTGGTGCGCAGCAGCACGACGAAGGCGAAGACGAACACGCAGACGAGCAGCAGCACGAGCACGGCCGGTGAGCCCGACAGCGCTCCGACCAGCGCGGCGACGGCGAAGCTGCCGCCGATGAGCAGCGCCAGCAGCAGCACCATGACGATCAGCGACCGCCACATGGTGAAGGCGGAGCGGTACGAGTCGCCGACCGTCGCGGTCCTGTCCAGGTAGCGGTTGCTGACGGCGTGCGTCGTCGCCGCCAGCGAGAGCGGGTAGACGATGAGGTACTGCACCAGGATGACCACGCCGAAGTACAGGGCGAAGGCGCCCACGTCGCCGCTCAGCTGCTGGCTCTGGCTCTGGGTGATCTGGCCGCCCTGGTTGCCGATCGAGTTGGTCACGCTCTGCACGGTGTTGAGCCGCGCGCCGATGTCGGCGAGGCGGTAGACGGCGAGCTGCAGCACCGCGAACGGCACCTGCACCACGGCGGCGATGGCCACCAGCAGGAGGAAGTTGCGCCGGTACAGGGTGAACGCCGCGTCGAGCAGCTCACCGACGCTGCGCGGGCGCAGGCCGGTGGCGGCGGAGCGCCCGGGGGGGACGCCCGGGGGACCCCACGCGTAGCCGGGCGGGGGCGGCGGGATGCCCGGCGGCCCCGCGTACCAGCCGGGCGCCTGGCCGGGGGGCGGAGGCGGCGGCTGCCAGCCCTGCCCGGGCTGCGGCCACTGCTCGGGCGGCGTGCTCCAGCCGGGTCCCGACGGCATCGGCGGCGGAGGCGGAGGGGCGTCTCCACCCATGGGCGGCGGCCCGGTCGGCTGCGGCGGCTGCTCGCCGGGCGTCCCGTCGCCGGCGCCGCGATCGGCCATGTCCATGTAGCGGTACATTGTGCACCCCCTGTCGCGGCCACACGGCGGAGGGGTCCACGGAGGAGAGAGCTGATGACAAGCACGGCCACCCCGCCGGCCACGGCGCTGCCGGCCGGTGCAGCGCCCATCGAGCATTTCGCGCAGGCCGACGCCGCCGAGCAGAGCGGCGCGCAGCTCCGCATCATCCGCGAGGCCGCGCCGCGCTTCCGCGAGTGGTTCGCCTCGACGGGGACTCCCGACTACGCCGGCACCTTCGACCTGGTCAGCCTGCCCTATCCGACGAAGTTCGGGCTGTGGCGCGCCGCTCTCTCGCCGTCGCCCTTCCTCACCATCACCAACCGGCTCATCGTGCTGCGCTGGAAGGACGCCGAGTCGCGCACGCGCACGCTGCTCTTCGAGCCCAGCGACGTCGCGCTCGACGCCAACACGCCCTACTTCAAGGGGTTGCGCGAGTCGATGCCCTCGCAGTTCGAGCGCTTCTCGGTGAGGTACCACGCCACCGTGGAGGAGACGCTGCGGCGCCTCGGCATCCGGCCCGAGGAGGTGGACTACATCACCTTCGACCACCTGCACACGCAGGACGTGCGCCGCTGGCTTGGCACCACCGCCCCGCAGCCCGACATCTCACCCGCCAAGCCGCTGCAACCGTACTTCCCCAACGCGACGATGATCGTGCAGCGTCGCGAGATGGAGGCGATCGCCGAGCTGCACCCGCTGCAGCGGCCCTGGTTCCAGCCGGAGACGTACGCCGACCTGCGTCGCGAGGCCATCCTGGAGATCAGCGGCGACGTGCTGCTGGGGCCTGGCGTCGCGCTGCTCTCGACCCCGGGCCACACGCCGGGCAACCAGTCCCTCACCGTCAACACCTCGACGGGCATCTGGTGCAGCAGCGAGAACGCCATCGCCGCCGAGTGCATGACACCCGAGGAGTCGAGCATCCCCGGCGTGCGGCGCTGGGCGCGGCGCTGGGGACAGGAGCTGATCATCAACGCCAACACCATCGAGAACACCGCCCAGCAGTACAACTCGATGGTGAAGGAGAAGAGCGTGGTCGACCGCAGCCGCGTCGACCCCCGCTTCCTGCAGTTCTTCCCCTCCAGCGAGCTGACCCGCAACCGCCTCAACCCCGGGACGCAGCCGACCTTCAACCACTTCGCGATCACCCACGGGTCGCTCGGCGCCTCGCGCTGAGCCGGCGGCCGGCATGCGTGCGCTCGTCGCCGACACCGCGGTCCCCCGCGCGCTGTTCACCCTGGCCGCCGGGCGCGTGCGCCACGACGCCGCCTGGGGGACGCGCGCGGGCGTGCTCACCATGCGCGACCTGCCGGTGCCCTCGCTGCCCGGCGACGGGTGGGCGCTGATCCGGCCAACCCTGGCCGGAATCTGCGGGTCCGACCTCAAGGTGCTGCACGTCACCGGCTTCAGCCCCGTGCTGACGGCCTTCAACACGAATACGCGCGTCGTTCTCGGCCACGAGGTGACCGGTGTGGTGGTGCGCACCCAGGGTGCGACGCGCGTGCGCGAGGGCGATCGGGTGATCGTCGAGCCGGTCCTGCGCTGCGCGCACAAGGGACTGCCCGACTGCGCCCGCTGCCGGGCGGGCGAGTACCACCTCTGCGAGAACCTGCGCGCCTCCGGCTCGCTGCACTGCAGCGGGCAGGGGATCGGCTTCGGTGAGCGCGTCGGCGGTGGCTGGAGCGAGGGCTTCGTCGCCCACGACGACATGCTGTTCAGCGCCGAGGGCATCTCCGACGCGCGCGCCGTGGTCGCCGAGCCCGCCGCGGTGGCGCTGCACGCCGCGCTGCGCTGGCAGAGGCGCGGCGACAGCGTGGTGGTGATCGGTCCCGGGACGCTCGGCCTGCTGGTCACCATGGCGCTGCGACGGTTGCACCCCGACCTCGACATCACCGCGGTCGGTCCGCCGTCCGCGTCACCGGACGGTCCTCCGCCGTTCGGATCGGCCGAGTCGCGGCGCGCCGGCGCGGCCAGGCTGTGGGCGGGTCCGCCGTCGTCGGTGCTGGCGCGCGCCGCCGATCACGCGGGCGCGCACCTGCTCAAGCCCCGGCTGGGCAGGCTGCCCGTCCTCGACGGCGGCGTCGACGCCGTCTTCGACTGCGTCGCCAGCGAGCAGACCATCGACATGTCGCTGCGCATGCTGCGCCCACGCGGCACGCTGGTCATGGTCGGCACCGCCGCCAGGCAGAGGGTGGACTGGTCGCTGGTGTGGTTCCGCGAGCTGACCGTCCTCGGCACCGTCGTGTACGCCACCGAGGAGGACGGCCGCCGCACCTTCTCCATCGTCCGCGAATGGCTCGGCGACGACTCCTACCCCGCCGACATGATCGTCACCCACCGCTTCCCGCTCGACCGCTACGCCGACGCGCTGGAGACCGCCAGCAACGGCCCGCGCGCCGGGGCGATCCGTGTCGCCCTGGAGATCCCGGCGGCCTAGCTTCCCGAGATGTGCGCGGCCGCTTCGAAGCAGCCCGCGGCGCCCTCGAAGTCGGACCGCGCGCGCAGCAGTGCGCCGTGCCGCAGCAGCACCTGGCGGCGTTCCATGTTGGAGGCGCGCTCCGCGATGCGGCGCGCCTCGGCGAATGCGGCGTCGGCGGCGGCGCGGTCGCCGTTCAGCTCCAGCGCCTCACCAAGCACCGCGTGGGCGATGGCGAGCAGGGCGTCCTCGCCGAGCACGCGGGCGGCGTCGACCGCGGCGTTGGCGACCAGCATCGCCCGTGAGCGATCACCCTCGGCGACCTCGATGGCGGCGAGGCGCTCCATCGCGTACCCGATGACGAAGGGGTCGTTCATCGCCCGGCCGGCGTTGAGCGCCTGCTCCTGCAGCCGGCGGGCGGTGGCCAGGTCGCCCTGGTCGGCGTGGACGTGGCCCAGGTTGTGCAGGATCAGCGCCTGCAGCTGGCGCATCTCGATGCGCTCGAAGAGCACCACGGCGCGCTCGGCGTGGCCGATGGCGGCGGGCAGGTCGCCGCGCTGGCGGGCGGCCTCGCCGAGTCCCATCTCGGCGACGGCCAGCTGCCAGAGGTCCTCGGCGTCCTGGGCGGCGGCGCGGGCGTTCTCGTACGCGGTGAGGGCGTGGTCGGGGTCGCCGAGCCGCATGTGGGTGTTGCCGCGGTTGGAGTGCACCAGCGCGCGCACCGCGGGAGAAACGGACGGATGTGTCGCCAACGCGGCGGCCCTGTCGAGGTAGAGCAGCGCGGCGGGATGGCGACCGGCGAGGTGGTGGATGCGGCCGACGAGGTTGCAGGCGCGCACCGTCTCGTCGCCGGGCTCCATGCCGGAGACGTGCTCGAAGGCCAGCAGCGCCTCGTCCAGGGCGGGCTCCAGCTCGTCGCGGAGGATGAGCAGCTCGCCGCGCAGGCGGTGGTACCAGGACAGCTCCGCCGGGGTCGAGAGGAGCGGCCGCGCCTCGTCGAGCAGCGTCCCGGCCTCGCTCTGCTCGCGCGCCTTGACCGCGGCCTCGGCGGCGCGCAGCAGGAAGGCCTGCTGCTGGGCCAGCTCCAGCCCGGGCAGGAGCGCCACCATGGGCACCCCCAGGCGCTGGGCGATGAAGCGCAGGGATTCCGGCGAGGGCCGCGAGCGGCCGGACTCGATCTGGGAGATGAAGCCCTTGCTCAGCCGCCCGGCGGCGAGCTCGGACTGCGACATCCCCCGCTCCTGGCGCAGGCGGCGGATGCGTTCCCCGACCGGGATCTCCCCGGCCAGCTCGGGCGGACCGGCGTCGAGGACCTGTCCCGCCTGCCCTGGGCCGGCGACCTCGTGGGCCCCGGCGACCTGAGTCATGACTGTGAACCACCCCCAGAGCGCGCCCGGCGAGCCTCCTCGCGGGCCTGCCTGGCCAGCAGGACGCGCTTCACCCCCGCGTTGTCGACCACCATCCGGGTGGTGCGCTTGCGGTCACGCGAACGCAGGTGCGCCTGCTCGCGCTGGGTCAGTGCGACGTCACTGTCGCGATCCTCGGGCCCGGGCATCGTCGAATGATTGTACGCCGCGTGCGGGGCTCCGCCCCCCTGACTGCGGTTTCACCAGGCTTCGCCTGGCTTTCAGGCCGCCTTCAGCACCGGCGCGCCGGTGTGGCCGCGCCGCTCGCGCAGGGCGACGAGACCGGCCACCGCAAGAACCGCGGCGGCGGCGCCGCCGACCACTGCAGGATGGCTGCCGAGCTGCGCCAGTTGCGGCCAGGCCCGGCGCAAACCGCCGTGCGACCGGCCCTCGGCGATGTCCACGGCACGGCCGTGGATGCGCGCCCGCTCGACCGCCGTCAGCGACGGCTGCTGCAGTGCGGCCCGGATCTCCGCGCCGGCGGCGAGCAGACCGGCCACCGGGTCGGTGCGGTCGAACTGCGAGGGCGTCGCGTCGCCGTCCAGGGCGGCGTCGAGGCGGTCGGCCACGTCGATGCGCAGATGGTCATGCATGCCGGCGCCTCCCCCCAGGTTCCTCGCGCTCGGCGGGGAGCGGCGCTCCCAGCCGCCTGCGCAGCGTGGTCATGGCGCGGAAGGTGAGCAGCTTCACGGCTCCCTCGCTGCGCCCCATGATCTCGGCGATCTCCCTGTTGCGCATGTCGCCGCCGAAGCGGAGCAGCACCGCCTGGCGCTGGTCGGCGGGCAGCGCGGCGACGGCGGCGCGGATGTGCTCGTCGCGGTCGCGCCGCGTGGCCACCTCCTCCGGCGACTCGACGTCGTCGCGGACCTGCGGTGACAGCTCGATCCAGCCCGGCCGGCGCTTGTCACGCGCCACCAGGTTGGCGGCGACGCGATACAGCCACGCCGAGTAGGGCACTCCGCGCCATTCGAAGCGCGGCAGCTCCTCCATCGCCCTGGCGAAGGTGGCGGCGGTCACGTCCTCGGCGAGCTCCCGGTTGTGGGTCAGGCTGTAGGCGTAGGCGAAGATCTGGTCGACGTAGCGGGCGTAGAGCGGCGCGAACGCCGCCCGGTCGCGCTGCGCGGCCAGGATCAGCTCCCGTTCGGCGGCCAGCTCGGCCTCGCTGCGATGGGGCATTGGCTCAGCGCGGCTCCGTCAGGCGGCCGGACGGGGTGGTCAGCAGCCAGAATCCCAGGCGGCAGACGGCGTTACGCCGCCGCGGCAACGGTTCGGTCACGCGCGCAGCCCGAGCTGCCGTCCGGCGTCGGCGAAGGCCTCCAGCGCCCTGTCGAGCTCCTCGCGGGTGTGCGTCGCGGTGACGATGGTGCGCACCCGCGCCTGCCCGCGCGGCACGGTGGGAAAGCCGATGCCCTGGGCGAAGACGCCGCGCTCCATCAGCATGTCGCTGAGCCGCATCGCGGTGGGGGCCTCGCCGCACATCACCGGGGTGATCGGCGTCTCGCTGCGACCGAGGTCGAAGCCCAGCTCGCGGAGGTTGTCCTTGAAGTAGCGGGTGTTCTCCCACAGCCTCTCGATCAGCAGCGGCTCGCTCTCCAGCACGTCGACGGCCGCGATGCAGGCGGCGACCACGGCCGGCGGATGCGACGAGGAGAAGAGAAAGGGGCGGCCCTTGTGGATCAGGTAGTCGCGCACCGCCTGGGTGGAGGCGATGTAGCCGCCGAGGACTCCCACCGCCTTGCTCAGCGTCCCGATGTTGAGCGCGACGCGGCCGTGCAGGCCGAAGTGGTCGGTGGTGCCGCGGCCGTTGCTGCCCAGGACTCCGCTGGCGTGCGCGTCGTCGACCATCACCGCGGCGCCGTAGTGCTCGGCGCGCTCGACCAGGCCGGGCAGCGGCGCGATGTCACCGTCCATCGAGAAGACGCCGTCGGTCACCAGCAGGATGCGGCGGTATCCCTTGTCGCGCGCCTGCTTCAGGGCGCGCTCGGCATCGTCGACGTCGACGTGCTCGTAGAGGATGCGGTCGGCCTTGGTGAGCCGGATGCCGTCGATGATGCTGGCGTGGTTCAGCTTGTCGCTGATCACCACGTCGCCCTCTTCGAGCATCGCGCTGAGGACGCCGAGGTTGACCGCATAGCCGCTCTGGAAGGTGAGCGCGGCCGGCGTCTTCTTGAAGACGGCGAGGCGCCGCTCCAGCTCCTCGTGCAGCGTCTGCGTGCCCGCGATGGTGCGCACCGCGCCGCTGCCCGCGCCCCATTCGCGCACCGCCTGGATGGCCGCCTCGATGAGGTGCGGATGGGTGGTGAGGCCGAGATAGTTGTTGCTGCTCAGGTTGATCAGCCGGCGCCCGCCGATGACCACCTCGGCCGCCTGCGCCGACTCCAGGACCTTGAGGGGACGGAAGAGGCCGTCGCGGCGGAGCTGCTCGAGGTCCTCCTCCAGCGACTCGTCGAGGGCGTTGACGGCGGCGGAGAGCGGCGGTGCCTGGTTCTCGATCATCGTGTCTCGGCGGCTCCGTGCGGCTGCAGCACCACCTTGCCGCACCGGCCTGACCGCATCAGCGCGATGGCGTCGTCGACCCCGTCGAGGGGAAATCGGTGGGTGAGCAGGGGGCTGACGTCGATGCGGTTGCCGGTGAGGTAGGCGCTGGTCTGCTCCCAGGTGGAGAACATGCGGCGTCCGGTGACACCGTACAGCGTCAGCCCTTTCATGACCACGTCGCGGGAGAGGTCGAGCGTCGCCGGCGCGTCGCCGATGCCGAGCAGGGAGACCCAGCCGCCGGGGCGCACCAGTCGCGTGGCCGCTGCCACGGCGGCCGGGGCGCCGCTCATCTCCAGCGCACAGTCGAGCGGGCCGCCGGCGGCGTCGAGGACGGCCTCGTCGCCGAGTGCGGCGTCGACGGCGGCGTCGGCGCCCATCGCCCTGGCCAGGTCGAGCCGGTACGGGTTGCGGTCGACGGCGACGATCCGCGTCGCCCCCTCGGCGCGCGCGATGCCGACGCACATGCAGCCGATCGGCCCGCAGCCGAAGACCGCCACCACCTGCGACCGCAAGCGACCGTACGAACAGGCGTGGGCCGCGTTGCCGAAGGGCTCCATCAGCGCGCCCAGCTCGGGCGGCAGGCCCGCCGCGATCGGCCAGGTGTTGTGCGCGGGCACCCGCACGTACTCGGCGAAGACGCCGTCGACGTCGACTCCGAGGATGCGCGTGTTGGCGCAGACGTGGAAGTCGCCGCGGCGGCACTCGGGACAGTGGCCGCAGACGAGATGCGTCTCCACCGCGACGCGGCTGCCCAGGCGCACCGAGTCGACGCCCTCGCCCTGGGCCACCACCTCGCCGCACATCTCGTGGCCCATGACCCGCGGAGGGTGCACCCGGCCGGCCGCCCAGGGATTCCACTCGTAGAGGTGCACGTCGGTGCCGCAGATCGACGCGGCTTCGACCTTGAGCAGCACCTCGCCCGGCTGCGGCGCCGGCTCGGGCACGCCGGTGACGACGAACCCCGGGCCCGGTGCGGGCTTCACCACGGCCTTCACTTCGTTCGCAGTCTAGTGGCGCGACGCTCGCGCACGACCGGGGCCCGGTAGGTGCGCACCGCCAGCGCCCAGAAGTGCAGCACCGCGCTGACGCCGAGCAGCGGGATGCCCATGCCGAGGGCGACGCCGTCGACGGGGCCGCCGGCGATCTTCACCCACATCAGCGTGAACACCACGACGCCGATGTACAGCGTGTTGCGCCGGCCCCACACCGTGTGCACCAGCTCGGGGCGGCGGCGGGAGAGGAGGACGACCGGCGTGGCCAGCAGGGGTCCGAGGTAGCGGACGTAGATGAAGACCATCAGCCAGAACGGCATGATCCCGAGGCGCCAGGCGGCGTAGGCGCCGGCGCTGAAGAAGAGCGCGTCCATGCCGGGGTCGAAGGCGCGGCCCAGCTCGGTGAGCGGGCCGACGCTGCGGGCGACGAAGCCGTCGACGGCGTCGAGCAGGCCGGTGGCGCCGGCGATGCTGGTCCAGATCACGAAGCCGGTGCGCCCGGGGGTGCTGACGGTGGCGGTGATCATGAGCGGCACCACCGCGTAGGCGCGCAGGGCGGTGAGGCCGTTGGGGACGCCGTAGAAGTCGATGGTCCGCCCGTCGCCTGGCGTCACCAGCAGAGCGGCGCCGCCGGCCAGGACGGCGCTGACCATCAGCCACCACACGGCGCAGAGGACGGCGGCGATCACCACCCAGCGCCGCGAGTCCATCTGGGCCACGCCGATGCCCAGGGATTCCGTGAACAGGAATCCGAGCGCCGCCCAGAAGGCGAAGGAGAGCTGCAGGTGCCGGTTTCCCCTGAAGC
>Ga0209810_1000373_pt1 | contig 103923 bp, 104 predicted proteins | sample Coa_R1_7_FD_187159 | JGI IMG/M metagenome (GOLD analysis project Ga0209810, IMG submission 187159) | Surface soil microbial communities from Centralia Pennsylvania, which are recovering from an underground coalmine fire - Coalmine... | ecosystem: Environmental > Terrestrial > Soil >... | reverse complement strand
CAACTACGGCCAGCTACGCCGCAACACCGACCGCAAGACCGCCCACCGAGCAGCCCAACTCTCCTTCGTGGTCGCCATCCTCCTCACCATCAAGCTCATCGACCGAGGCCACCTCCCCCGACCCTGATGGCGCCTATCCGCTCATCCTCTAAGTCCGGCGGCGGCCTAACCGCCGCCGGGGATGGTGCTGGCGGTGGTGGCCGGACCCGAGCCGGCCGTGGTCGAAGTACTCGGCACCGGGATGGTGCCGCCGTTGTCGCTCGCCCCGCAGGCGGACAGCCCGACACCGACGACGGCCACCAGAGCGGCGAGCGTGGCGGGCCGGCGCCACCTCAAAGCAGGGACCCCTGCTCGGGGTCGGGCGGGGGCGCAGCCGGGCGCCACCACACCAGGCGGTCCATGAAGGCCCAGCTGCGTCGGTGGATGGCGGTCGGCCCACAGGCCTGAAGGGCCATCTCGTGGCGGGGACAGGGGTAGCCCTTGTTCGAATCGAAGTCGTAACCGGGGTAGCAGTGGGCCGACTCGCGCATGATCCGGTCCCGCGACACCTTGGCCAGGATCGAGGCGGCGGCGATCGACAGGCACCGGGCATCCCCCTTCACGATCACCCGGGTGTTTCCGTCGCCGATGAAGTCCCAGCGCCCGTCGACCAGGACCTGGTCGGGGGTCAGGCCCAGCTGGTCGAGGGCCCGGCGGGCGGCGAGGCGCTGGGCTTGGGACATACCCAGGCGATCACACTCGTCCGGTGAGGCGTGACCCACCGCCCAGGCCCGGCACCATCCGGCGACGCGATCGAAGAGCTGCTCGCGGCGGGCTTCCGTCAGCATCTTGGAGTCGCGCACCCCGTAGACCCGACGTTCGCAGGGCAGCACCGCCACCCCCACCGTCAGCGGGCCGGCCCAGGCGCCCCGGCCGACCTCGTCGATGCCGGCGACGACCTCATGCCCGTCGGCCCACAGCTGCCGCTCGACGGCGAGCGAGGGCGGCCTGCCTGCCGGGGCGCGACGACGGACCGTGACAGCCACGCATCCGACCGTACCCGCAGCGGGCGCCCGGTCAGGGGCTGGGTGGCTCGACCAGGGAGATGTTGGCCTCCTCGTCGGGCTCCGGCTCGGTCCCCAAGAAGGCGTCGAGCATCTCGTGGGCCACCTGGGCCGAGCACAGCCGGAGGCTGACGGCGAGCACGTTGGCGTCGTTCCAGCGGCGGGCGCCCCGGGCGGTCTCGGCGTCGGTGCACAGAGCGGCCCGCACCCCGGCGACCTTGTTGGCGGCGATGGAGACCCCGGTGCCCGTCCAGCAGCACACCACCCCCCGGTCGGCCCGCCCACCGGCCACCTCCTCCGCGACCAGGCGGCCCACCTCCGGCCACGGCCGCCCCAGCGCCACCTCGGCCACCTCGATGCCCCGCCGCCGCAGGTCCTCCACCAACGAGTCGGATAGCGGCGTTCGCTCGTCCGTGCCGAAAGCGACCCTCACCGGCCCCAGGCTACGGCGGAGGACCGCCGGGGCCGACCAGGCGGCCCGACGGGGCGGCCACCTACGGGCCTACCCTTCGCCACATGGCCCGCCACGTGTCGATTGTCCCCCACACCCACTGGGACCGCGAGTGGTACTCCCCGTTCCAGACGTTCCGGATGAGGCTGGTGACGGTGGTCGACGAGCTGCTCGACCGGATGGAGCGCGACCCGTCGTACACCCGCTTCCTGCTCGACGGCCAGATGGCGGTTGTCGACGACTACCTCGAGGTGCGCCCGGAGGCGGAGGCGAGGATCCGCCGTCTGGCCACCGCCGGGCGTCTGTCGGTTGGGCCGTGGTACATCCTGATGGACGAGTTCCTCGTCTCCGGTGAGACGATCGTGCGCGACCTTCAGATGGGGCTCGAGCGGGCCGGCGCTTTCGGGGGGGCCATGCCCGTCGGCTACCTGCCCGACATGTTCGGCCATATCGCCCAGATGCCGCAGATCCTGCGCCTCGCCGGCTTCGAACACGCCGTGGTGTGGCGGGGTGTGCCCTCCCAGGTCGACCGCACCGGCTTCTGGTGGCGCGCCCCCGACGGTTCGACGGTTAGGGCCGAGTACCTGGTGAGCGGGTACGGGGTCGGGGGCAGCATCCCCGAGGATGCCAAGGCCCTGGTGCGGCGGGTGGCCGAGTACGAGCGCGAGCTCGAAGGCTTCCTCGTCGACGGCCTCCTGTACATGAACGGCAACGACCACGAGGCCCCCCAGCCCTGGCTCGGCCGGGTGGTCGCCGAGGCCAACGACCTGCAGGACGACTACGAGCTTCGGGTCTCGTCGCTGCCCGAGTACCTCGCCGAGGCGCCTACCGAGGGTCTGCCCACCTGGTCCGGCGAGCTGCGCTCCGGGGCCCGGGCCAACCTGCTCATGGGGGTCGGGTCCAACCGGGTCGACGTGAAACAGGCCGCCGCGGCGGCGGAACGGGCTGTCGAGCGGATGGCGGAGCCCCTGGCCGCGCTGTACGTGCCGGCCGAGCAGTGGCCGGCCCGGCTGCTGGAGCTGGCATGGCGCGAGCTGGTGCGCAACGCCGCCCACGACTCGATCTGCGCCTGCTCGGTCGACGAGGTCTGCAACGCCGTGGTGCACCGCTTCGCCGAAGCCCGCCAGATCGGTGACGGATTGGCCAAGGCATCCCTGTCCGTGCTGGCGACCTCTCTGACCGAAGCGGGGCCTTTCGTGGCCAACCCTTCGTCGTTCACCCGCTCCGGTCTGGTCGAGGTCGACCTGCCCGGCTCCGGAGAGATCGAAGGCGCCCAGCTCCTCCGCCAGCGCGGCGAGGTGCTCGGCGACCTGCGCCTGCGGGCCGCCGAGCTCGACCCCCTGATGAACCACCTGCGCAGCCAGCAGATCGACGCCTCGACCTTCATCAACGCCGTGGACGTGACCGAGGACGAGTACGGACTGCAGATCGAGCTGAAGGCCGGGCCACGGCTGCTCGCCGGGCTGGTGATGGAGGAGATCAAGACCGACCTCCGCCGCCGCATCGAGGGCCGTCCCGACCTGTCGGTGCGAGTGCTGGTCACCCAGCAGCCCACCCGGAGAGTCCTCATGCGGGCCGAGGAGGTGCCGGGCTACGGGTGGAAGACGCTCGACGCGGACGGAGGGCCGCTGCGGGTGTCTCCGGTGCGGTCGGACGGGCCGGCGGTGCTCGACAACGGCTTGGTGCGGGTGATGGTCGACGACACGGACGGGACCTTCTCGATCAACGGAGTCGCGGGGTTCGACCGGCTCGTCGACGGCGGCGACCATGGCGACACCTACAACTACTCGCCCCCGGAGCACGACGCCGTGGTCGACCGGCCCCAGTCGGTCACCATCGAGCTCCTCGAGGATGGCCCCCTGCGCGGCCGCCTACTGGTCACCCGGCGCTTCGTGTGGCCCGAGCGCATCGACGACTCGACCGGCTCGCGGGTGGGCGAGCAGGCGGTCGAAGTCCGCACGGGCGTCGAGGTGCGCGCCGGCGACCCGCTGGTGCGGGTTCACACCACCCTCGACAACCGTTGCCGCGACCACCGCCTGCGGGCGCACTTCCCCCTGCCGGTGCCGGCGGAAGCGTCCCACGCCGAGTGCGCCTTCGCCGTCGTCGAACGGCCGCTGGTGGCGGAAGGCGGCCCCACCGAGCGGGCCCTGGCGACCTACCCGTCCCGTCGGTTCGTCCACGCCGGCGGTCTCACCGTGTTCCACGACGGCCTGCTGGAGTACGAGCTGCTGGCCCCGGACGGCGCCGAGGCGACCGACGGACCGGCCGGGATGCTGGCCCTCACTCTCCTGCGGGTGACGGCCATGCTGAGCCGGGTCGAGATGGCCTACCGCCCTCTGGGCGCCGGGCCTCCGATCCGCACCGAGGGGTCCCAGATGCAAGGCCGGGTCGAGGCCCGTTACGCCCTCCTGGTCGAGCCCCAGGAGACCTCGGACTGGGGTCGGCTCTATCGGATGGTGGACGACGCCCTTCTGCCGCTCGCCGCCGCCAACGCGCCCGGCGGCGGCAGCCGCCCGCGGTCGGGCGCCGAGCTGTCTGTCGCCGGCGCGGTCGTCTCCAGCCTGCGGCGGGCGGACGGGACGCTCGAGCTGCGGGTGTTCAACCCGTCGGCCGACCCCGCCACCGTCGCGGTCGAGGGCCGGTCGGGCTGGACCGTCGACCTGCGGGGCCGACCGCTCCAACCCTTCGACGGGTCCGTCGAGCTGCGGGGGTGGGAGATCGCCACCCTGCGGCTCACCGAGAACTGAGGAGCTCAGTCTCCGTCGCCGTCGGCCCGGGGATCGAGGGCCGGGGGGATCAGTCGTTCGACCCGCTCCAGCAGGCGCTCGGGGCCGAGGCGCATCCCTGGACGCAACCGGACGCCCAGGCGCGAGCGTCGTTGGTCGTTGGCCCCGGGACGCGACAGCCGGAAGAGGAGCGTGCGGCCGAGGTCCTTGATGTACCGGGGCCGCAATGCCCGCCAGGAGAAGCCCTCGTGGCCTGCGAGCGCCTCGTGCACGGCCTCTGACGTGAGGACCGACCCGGGGGCGGCGATGTTCACGATCCGGCTGGCCTGGTTCACGACCGGGCCGTAGTAGTCGCCGTCGCGGACCAGCACTGCCCCGCAGGCCAGCCCGACCCGTACGTCGGAGAGGACCTCGTCGTCGGCGTAGGCCTCCGACAGGCTCAGAGCCACCTCGGCGGCGGTGAGAGGGTCCTGAGCCACGTACATGACCTCGTCGCCGATCATCTTCACGACCCGACCGCCGAGCACCGTGACGGTGTCGTGGGCGAGGGCCTCGAAGCGGGCGACCATCTCGGCCAACTCCGCCTCGCTCAACTGCTGGCTGAGCACGGTGAACCCGACCAGGTCGGCGAAGCCGACCGCCATATCGGCCCAGGCGCCGCCGGCGTCGACGTGGGAGCGCATGAGCATGGCCCGGCGGGCGGCGGCCTGGAGGTGGCGGCGCCACGAGTAGTCGAGCAGCCGCGAGATCCCCGGCAGGATGGCGTCGGCGGTGAGGACGAACAGCTCGGCCATCTCGGCGCTGTCGGCGCCCCCTCGGAGGACCGGAGAAGCGGTGACCTCGGCCTCGGCGATACGGGCCATCGACGAGCCGATGACCCTCGCCATCTGCACCGCCGACTCGAGGTCGGCCATGCGGTAGGCCAGGAGACCCTGCAGCGTGGAAAGAGCGTCCAGGTCGCTGTCGCCGAAGGCCTTCTCGTCGTCGGGCACGTCGGGGAAGCCGAGCGCCCGCCAGAAGCGCTTCACCTGCTCGAGAGCCATGCCGGACAGCTCAGCCACTTGGGTCGGGCTGTACCGGCCCTGTCCGGGCATGATGACGGCGTCCACCACCAGCAGGGGCAGCCGCCCCTCCTCCGAGGCGCGGTCGATCTCCTCCGGCGGTACCCCACGCTCGAGCAGGAACGGGCGGACCTGGTCGGCGTCGTCCTCAGGACTCATGCCCGATCGTGGATTCCGTACAGCTCCGGCTTCGCCTCACGCTGCATCAGCGCGGGTATCACGTCGCGGGCAGACTTGCGGTCGGCCAGCACCTCGACCACCTCGGCGGCGATCGGTGTCTCCACCTGGTACCGCTGCGCCAGCTCGAGCACCGACGGCGCCGTCTTCACCCCCTCGGCGACCATGTTCATGTCGGCGACGATGTCCGAGAGCCGCCGACCCCTCCCCAGCTCCTCCCCCACGTGACGGTTGCGGCTGTGACGGCTGATGCAGGTGGCGATGAGGTCGCCCATGCCCGCCAGTCCGGAGAAGGTGAGCGGTTCGCCACCCATGGCCACCCCGAGGCGGGTGAGCTCAGCCAGCCCCCGCGTGATGAGGGCCGCCTTGGAGTTGTCGCCGAAGCCGATGCCGTCGGCGATGCCGGCGGCAATGGCCATCACGTTCTTCAGGGCGCCGGCCATCTCGCAGCCGATCAGGTCGGGGTTGGTGTAGACCCGGAACGTGGCGGTGGACAGGAGCCGCTGAAGCTGTTCGGCCGTTCCGGTGTGGTCGACGGCCACGACGCTGGCGGTGGGCTGGCCCGCCATCACCTCGACGGCCAGGTTGGGCCCGGTCAGCACCCCACGCCGCCGCCCGGGAACCACCTCGTCGACCAGCTCCGTCATCCGCTTCAGCGATCCCTGTTCGAGGCCCTTCGTCAGGCTGAGCACGACCGCTCCGGAGCCGAGGGCGGGGGCGGCCGCCTTCATAATGTCGCGGAACCCGTGGGACGGAACGGCCATGATGACGACGCCGGCGCCCTCGACCGACGCCTCGATGTCGGCGCTGGCTCGGAGGCCGTCGGGCAGCGGGTAGTCGCTGAGGTAGTCCGGGTTCCGATGCTCGGAGGAGATCCGCTCCGCCAGGTCGGCCCGGCGCGACCAGAGCACGGTGGATGTCTGGCCGGCGCAGATGGCCGCCACGGCCGTGCCCCATGACCCGGCTCCCAGCACGGCCACCTTGTCGCGGGTCATCAGCTCACAGTATCCACGCCCACCCTGCCGCCCGGTAGGGTCGGCATCAGTGAGCGGGCTGTCCTCGGCCGTCCTGATACCGGTGAAGGCCTTCGCCGACGCCAAGGTCCGTCTGGCCGGCGCGCTCGGTCCGGAAGAACGTCGCCGCTTGGCCCGGGCGATGGCGGAAGGCGTCGTGCGGGCGGCGAAGCCGTTGCCCGTGGCGGTGGTGTGTGACGACTCGGCCGTCGCCGAATGGGCCGCAGATCTGGGCGCTCAGGTGATCTGGGCTCCGGACCGTGGGCTCAATGCGGCGGTCGAGGAGGGGGTGGCCCGACTGGCCGAGCAGGGAGCGGACTGCGTGACCGTCGTTCACGCTGACCTTCCGTTGGTCCAAGCCATCGGCCGCCTGGGTGGCAGCGCGGTCGTCGCCTTGGCGCCCGACCGACGCAGGGACGGCACCAACGTCGCCGCCGTACCGGCGAACGCCGGCTTCCGCTTCTCGTACGGACCCGGCTCCTTCGCCCGCCACGCCCAAGAGGCGAGCCGACTGGGCCTGCGCCTCGAGGTCATCGAGCGGGCCGACCTCGCCTGGGACGTCGACGTGCCGGCCGACCTCGAGGGCCTGACGGCCGGGTGGCGATGACCGGCGTCAACCTGCCGACCCCGGCATCGGCCCTGGCCATCGGCGCTCACCCTGACGACATCGAGTTCGGTTGCGGGGGAACCCTCGCCAAGTGGGCGGCGGCGGGGACCGCCATCCACCATCTCGTGCTTACCGACGGTTCGAAGGGCTCCTGGGACCCCGACGAGGACCTCGCCCGTCTCGTGGCCACCCGCCAGGACGAACAACGGGCGGCCGCGGCGGCACTGGGGGGGAGGGCGCCCGTCGTGTTCCTCGGCTGGCCCGACGGCGAGCTGGAAGCCGGCCTGCGCCAGAGGTGGCAGGTCGCCTATTGGATCCGGGTCGTCCGGCCCGAGGTGGTGCTGGGTCACGATCCTTGGAAGCGCTACCGCATCCACCCGGACCATCGCCATGCCGGCTTCCTCACCACCGATGGGATCGTCGCCGCCCGCGACCCGCACTTCTTCCCTGAGCAACAGGTCGCCCCCCACCGTCCGGGCCGCCTGTTGCTGTGGGAGGCCGACGAGATCGACCACGTCGAGGATGTCTCCGGCTTCGAGGAGCGCAAGATCGAGGCCCTCCTCGCCCACCGCAGCCAGTTCCGCTCGACGATGCGCATCGAGGACCCATCGGCCGGCGAGGAGCTCGAGGGGTTCCGGCGGCGAGTGATCAATCGCCTGACCGAGCACGGCGCCCTGGCCGCTCTGGGTGCGGGCGAGGGGTTCAAGCTGGTCGATCGGCTGTAGGCGCCGGGTCGAGAAGCCGACCTTATCGACCGGGCCACCAGCCCGGTCCTGGGCGCCCCCGAACGCGGATGGAGGGGGCCCAGGGCCCCCTCCATCCGTTCGCCGATTTCGTCGGCAGTCGGGTTCAGCGCTTGGCGGCGCCCGTCTTCCTGGCCGTGGACTTGCGAGCCGCCGACTTGCGAGCCGGAGCCCGCTTGGCCGTGGACTTGCGAGCCGTGGACTTGCGGGCCGTCGTCTTGCGGGCCCCGGCCGACTTGCGGGCGGTGGTCTTGCGGGCCCCCGTTGCCTTACGGGCCGTGGTCTTGCGGGCCCCCGTCGACTTGCGGGCCGGGGACTTACGGGCCGTGGTCTTCCTGGCCGTCGACTTACGGGCCGTGGTCTTACGGGCTCCGGCCTTCTTGGCCGTCGACTTACGGGCCGGGGACTTACGGGCCGTGGTCTTCCGGGCCGTCGACTTACGGGCCGTGGACTTACGGGCCGTGGTCTTACGGGCTCCGGCCTTCTTGGCCGTCGACTTACGGGCCGTGGACTTACGGGCCGTGGTCTTACGGGCGGTGGTCTTGCGGGCCCCCGCCTTCTTGGCCGTCGACTTACGGGCAGTCGTCTTGCGGGCGGTGGTCTTGCGGGCCCCCGCCTTCTTGGTGGTCGACTTGCGGGCAGTCGTCTTCTTGGCGCCTGCCTTCTTGGCGGTCGACTTACGGGCGGTGGTCTTGCGGGCCCCCGCCTTCTTGGCCGTCGACTTGCGAGCGGTCGACTTTCGCGCGCCGGATTTCTTCGCCGGGCTCTTCGAGGTGCTGGACACAGCAGTGCTGCTCATGGCCGCCTCGAACTCGGTCCCAGGAGCGAAGCGAACACCCTTTGATATCGCCGTCGCCTCCGGGTTGTCGTCTTCGATGTGGTCTGACTCTTTCACCGCCACCTCCTGGCGTGTTGGGGAAGTCGTAGCAATGAAAGATGCTTTACGTGCAAAGGTCAAGCATTTGTTGCAACGACGTGATCGCGTCGCGTACCTCATGCTTGTGGTGAATGAACGTGCATTGGCCGAATGTTCCAATGTTTGCAAGGCTTTTCGCGCATGGACGACCGCCTCGAACCGCTGCCTGACGGCGAATACGAAATTCTCGTGATCGACGCCGAAGACGGCCCTGAAGGGCTGGTTCGGATCTCGGTGGTCATCGTGTCGGGGGAGATGAAAGGTCGGGTCACCTCCATCAAAGGACCGTCCGGTGACCGCGACGGTGTCTCACTGATGGGTCTGCCCGGTGCTCTGTCGGTTCGCGATGGACGTCCCAGCCTCCGGCTCGAGTGACCCGCTGGCGAACGCGCGAGACTCTGAGAACGCGGGAGCTCGAAGGGGCTGAGAGGGCGAGGTTCGCCGACCGCTGACCTGATCCGGGTAATGCCGGCGGAGGGAGTAGCGATGAGCGAGATGGCAGTAAGGACCAAGAGCTACGTCGAGGGCGGCCGGGCCGGCATCCGGGTGCCGTTCACCCGCATCGCCCTGGCAGACTCACCCGGGCGGTCCGGTCCGACACCGAACGAGCCGGTTCTCCTCTACGACACCAGCGGCCCGGGCTCGGACCCGGCCACCGGCCTTCCCGCCCTCCGGCGCCCATGGGTGCTGGAGCGGGGCGACGTCGAGGAGTACGAGGGCCGCCGGCCCACCGTGCGTGACGACGGGCGGGCCGCCGCCCGTCGGGACGGGGACGGGCCGGCCCCCGCCGGGCGCCGGCCGCTCCGGGCCCGAAATGGCCGCCCGGTCACCCAGATGCACTATGCCCGCCGGGGCGAAATCACCCCGGAGATGGAGTTCGTGGCCATCCGCGAGGGCGTGGAGCCCGACTTCGTCCGCCAGGAGGTGGCGAGGGGCCGGGCCATCATCCCCTCCAACGTCAACCATCCCGAGTCGGAGCCGATGGCGATCGGCCGCCACTTCCTCGTGAAGGTCAACGCCAACATCGGCAACTCGTCGGTCACCTCGTCGGTCGCCGAGGAGGTGGAGAAGATGACCTGGGCCACCCGCTGGGGGGCCGACACGATCATGGACCTGTCCACCGGCTCGGACATCCACACGACCCGCGAGTGGATCATCCGCAATTCGCCGGTGCCGGTGGGCACCGTCCCCATCTACCAGGCGCTCGAGAAGGTCGACGGCAGGGCCGAGGAGCTCACCTGGGAGGTCTACCGCGACACCCTGGTGGAGCAGGCCGAGCAGGGGGTCGACTACTTCACCATCCACGCCGGGGTGCTGCTGCGCTACGTGCCCCTGACCGCCGGGCGCACCACCGGCATCGTGAGCCGGGGAGGCTCGATCATGGCGGCCTGGTGCCTCGCTCACCACCAGGAGAACTTCCTCTACAGCCACTTCGAGGAGATCTGCGAGATCATGGCGGCCTACGACATCGCCTTCTCCCTGGGCGACGGGCTGCGGCCCGGGTCGGTGGCCGACGCCAACGACGATGCGCAGTTCGCCGAGCTGCGGACCCTCGGCGAGCTGACCCAGGTGGCCTGGCGCCACGACGTACAGGTGATGATCGAAGGCCCGGGCCACGTGCCCCTCCACCGAATCAAGGAGAACGTCGACCTCCAGATGGAGGTCTGCCAAGAGGCCCCCTTCTACACCCTCGGCCCCCTGACGACGGACGTGGCGCCCGGCTACGACCACATCACGTCGGCCATCGGGGCCGCCGTCATCGGCATGCACGGCACCGCCATGCTGTGTTACGTCACGCCCAAGGAGCACCTCGGCCTGCCCGACCGCGAGGACGTCAAGCAGGGGATGATCGCCTACAAGATCGCCGCTCACGCCGCTGACCTGGCCAAGGGCCATCCGGGGGCCCAGCGGTGGGACGACGCCCTCTCCAAGGCCCGATTCGAGTTCCGCTGGGAGGACCAGTTCGAGCTCTCCCTGGATCCGGCGACCGCCCGCTCCTACCACGACGAGACGCTGCCGGCGGCCCCGGCCAAGACGGCTCACTTCTGCTCGATGTGCGGGCCGAAGTTCTGTTCCATGCGGATCAGCCAGGACGTGCGCGACTACGCCGAGGCTCACGGGGTGGCGGACGAGGTCGCGGTCGAGATCGGGCTAAAGGAGAAGGCGTCGGAGTTCGTCGCCGGGGGGTCCGAGCTCTACACGTGACGGTGGTCACGGGGCGGTGAAGCTCCGTGGAGCGGAGGGCCGAACGCTTCTATCCTCTCCATCGTCATGAGTTGCCCGTCGTGCGGGGCGGAGGTGCCGAGCGGGGCTCGGTTCTGCCCGTCCTGCGGTCACCGGCTGTCGGCCCGGGGCGACGAACGTCGGGTAGCCACGGTCCTCTTCGCCGACCTCGCCGGCTTCACCGGGCTCTCCGAGACCCAGGATCCGGAGCACATCAAGAACCTCGTCGACCGCTGCTTCGCCCGTCTCGCCCTGGATGTGACCGGCCACGGCGGGAGGGTGGACAAGGTCGTCGGGGACGCCATCATCGCCCTGTTCGGGGCGCCGGTGGCCCACGAGGACGACGCCGAACGTGCCGTGCGCGCCGGGCTGCAGATGCAGCGCAGCATCGCCAAGCTGGCCGGAGAGCTGTCGGCTGCGCTGCAGCTCCGGGTCGGCATCAACACCGGCGAGGTCCTGGTGGGCGCCATCCGCGCCGGCGGCGACTACACGGCCATGGGGGATGTGGTCAACGTGGCCTCTCGGCTCCAGACCCTCGCCGCCCCCGGCACCGTGGTGGTGGGTGAGGCGACCCATGCCGCCACCTCTCGCATCGTCCGCTACGAGCCGCTGGGTGCCCTGCAGGCCCGGGGCCGCGAAGAGCGAATCGAGGCGTGGCGGGCCGTGGAGTGCATATCGCCCCCCGGCCGCCGGCCCCGGCGGATCGTGGCGCCGATCCTGGGTCGCGACGACGAATTGGTCCTGCTGCGCCAGTCCGTGGCCATGGCCGTGCACCGGTCGCGGCCGCTGGTGGCGCTGGTCCTCGGCGAAGCCGGCATGGGCAAGACCCGCCTCACCGAGGAGGTGGCGCGCTGGTCGTCCGCTGAGCACGGATCGCTGGTCCTCGAGGGCCGTTGCGTCCCCTACGGGGAGGCGAACCCCTGGTGGCCGGTCGCCGAGGCCGTCCGGGCCGCCTGCGGCATAGAGCCCGGCGACCCAGCGGATACCACGGCAGCCAAGGTCCGGGCCACGGTCGCCGACGTGTGCGCCAACGGCGCCGGCGCCGAGGCCGGCCAGATCGCCGCCGGCCTGCTGCATCTCATGGGCGACGAGGAAGCCCTCCCCGATGTCGATCCCCAGCGGGCCCGGCAGGAGGCCCGACGCTCGCTGCACGCGCTGGTGGCCGGGCTGGCCCGGCGCCAGCCGGTCACCCTGGTGCTGTCCGAGCTGCACTGGGCCGACGACGTGGTGCTCGACCTGCTCGGCCGTCACGTCGAACGGCTGGCGGGTCTGCCCGTGGTGGTGCTGGCCGCCTCGCGCCCGGAGCTCATGGAACGGTGGGCGCCGCCCCAGGGCCGCCACAACCTGTTGACCCTGCACCTCGACCCTCTCGACCCCCGATCCACCCGGCAGTTGGCGCTGGCCCTGGCCGAAGGATCGTTGCCGTCCACCGTCGTCGACACCCTGGTCGAGCGCAGCGGCGGAAACCCCTTCTTCCTCGAGGAGCTCGTCAGTTTCGTGGGCGAGTCGGCGACCGTGAACGGATCATCGGCGCTCGGCGACCTACCGGCAACGTTGCGGGGTCTGGTGGCCGCCCGGCTCGACTCCTTGCCCGTCGAGGAGCGCTCGGTGCTGGAGGACGCCGCCGTCATCGGACGCGAGGGCTCGCTGTCCTCACTGGCCGCCCTGAGCGCCACCCGGGGCATCACCGAGGTCGACACGCCCGTCGCCCACCTCCTCGAGCGAGACCTTCTGGCGGTCGGCGACGACCATTGGGAGTTCCGTTCGGAGGTAGTACGCGAGGTCGTCTACGAGATCTTGACCAAGTCGGAGCGGGCCCGACGGCACTGGAACGTGGCCACCTGGATGACCGGCGTGGCCAAGCAGACCCGACGCGAGGACGAGATCCTCGAGCAGCTCGCCCACCACTTCGCCACCGCGGCGGAGCTGCTGCGCGACGTGGGGCCGGTGCCGTCGGTGCCGGCCGACGCCGACGAGGTGGCGGTCAAGGCCCTGGGCAAGGCGGCCCGTTGGGCCTCGCGACGTGAGCTGCCGTTGACGGCTACGCGACTTCTCGACCGGGCGGTCGCCCTGGCGGCGGAAGGATCGGATCAGCGCTGTCGGCTCCTGCTCGACCGGGCGCTGGAGCGGGCGACCCTCCGGCACCTGGACGGCGCTCGCGAAGACCTGTCCGACGCCTTCGCCGGCTCCGAAGGGGGAGGGCGGGCCCGGGCGCTGACCATCCTCGGCTACGTGCAGCAGATCGAGGGGGACCTGGCCGCGTCGGCGGACACCTTGTCCAAGGCGCTGAGCGCCTGGCGCGAGATCGGAGACCGCGCCGGGGAGGGCGACGCCCTCCGCCGGTTCGGCATGACCTGCCTCGCTTCGGGTGATCCCGGCGCCGCCGAGTCCGCCTTCGAGGAGGCCCTGGCCATCGCCCGCGACCTCGGCAGCCGCCGCGACGAAGCCTGGGCCCTGTGGCACCTGGCCGAGCTGTCCTTCTACGCGGGTCGGACGGACGAGGCCGAGCACCGGCTCAACGAGGCCGGGCAGGCCTTCCACGAGGCCGGCGACACCGGGGGGATCGGCTGGGTGCGCGGCCTGCTCGGTTACCTGCGCCTGACCCAGGGGCGGCGCGAGGAGGCGGAACGGCTGGCCCTCGGCATCCTCGACGACCTGCGCGACCGAGGCGACCGTTGGGCTCTGGCCATGGTCCTGGTGCTGCTGGCCAACGTGCGGCTGTGGCAGGGGCACGCGTCGGCGGCCGTGGGGCCCGCCGGGGAGGCCCGGGCGCTGTTCGCCGAGATCAACGACAACGGCGGCGAGCTGCAGGCGGCGGCCGTCCAGGCCCGGGCTCTCGCCGCCGCCGGTCAGGCCGAGGACGCCTGGCCGGTGATCGAGGACTCGGTGAACCGGGCGGGGGGTGGCGGCACCGGTCACGTACGGTTCGGCGCCGACCAGCTGCGGACTGTCGTCGCCACCCATCTGGGCGACTGGCGCACCACGTTGGAGAACACGGAGGGAATCGCTCCGGGTCTGGGTGCCGAGGAGGTGATGATCTCGCGAGGCGTCGCCCTGTTGCAGGCCGACCGGGTCCCCGAGGCGCTCGGTCTGCTCGACGCGGTGATGCAGGGTGGTCTGGGCGGCGTGAACCCTAAAGCGATGGGGGTCGGGCCCAACGGGTGGGCCAGCATGGCGCTGGCCCGGGTGTGTGCCGGTGACGTTCAGGGTGCCCTCGACGCCTCCGCCATCGTGGTCGACTCGGCGCCGGTGGCGACCTACCGCGATCTGGCCCTGGCCCACCTGGCCCGGGCCTTCGCCCATCATCAGGGAGCCGGCCCGGAGCTGGTGGAGCAGGACCTGGAGTCCGCCCGCGAGCTAGTGGCCGGCACCGACGACCTGGTCACCGCAGCGGTGGTCGAGCTCGGGGGCGCCCGCCTCGGGGAGGCCCAGGGCTACCTGTCGGCGTCGTCGCGGGTCGAGGACTGGCTCCGCCGGCTGGACGCCCACGGGGCGACGGCGGACGGATGGGACACCCTGATCCGCCGGGCCATCAACCCAGCTGGGTCTCAGGTCGAGCGGCGCTGAGTCTGCAGGTCCAGCACGGCCGAAGCCAGCTGCGACAGCTCACCCGACCATGACGCCGGGGCGCCGGCGGGCACGGGCACGAACTTGGAGAACCCCCGGGCCACGAACTCCTCGAGTCGCGTCCGCAGCGCCTCATGTCCCACGGGAACGACAGCGGCGGGGTCGACACCGGGCCGGCGCAGCTGGAGGGCGGCCCGCAGTCGCTCCGGCATCGGCCCGGCCGAATACACCACCAGGGCGCCGAAGTGCTCCGGGTCGATCGAACGGCCGGTCTCGGCGGCGACCTTCTCGATCTCCTCGCGGCCGGCCTCGGCCTCGGCCGGCGTGCAGAAGCTGGGCAGCCAGCCGTCGCCCAGCCGCCCGACCCGACGCAGCTCGCTGGGAGCCCGCCCGCCCAGCCACACGTCCGGGGGGTGCTGCACGGGGCGGGGGCCGATCGACACGCCCTGCAGTTGGAAGCGGGGGCCGTCGTGGTCCACGGCCTCTTCGGTCCACAGACGACGGATGAGGGGTAGGGCCTCGTCGAACCAGGCGGCCCGCTCCTCGCGGGCGACGCCGAAGGCCTGCTGCTCGGCCGGCTCCGCCACGCCCAGACCGAAAGCAGGCAGGAGCCTGCCCCCGCACAGGACGTCGAGGGTGGCCAGCTCCTTGGCCACCACCACCGGGTTGCGTCCGGGCAGCACCATGACGCTGGTTCCCAGCTTGATGCGACGGGTGCGCCCAGCGGCGAAGGAAAGCCCGACAACCGGATCGAAGCTCTGGCCCGTCAACCGCTCCGAGAGCCACAGCGAGTCGAAGCCCTCCGCCTCGAGGGCGTCGACCATCTCGGCGAAGTCCGCCGCGGCCATGCCGGCCGCGCCCGTGCCCGGACCGAACCCGATACGGACCTTCACCGGGGGATCAGCGGGCTAGTTGACCTGGCGATCGCGTCCCTCCCAGTAGGGGGCGCGCAGCTTGAACTTCTGCAGCTTGCCGGTGGCCGTGCGGGGCAGCGAGTCGCGGAACTCGATCGACGTCGGGCACTTGTAGTGGGCCATGTGCTCGCGGCAGAAGGCGACGATGTCCGCCTCGGTGGCCTCGGCGCCCGCCTGCAGCACGACAAGGGCCTTGACCGTCTCCCCCCACTTGTCGTCGGGCACGCCGATCACCGCCGCCTCCGCCACCGCAGGGTGCTGGTAAAGGGTGTCTTCCACCTCGATCGACGAGACGTTCTCACCTCCGCTGATGATCACGTCCTTCTTGCGGTCGGCGATCACCACGTAGGCCCCGTCGAGGTGGCCACCGTCGCCGGTGTGGAACCACCCGTCGACAATGGCCTTGTCGGTCTCCTCGGGTTGGTTCCAGTAGCCGGCGAACACGTGGTTCGAGCGGGCCAACACCTCACCCTCGGCGTCGACGTCCATGCGCACGCCGAGGGCGGGAACACCCGCCCTCGACAGCAAGCGGGCCTGCTCGGCCGGCTCGAGCCCGTCCCACTCAGCGCGCCGGCGGTTGACGGTCAACAGGGGCGAGGTCTCGGTGAGGCCGTAGATCTGGATGAACTCCCAGCCCAGCTCGCGGTGGATTCGCTCGATGACGGCGGACGGCGGGGGTGCCCCGGCCACGACCATGCGCACCGTCCCCTTCCCGGGTATGGGGCGGCCCGCCTCGGAGCGGTCCTTGGCCGCGTCGAGGATGGCGGCAACCACCGCGGGAGCGCCGCACATGAGAGTGACGCCCTCGGACTCCACCCTCCGCAGGATCTCCTCTCCGTCCACCTTGCGCAGGACGACGTGGCGTCCCCCCATGCCCGTGACGGCGTAGGGCATCCCCCACCCGTTGCAGTGGAACATCGGCAGCGTGTGGAGCAGCACGTCGCGGTCGGTGACGGTCGTGTGCCACCCGAAGCTGGAGGCGTTGAGCCAGGCGTTGCGGTGGGTGATCTGCACCCCCTTCGGCCGGGCGGTGGTGCCGGACGTGTAGTTGATGCTGCAGGTGGCCTCCTCGTCGGCCTCCCAGCGCTGAGGCACGGCGTCGGGCGGCGCCGGGGCGAACAACTCGGCGTCCTGGATGCCGTCGAGGATGATCTTCTCCTTGGCCGTCACCCCGGCGAGGGATTCCTCGAGTTCGGGGTCGACGAGCAGGACCGATGCGCCCGAGTGGTCGACGATGTAGGAGACCTCGGTGGAGTTGAGGCGGAAGTTGATCGGCACCAGCACCCGTCCGTAGCCGCTGACCCCGAAGAAGCTCACCAGGTAGCGCCCCGAGTTGGGCGAAACCAAGGCGACCCGCTCTCCGAGCTCGACGCCCATCCGGTCGAGAGCCGCGGCCATGCCCCTGGCCCGGGCGGCCATGTCGGCGTAGGTGATGCGCCCGAGGGAACCGGGCCCGTCCGCCTCGTCGACCACGGCCTCGCGTTCGCCGTAGACCAGCTCGGCCCGGTCAATGAAGTCAGCGACGGTGAGCGGAACTCTCATCGACGGCCCCTTTTCGCTTTCCGCGGGTCGCCCCGCCGGCTCGACACCGTGAGCGAGGTTACCGCCGGCGCGCCAGGATAGGGCCGGTGGATAGAACGGCGACGGGCGGCTCAGGCCGGCGGCTGTACGTCGGGGCCGGAGATCAGGGCTTCGTGCTCACCGAGCCCGAGACCGCCTTGCTGGTGCTCGGGCCGCCCCGGTCGGGGAAGACGTCGGCGGTCGTCGTGCCCAACGTGCTGGCGGCCGAAGGTCCGGTCGTGTCCACATCGACCAAGCCGGACGTTCTCGCCGCCACCTGGCGGGCCCGGCGGAAGGTAGGGCGCTGCTGGGTCTTCGACCCGACAGGATCGGCGAAGCTGGGCCAGTTCGAAGGCGGCGTGACCGAGCTGCGCTGGTCCCCGGTGACGGCGGCCCACGACTGGGACCGGGCCGTCAGCACGGCCCGGGCGATGGTTGGCGCCGCCCGCCCCTCCCCGACTCCCGCCGAGCAGCATTGGACCGAGCGGGCCGGCGCCCTGCTGGCCCCTCTGCTGCACGCCGCCGCCCTCACCGGTGGCTCGGTGAGCGACCTGGCGACCTGGGTGGACCGCCACGACCTGCGCCCGGCACTCGACGGGCTGCGAGCGGCGCCGGGGTCCTCCCCGCGGGCGGTCGACCTGATCGAGGGGATCGCCCGCACCGACGAACGCGAGGCGAGCAGCATCTGGTCGACGGCTTCGGGCGTGTTGGCCGCCTACCGGTCAGGGGCGGCGTTGGCGTCGGCGACGCGACCCAACTTCGACGCCGACCACTTCGTGGGCACCGCCGACACCGTCTACGTGTGCGCTCCCGCCTCCGAGCAGGCGACGGTGGGGACCCTGGTCGCCGGTCTGCTCGAAGCAGTGCGCGACGCGCGCTATCGGCTGGAGGCGGAGGCGGCCGGGGGCCCCGCCGTGGTGCTCGCCCTGGACGAGGCGGCCAACATCGCGCCCCTGCCGGAGCTGCCGTCGGTGGTCAGCGAAGGGGGAGGACAGGGCGTGCTCACCTTGGCGTGCTTTCAGGACCTGTCCCAGGCCCGGTGGCGCTGGGGGAGGCGGGCCGAGGGCTTCCTCACCCTGTTCGGCGCCAAGCTGGTGCTGCCCGGCGTCTCCGACCCGGCCACCCTGGACGCGCTGTCGACCGTCGCCGGCGACGAGGAGGTGGATATCCGCTCGCGCACATCGGCCGGCTGGCGCCGTCCCGGTTCGACCACGTGGTCCACCCGATCGCAGCGACGGCTCCCGCCCGACGTTGTGCGCCGGGGCCGCCCGGGCTCCGCCCTGCTGGTCGAGGGGGCCGCCGAACCGGCCTGGGTGCGGCTCACCCCCTGGCACCGCGAGCCGGTCTGGGCGGACCTGGCCGCGGGAGGAAGCAGCCGTGATCGGTCACACCCGTTCGAGGCCGAGCGGGGCGACCAAGGATGGCAGCTCGGCTGAGGCCCGGAGGTCGCGCCCGTCGCGGCTCCGTCCGAGGCTGCGCAGCAGGCCTCGGAGCTCGCCGAGGTCGGCTGTCTGTCCGGGGGTCGTAGGCGGTGGGCCGAGGGCCCGGGGATCGTCGGTCAGGCCCCACCGCTCGCGATAGGCCTCGAGGGCGCCCGCCGCCTCCCGCCAGGCGGCGCGGGCGCCGGCATCGCCGGGGCGGGGTCCGAGGGCGGCGATGACATGTGGCCCCGGGCTCAGCTCGGCGGCCCGACCGAGGGCCTGGCGGCGTAGGGCGGCTGCCGCGCTGAGCTCGGCGTACTCCCCGAGCTCCTCGGCGTGGTCCGCCGTCCACCGCCGGCGCCCCTGCTCGGCGGCCCTCAGCTCCTCGATCGTGGCGGTGGCACGTTCCAGGCGGCGCTGCCACATCGGCCCGGGCACCTCCTCAACCGATCGGGCGGCAACGTCGCGCTCTTCCATTGCCGCCGCCAACGCCGCCGACGGGTCGGCGGGCGGTGTCAACCGGCAGCGGAGGTCCTCGAGGCGCACAGCGACGGCGGCCAGTGAGGCGACAGCGCGGGCGCCCTCGGCCGGGCCTGGCGACGGGGCCGCCCGGAAGACTTCTTCCGCGGGCGGGAACGGAACCGGCGCGCTCCGGGCCCACCGCTCCGGGGCGAGGTCGGCGACGGCGTAGAAGCTCGTCGGGCAGGTCGGTCGGGGGCCGCCCTCGTGGACGAGCGGATCACCGATCACCAGCGCCTCAGCGGGCGACAGCAGGCGGGCCTGGTAGGGGGTCATGGCGTATCCCCTGCGCAGATCCAGCCGGGCGACCAGTTCCGGCGGCAGCTCCACCGCCGGACCGGACGGTGACCGCAGCCGCACGGCCGCCCCGGTGGCCTCGATGTCCCAGAGCTCGCCGGCCCGGACAGGCGAACCCCGGACCGTCCGAGCCACCAGGACCGTTTCGCCTTGGCGCAACCCGTCGGCGCCAAGTGGTGGCCCGCTCAGCCTTCCTCGGTCGTGCAAGGAGGCAGCGGCCCGGGCGTTGAGGTCGTCCACGTCGGCGCGACGCGGTGCGACCATGACCACCCGCCGCCCCTCACCAACTGCGTCCTCCCAGTCCGCCACCAGGCAGCGGCGCAGCTCGTCCTGCCCGGCGGCCAGGGTGAGTCGGCTGCTCACCCGCACCACCGGGGGGCGGGGCTGCTCAGCCGGGGGGCCGGCGGCGACCCCCGGACGGTCGTTGATCAGCTCCGCCGATGACCGCCGGGGCACCCGCGACGCTCCCACCGACGACTCGATCGCCCGCCACGCCCCGGCCCGGTCGGCACGGGCGATGGCGCCCGGGTCCCCCACCAGGACGACCTTGGCGCCTCGGGCGGCCAGCTCGGCAAGGCCTTCCGCCGCGGCACAGGAGAGCTGCTCGCCGCCGCTGACCACCACGACCGCCGACGCCGGGTGGCACGGCCGCTCCCCCACCATGGTGGCGATGCCGGTGGCGGCCTCCATCTCGCGGGCGGAGCGCACGTCGGGGGCGAGGCCGGCGACGTCGAGCCCGCTGCTCTGCCAGGCCCGCCGGGCGGCCTCGAGCACCGCCCACCGGCCCGGGCCCGGTGGGGCCGACACCAGCTCCACCCCGTCCCCCGAGGTGATGAGCCGGTGCAGGGCGACGGCCTCGCGAGGGGCCAGACCCCGGGCCGTGAGCCGGTCGGAGTCGCCGGCGGCCAGTCCGGACCCGGCCCCGGCCAGGCGGGCGGCGGCGTCGGCGAGTCGGCGTTGGGCTGTCACCTCCTCCGGGGTGGACCAGCGGGCCACGTCCGTGCGGGTGGGAACGATCCGTCCCCCGCCGGTGCGGATGACATCACCGGCGCGCAGGGCGGCGCCCCCGCTCAGGCGGACCACCCGGTCCGAAGCCAGGATGGCGTCAGCCCAGCGCTCGGCCTCGTCCACTGGAAGCCCCCTGGTGGCCGCACCGCCGACCGCCACCAGAACGTCGCGGCGTGAGAACGACGATGCCGCCACGCCGGTCATCACCCGGTCGGCGTCCACTTCTTTCGTCTCGCCACCCGCCCGACCTATCACCGCCGCCACCACATCGTTGGTGACGCCCACGGCCTCGGCCCGGTCCCACCACCCTTGGCGGCGCTCGTCGAGGGGGACGTGACGCTTGTCCGGCCTCCCGTCGAGGGCGGCGATCCGGGCGGAGAGGGGGCTCGAGCCACCGTGGGCCGCCATGCCACTCTCGACCTGGGCCCGCCGGGAGGAAAACGCCCGCCGCACATGGGGGTCGACACCTTTTAGTTGGGCGACCCCGTTGACGACCGGACCCCACTCCACGGCCAGGCGCTCGCTGAGCTCGTGGCGGAGGTGGGCCTCGAAGAGGTGGCCGGCGGCGGAGAGGTGGGCGACGAGGGGCACCGACTCGAGAGCCCGCCACCGATCGGCGCGACCGTTGAGGTTGGCCACCACCGCGTGGACGTGGAGGTGGGGATCGGCGCTGCGACTGACGTGGTGGGCGAAGGCGGCGGCCACCATCTCGGACGGCCCGGCGTCGTCGCGGACCGCTCGGCGCTCGAGATAGGACAGGGTGGCAGCGGCGGCCCGACGCTGCGCGGCCTCGACCTCGCTCGCCACCTGCCCGCCGGCCAGCGCCCACAGGACAGAAACCGACTTGGGCACGGCGAAGGTGAGGTCCCAGCCGGGGACCCTCGTCGGGCGGGACGTGAGCCGGCCGACGGTGTCGTCGTGGGGATGGCGCCCGGCCAGCACCGCCCTCAGCTCGTCGCCGCCGACCTCACCCACGAGGCCCAGGCGGGCGGCCCCCCGACCGGACCACACCCCTGGAGGCTCTACCGCTTCGGCCACCGGCTCGAGGTAGTACCGGTCGGCGCCCGGTCCCAGCTTCGCCCACCGTATCATGCTGTTTCATGATATTTCATTATTCGTCAGTGGTCCACCTGCTCTGTCACAGGGGGGCCGTACCCTGGCGGCATGCGTGAAGGCGAGGCGCTCGTGTACGGCCTCGACATCGAGACCGACACCTCCTGCGGCGGCCTCGACCCCCGCCGATGCCGGATCCTGGCGGTGGCGGTCGCCGGCCCCCATGGCGTCACCGTCCTCACCGGAGCGGAGCCCGGCCTGCTGGCCACCCTCGACCGGCACCTGGCTTCCCTCCAACCGGGGGTAGTCGTCACGTGGAACGGGTCTTCCTTCGACCTGCCGTTCCTGGCCGACCGGGCCGCCTTCGCCGGCATCGAGCTCGGCATGCGGCTCCGCCTCGACCCGGGTATGGACCGCACCCACCCTCCCCTGCCGGGTCACGGCGGCCGCTACCGAGCCGGGTGGCACGACCATCGCCACCTCGACGCCTACAGCGCCTACCGGTCCCTCCTGGCGGGCGACGGCGAGTCGTGCGGGCTGAAGGCGGTGGCCCGTCGGGCCGGTCTTTCCGCGGTGGAGGTGGACGCCGCCCGGGTCCACCAGCTGAGCGGTGAGCAGCTGTCGGAATACGTCGCCAGCGACGCCCGCCTGGCCCGCCGGCTGGCGCTCAGCCGCTGGGACGAAGTGATCGACTTCGTGGACCCCCAAGTGGTGCCAGCGCGGGCGCCGGCGTTGGCCGCTCAGGCGTAGCGGGCGAGCATTCTCCTGGCGGCCTCGGCGCCGCAGCGGCGCAGCTCAGCCGGCTCGAGAACCTCGGAGCCCGGGCCGGCCCGCAGCAGCAGACGCGCCAGCCAGGCCTCACCTCCGACGGCCAGGCTCACCCGGAGCCGCCCGTCGGGCTCGTCGTCCACCGAGACGACCGGGTAGCTCTCGATCACCCACCGCGACGACTCGGGCAGCAGCAGGACGGCCACCGGCGTGTCGGGTCCGGGCTCGAAGACCTCTCCGGGCTCGACGTGCTCGGGCCGATCGAAACGGTGGCCGGTCGGGCGCGCCGCACCGATCCGGTCCACCCGGAAGTGGCGGACCCCCCCAGCGCGGTGGCAGAACCCGTCGAGGTACCACCACCCGCCGGTGGAGAACACGGCGTAGGGGTCGACCTGGCGGGTGGTCATCTCGTCGCGCGACGCCGAGTAGTAGTCGATCTCGAGGGTCTCACCCGCGTCGGCAGCCCTTCTCACCTCCCCGAGGAGTGGAGGCTCGTCGAGGTCGACCGACACCCGCTGGCGCTCGCCGAGAACCTCCTCCAGCTTGGCTAGGGCCCGGGCCAGCGCTCCCTCAGGGTCCGAGCCCGGCACGGCGAGGATGGCCCGGGCCGCGGTGGCCACGGTGAATCCCTCCGCCGCGCTGAAACGGACGGGGCGGGAGAACTCGGCTCCGAGGTTCGCCTCCACCCGGTCCTCACCCACCATGACCTCGATCAGCCGGTCGGGCGTGTAGGGCGGTAAGCCGCAGCACGCCGCCATCTCCAGCTCGGACACGACCTCGTCGGCGGACATGGAGAAGCGGTCGGCGATCTCGTCGACCTTGGCGTCGGGCCGGTGGCTCAGCCAGTTGAGCATGGCCAGCAGGCGGCGCAGGCGGGCGCCGGCCGGTAGGCGGACGTTCATCCGCCCGCCAGGGGGGTCAGCCAGTCGACGATCTCGCCTCGCAGCTCGTCCGGGGCGAGCACCACGGCGTGGTCGAGCAGCCCGAGGACCCACGAACGAAAGGCGTCGACGTTCACCACCGGGAGGGAGACGACCACCGAGCCGTCGTCACGTCGCTCGACGACCGCCCCCGATCCGACCTCGGCCTCCACCATGCGGGCGTGGCCGGCGTCGACGGCGACCGTCGCCGTCACCTCCTCCCCCCCACCGATCCGCCACGGATCCTCAGGGAGAGCGCGGCGGGGATCGAAGTCGGCGGGGGCCTCGAACGCGCCCGGATCGCCGATCTCCGGGCGGCCCTCGATGCGATCGACCCGGAACGAGCGTTGGGCCTCGCGGTCGAGATCGCGCCCCACGACATACCAGTTCCCCCGCCGGAACAGCAGCCCGTAGGGCTCGACCGACCGACTGACTCCCCGGTGGCGGAACCGCACGGTCGCCCTGGCCCGGATGGCCTCGTGCAGTACGGGCAGAGCGGGGAGATTCGGCAGGGCGGCGAGCGGAGCTCCTCCGCCGGCGCCCAGCCCGCCCAGCCGCCAGGCCGCTTCCTGGCCGGCGGCCCGGTCCATGCGCACCCCGGCCACGGCCAGGTTGAGGGCCTGCTGCTCCTCCTCGGTCAGGTCGAGCTCGGGAAGGTAGTAATCCTCGGGACGGATCCGGTAGCCGAACTGCTCGGGAGAGTCGAGCGGCTCGGTCACCACCGGTATGCCCTGCTCTCGCAACGTGCGCTTGTCGCGCTCGAAGGCCTGGCGGTAGGCGTCGTGACCCTCCGGATAGCCCTCGACGGTCGTCACGATCTCAGCCAGGGTGAGGGGGCGGCCGGCGTCGAGGAGCACCAGCACGAGGTTGGTCAGCCGCTCCAGCCGGTCCACCGCGGGCAGCGTAGCGAGCGGCGCGCCATGCTTAGGGCGTGGTCATCTCGGCGGCGTCGGGGTCCCCTTGGGGCTGGCACCTGCACCCGCTGGCCTGGGTGTTGGTACCGCTCCTGGGCGCGTCCCACGTCCTGGCCCGCCGCCGTTTGGCGCTCGACGCCTGGCCGCGCACTCCGACCGTCACCGGACCCCAGCAGGCGAGCTTCTTGGCCGCCCTCGTCCTGGCCTTTGTCAGCCTCGGCTGGCCCGTCGCCGACCTGGCCGACCGGTCGCTGCTCGCCTACATGGTCCAGCAGTGCCTGCTGCTCCTGGTGATCCCCCCACTGCTGCTGCTCGGCGTCCCCCGATGGTTGGTCGACCTGCTCACCCGACCACCGGGCGTCGACGCCGTGCTTCGTTTCCTGTTCCGTCCCATGGCCGCCACCGTCGCCTTCAACGGGATGGCAGTGGCCAGTTTCCTGCCGGTGGTGGTGAACGCCACCGCTCGGTCATGGCTGGTGGCCGCCGGGGTCCAGCTCGCCGTGCTGGCCGGCGGCATTCTCATGTGGGCACCCGCCCTGCGCATCCTCCCCGGCGTCGGCCAGCTCACCCGCACCGGGCGGGCCGGGTACCTGATCGTGCAGTCACTGATACCGAGCCTCGCCTCGCTGGCCTTCATCGTCGCCCGCCACCCGCTGTACACCGCGTTGTCGCCCCGGTCGCTGGGGCTCAGCCCGCTGGTCGACCAGCAGCTCGCCGGGGCGTTGGCCAAGGTCGCCGGGGTGGTGGCGCTGCTCGGCACCGCGGCGATGATGCTGCTGCGCTCGCACCAAGCGGAAGGGGCCGGACGCGATCCGGACCCGCTCCGGTGGGACGACGTCGAGCGCGAGCTGCGGAGGCTGGAGCGGCGCGAACGGCCCAAGGACTCCGCCAGTTAGCCACTCAGAGGTGGCGGAAGACGAGCGGCAGCCGGCGCAGCACCAGGGTGCCGAGGAGCCGCTTGCCGTCCTCGGTCACTGCGACGACGGCATAGGGACCGGTCGGTACCGACAACGGTGTCGCCAACGGATGGGCCACGGTGGAGCGGTCGAAGTCCCCGCGAAAGGCCACCAGGCAGATCTTGGTCCGGCCCAGCTGCTCGTGGCCGGGGAGGCGCCGCAGCGACCGCGACCCGGGTCGCTCGATCCTCACGCCGACCAGCTTGCCCCCGTCGTGTACGGCGTCGTAGGCGGCGGGCAGCGCCTTGAAGCACGGGCTCGAGGTTGTGCCGAGGTCCGCCCCCCGCACCCCGCAGGCGGTGACGGCCGTGGAGAGCAGGACGGCCACGGCGACGCGGAGGAGCCGGCTCACGAGGTCGTCCCCGCCTGATCGGGGCCGGTGCTGATGGCGGGCACGCCGACGGCCACCGGCTCGGCGACCGGAGGCCGGAGGGCCTCGTCGCGCCGGGCCGCCAGGGCGAGGCCGCCGGCCACCACCCAGCCCAATACCACGAGGCCCCAGAAGCTCACCAACCGGTATAGGAGCACGGCGGCGACGGTGGATGGCTCCGAGCCGCCGTAGGCGACCAGCCCGATGGTGAGGCTTCCCTCCACCACGCCGAGGCCGCCGGGGGTGATCGGCAGGTTGGCGGCCAGCTGGGCCGCGCCATAGGCGAGGAGCAGCCCCCGCCACGGCACCGGGGCGTCGACGGCGCCGAAGGCGGCGATGAGACAAGCCAGGTCGAGCAGCCAGTTGCCGGCCGCCCAGCCGAAGGCGATGGCGAGTCCGGGCCACCCGGGGCGGACGACGGCCAGGCGTCTCCGTATCCGCTCGGCCAACAGCGCCGGCTCCGCCGGGCGGCGCACGAGGGTCCGCCCGGCGCGGAACAGGCCCCGCAATCCCACCGCCAGCACGTCGGGCCGGCGCAGCAGGGCGATGGCCCCGGCCGCCGCGACCAGGGTGCCCATGGTCACCCCCACCAGGTCGAGGGCGGTGCCCTGCCCGATGGCCGCCGTCACCCCGACCGCCGCCAGGACGGCCAGCGCCGCGCTGGCCAGGACGTTCATCCCGATGAGCGACCAGGCGGCCACGACCTCCCCCACGCCGCGGTCGCGGAACTGGCGGTAGGCGTACAGGGCGCCGAAAGCCGGTCCCGCCGGGAGGGAGTTGGTGATGGCGTTACCCGCCAGGGCGATGCCGAACAGCGGGCGGAGACGGAGATGAGCGTGGCCTTCGCGAAGGATGCGCCTCTCGGCCAGGGCGAAGCACACCATGGACAGGATCTCGGCCCCGGCGGCGGCCAGCATCCAGACGAGATCGGCCCGCCCGAGGTAAGCGCCGGCGCCGGAGAGCTCACCGCTGCGACCGAACACGACGTCGCCGGCGACCGCCAACACGGCGACCAGGAGGAACGGCCGAACGACTCGCCAGACCCGCCGGCCCGAGGGGCCCCGCCAGCTGGCAGTCACGTGTTCTGGGCGGTCATGCCCCCGTCCACCACCAGCACGGCGCCGTTCACGTAGGAGGCGGCCGGCAGGACAAGAGACAGGACGGCGTGGGCCACCTCCTCCGGGTCGCCGTAGCGCCGCAACGGCACCCGCCGGCGGGCGAACTTGGTCTTGGCCTCCTCAGGTATCCCTGCCGTCATGCCCGTGCGGATCGGCCCCGGACACACGCAGTTGACGGTGACACCCCGGGGCCCGAGTTCGACGGCGAGAGCTCGGGTTAATCCGATGACGCCGTGTTTTGACGTCGTGTATGGCGAGATGTAGGCGGTGGCGCCCAAGCCCTCGGTGCTGGCGATGTTGACCACTCGCCCAGCACCGTCACGCACCAGGTCGGCCAGGCACAGCCGGACGAGACGGGCCTGGGCCGTCAGGTTCACCGCCATCGTGGTCTCCCACGCCTTCTCATAGCCGGCCCCGTCGATGGGGGCCGGCAGGCTGACGCCGGCGTTGTTGACCAGGACGGCCACCGGTCCGAGCGACGCCGATACCTGGCCCACCACGGAGGCGGCCCCGTCGGCGTCGGTCACGTCGAGGTCCCATGACGACGCACGACCGCCGGCGTCGGAGATCTCAGCGGCCACCGCCTGGGCCCCGGCCCCGTCGCGGTCCACGGCGGCGACGAGTGCGCCCTCGTCGGCCAGCAGGTGACACGTGGCCCGGCCCATGCCGCTGGCGGCCCCCGTCACCAAGGCCACCTTGCCGGCGACCGACCGGCTGAGGGTCGAGAGCCTCCGCACAGCGAGAGACGCTACGGGATGGGAATCGCCCGTCGGTGGCGGACCGCCGTCACCGCCACCGACGGATCTCCGCTACCTACCCCCCGGCGACGCTGCCAAACGCCCCGGCGACCTGGTCGATACGGGTCAGCACCCAGTCGTAGTCACCGCTCATGACCGGCGCCCGGCAGTACTGGCACACCCCGGCGAGGTCCGCCTCGAGCGGCGCCCCGCAGTTGGGGCAGTGGCGCTGCAGGGTCCCACCGTCGCGCTTGGTAGTCGCGCTCGACGAGCGTTGGAAAACCCAGTCCTCCACCCACTGGCGCACCTTCCGATCGCCGCGGACGATCTTGCCGCTCTTGTCGTCGACGTCGTAGTCAGCGCAAGCGGCGAGGAACCGCACGGTGATGGTGTCGTAGGACTGGTCGCTGGTGGCCGAGACGATCGTCGCCGATCCGACCGACAAGTCGTCGAGCACGTTGCGTTTTCCGTCGTTGATGTAGCCCTCGATCTGGGACTTGTGTTGGGCCCAGATGCCGTCGGCCATCACTTGACGGCTCAACTCCGGCTTGCGTTCGCTCCACGCCTGCTGGATGAGGAAGAAACCCCGCTCGACCCCGGACAGGAAGGCGGACTGATCGAAGTCGGGATCGTGCTGGCGGATGGTCTCGAGCCCCTGAGGGACCGAATCCTGGGCCGGGTGGGCGTCCGGCGGCGTCCACGCCGGCATCCCGCTCAGCCCTTCGTCGGGCAGCGGCGGCTCGAGGGGCTGCTGGCGGCGCCGGGCCGCGGAGATCCCGACCGCCAACACCACAAGGACGATGATGACCAGCAGGGTGACGCCGCCGGCACCGAACCCCCCGCCAAAGAAGATCGGGAAGAACCCGCCGTGCCCCCCGCTGAACCCGCCACCACCGAAGCCGCCGCCACCGCCACCGGAGAAGCCGCCGAAGCTGTGCCCTCCTCCGGCTCGGGCGAGGATGAACCCGCTCATCTAGGCCTGGCCGTCCATGCGGGCGCCACAGGCGGGGCAGAAGTGGGCGCTGGCCGGGGCGGTGGCCCCGCATGACGGACAGCTGGGTGGGGCCAGGGTGGCTCCGCAACCCGGGCAGAAGTGGGCGCCAGCGGGCACATCCGCCTGGCATTTCGGGCAGGTGGTGGCGGGCGGCGCCGGCGCGGTGGCGGCCGGGACTGGGGGGGCGGCCGGTGGCGGGGCTGGCTGGGCCGGCGGCGGAGCGCCGGCGCCGCCGGTCTGGGCCATGGCCTGCTGGCCGACGCCGATGCCCGTGGCGAGGAAGGCCCCGCCCGTGGCGGCGCCGCCCTTGGCCATCCCCTCACCGGCGCCGAGCATCGCCTCGCCGGCCGCGTACTGCTGGAAGCCTCCGGCCATCTGCGAGTAGGCGACGTCCTTCGACAGCCGCTTCAGGATGGCCTCATCCTCCTCCGCGAGATTTATGTCGAAGTTGCCCATGCGGACGATGGTGAGCCCGTAGTCGGCGAGCACGCCGTTGGTGGCGGCCACGACCGACTGCTCGACCTCGGGCGTGTAGGCCGAGAGCCCGAGCACGGGCCACCCGTTGGTGACGATCTGCTTGGTCACGTCCGTGCGCATGACCTTGAGCAGCTGGTCGGAGAGCCACTGGGTCACCCGGTCGTTGTCGGTCACGTCGACCGTGCCGGTCAGAACCGTCACCAGCTTCACCGGGTCGGTGACCTTCAACGAGTAGTCCCCGAACACCCGCAGGGTGACGATGGTGCCGGTCTGCGGATCGCGCACGTCGTCGATCCGACCTCCGAATCGGGTTCCGGTGTACTCGCGGGTGCCGACGAAGAAGAGCTCGGCCCGGTAGGCGTTGCCCCCGCTCAGCCGGTCGATGAACGCCCCGAGGAAGGGCAGCTCGTCGGCGTCCACGGCGTGCTGGCCCGGCTCGAGCGTGCCGATCACCTGGCCCTTGCTGAGGAACAGGGCCAGCTCGTCGGCGTCCACGATGGCCCGGCTGAAGCGGCGCAGGTTGTCGTCCGGCCACTTGAAGACGATCTGATCCTTGCGATCGTCGGGAACTGCGATGAACTCACGCCCGAAAAGCGGCATCTGACCTCCGGCGGCGACGGGGCGGCGGCGTCGGTTGCGGCGCCGCGTGCCCAGGGTACCGCCGCTTCAGCTCCCGCCGGTCCCGGGGCGTGGGCCAGGATGTGGGGCCGATGCCGACCGCTCCTGCCGCCCCGACCGGACGCTTGGGACCTGACGCGGTGGCGGCCATTGCCGAGCTGTGCCGCCGGTCCCTGCCCGAGGACCCCCCGTCGACCGCCGAGCTGGCCCTTTCGCTGTTCGGGGGGCCTACCCCCGCCTCGGTGAGGGGCGACCCACAGGTCGGAGTCGTAGCCACGGTGGTCCGGCGCGACGCGGCCTTTGTCCGGCTTCTCGCCGTCGACCCGGCCCACCGACGCAGAGGCGTCGGCCACGCCCTCATGGAGGCGGCCGAAGCGGACCTGTCCGGATCGGGCCCCATCACGGTTGGCGCCGATGCCCCTGACTACCTCTTTCCGGGGGTTGACACGAGATGGACTCCGATGTTCTGCCTCATGGAGGCCCGGGGCTACCGGCGGGTGGAGACTCACCTCAACATGGATGTCGACCTGGCCACCCTGCCGCCCCGACCGGACGGGGTGCACGTGGCCGACGCCGACGACCGGCAGGAGGTGGCGGGGTGGATGGCGGCGGCGTGGCCCGACTGGGCCGACGAGGTTCTGCGCGCCCTCGACGACGGGCATCTGGCCCTGTCGCGCGACAGCGAGGGGATCAGCGCCTTCTGCGCCTGGGACGTGAACCGGGGGGGGTGGCTGGGGCCGATCGCCGTGCGCCCCGGTGAGTACGGCAAACGCCTCGGCGTGCCCCTTCTCCTCGAGGCCCTGCACCGGATGCGCGACGACGGCCGCCAGCGAGCGGAGATCGCGTGGGTCAGTCCCATCCGCTTCTACGCCCGCAACGTCGGCGCCACAGTCGGGCGGGCCTTCGTGGTCCACCGCAAGCAGATGAGGGCGAAGGCATGACCGACCGACCGGTGCTGCTTCCGATGCCCCGCTCGGTTGACCTGGGCCGGGCCCGGGTGCCCGTCAGTGAGCCGGTGGTCTCCTGGGCGCCGGCCCTTCCGCCCCAGGGCTACCGCCTCCGGGTCTCATCCGAGGGGATCCGGTTGGCGGCGGCGGACCCGGCCGGCGTCTCCCACGGTCGGGCGACGCTCGCCCAGCTGACCGATGACGGCACCGTGCCCGAGGCTGACATCGAGGACTGGCCCGACCTGCCCGTACGGGGCTTCATGCTCGACGTCTCCCGCGACAAGGTGCCGACCGTGGCCCAGCTGGAGTCGATCGTCGACCTGCTGGCGGCGTGGAAGATGAACCACTTCGAGCTCTACACCGAGCACACCTTCGCCTACGCCGGCCACGAAGAGGTGTGGCGGGACGCCAGCCCGCTCACACCCGAGGAGGTCGACCACCTCGACGCCTACTGCGCCGAGCGCCAGGTCGAGCTGACCGCCAACCAGAACTGCCTGGGCCACATGGAGCGGTGGCTCTCACACGCCCGCTACAAGAGCCTGGCTATCCACCCTGACTGCTGGCAGGACCCGCGGGGCCGCTGGCGGCCGGCCACCACCATGGAGCCGGAGAACCCGGCGGCGCTCGCCCTCGCCCGCGACCTGCTGGGACAGCTGCTTCCACACTTCCGGTCGCGCCGCGCTCACGTCGGACTCGACGAGCCGTGGGAGCTGCCGCCCGAGCGCAGCCCGGCCTACCTCGACTACCTCCGCCGGCTGCGGGACGTGCCGGAGCTCGATGGCCGCCAGGCGCTGGTGTGGGGTGACATCCTCGCCGTGCATCCGGAGCTGATCCCCCAACTGCCGGAGGGGGTGACGGTGTGTGAGTGGGGATACGAGGCGGACCACCCCTTCGCCGCCCGGGCCGAGGAGCTGGCCGGCGCCGGCGTCCCATTCTGGCTGTGCCCGGGCACCTCTTCATGGAACAGCGTCGTGGGCCGATTCAGCAACGCTCGGGCCAATTGCCAGTCGGCGGCCGAGGTGGCCCGGGCCGCGGGAGCGTCCGGTTACCTGGTCACCGACTGGGGCGACTACGGCCACCTGCAGCCCTGGCCCGTCAGCCTGCCCGGTCTGGCCGTCGCCGCTTCCGTCTCCTGGTGCGCCGCGGCGTCGCCGGGAGTGGACATCGCCTCAGCGCTGGACCGCTTTTGCTTCGGCGCCGAAGGGATGGGTCGCGCCGCCCTCGAGCTGGGCGACGCCCACCTCGCCGTCGAACCGCAAGTGGCCAACATGGCCTCTCTGATGCTGCACGTGTACCACCCCCAGGCCCGGGTGGGCAGCGGCTACACGGAAGGGCTCACCTCCGACCAGCTCGACCGGGCCGTCGGGATCGTCGACGACGCCGTGGCCCGCCTGGCGGCGGCCCGCCCGGCGGGCGCCGGTGGCGTGCTGATGGTCGACGAGCTCAGCCAGGCGGCGGCGTTGTTCCGCCACGCCTGCGAGGACGCCCGCGCCCGCCTCGAGTGGGGCGGGTCGATCGCCGGCATTCCCGAAGGACGGAGGCGGGGCCTGGCTGGACAGCTGGAGGAGCTGGCCGACCGCCACCGGCAGCTCTGGCTCGCCCGCAACCGGCCGGGCGGCATGGAGGACAGCGCGGCCCGGCTCCATCACCTGGCCGACTGTTACCGCAAGGGCGAGGGCACCCGCTTCCAGCGGCGGTGGCTGCCCGGTCCGGGGTTCTAGCCTCGTCGCGCCGACACGACTGCGGGAGGCAGCCCATGACCGACGCCTACGAACCCCGTCCCGAGCACCGGTTCACGTTCGGGCTGTGGACCGTCGGCAACCGGGGCCGCGACTCGTTCGGCCACGAGGTCCGCCCGCCGCTGGACCCGGTCGAGGCCGTCCATCGGCTGGCGGACCTGGGTGCCTACGGCGTCAACTTCCACGACGACGATCTGGTGCCGCCCGGCTCGTCACCCCAGGAGCGCGAGGCCATCCTCAAGCGCTTCCGCCGAGCCCTGGACGACACCGGCCTCAGGGTGCCGATGGCCACCACCAATCTGTTCAGCCAGCCGGTGTTCAAGGAAGGCGCCTTCACCGCCAACGACCCGGAGGTCCGCCGCTACGCGGTGGCCAAGACCCTCGACGCCATCGACCTCGGCGCCGAGCTCGGAGCGACCGTGTATGTGATGTGGGGAGGCCGCGAGGGGGTCGAGTGCGATGCGGCCAAGGACGTGCGCACCGCCCTCGACCGTTACGCAGAGGCGATCGATATCTGCTGCGCCTACGTGCGCGACCGCCATTACGACCTGCGCTTCGCCCTCGAGCCGAAGCCCAACGAGCCGAGAGGCGACATGTTCTTGCCGACGGTGGGTCACGCCCTGGCGTTCATCGGCAAGCTGCAGTGGCCCGACATGGTCGGCGTCAATCCCGAGTTCGCCCACGAGACGATGTCGGGACTGTCCTTCCACCACGCCGTCGCCCAGGCCCTGTGGGCCGGCAAGCTCTTTCATATCGACCTGAACGGCCAGCGACCCGGCAAGTTCGACCAGGACTTTCGCTTCGGGTCCGAAGGCGTTCGCGACGCCTTCTACCTGGTGAAGCTGCTGGAGGACTCCGGATGGGAGGGCATGCGTCACTTCGATGCCCACGCCTACCGGACCGAGAGCGCCGAGGGCGTGTGGCAGTTCGCCCGCGGGTGCATGCGCACCTACCTGATCCTGGCCGACAAGGCCCGCCGCTTCGCCGAGGACCCCGACATCGCCGAGGCGTTGGCCGAGGCCAAGGCGGCGGAGCTGGCCGTGCCCACCCTGCCCGCTGCCATCTCCTCGGGCGCGCTGGGCGAGCTGCGCGCCCACCGGTTCGACCTCGAAGCCCTCTCCACCCGCGGCTACGGCCACGAGCGCCTCGACCAGCTGGTCAACGAGCTGCTGCTCGGCGTCCGCTAGGAGCCCCCTTGCCGCTGGTCATGGGGGTCGACTCCTCGACCCAGGCCACCAAGGTCGAGGTGCGCGAGGCCGACAGTGGTGAGCTGCTCGCCAGCGGCGCCGCCTCCCATCCACCGACGACGCCGCCCCGCTCCGAGCAGCACCCGGAGCAGTGGTGGACGGCGCTGGTCGACGCGATCGGCATGGCTCGGAACCGCCTGTCGGCCGGTGACAGGGCCGGGATCGCGGCGATCGCCGTGGCCGCCCAGCAGCACGGCATGGTCGCCCTCGACCGCCATCTCGGGGTGATCCGGCCGGCCAAGCTCTGGAACGACACCGAATCGGCCCCCGACGCCGCCCGCCTGGTGGAAGACCTCGGCGGTGGTGGGCGGGGAAGGCGGGCGTGGGCCGAGGCGTGCGGCAGTGTGCCCACCGCGGCGTTCACCGTGACCAAGCTCGCGTGGCTGCGACGGTCCGAGCCCGACGCCTTCGGGGCCTTGGCCCACGTGCTCCTGCCCCACGACTGGCTGACCGCCCGACTCGCCGGCGAGCTGGTCACCGACCGGGGGGACGCGTCGGGCACCGGGTACTGGTCGCCGGCGACGGGCCGCTGGCGGACGGATCTGCTCGCCCGGGTCGACCGGAACAGACCGTGGGACGAGATGCTGCCCCGGGTGCTCGGCCCGTCCGACCCCGCTGGCCACCTGGTGCCGGCCTCGGCCAGTGAGCTCGGACTGGACGACCGGGTGGTGGTCGCCGCCGGCACCGGAGACAACATGGCCGCCGCCCTGGGGCTGGGCTCACCCCCGGCCGTGGTGTTCTCGATCGGCACATCCGGAACGGTGTACACGGTGTCGGACCGACCCGCCGCCGATCCGTCCGGCGCGGTGGCGGGGTTCGCCGACGCCACCGGTCGCTTCCTGCCGCTGGTCTGCACGCTCAACGCCACCAAGGTGACCGACGCCTTCGCCCGGCTCCTCGGCGTCGATCACCCGACCCTGTCGGAGTTGGCGCTGACCGCTCCGGCGGGCGCGGGCGGGGTCGTGCTCGTCCCGTACCTCGACGGGGAGAGAACGCCCAACCGCCCGGAGGCGACCGGCAGCCTGGTCGGCCTGCGTTCGCATGTGTCGCCCGCCCAGGTCGCCCGGGCCGCCTTCGAAGGGGTGGTCTGCGGGTTGCTCGACGGCCTCGACGCTCTCAGCGCCGCCGGGGTCCCGACATCACCGCAGCGGGCCATCCTGGTGGGCGGTGGGGCCCGGTCCCCGGCGTACCGGCGGGTGCTCGCCGACCTGTCGCAACGGACCGTCGAGGTCCCTGCCGATGACGAGCAGGTGGCCATGGGCGCCTGCGTGCAGGCGGCCGCGGCGCTGGCCGGCCGCTCACCCGCCGAGGTCGCCTCCCAGTGGGCCAGACCGCCCGCCGCCGTGGTGGATCCGGGCCCGGCGGTGGACGCCGCCGCCGTGCGCGGGGCCTACGCGGCCGCTTCGGGCGGGCAGAGCCGGTAGCCGCGGCCCCGGATGTTCTCGATGACCTCGTCGCCCAGCTTGCGGCGCAGGTAGAGGATGTACACCTCGAGCTTCTTGGAGCTGGGATCGGCGTCCTCGCCCCAGACCGACTCGAGCAGTGTCTGGCGGCTGATGATCTCACCCGGGTTGCGGAAGAAGACCTCGGCCAAGGCGAACTCGCGGCCGGGCAGGTCGATGATGCGGTCGCCGAGGCTGACGCAGTGGCGGTGCAGGTCGAGGGTCATGGCGCCGGCGTGCAGGACGCCGACCTCGCTGTCGTCGGCCTGCTTGAGCCGCAGCCGGGCCCGGGCCAGCAGCTCCTCGAAGCTGAACGGCTTGGTCATGTAGTCGTCGGCGCCTCCCTCGAGGCCGGCGACGGTCGTGTCGATCTCGTCGTTGGCGGTGAGGATGATCACCGGCAACCGCTCACCTCTGGCCCGGATGTCGGCGAGCACCTCCAGCCCGTCCTTCTCGGGCAGGCCGAGGTCGAGCACGACGAGGTCGAACTCGCCGTCGCGGGCCCGGGCCGCGGCCTGGGTCCCGTCGTCGACGATCTCGGTGGCGAAGCCGTTGGACTCGAAGCCCTTCTTGAGGAAGGAGGCGATCCTTCCCTCGTCCTCGGCGATCAGTACCTTGGTCACAGGCCCTCTCCGATGGTCGGCTGCAACGGCAGTGCAAGGGTGAACGTAGCTCCGTCACCGGGTGAACTGGCCAATTCGACCCGGCCCCGGTGAGCCTCGGCGATCGCTTTCACGATGGCGAGCCCGAGGCCGGCGCCCTGCGAGCGCCGGCGCTCGTGGCGGCCCCGGGCGAAGCGGTCGAAGATGCGGGCCTGGTCCTCGAAGGGGATGCCCGAGCCGGTGTCCGACACCCAGATGCGGTACTCCCCCCGGCCGACGTCGAGGCCCAGGGTGATGGCATCGGACTCGGTGGTGTGGGCCACGGCGTTGGCGACCAGGTTCATCATCGCCTGGGTGAGCCGCTGACGGTCCGCCATGGTGACGGCTGACCCCTGGATCCGCGTTGACCAACGGCGTGGGGCGAGCGGAACCACCTTGGCCAGGAGCTCCTGGACGAGGTCGTCTACCGCCACCGGCTCGAGACGCAGGAAGCCTGGGCGCTCCGCCTTGGCCAGCAGCAGCAGGTCGTCGACCATACGGCTCATTCGGTCGAGTTCGTCGCGGACCAGGGCCATGGTCTCGGCCCGCTCCGTTGGATCGTCGCCGAGCAGCTCGAGATGCCCCTGGATGACGGTGATCGGCGTACGCAGCTCGTGGCCGGCGTCGCTGACGAACTCACGTTGGCTCAGGAATGCGGCCTGGAGCCGGTCGAGCATCGAATTGAAGGTGGTGGCCAACCGTCCGATCTCGTCGTCGGTCGTGCGGGGGATGCGCCGGCTGAGGTCCGATTCACCGATCGAGCGAGCGGTCTCAGTCATTAACCGCACCGGAGCGAGCACCCGCCCGGCCACCAACCAGGCGATGATCGACATCAGAAGCAGCATCGTCAAGGACACGGCGGCGGCGACGCTCACCTCGCTGTTGACCTCGGAGTGGACCGCGTCGGTGAAATAGGCGGCGACGAACGTCCCCGGCGGCGAACCGGGCTGAACGACCGGTACGGCCAGGTAACGCACCGGTCCCGCGGGGGTGTCCAGATCGCCGCGCACCGGGTCGGCGACCCCCGCCACTCGGGACACGAACCCTCCGAGCTGCTCGAGGCGGTAGCGACCGCCGAAGCTCGCCTCGTAGGGCCGGGCGCCCACGATCGTGAGGAACTCCTCGTCCGGCGCGGCCACGTGGGTGCGCAGGTAGTTGTCGAACAGCGCGGTCACCGACGACCGCGATCCGGCCGCCTGATGCGAAAGGGCGTCGGCGTCGACGGTCAGCTGGGTGTCCACCCGGTTGGACAGCCGGTGCAGGAGGACCTGGCGCTCCGCCACCAGCGAGAGCCCGATGGCGACGGCAAGGAGTATCACGTACCAGCCGAGGATGCGGGTCCGCGCCCCCGTCAGTGCCGAGCGCAGCCGATCCAGCTGCAGGCGGGCCCGGGTGGGGAGGGCTGCGCCGCGCAGCTCAGCCGTGATCGACGTCGCCACCGTGGCCACCCCGATGTCCACCCGGTCCCGGTCCGTTGGCGGTGGGCCGGTCGTGGGCCGGAGCCTTCCGGGCCGGCGCGCCGTAGGCGCCAGGGTCGCGGGGCTCCCGATCACAAGGGACGATCGCCGACGACCCCGGGCCCACGTCCGACAATGTCCGCGCCGGAGCCGCCTCCCCGTTGGCCGGACCGGCCAGCGCCAGGTGGGACTGGGCGGCAACGCCGGCGGCCGCTGCTGTCCCCTCGGGGCTGCTGGGATGCTCGACCGCCAAGCGGGCGCTGCGCACCGGCACCGGCACCTCGATCGACAGGGCCGAAAGCCCCCCCGGACCAGGCCCGGCGCTGGTCTGACGGGCGACGGCGGTCGGGTGGGCGGCGACGACCGCCGAGCGGGAGGAGGCGACGGCGGCGCCGGCGCCGAGGGCTGGGGCGGCGACCGGAGTCGGTGTGGCCACCGGCGGCCCCACCGGCGCCAGCACGATGGCGGGCGCGGCGGGGGCGGCCGGCTCGGGGCCGAGGGAACGGCTCACGTAGGCACCGCACCAGCCCACCAGGGCCAGGGCGGCAGAACCGCCGGCCAGGGTGGCCATCCGGACCCTGCCCAGGTCAGCGAGGCCGCCGCGGGGTCCGCGGCGCGGGGGCGAACTGATGGTTTCGTCCATCTAACCCCCATTTTTCCCCATCGACGGGTCGGTTCCCTGCCTGCCGGCCGTACATCCCGCCCGGGTGGACAGCGCCCCGGCAGTGGCGCCCAAGAACCGTCAGCTCATCGGAAGGGATGTCCCCGACCTATCGGAATTATCTTGTCCTCATTTGTGGACAAACGACCTGAATTCGCCGCCCGTTTGGCAACAGATGTTGGCAGCAATTTTTCTCGATAGGGCCCCAGGCGGGTAGGCGGCGAGCCGATGACCGACGAATGGGCCGGGGTCAACTGGGGATGACAGTGAGGCCCCCGCCCTCCACCACCTGGCCGATGACGGCGGCCGCGTGCCCGGTGGCGGCCAGGCGGGAGGCCGCCTCCGGGGCGGTGGCTGGGTCCATCCCGAACAGAAGGCCACCTGAGGTCTGGGCGTCGGCCAAGAGGTTGAGGGTCAGCTCGTCGACGCCGTCGGAGGTGAGCACCTCGGTGACCCAGGCCAGGTTGCGACGGGTCCCCCCCGGAACCAGACCGGCTTCGGCCAGGTCCCGCGCCCCGGACAGGACGGGGACGGCGTCGGCGACGACCACGGCGCCCACGCCGGACGCCTCGGCCATCCGGCGCAGGTGGCCGAGCAGCCCGAAGCCGGTGACGTCCGTGGCGGCGGAGGCTCCGAGCTCGAGGGCCACCACCGAGGCCTGGTCGTTCAGACGGGCCATCGATGCGGCGGCGGCGGCGGCGACGCCGTCGGGCGCCGCGCCGGCCTTGACAGCCGTCGACACGACGCCAGTGCCGATGGCCTTGGTCAGGACCAGGGAGTCGCCAGGCCGCAGTCCGGTGTTGGCGAGGATCCGGTCGGGGTGGACCTCGCCCAGCATGGCCAGCCCGAAGGTCGGATGAGGATCCTCGACCGTGTGACCACCGCCGACCACCCAGCCCCCCTCGGCGGCGGCCGCCGCTGCCCCCTGCAGAACTTCGACCAGCACGCCGGTGCCGAGTTCGTCGGTGTTCCAGGAGACGAGGTTGAGCCCCAGCAGGGGTCGGCCCCCCATGGCGTAGATGTCACTGGCCGAGTTGGCCGCGGCAATGCGGCCCCACAGTTGGGCGTCGTCCACGACAGGCGTGATGAAGTCGGCGGTGAACACCAGGGCGCGATCCACCGACAGGCGCCACACGGCGGCGTCGTCGCCGGTCGAGGCGCCCACGATCAGGTCGGGATGGGTCTGAGGTGCCAGGAGGCGCATGACCTGCGCCAGCTCGCCAGGGGCGAGCTTGCAGGCTCAGCCGGCCCCGGCGCTGAACTCGGTCAGGCGGCGCGGTTCGCTCACGTCACAGGACTCTAAGAGCTGGACTGGCGTACCGGACGCAGTGGAGGATCCCGGGGTGAGCCCGGCGCACGTGCTGACGGCCTTCGCCGTCACCTTCCCGGCCGAGCTTCCCGACAAGACGTTCATCGCGTCGCTGCTGCTCGGCAGCCGGATGAGGCCATTGGCGGTGTGGACGGGAGTGGCGGCCGCCTTCGCCGTGCACGTCACGATCGCCGTGGCGGTCGGCCGGACCCTCGACCTGCTGCCCCACCGGGTCGTCGAAGGCGTGGTGGCCGCCCTGTTCCTGGCCGGCGCCGCCTACATGCTCCTGGTGAGCGAGGAGGAAGAGGAGGAGGCCGGCGAGCGGGCCGCCGATGCCGCGCTGATCCCGGCCCGGAGCTTCCGATCGGCGGCGATCAAGTCATTTATCGTCATCTTCATCGCCGAGTGGGGCGACATCACCCAGGTGGTGACGGCCAATCTCGCCGCCAAGTACCACGACGCCATCGGAGTCGGCATCGGATCGCTGGCCGCGCTGGTGGTCGTGGGTTGGATCGGGGTCAGCGCCGGAGCCAACCTGGTGCGGTTCGTGCCCTTGACACTGGTGCGGCGGATCGGCGGCGTCGTGCTCCTCGCCTTGGGGGCTCTGTCGGTAGCCGCCACCGTCTCGTAGGTGGCGGCGCCGGCCGCGTCCGTCAGGTCTCCTCAGTGGTGGCAACTGAGACGGCGGCCGTTCTCGAGAAGTTCCGCGAGGAGGCCGGAGAGGGCCGGCGGGCGGCCGACGGCCCGGAGGCCACCCTCCAGGCGCTGGCCATGTCCCAGGTCGGGCTGCTGCTCGTGCATGAGGACCCCGACGACAGCCGGACCGCCTGGTTCGGCCCGGACCCCGGCCAGGTCGGACTGACCAGCGAAGAAGTGAAGGCGATGGGCGTGGACGACCCGCAACAGGCGCGGCTGACCGACGTCGCCCTCCGGGCCGCTCTGGGCACCGGCGCCGACGTTCGCGTCGTTCCCTCGGCCGGCGGCCCCACTGGCGGTCTCGGCGCCATCCTCAGATGGAGCTGAGCGCCTGAAAGGTGGCGGGCGGGGCGGCGTTCAGACGATCCCGTAGGCCAGCATCGCCTCGGCCACCTTCACGAACCCGGCCCGGTTGGCGCCGTCGACGTAGTCGACGCCATGGGGGCCGGCGCCGTGCTCCACGCATTTGGAGTGGATGTCGGACATGATCTGGCGTAGCCGACGGTCTACCTCGTCGCGGCTCCACGAGATGCGCAGGGCGTTCTGGCTCTGCTCCAACCCGGAGACGGCCACGCCGCCGGCGTTGGCCGCCTTGCCCGGGCCGAACAGCACTCCAGAACGGCGCAGGAGGCGGGCGGCCTCCGACGTGCAGGGCATGTTTGCCCCCTCGGCGACGGCCAGGCAGCCGCCGTCGATCAGCGCTCGGGCGTCGTCCTCGTCGAGCTCGTTCTGGGTGGCGCACGGAAAAGCGACGTCGCAGGGGAAGTGCCACGGCCGGCCGCCGGCCACGTACTGGCACCGGTAGCGCTCGGCGTATTCCGACAGGCGACCCCGGCGCACCTCCTTCAGGTCGTGGACGAAAGCGAGCTTGTCGCCGTCGATCCCGTCTGGGTCGTAGATGACCCCGTCCGAGTCGGAGAGGGTCACGACCTTCGCTCCCATGGCGAGCGCCTTCTCAGCGGTGTAGATGGCGACGTTGCCGGCGCCCGACACCGCGCAGGTCTTGCCGTCGAGGGAGTCATCCCGGTGATTCAGCATGTCCTCGGTGAAGTAGACACAGCCATAGCCGGTCGCCTCGCGACGGACCAGGCTTCCTCCGAATGCCAGGCCCTTTCCGGTGAGGATGCCGGTGAAGCGGTTCACCATCCGCTTGTACTGGCCGAACAGGAAGCTGATCTCGCGGGCACCGACCCCGATGTCGCCGGCAGGAACGTCGGTGTCCTCGCCGATGTGGCGGTGCAGCTCGACCATGAGGGACTGGCAGAAGCGCATCACCTCACGGTCCGACTTTCCTTTCGGGTTGAAGTTGGCGCCTCCCTTGGCGCCACCCATGGGCAGGCCGGTGAGGGCGTTCTTGAAGCACTGCTCGAATCCCAGGAACTTGAGGATGCTCATGTTCACCGAGGGGTGAAAACGCAGGCCGCCCTTGTAGGGCCCGACGGAGTTGTTGAACTGCACCCGCCACGCCCGATTGACCCGCACGTTGTGCTCGTCGTCTTCCCACGACACCCGAAAGATGACGATGCGATCGGGCTCGGTCATGCGCTCGAGGATCCGGGCCTCGCGGTAGCGCGGGTCGTCGAGGACGAGCGGCATCACGGACCTGGCCACCTCGCGCACCGCCTGATGGAACTCGGTCTCGCCCTGGTTTCTTCGCTCGAGTCCGGCCACGAAGCGCGTGACCTCGGCTTCGATCTGCGCCTCGGCCACCGTGCTCGCCCTAGAAGACGATCACGCTGCGGGCGGTCTCTCCGCCCTGAAGAGACCGAAAGCCGTCGTTGACCTCGTCGAGGGAGATCCGGGCCGATACCAGCTCGTCCAGCTTGAGCCGGCCCTGCAGATAGAGCTCTACGTAGCGGGGCATGTCGACCCGGAACCGGTTGGACCCCATGGTCGAGCCCTGGATCTTCTTCTCGCCCAGGAAGGCGACCCCGGGAAGCTTCACCATCTCGCCGGGGGGGATCATGCCGATCACCGTGGCGGTGCCGCCCCGCCTCAGCATGTTGAACGCCTGCTCGGCCACGACCGCCAGGCCGATGGCCTCGAAGGCGTACTCCACGCCACCAGCGGTGAGCTCCAGCACCTGGGCGACCGGATCGCCGGCGCTGGCGTCCACCACGTCGGTGGCGCCGAAGGCACGGGCCATCTCGAGCTTGGGGGCGAGCCGGTCGACGGCGATGATGCGAGATGCCCCAGCCAGATAGGCCCCCTGTACACAGTTGAGCCCGATGCCACCGCAGCCGATGACGGCAACGGTGGCGCCGGCGGGCACCCGGGCCGTGTTGAACACGGCGCCCAGGCCGGTGGTGACCCCACAGCCGATGAGGGCCGCCCGGTCCAGTGGGATGTCCGGGCTCACCTTCACCACCGCGTGCTCGTGCACGAGCATCTCCTCGGCGAACGAACCGAGGTTGGCGAACTGTCCGAGGGCGATGCCGCCCTCGGACAACCGGGGGCCCTCACCTCGGGACCGCCGCACCTCGGGCGACTGGCACAGCGCCGGCCGGCCCGACAGGCAGTACTCGCAGTGACCGCAGAACACCGACAGACAGGTAATGACGTGGTCGCCGGGCGCCACGTAGGCGACGTCGTCACCGACCGCCTGCACGATGCCGGCTGACTCGTGGCCCAGCACCAGCGGCGTCTGCGCCGGGTACTTGCCTTCGATGAAGTGGAGGTCGCTGTGGCACAACCCGGCGGCGGCGGTGCGGATCAGCACCTCGCGCCGACCCGGCTTGTCCACGTCGATGTCGGAGACTTCCAGCCAGCCCGGACACTGGCGGAGGACGGCGGCGCGCATCAGCCCATCATCGCACCGGGCTCGACGGGACGGAAGGAGCAGCCAGACTGAGCAGATGGAGTGTCCCCTCGACCGCTCGCTGTTCCCGGTGTCGGCCCGCTGGGCGTACCTGAACCACGCAGGTGTGTGCGCCCCGCCCACGGTCGTAGCCGAGGCGGTGATCGCCGCCACCCGCGAGTCGACCGAGGAGGGGTCGTTGGTCGTCGACGCCCACGAAGAGAGGGCCGAAGGGGCCCGCGGTTCGGCGGCGGCGTTGATGGGAGTCGCCCCCGACGAGGTGGCGTTCGTGAAGAACACCACCGAAGGGCTGGCTTTCGTAGCCAACGGCATCGACTGGGAGCCGGGCGACCGAGTGGTGGTGCCCGCCTGCGAGTTCCCGTCCAACCTGTTCCCCTGGCTGGCCCTGCGCGACCGAGGCGTGACCGTGGACCTGGTCCGGTCTGACGGCGCCACCGACGCCCTGTCCCCCGAAGCGTTCGCCGCCGCCATCTCCACCGGCCGGCCGCCCCGGCTGGTCGTCACCAGCTGGGTCCAGTTCGGCAGGGGCTACCGCGTCGACCTGGAGGCCGTCGCCCGCCTGGCTCACCAGGCCGGCGCCCTGTTCTGCGTCGACGCCATCCAGGCCCTCGGCGTCGTCCCGGCGGCCTTCGACGAGTGGGGCGTCGACTTCGCGGCAGCCGACGCCCACAAGTGGCTGCTCGGGCCCCTGGGCGTCGGGGTCATGTACGTGCGCCGGACCCGTCTCGACGACCTGCGGCCCTCCGAGCCGGGATGGGCGTCAGTCGCCGACCGACACAACTTCGACCACGCCCGGCTGGAGTGGGACGGCTCGGCCCGCCGCTACGAAGGCGGCTCGGTGAACCTGGCTCTGATCCACGGGCTGGGGGCGGCGCTGGACCTGGTGCTGGCGGCCGGTCCCGAGCGGGTCTGGGAGCACGTGCAGGGGGTCTGCGACCGGGCCGTCACCCGGCTCAGCGAGGTCGGAGCGCAGGTGGTGAGCGAACGGGCGGGGCCCGGGCGCTCCGGCATCGTCACCTTCACCGTGGCCGGGCGGGGCGCCGACGAGGTGGTGTCCGCCCTCCGCCAACGGGGTGTGGTCGGCGCCCCCCGGGGCGGCGGCGTACGGATCTCCCCGCACGGGTTCAACGACGAGGAGGACGTGGAGCGCCTGGTCGAGACGGTGGCCGCCCTCGCCTAGAGGATGCGCAGGCCCGCCGGCACCGGGCCCGGCCAGCCATCACCGCCGAGGAGGCCCGACACCTCGGCGGCGAAGGCCTCGGCCGCCCGGGACGGCGACACCCCGCCCCGGTAGGCGAGGCCGATGGTGCGGCGCAGCTCGGCGGGCCGGAAGCGGACCCCGCACAGGCGGGGGTGCTCGGCCACCACGATGCTCGGCACCACGGCGGCGCCGAGGCCCGCCTCGACGAGGGAGAGGACGCCGTCCATCTCACCGCCCTCGGCCACGAAGCTCGGCTCGAAGCCGTGGCTGCGACAGGCCGCCACCGTCGCCGCCCGCAGGTCGTAGCCGTCGCGGAACATGACCAGGGCAACGTCACGCAGGTCCTCCACCGACAACGAGGACCGGGTGGCGGCGAGGCGATGGCCGGGCGGTACGACGAGCACCAGCTCCTCCTCGGCGAGAGGCACGGTGGCGAGGGGCACGGTCGCCAGCTGCTCGGCCCGCACCGGCAGGATGACGAGGGCCACCTCGATCTCTCCGGCCTGGAGCCCGGCAACCAGTCGACGGGAGCCGTCTTCGACCACCTGGACCGTCACCCCGGGGTGAGCGTGGTGGTAGCGGACCAGGGCGGCCGGCAACAAGGTCGAAGAGAGGCTGGGCGTGGCGCCGACCGCCAGTCGACCCCGGCGCAGCTCTCCCACCTCCCGGACCCGTCCGATCGCCTCTTCGACGTCGGCCAGCACCTGGCGGGCCAGCGGCAGGAGAACCTCGCCGGCCTGGGTGACGCTGACCTCCCCTGGCCCCCGGTGGAACAGCGCCGTTCCGAGCTCGGTTTCGAGCTTGCGGATCTGGGCGCTGACCGAGGGCTGGGCCACGTGGAGGCGGGCGGCGGCCCGGGTGAAGTGTCGCTCCTCGGCCACCGCCACGAAGTAGGCCAACTGATGGAGTTGCACCGGTCGATAGGGTACGCCTATGGCAGGGGCGTGGGAGCGGCGGGCGTGCGCCGGTATCGTGGTGCTGTGGACGAGCCCCCCGGCCCCGAGGATTGGGCCGAGCTCGACCACGAGACAGGCCTCGACCGGCTGGACGGCCGGGTGGCGAACGCCTTGCCCCCAGCGGTCGAACGGTGGCGCCAGCGCTCGGCGGCGGGCGCCGTCCTGACCGGCATCGCCCTGGGGCTGCGGGAGGCGCTGGGGGGGCCGCACGACCAGCCGGCGATCGTCATGGATGCACCGGGCGAGCCTCCCGGCCCGCCTCAGCCCGTGGAGCTCAAGCTCGACCCGGACTCACCGGCGGGCACGGTCGTCGTGCTGCGGCCCTGGCTGATGAGGAACGGAGGGGACCAGTCCCCTCCGGGTCACTGAGCGGAGACCGCGGTCTCCGCCGCGTCGAGCACCACGACCGTCGCCTCGTCCTCGCGCAGGTCGATGAACGAGTTCGCCTCGGGCGAGTGCGGGCACGCCGTCTCCTGATGCCGCCTGAGCAGGTCGGCCCGGCTCAGCGACAGCGAGAACGCCCGTTCACCGCAGAGCGGGCATGTCACCCAGTTGGTTGTGCTCTCTTCCATGGCTTCCATGGCCACCACCCCCTCGGCAGCGGTGAGGGGTTCGCTGCCCACCCTCAGTGTATTGCCGGGCCCGATGACCATGGCGAATCATGGATACCGAAAATGCCCAGATTGCTGGCGAAATCGGTCATAACACCCGGACCGAGGGGCTCGTAGAATCGTTGTCAGACGCCAAGGAGGTGGCTGATGATCAATACCGGCGAACCGGCCCCGCCGTTCTCGCTGCCCGACCACACGGGATCAACCGTGTCCCTCGAGGATCTCGCCGGGCGGTGGGTGGTGATGTGGTGGTACCCCAAAGCATCGACCCCCGGCTGAACTATCGAGGGACAGGGGCTCCGTGATCGAGCCCCGGAGTTCAAGGCCCTGAACGCCGAGGTGCTCGGGGTGTCCTTCGACACCCCGGAGGAGAACCGGGCTTTCGTAGAGGAGCAGAAGTTCCCCTTCCGCCTTTTGTCCGACGTCGACCGCAAGGTCGGGGAGGCCTACGGGGCCAAGAAGTCCCCCGACGAGCAGTGGCCGGACTTCGCCCGCCGGGTCACCTTCCTGATCGACCCGGAGGGAAAGGTGGCCAAGGTCTACGAGGTCAGCGACGTCAACGCCCACCCGGGCGAGGTGCTCGCCGACCTGTCGGCCCTGGTGGGATGACCGTTCGCCGCGAGCGGCTCGGGCCGGTGACGGTGGTGACCATCGACCGGCCCGAGGTCCGCAACGCCGTGGACCAACCCACGGCCGAGGCGCTGGCCGCCGCCTTCCGATCGTTCGACGCCGACGACGACTCGTCCGTAGCCGTGCTGACCGGGGCCGGGGGCACCTTCTGCGCCGGCGCTGATCTGAAGGCGCTGAGCAGCGGGCGGGGCAACCGGGTGGACGCCGACGGCGACGGTCCCATGGGCCCCACCCGCATGCTGCTCGGCAAGCCGGTGGTCGCCGCGGTGGAGGGCCACGCCGTGGCCGGCGGACTCGAGCTGGCCCTGTGGTGCGACCTGAGGGTGGCCGCCCGCGACGCGGTGTTCGGGGTCTACTGCCGGCGCTGGGGTGTCCCTCTGGTCGACGGGGGCACCGTCCGGCTCCCGCGGCTCATCGGCCACAGCCACGCCCTCGACCTGATCTTGACCGGGCGAGGGGTGAGCGGAGAGGAGGCGGTCCGCATGGGCCTGGCCAACCGGCTGGTGGAGCCGGGCCGGGCCCTGGACGCGGCGGTGGAACTGGCCCACAGCCTGGCGTCCTTTCCCCAACGCTGCCTCCGGGGCGACCGACTGTCCTCCTACCGCCAGTGGGGCCAGTCCCTAGAGGACGCCCTGGCCACCGAGTACCACCTGGGGATGGAGACCATCCGCAGCGGCGAGACAGCCGAGGGAGCCACCCGTTTCGCCAGCGGCGCCGGCCGTCATGGCGCGTTCGACTAGAGCTCTGCGCAAGGGTTGTGGCTGAAGCTGTGAAGAGGCGCCCTCTACGGGCGCCTCTTCTTGCTCAGACTGGCGTTACGCCGTCGGCCTGAAGGCCCTTGGGGCCCCGCTTGGTCTCGTAGGAGACCTTCTGACCCTCGTCGAGGGAGCGATAGCCGGCGGCGTTGATCGCCGAGAAGTGGACGAAGACGTCCTCACCGCCGTCGTCGGGGCTGATGAAACCGAAGCCCTTCTCGGCGTTGAACCACTTGACAGTGCCGGTAGCCATTACCGGCCCCCTTTCTCCACGCACGTCTTAGCTCCTGCGGGAGAACCGTTCGGCTGCCTGCAAGATGCCCGCCCCCGTGCTTGCAAAGCGGACCCGGTGATCGTACCAGGGGCCGCGGGAGGTGGGAACACCCAGCCGCCGGCGGCGGTTATCGGGCGCCCTGGGAAGCTGGGGGCCGACGTCGAGCGCACCTACACCGGACCGGTCACCCGATCCGCCTCGGGGGTGGCTGGCCCCCTCCCTTCCCTAACGGTGCCGTGGATCCGATGCCACTCGGCGGCGTACCGCAGCGGTTGCAGCCGCTCCTCGGCTGGCTCGACGTTGGTCCCCTCCGTTTTGGGACAAGCGCCGCGACAAACGAAGAGCCGCCTCTCGATGAGGCGGCTCCCCTACGGCGACTCGTCCTGACGCGTTGTCGCTCAGGGCGCCTCCTCGGGGAGATGGGCGTTGTCATCGATGGTCCCTACGAGCGGGGACGCGCCGGGGAAGCACTGCATCCCCCTCGGCTGGTATCCGGCTCGCTTCACCATCGACCGCAGTTCTAGGTCGAGGCCTGCACCCGGGCAAGCGAATTAGCGGCTCGGTAGCGTGACCGGCCATGTCGCCCGTCCTCCGCCTGTCCGCAGTCGTCTGCGCGGCCGCGCTGGCTCTCACCGCGTGCGGCAGCTCGCAGCCGAAGGCTTCCACGGAGGCCCCCGCTTCCTGCTCTTCTCCGGCGTCCCCGGCCACCACGACGGCCACCACCGGTGCCCCACCCGTGGCCAACGCCACCGACCTGAAGAAAGCGCCGGTGCCGTCGGCGGGGACTCCTCCCCCGCCGACGCACCTCGTGACCGTCGACCTGGTCAAGGGCACGGGGCCGACCGCGGGAGCCGGAAGCACCGTGAGGGTGCAATACGTCGGGGTGAACTACGCCGATGGAAAGGTGTTCGACTCGTCGTGGTCGCGGGGCCAGCCCGTCGACTTTCCCCTCAGCGGGGTGATCGCCGGCTTCGCTCAGGGCATTACCGGCATGAAGGTCTGTGGTCGACGCGAGGTGGTGATCCCGCCGTCACTCGGCTACGGCGCCCAGGGCGCCGGATCGGCGGTCGGGCCCAACGAGACCCTGGTGTTCGTCATCGACCTGCTGAAGGTGACCTAGGCGGCCGCCGACGTCGTGGTGATCAGCCGACGGTGGCGATCCCACCGTCGACGGGTATCACCGCGCCCGTGAGGTACGCCCCCGCCCGCGAGGCGAGGAAGATGGCGGTGCCGGCCATGTCGTCGGGGCGACCGATCCGCTTGAGCGGGGCGCCGGCGGCGATCTGCTCGCCGAACGCTTCGAGGGTGGCGGCCATCATCTTCGACTCGAAAGGACCCGGCGCGATGGCGTTGACGGTTATCGCCGGTGCCAGACGCTTGGCCAGGTGGCGGGTCAGCTGGTGCACGGCGGCCTTGGACGAGGAGTACGAGTAGGTCTCGAGCGCCGGAACTTGGATCCCGTCGATCGACCCGACGTTGATCACCCGCGCCGGCTCCTCGGCGCTGCCCGACGCCTGCAGCAGCGGCAGAAGGAACTTGGTGAGGAAGAACACGCCCTTGACGTTGAGATCGAGGACTCGGTCCCACGCCGCCTCGTCGAACGATTCGAGCGGTGCGCCCCACGTGGCCCCGGCGTTGTTGACGAGGATGTCGAGGCTGCTCTCGCGCTCGGACACGGACTCGGCCAGCTGACGACAACCGCTCTCGGTCGAAAGGTCGGCGGGCAACGACACGCACTCACCGATCTTGGAGAGCTCGGCGGCCACCTCGTCGCACACCTCGGCCTTGCGGGAGGAGATGTAGACCTTCGCCCCCGCCTCCACGTACCCGGCGGCGATCATCCGCCCGATGCCCCGCGAGCCGCCGGTCACCACGGCTGTCTTTCCGGCGATAGAGAACAGGTCGCTCATGGGCGGGCTTCGCTCCTCGTGTCAGGCCGGCGCGGCGGCCCGACACCCTACGCCCGGACTCCCGCCGCCCGGCGGGCCGCCGTCGTGCCCGAGCGCCTGGGTCCCCGGGCCCGGTCGAGGCGCACCACCACCCTCGTCCCGTCGTCCACCGTGACCCGGTCGCGCCCCGCCCCCTTGGACCGGTACAGGGCGGCGTCGGCCCGGCGGAGCATGTCGTCGGGCGCCTCGAGCGGGAGCAGTGACGCCACGCCGGCGCTGACCGTCAGCGGTGTGACCAGGTCGAGGGCGGCCACCGCGGCGCGGATGCGCTCGGCCGTCCGGGCCGCCCGACGGGGCCCGCACCCCGCGAGGACGACGGCGATCTCCTCGCCGCCGTAGCGGGCAACCAGGTCGTAGGGGCGCACGGCCGAGCGGATCGCCTCGGCGACCCGGCGCAGGACCTCGTCGCCGAAGGCGTGGCCGTAGCCGTCGTTGAGCCGCTTGAAGTGGTCGATGTCGACCATGACGAGACTGAGGGCCGCCCCCGTCCGGGCGGCGCGGGCCACTTCGCGGTCGAACCCGGCGTCGAAGCTGCGCCGGTTGGCCAGTCCGGTGAGACCGTCGGTGGAGGCCAGGGCCCGGACCCGATCCAGCAGCAAGCGGTTGCCGATGGCCAGGGCGGCGTGGGCGCCGACCTGCTCGAGGGTGGACAGCACGCTGCGGTCGACCCGGGGTCCCCCATGCTCGACCACCAGGGCTCCGGCCACCGCCGCCTCTTCGGGGGTGTCGGTCGCCAACGGCACGACCACGACACCCGAGGCGCCCGGCAGCACCCGTTGCAGCCAGGGATTGGCTTCGGGGTCGACCTGCTCGACGAGAAGCGCGCTCCGGGCCAGGCGGGCCCGCTGGAGCAGGTCGTCGGGCTCGGCCTCCGCCTGGGTGGAAGCCGCCCCCCGGGCGGCCAGCACCTCGTGACGGCCGCCGACAGAGGCCACGACCACCCCGCGGCGGAAGCCCAACCCGTCCACGGCGGCGTCGAGGGCCGCCCCGGCCACCCGTTCGCCCGTGGGGGCCTGCTCGAGAGCCACGGCCAATGTGTGGAGCACCTCGAGGTGGAAGCGGCGGCGACGCAGCTCACGCTCGTTCATGGCCGAGAAGGTCGCCGTCACCACGGCCGTCACCCACACCACGACCACGAAGGCGACGAGGTGGTCGAACGAGCCGGGGGCCGGCCGACCGCCGGGGAGCAGCCCGGCCGCCGCGCCGTAGTAGGCCCCGACGGCCAGCAGGGAGTTCCAGACGGCCACCCGGACGCCAGTTCGGTAGGACGCGACGAGAGCGACGGTGGCGACGTACAGCGGCACCAGGTACTGCAGTGGGCTGGTGACTCCTCCGGTGATGAGGGTCACCCAGACGAGGAAGACGCCGTCGAGGGTGAACAACCCTCCCAGGATGATCAACGAGCGCCGGCGGGTGGCCCTCCACACCAGGCCGGCCGAGACCGCCACCAGGCAGTAGGCCACTCCCGCGGCCAGGAGCCGGGGCAACGAGGGATGGTCGACACCGGTGCGGAACACGGCGGCCAGGGCGAGGGCCAGGCCGGCCAGGGCCGCCCGGGCGAGCTGCATCGACCTCAGCCGCTCATCCAGGGACACGAGCCCGGCGCCGTCGGGCCGACCGGCGGCCACGACACCGGTTCCCTCGAAGGCCAACCAGCGGTCGGACCTGACCGCCGCCGTCGCCAGCTTCGGGTCGCGTCGGTCGATCCTCCCCTGCACCAGCAGGTAGGCCAGGCCGAGGAGCAGGACGGCCAGGGGGAAGCTGGCCCGGGCGGCGTAACGGAGCGTCCGGCGAGCGACGCTGGCCTTGGCGGCCGGTAGCTCCGTCGCCACGGTGCTGCGGGGGCCGGCGGGCGACCCGGCCTGGGACGCCCTGCAGGCCGAGGGTGGGCAGGTCGACGCCGGCGCAGTCGGTCCCCCCGAGGAGACCCCTGCCCCGGTCGACCCAGGCGACGCCGCCGGGCTGGCCGAAGAGGAGGGGGCGGCCGGTCGGGGTGCGGCCACCGGAAGCGTGGGCACCGAGGGCACCGACGGGACGAGGCCCGAGGGCGCGGGAAGCCCGGTGCTGGTGAGAGCCTGGTCCACCGGCGGAGTCAGAGGCGGCGGGACGGGGAGCGGGGGGACGGTGGTGGACACCGGATCCACCGAGATCGTCGGAGCGGGACTCGGGCCGGCCAGGGCGTCGGCGGCTGTGCCGCCCCCGGCGATCAGCACGCCGATAAAGGCGGCCGCGCAGACCGGTGCCCGCGGGACCCGGAGCCGCCTGACGTGAGCCACGGTCCTACATCGGCAGAAAGTTCACTTGCCCGAAGCCCCCCCGACTCCGAGCCGTCACCAACGACCGTTACCGTCGCTTTGAGGGCAGTTCGTGGGGATGGAGGGGGTGGCGGCCGTGGAGCTGAGCGTCGGGACGGCGGTCGAGGTGCGGACCCGCTTCGATGGCCGCTGGGTCGGCGGCTACCTGGTCGCCTCGTTCTCGGACGGGCGCCTGCGGGTGGCCAGGACCGCCGGCGGGGAGGTGCTGCCCGGCACCTTCGGACCCGAGGAGGTGCGACCGGTCTCGCTCGCCGCCCCCGGGCATCGGGCCACGGTGGCCTAGGGCATCGGCGGCGCCCACCGGGGCGTCCCGACTCGGTCCCCCATACCATTCGGCGCCCATGGAGCTAACCGGGGCGTTCTTCCGGCCCACCCGCCAGGGTTTGGCGCCGGCACCTGAGGCGCACAGCCCGTGGTCGACGGACATGCTGCATGGCCGTCTCCTGGCCGGCCTGGCCGCCCGGGCGGTCGAGTTGGATCACTCCGAGGAGGGGTTCACCCCGGCCCGGTTGACGGTGGACCTGTTCCGGTCCCCGCCTATGGCTCCGGTCGGAGTGGCGTCGCGGCTGGTGCGGGCCGGGGGCCGGGTCAGGGTGGCCGAGGTCATCCTGACCATCAGCGAGGTCGAGGTGGCCCGGGCATCGGCCGTCCTGCTGCGTCGGTCCGAGCCACCAACGGGACGGGTTTGGGCCCCTCCGACCTGGTCGGCGCCCCCGCCGGAGGTGGTTGCCCCTCCCCCCGACGAACCCGGCAGGCGGTTTCCGATGGACCTGCGCCCCATGACGCCCGGCGGTTTCTGGGCTTTCGCCCAGAAACGCCTGTGGGCCCGCGAGGTCCGGGCTCTGGTGGAGGACGAGGAGCCGAGCCCGTTCGTCCGGGTCAGCGCCGCCGCCGATCTGGCCAACCCGCTGTCGAACTCCGGGGAGCACGGCCTGGCCTTCATCAACGCCGACCTGTCTGTGTATCTCGCCCGGCCGCCCGGCGACGAGTGGGTGGGCCTCGAGGTTTCAGGCCATGTGGCCGACGGCGGAACGGCGGTGGGCTGGTGCAACCTCTACGACCGCCAGGGGCCCATCGGTCAGTGCACCGTCTGCTCGGTCGCCAACCCCCGCCTGTCCGGTTGATTCGTCCCCGGTTGATTTCCGCGCCACCGGGCCACCCACTTGTCGGATCGAATGGACCCTGAACACCTAGGTCAGCGACGCGACGACGCGACGCTCCTCGCCGCGGTGGCGGCGGGTGAGCCGGCCGCCGTGCGCGTCCTGCTCGACGAGGTGGCTCCCGTCGTCTACGGATTCGTGTTCGCCCGGGTGGGCGGGAACCAGTCGGTGGCCGAGGACCTCCTGCAGGAGACGCTGCTCGAAGCGGTCCGCTCCGCTGCCGGCTACCGGGGGGAGGCGGCGCTGTCGACATGGATGTGCGCCATAGCCAGGCGCCGCCTCGCCCGCCATTACGAACGGGAGCGCAGGGCGGAAGCGGCCCGGCAGGGCCTGCGCCTCGTACGCGACGAGGACGAGGCCGACCTCGGCGCCGAGCTGGAACGGAAGGATCGGGTCGTGCGGGCCCTCGGCCGCCTGCCCTCCCAGCACCGCCAGGTGCTGGTGCTCAAGTATCTCGACGGCGCATCGGTCGAGGCCATCGCATCCGAGCTGGGTCGTACCCGGGTGCAGGTGCAGTCGCTGCTGCAGCGGGCCCGGGAGGGTCTGCGACGAGAGCTCGGAGACCACGATGCCTGAGGACGCAGACTGGGCCGACGGCCTCGACCGTCCTCGCCCGCTGCCCGAGGGTCTCCGCACCCGTCTGGAGGAAGCCATCCTCGCCGCCGCCGGACGGGAGGAACAGGCCCGACCCCTGCCCGCCGGCCTGGCCGACGACCTGGGCGCCACCCTGACCGACCCGGTGGCGGCCCTTCTCGCCGGGGCCGACGATCCCCGGGCCCTGCCGGACGAGGTCCGGGGGCGACTCGAACGCCGCCTCGGCGCTCGCCGGCGCCCTCTGGCTTGGCTGGCGGGGGCCGCGGCCGCCGTCCTGGTGGCGGCCACGATCAGCGTTGTGGTCCACGGGGGCGCCAGTGACGTCCCCCGCGGCGTGGCCAGCGCGCCGGCGGGCCGGGCGCCAGGCGCCGGTGGGAGCGGTTTCGCCGCCGGCGGGGCCGGAGGCAACGGGGGGCTGGTGGCGGGGGCCGGCGCCGGTTCTGTCGGCAACCCGCTCGCTCAGGCCCCCCCGACTTCAGCACCGGCCAGCGGGGCCGGGGGCGGGGCCGCCGGGGGTCCGTCGGTCCAGGGGGCGGTGGCCAGCCCCTCGGCAGCGCCGCCCACCCCGCCCCGCCCGGTGGTCTCGGGGGTCAGCCCCCAGTTCGGTCTCGCCGCCGGTGGCAATCCGGTGACGATCACCGGCAGCGGCTTTCAGCCCGGGGACCAGGTCCGCTTCGGGGCCACGCCGGCCCGCTCCGTCCAGTTCGTCTCGCCGACCCAACTACGGGTGGTCGCTCCGGCCCACCCCGCCGGCCAAGTGGACGTAGTCGTCGCCGGCCCCGGAGGGACCAGCGCCGTCAACCCCGCCGACCGCTACACGTTCGCCTGAGCTGTCCCCGACCGGTCGGGGGCGACATGGTGGGGTAGGTTCGTCGTGACCGACCACGGGAGGTCCGACATGTTCGGCAGGCACAAGACCAGGATGCCGAGCGCCGAGGAGGCCTTGCCGGGCCGCTCCCAGGAGATGCCTCTCCCCGACCGGCACCTCGTGCTCGGCACGCCGCTCGCAGGCCCGTGGCCCGAGGGTCTCGAGCGGGCCATCTTCGGCCTGGGCTGCTTCTGGGGGGCCGAACGGAAGTTCTGGGTGCTCGATGGCGTCCACACGACCGCGGTCGGCTACGCCGGCGGCCACACGCCGAACCCGACCTACGAAGAGGTGTGCACCGGGCTCACCGGGCACGCCGAGGTGGTGCTGGTCGTGTTCGATCCGAAGGTCATCTCCTATCAGGAGCTGCTCAAGGTCTTCTGGGAGAGCCACGACCCCACCCAGGGGATGCGGCAGGGCAACGACATTGGCACGCAGTACCGCTCCTGCATCCTGACCACGACCGAAGCCCAGGGCGGCGAGGCGCAGACGTCCAAGGTCGCCTTCGAGAAGGCTCTCGGCGCCGCCGGTTACGGGCCGATCACGACCGAGATCGCCCCCTCCGGCCCCTTCTATTACGCCGAGCCGTACCACCAGCAGTACCTCGAGGCCAACCCGAACGGCTACTGCGGGCTGGGGGGGACGGGGGTGTCCTGCCCGGTGGGCCTGGCGGCCGGCTGAGGTCCACTGCGCCTGACCATCTCGACGAAGTGCAGGTCGGGGCGGCGGGGCAACCCGTAGCGGGTGTCCCCGTAAGGGAAGGGGGCGGCCGCGCCGGTCAGGCGGAAGCCGAGCTTCTCGTACCACCGGATCAGCTCGATTCGCTGGGCGATGACCAGGACCCGGATCTCGTCGGCACCGAACCACGACCTGGCCGCCCGCTGTGCCTCGGCGACCAGGGCCCTACCCACCCCCGCCCCCTGCCGGCCCGGCCGGACCGACAACATTCCCAGGTGGGCGGCGGTCGGTCCCTCCGGCCCCAGCTGACAACAGCCCAGCAGCTCCGCCCCGACCTCGGCCAGGAGGAGGCGCTCGTCGCCGATCAGCGCGCCGACCTGGCGTACGTCCGTGCGCTGGCCGTCGAGAAGATCGGCCTCCGTCGTCCATCCCGCCCGGCTCGCGTGGCCACGGAAGGCCTCCTCGACCAGGTCGACGACGGCGGCGATGTCGGCGGGGCCGGCGCGGCGAAAATGAACGGCGTCTGGCGTCGTCGGCATGTCCCATTCTGGGCGGGGCCCCCGGTGCCGGGCGACCTACTGTTGGCCGGTGCCCCGGTTCCGTCTGGAGTTCGTCGACGACGGTAGTCACGTGGACGTTGACGCCGACGACTACGACGACAACGGCGACACCGTCAGCCTCTACCGCTACGTCCCGGAGGGGGCCGACCCCCTCGACCCGGCGACGACCAAGGAGATCATTGCCTCCTTCGAGCGGACCTCCCTCGCCGGTCCCCCCCAAGCGGTGCAGTGACCGAGGAGCGGTCCGGCCCCATGCGGGGGATCCGAGTGGTGGAGGTCGGCGTGTGGGTGGCAGGCCCGTCGGCCGGGGCCATCCTCGCCGACTGGGGCGCCGACGTGGTGAAGATCGAGGCCCCCACGGGCGACCCTTACCGCTGGGTCTACACCGGGGCGCCAGGGGAACAGGCGCTGAACGCCCCCTTCGAGTTCGACAACCGGGGCAAGCGGTGCGTGGCTCTCCGGCTCGACACGCCCGAAGGGCGCGAGGTCGTCGGTCGCCTCTTGGCCGGCGCCGACGTGTTCCTCACCAACATGCGCCCCCGCGCCCTCGAGGGGTGGGGGCTCGACTACGCCAGCGTCGCCGCCGACCACCCCCGTCTCATCTACGCCTCCGTCACCGGTTACGGCACCGAAGGGCCCGACCGCGACCGGGCCAGCTACGACTTCGGTGGCTTCTGGTCTCGTTCCGGTATCGCCGCCGCCCTCACCCAGCCCGCCAGCCCGCCTCCGGCCCAGCGGGGCGGCATGGGCGACCACGTCACCGGGGCCACCATTGCCGGGGGGATCGCCGCCGCCTTGTTCGAGCGCGAGCGGACCGGCCGCGGCCAGCGGGTGAGCACCTCCCTGCTGCGCACCGGCCTCTACGTCCTCGGCTGGGACACCTCCCATGCCCTGCGGACGGGTCGGCCCCTGCCCATCGGGCTGTCTCGGGCGTCGGCGCGCAATCCCCTGTTCAACTGCTACCTCACCGCCGACGGGCACTGGTTCTGGCTCCTCGGCCTCGAGGGCGACCGGCACTGGCCGGCGTTCGCCGTGGCCATCGACCGTCCCGAATGGATCGAAGACGAGCGTTACTCCACCCTCGCCCTGCGGGCGGCCAACGCCGCCGAGCTGATCGCCGCCCTCGACACCATCTTCGTCGCCGAGCCGCTCGCCGTGTGGGCCGAGCGGTTCGACAACCTCGACGTGTGGTGGGCGCCGGTGCGCACGACGGCCGAGGTGCTCGACGACCCGCAGGTGGCGGCGTCCGGCGCGCTGGTGGAGGCGGAGATGGCCGACGGGAGGGCCACCGTCCTGGCCACCCCGGTCGACTTCTCGGTGACGCCGGCGGGGCCGGGCGGCCCGAGCCCCGAGGTCGGCCAGCACACCGAGGCTGTGCTGCTCGAGCTGGGCTACGACTGGGACGAGATCATCTCGCTCAAGGAGGCCTCGGTAATCCTCTGAGGACCGGCGACCCCGGGTCGAAGGGAGACGGCTCGTCGACGCCGTCGCCGGTGTGCTGAACTGACCCCATGGCTGACCGGCTGGAAGTCTCCCGCGACGTCTCCGCCTCACCGGAGGTGGTGTACGCCGCCATCTCCGACGTCACCCGCATGGGTGAGTGGTCCGAGGAGTGCTACGCCTGCCAGTGGCACGAAGGTTTCGACGGTCCGGTGGTCGGCGCCACCTTCGACGGGCACAACCGCAACGGTGACAAGGAGTGGACCACCCAGGGCAAGGTGATCGAGGCCGATCCGGGGCGGGCCTTCGCCTTCGAGTGCTCCCTGAACGACTTCCACTTCTCGACCTGGGGATACCGCATCGAGCCGACGGAGGCGGGGTGCCGGGTCACCGAGTGGAGCGAGAACCTCCTCCCCGACTGGGCCATGGACACGGCCAAGGAGATCTCCGGCGTCGACGACCGCACCGAGCGGAACCGCCAGACCATGACCGGAACCCTGGAGCGACTGGCGGCGGTGCTCGAACGCTGAGCTCAGCAGGCTACGGCCAGGCTGAGCGAGAAGTCGCCGTCCGGGTCCGTCCAGTAGCGGACCCGGCGAAAGCCGGCCGCCGACAGCTCGGCGGCTAGGCCGTCGGGACGGAACTTGGCGCTCACCTCGGTGCGCATCTCCTCCCCGCCCTCAAAGGCCACGGCGAGGTCCAAGCGGTGGAGGCGGACCCGGTGGGGGCGACGGGCCCGCAGCCGCATCTCGATCCACTCGGCGTCGGGGTCCCACACGGCCACGTGCTCGTAGCCATCGGGATCGAAGTCGGCGTCCAGCTGGCGGTTGAGGACCCGCAGAACGTTGCGGTTGAACTCGGCGGTCACCCCGGCCGGGTCGTCGTAGGCGGAGACCAGCCTCACCGGGTCCTTGACAAGGTCAGCGCCCACGAGGAGATGGTCCTCGAGGGTCATGCCCGCCCGCACCTTGCGCAGGAACGCCAGGCGCTGCTCGGGCATCAGGTTGCCGATGGTGCCCCCGAGAAACGCCACCAACTGCCGGCCGAGACGTGGGATCAGGTGCAGGTGGCGCTCGAAGTCGCCCACCACACCGCGCACGGAGACGCCGGGGTAGCGCTGGGCGATCTCCTCGCCCGAGGAGGCGAGCGCCTCTTCGCACACGTCGAACGGCAGGTAGCTGTGCAGTCGGCCGCCGCTGGTGAGAGCGTCGAGCAGGATCCGGGTCTTGGTGGCCGATCCCGACCCGAGCTCGACCAGAGACTCGGCGCCAGCCAGGTCGGCGATCTCGCCGGCCCGCTCGGACAGAATCCACCGCTCGCGCCGGGTCGGGTAGTACTCGGGCAGCTCGGTGATGGCGTCGAAGAGCTCCGACCCCCTCTGGTCGTAGAACCACTTGGGGGGCAGGTCCTTCGGCGTGGCGGTGAGTCCCCGTCGCGCATCGTTCTCGAGGGTGGCCGCCATCTCGGCGTCGGTCCACAGCCGCTGCACGGTCGTAACCCGCATGGACATCCGTGCCTCAGCCGTTGTGGGCCAGCCGCAGGCCGGCGAACATCCACCGGCTGGCGGCGGGGAAGAAGTTGCGGTAGGTCGCCCGGGCATGGCCCGCCGGGGTGGCGCAGCTACCCCCCCGCAGCACGTACTGGTTGACCATGAACTTGCCGTTGTACTCGCCCACTGCCCCGGGGTTGGGACGGAAGCCGGGGTAGGGCGCGTAGGCGCTCGAGGTCCACTGCCAAACCTGTCCGAGTGACCCCGGCGTACCGGCGGCGACCGCCTCCCACTCGAACTCGGTCGGCAGGCGGGCGCCCGCCCAGTGGGCGAAGGCGTCGGCCTCGAACAGGCTGACATGGCAGACCGGCGCCTCGGCATCCACCCGTCGTAGGCCGGCCAGGCTGAACTGCCACCACTCGCCGTCGATGCGCGACCAGTAGAGCGGCGACTCCCACTCGTTGGTCCGGGCCGTCGCCCACCCGTCGGACAGCCACAGCTCCGGGCGGTGGTAGCCGCCGTCGGCCATGAATTCCATCCACTGGCCGTTGGTGACCAAGCCGGCGGCGAGGGCGAAGGGCCGCAGCATGACCTGGTGCACGGGCGTCTCGTTGTCGAAGCAGAAGCTGTCGCCTGGATGCCCGACCTCGACGATCCCCCCGTCATGGGAGATGAATCCTGGCCGGCACGGACCGCTCGGCTCAGGTCCGTCGGCCCGGTACACCGGCGCCAACGGGTTCATAGACAGAGCGTGCTTCACATCCATGAGCACCAGCTCTTGGTGTTGTTGTTCGTGGTGGAGGCCCAGTTCGACCAGCTCATTGGCGGAAACAGCCGCCCCTTCGATGAAGCGGCCCATGGCGTCGTCCACGTGTCGGCGGTAGCGCGAGATCTCCTCCGCCCCCGGTCGGGTGATCAGCCCTCGCTGCGGGCGGGGGTGACGGGGTCCGACGGCCTCGTAATAGGAGTTGAAGAGGTAGGCGAAGCTGCTGTCGAAGACCTGGTACCCGGGGTCGAACGGCCCCAGCACGAAGGTCTCGAAGAACCACGAGGTGTGGGCCCGGTGCCACTTGGTCGGGCTGGCGTCCGGCATGGACTGGATCGTCTGGTCCTCGGCCGACAGTGGCTCGGCCAGCCGCTCGGTGTGGGCCCGCACCTGGAGGTAGCGGGCCACGTCGACCGTCCGGCCGCTCGTGCGGATGTCACTCATCTCGGGCGTCTTTTGCCGGCACGACCACGATCTTCCCCAAAGCACGCCGTTCGGCTAACTCGCTCAGGGCCTCGGCGGCCCGTTCCAGGGGGTAGGTGGCGGTGACCCGGGGCCGGATGCGTCCCTCGCGCCACCAGCCCATCAGCTCCTCGATGTTGGCCCGGTGACGGTCGGGCTCGCGCCCGGCGAAGGCCCCCCAGAAGACGCCGACGATGTCGCAGCCCTTCAGCAACGGCAGGTTCAGCGGTATACGGGGGATGTCCCCCGCGGCAAACCCGATGACGAGAAAGCGCCCCTCCCACGCGCACGAGCGCAGCGCCGGCTCGCTGTAGGGCCCGCCCACCGGGTCATAGACGACGTCCACCCCGTGACCGTCGGTGAGCTCCTTCAGCCGGGCCCGTAGGTCCTCGGTCTCGTAGTTGACGGTGCTGTCGGCCCCGGCCTGCCGGCACAGCTCCAGCTTCTCCTCGCTGGACGCGGCGGCGATGACCCTGGCGCCGAGCACGCGGCCGATCTCCACCGCGGCCAGGCCCACACCCCCGGCGGCCCCGAGGACGAGGAGTGTCTCGCCCGGCTTCAGGTGGCCCCGATCCACCAGGGCGTGCTGGGAGGTCCCATAGGCGTAGAGGAACGCCGAGGCGGTGACGAAGTCCATGCCGTCGGGGACGGGCACGGTGGAGGCGGCGGCCGCCACCACCTTGTCGGCCAGGCCGCCCCAGCCGGTGGAGGCGAGGACCCGGTCGCCAACCGAGGGGGCCGCCACGCCCTCGCCGACCGCCTCGACCGTGCCGGCCACTTCGCCGCCCGGCGAGAAGGGCAGCTGGGGCTTGAACTGGTACTTGTCCTGGATGACCAGGACATCGGGGAAGTTGAGGGCGCACGCCTCCACGGCGATGAGCACCTGGCCGGCGGCGGGGGCCGGGTCCGGCACCTCTTCGAGGACCAGCGACTCGGGAGGACCGAACTCCTTGCAGAGAAGGGCTCTCACCCGAGCAACGTAACCCCTATCCGGGCCCTCCGCGGCCGCGCAGCCGGTCCAGGGCCCGCCGCTCGCGCTTGGTGGGACGGCCCGTCGACGGCTCGCGGACGAAATCGGCCGGGCCTTGGCGGGGGGAAGGGGGCGGGCTGCGGTCCACGAAGCACTCGGCGGCCACGGCGGCGCCCACCCGCTTGTCGATGAGGCTGACGACGTCGAGGACACGGGGGCGTCCGTGGGCCCGGGCCGACACCTCGTCGCCCGTCCTGACCCTGGTGGCCGGTTTGGCGGCCACGCCGTTCACCCGGACATGGCCTCCCCGGCAGGCGTCGGTCGCCGCCGAACGGGTCGGATAGATCCGCACCGCCCACAACCACGAGTCCACCCGCACCGCGTCCACGGGGGCAATGGTGGCACCGAGCGGCGGGCGCAAGAAGGGGGACGGTGCGGGGGGGAGCGGTCAGGCGGCTGGCTTCGACCCGCCGTGATCCGCCTGACCCACGTCGAGACCGGCCAGCAGGGGCTGAAGATGTGACGCCAGCCGACGGAGCTCCTCCATGTGGAGACGGGAGAGGTCGCGCAACGCCTGGTGCCCCCGGGCGGTCAGCCTCACCCTCACCACCCGGCCGTCGAGATCATCGGGGAATCGGGTCACCAGCCCGGTGGCGTCGCACCGCCGGACCAGTCCGACGGCGCTGTGATGGCGCACGTAGAGGTAGTCGGCCAGCTCGCCGATGGTCGGGCCAGCCGGGTGGTCGTGGCCGCGGACGGCCAGCAGCAGCTGATGCTGGGCGGGTGAGAGCCCTGCCTGCTTGGCCTGGGCTTCGCTCCAGTGGATGAAGCCCCTCAGCCGGGTGCGCAGGGTCAAGAGCCGCCGGTAGTCGAGATCGGAGAGGTCGTCGCTGCCCGCCATTAAAATATCACGTTACGATATTTCCTTCCGAGCGGGGGACCAGCGTGGAGACCACAGAACCCGACGGGCCGGAGGGCGGCGAAGGCCGGCCCCTCGACGCCCGGCTGCCGGCCGACAGCGTCGGCGGCGCCGACGAGCGGGGGCCCGGTGGAGTGGAGCTGCAGCTGGGCGACTTCACCCTCACCACCGAGGTCTTCCGCATCATCCCGCTATCGATCGTCGTGGGGGTGCTGGCCGCCGGCGTCGCCCTCGGCCTGTTGGACCTGATCGGGTTCTTCACCCAGATCGCCTACTACGGACGGGTCGGATTCGGGCTGGTGCCGCCGGTGCTGGGAAGGCTCGGGGCATGGAGCATCCTGGTGCCGGTGACGGGCGGGCTGCTCGTCGGGCTGATGGCCCGCTACGGATCCGAGCGCATCCGGGGCCACGGGATTCCCGAGGCCATGGAGACGATCCTGATCGGCGGCAGCCGGGTGGAGCCCCGGCTGGCGGTCCTCAAACCGATATCCAGCGCCATCAGTATCGGCTCGGGGGGCCCGTTCGGCGCCGAGGGCCCGATCATCCTCACCGGCGGGGCGCTGGGATCGGTGCTCGCCCAGTTCTTCCGGCTGTCTGCCATCGAACGCCGGGCCCTGCTCGTCGCCGGCGCCTGTGGCGGCATGGCCGCCGTGTTCGGCACGCCGGTGGCGGCGGCCATATTCGGCATCGAGTTGCTGGTCTTCGAATGGAAGCCGCGATCGATGGTGCCGATCGCCGTCTCGGTGGTGGTGGCCAGCACCTTCCGCGACTTCTTCGCCCACCACGGGCTGATCCGGCCCGCTCCTCTGTTCCCCGTGCCCCCGCACGGGGATTTCTCGGCGGTCAGCGTGGCCGAGGCCGCCGCCATCGGGCTGGCGGCCGCCGGGCTGGCCTGGGTGTTGACCACCGCCGTCTACGGAGCAGAGGACGCCTTCAAGCGCTTGCCGATCCATTGGGCCTGGTGGCCGGCGATCGGCGGCCTGGTCGTCGGCCTCGGCGGCCTCATCGAACCTCGAGCCCTTGGGGTCGGTTACGCCACCATCGGCGCCGAGCTCGCCGGGCGCATCGCCATGGCCGGGCTCGTTTCGGTGCTGCTGGTGAAGCTGGTGATCTGGTCGGTCGCTCTCGGCTCAGGAACCAGCGGCGGCATCCTGGCCCCCCTCCTCATGATGGGCGCCGCCCTCGGGGGGATGATGGGGCACGCCTTCTCGGGCGGCGGGGCGGCCACCTGGGCCCTGATGGGCATGGCGGGCACGTTGGCCGGAGTCACCCGCTCGCCGTTCACGTCGGTCATCTTCGCCTTCGAGCTGACTCACGACACCGGCTCGCTGCTGCCGTTGCTGGTCGCCTGCTCCCTGGCCCACCTGGTGAGCACCTTGGTGTTGAAGCGCTCGATCCTCACCGAGAAGGTGGCCCGGCGTGGCTTCCACGTCATGCGCGAATACGCGGTGGACCCGCTCGAGGCGCTGTTCGCCCGAGACGTGATGATGACCGACCTGTACACGGTCAGCCCGGACACCGCCGCCGAGGGGCTGCACAAGGTGCTGACCAATGACCCCGTCGTGCGGAGGCAGCGGCTCTACCCGGTGCTCGACGACTCCGGCGACATGCTGGGCGTGATCGGCTGGTCGGACCTGCTGCGCCCCGAGACCACCCAGGACGCCGTCGGCGACCTGATGCACACCGAGGTGGTCACCGCCAGCCCCGACGAGACCCTCCGGCACGTGGCCGACCGCATGGCGCAGCACCAGCTGGGGGCCCTACCGGTGGTGGCCCGACCGGGACGAGTCGTGGGAGTGGTGACAAACTTCGAGCTGCTCAGCGCCCGGCGCCGGCAGCTCGAGGAGGAGCGTCACCGCGAGCGCCCACTGCAGCTCCGGCCGGCCAGCTACCTGCGGCGTCGGGCCGTAGCCGCCGTCGAGACGGACGAGGAAGCGCGGCCAGCCGGGCCCTGACCCCCGGTCAGCCCGGTTCCCAATAGTCGGCCGGCGGCAGGCCCCGCTCGGCCCGGGCCCGGGTCAGCAGCTCGGCGACCAACCGGGCCTTGGCCGCCACGTACACGTCCATGTCACCCGCGGCCAGCTCGGCATTCCGGCGTTTGAGATCGGCGTACCGGGCCCGGGCGTCGGGGTCCTGACGGAGCAGGTCACGCAGCAGCCAGTGATCGAGGTGGGCCTTGTTGTCCTCCACCACCAGGTAGAGGTGGTGGGCCGGCAGGGTCGTCTCGCCCAGCTGGAGGAAGGCCTGGCGGCCGGGCACGCCGAGGTCGCCCCGCCAGCGGTAACCCAGGGAGCCGAGGCGTTCGATGACGAGGCGGACCTCGTCGTCGGAACGCACGACGATGTCCATGTCGATTATCGGCTTGGCCGCCAGTCCGGGCACCGACGTCGACCCCACGTGGTCGATGCGCACGGCAACGTCGCTGACGGCCGGCCAGATGTGATCGTGGAGCTGGCCGAACCAGTCAGGCCAGGCCGGGTCGTACTCGACGACTTCGATGTCGGCGGTGACGGCGACGGCCCACACGTCGAAGCTGCCTTCGACGCACACGGCAGTGAGGCCACCGTCGCTAACGGCGTCGTGCTCCTCGCCCGGTTCCCACACGGCGGCGTAGCCGGTGGCGATTGGTCGGCGCTCGCCGTCGTTACCGCTCACCCAGCCCGAGCCATCGACCACGGCGAAAAGCTGCCGGGTCACCGTCGGATGCCGGCCGATCAGGCCCCCGGGCGGGAGGTGGATCATGTGGACGCTGCCCTCGGCCGGACCGGTGAGCGGCCCGATGCGGAACCGCGAGCCGAACCGGTCGATCGGCACCGACACCTCGGCGTCGAACCGGTAGATGCGCATAGTCGCCTACTGCATGGCCAGGCCGGCCCGCTCCTGCGCTTCAGGGTTCTGGACCCGACGGCCTTGCGCCTCGAAGACCACCCGGCGGAGGGATCCCTCCGGCATCGTGCACCGGCCTTCGAGCCCGGCGACGACGCCCGACCCCCGCTGGTAGCCAACGGTGAAGCCCTGCATCCCGTAGGTGAACAGGGTGGTGCGAGGAAGGTGGCCCTGGCCGACGGGAACGTCGCCGTAATAGAGGTCGAGGTCACCCTGGAACGGGCCGGTCGGGACGAACTCGATACGGGCGGTCACCTCTCCGGGCGGAAGCGCCACCTCCGCCGTAACCGTGGTGACGGTGGTGCCGAGGAAGTTGTAGGTGAAGACCAGGCGGCCGTCACGCACGTAGATGGCATAACCACCGCCTGAGCCACCGTGGGCGGCGATGACACCGTCGGCGCCGGCCGGACCCACGAGAAGCTCGGCCTGCATCCGCCAGGGCCGGTTGCGCAGGTTGGGAGCCACGATCTCAGGCAGGCTGCCGATTCCGGGGCCGTATTGGTAGCGGTCGCGGCGGTAGCGGCGGTCGCCGCCCCGGCCGGGCTGGTTGGTCAGCGGCAGGACGTTGAACCTCTCCGCCTCCGACCACCACAGCTCGATCATCTCCTCGAGCTTGGCCGGCTGCTCGGAGGCCAGGTCGCGGGTCTCGGAGAAGTCCTCGGCCACGTGGTACAGCTCCCAGTCGTCCTCGTCGAAGGGCTTGTTGGGATCGCTGCCGTCATAAGGCAGCCCGGCCATGGGATGGAACACGACCGCCTTCCATCCGTCGTGGTACAGGGCCCGGCTCCCCAGCATTTCGTAGTACTGGGTCACATGGGCGCTGGGGGCCGAGGGGTCGTCGAGGGTGGCGGCGAAGCTGACGCCCTCCAACGGTCGCTGGGGCACGCCGTTGATCTCATCGGGCCGGTCCAGTCCGATCAGCTCGAGGACGGTGGGCAACACGTCGACGGCGTGCACGTACTGGTGGCGGGTCTCGCCCCGCGCTGAGATGCGGGCCGGCCAGTTGACGATCAACGGGTCACAGACGCCGCCCTCGTGGGTCTCGCGCTTCCAGCGCTTGAGCGGGGTGTTGCCCGCCCAGGCCCAGCCCCACGGGTAGTGGTTGTGGGCTCGGGGTCCTCCGAGGAGGTCCATGCGCTGGAGGTTCTCCTCGAGCCGCTCGGGCTCGAAGTTGAAGAAGTACATCTCGTTGAAAGATCCCCGGGGGCCGCCTTCGGCGCTGGCTCCGTTGTCGCTCATAGCCAGCACCAGCGTGTTGTCGGTCTCGCCCAGCGTCTCGATGAAGTCGAGGAGCCGGCCGAGCTGGGCGTCGGTGTGCTCCAGGAAGCCGGCGTAGACCTCCATCATGCGGGCGTACAGGGTGCGCTCGTCTCCGGACAGCGAGTCCCACGGGGCGACCCAGTGCGGCCGGTCCGACAGACGGGTCCCCGGGGGCAGGAGGCCGGACGCCACCTGACGCTCGAACACCTCGTGGCGCCACTGGTCCCAGCCCTGGTCGAAGCGGCCGCGGTAGCGGTCGATGTACTCGGCCGGCGCCTGGTGGGGGGCGTGGCACGCGCCCGGCGCGTACCACAGGAGGAAGGGCTTCTCCGGTGAGACCGCCCGCACGTCGGTGATGTAGGCGATGGCGTGGTCCACCAGATCCTCGGTCAGGTGGTAGCCCTCCTCCGGGGTGCGGGGCGGGTCGACCTGATGGTTGTCATGGACGAGATCGGGGTGGTACTGGTCGGTCTCGCCGCCGAGGAAGCCGTAGAATCGCTCGAAGCCCCGCCCCAACGGCCACTTGTCGCGGGGGCTGCCCATCGTCATCTCGCCGGCCGGGGCCAGGTGCCACTTGCCGGTCAGGAAGGTGGAGTAACCGGCCCGGAGCAGGATCTCGGACAGGAATCCGCTGCTCTTGGGGACGACCGCGTCGTAGCCGGGGAAGCCACTGGCGATCTCCACGATCCGACCCATGCCATTGGTGTGGTGATTCCTGCCGGTCAGCAACGCAGCCCTGGTGGGCGAGCACAGGGCGGTGGTGTGGAAGTTCGAGTACCGCAGTCCCCCGGCCGCCAGCCGGTCGAAATTCGGGGTGGCGATGTCCGACCCGTAACAGCCGATCTGGGCATAGCCGACGTCGTCGAGCAGGACAACGACCACGTTGGGGGCGCCCTCCGGGGCCTCGGGCAGCGGCGGCCACCACGGCACCGAGTCCTCGAGAGTTCGGCCGATGACCCCTTGGAACGGTTCCTCCGTGGGCATCAGCCACCTCCGTCGTCACCCGCGGCCGCAACATAGCGCGAGGGGCTTCAGCGGGCCGACCCGGATCAGGCTCGGGTCCGCTTCTCGGCTATTTCGGAAACGACGCCGGACTGGTCGGGATCCTCGGAGAGACCCATCGGGTCGCGAGAGGCCTGGATCTCCTCGGCGTCATCCTCTAGCTCGTCGACCAGGTCGTCGTGGGGGGTGGAGGCATCCGACATGGCCGACCTATACCCCCCGATGGCTCGGCGTAGCGGGTGAAGGCGTCAGGAGCCGAACCGGCTCTGGAGGAACCCGATACCGCCCTGGTAGATGGCCCTCACCACACCGACGGTGTCCTCCTCGCTGGCGCCCGGGGCCACCTCGAAGGTGCCCGTCCAGTCCAGGCGAGTCCGCCCCTCGCCGGCGGGGGACAGCTGCATCGTCGAGCGGTAGTCGCGAACCGGCAGGGGAGCTTCGACGATGGAGTACACGACCCTGTGGGCTTGGTCGTCGAGCTCCTCCAGGCGCTCGACGGTGGGCTCGGCTCCGAAGGGGATCTTGCGGGTCTGGCCGATCCCCTGGCCGGACGACTCGACCGGAACCCCCATGGCCTCGATCAGACCGGTGAAGTCGCCGACCAGCTTCCACACCTCGTCGACGCCGGCGCCGAGCTCGGCGCTTTCCTCCACCTGGTGGCGCATCCTCTCCCCCTCACTCGTGGCGGCTCACCCTAGACCCGCGTTTCGGGCGTCACCCCTCCTGCAACAGGTGCTGGTCGGCGCCGAGCGGGCGACCGGCCCACCGCAGGCGGGCGGGCGTACCCGACAACCGGGCCACGGGCCCGACCATGGGCACACCGTCCACCACCTCGATGACCCCCCGCTCCACGACGTGAGGGTCGGCGAGCAGCTCGGTCATCCGCAGCACGGGGGCGGCGGCCACGTCGGCGGCGGTGAACTTGGAAAGGACCTCCTCGGCGGGGCGTGACCCGATCCAGTCCGACACCGCTCCATCGACCAGCCGGCGGTGCTCGACCCGACCCTCCGAGGTGGCGAGGCGCGGGTCGTCGGCCAGCCCCACCAGCTCCAGCAGCCGGCGGGCGACCGGCTCGGAGGAGGTGCTGACCGCGACCCACTGCCCGTCGGCGGTGCGGTAGGTGCCGCGCGGCACCGTGTAGGGGATGCCAGCCCCGAGGCGGGGCTGGTCGTAGCCCGACATGACCGCTACCGAGGGCAGGGCGCCCATGACCTGCACCATCGACTCGAGGAGGTTCACGTCCACGACCTGCCCGACCCCCGAATGGACCGCCACCATGGTGGCGAATGCCCCCACCAGGGCGGCGATCTCGTCGGTCAGGGCGATCGGCGGCAGCAGGGGTGGGCCCTGGGGCTCGCCGTTGATGGCCGCGAACCCGGACATGGCCTCGGCCAGGGTGGCGAACCCGGGTCGCGAAGCGTACGGCCCCGTCTGCCCGAACCCGCTGACCCGGGTGATGACGAGACGGGGGTTGCGGTCCAGAAGGATCTCGGGGCCGAGCCCTAGGCGCTCGAGCGTTCCCGGCCGGAAGTTCTCGACGAGAACATCGGCCTCGTCGCAGAGGCGGAGCATCGCCGACCGACCATCGTCGCTGCTGAGGTCGATGGCCACGCATTGCTTGTTGCGACCGAGGACCCGCCACCAGACGCTGGTGTCCTGCCCGTCCTGCAACCAACCCAGGCGGCGGGCGCCGTCGCCGATGCCGGGTCGCTCGACCTTGATCACCTGGGCACCGAAATCGGCCAGGTAGCGGGCGCACCCAGGCCCGGCGATGAGCGTGGCGCAGTCGACGACGCGTAGATCAGCGAGCGGCCCGGCCGACATGGACGGGAACTTAACGCGATGCGCCAATAGCCTCGCCGCCATGCCCGACGGGTTCCTCGTCACCGCGGCGACCCCCGACGACCACGACGACCTCTTCACCGCCTTCTCGCGCATCGTCGAGGACGGCGACGGCTTTCCTCAGAATCCGCCGCTGCTCCGGCACGAGTTCGACGAGTACTGGCTCGCTCACTCCTCGGTTGTCGCCGTCGCCAGGACGGATAGCGGGCAGCTGGCCGGCGCCTACTACTTGAAGCCGAACTTCGTCGGTCGGGCCAGCCACATCGCCAACGCCGGCTACTTCGTGGTGGGCCCCTTCCGCCGCCGGGGCCTGGGGCGGTCCCTTGTCCTCCACTCCCTCGAACAGGGCCGGCGGCTGGGCTTCGACGCCCTGCAGTTCAACCTGGTGTTCGAAACGAACCCGGCCCGGACCCTGTACGAGGAGCTGGGCTTCAGCCAGATCGGCCGGGTGCCCCGGGCGGTGGAAGACGAAGACGCCCTCATCTACTGGCGGGCCCTCTGACCGGGCCGGGCCCGTGGACTGATAGTTTACGTAAGCGTGAGATTCGTCAGAGGCGCCGGCTGGTGACGGCCCCGAGCCAGGCCCCTACCCAGGCCTGCGCCGACGACGTAGTGAGCATCGGGGACGCCGCCAAGGCGACCGGGGTCTCCACCCGCGCCCTGCGCTACTACGAGGAGATGGGCCTGGTGCGCCCGGCCGCCCACAGCCCGGGCGGCCACCGGCTATACGCACCGGCGCAATGCGCCCGGGTGCGCCGGATCCGCCAGCTGCAGGATCTCATGGGATTCAACCTGGCCGAGATCTCCGAGATCCTGGCCAACGAGGATCGACTCGACTCACTGCGCGACGAGTTCCACCGCCACGAGGACCCCGCCCACCGCCTTCGTATCGCCGAGGAGGCACTGACCGTCATGTCCGATCTCGACGCCCGGGTGGAGGCCAAACAGAAACGACTGGCCGAGTTCCGCCAGGCGATCTCGGAGCGGCGCCGCCGGGCCGAAGTGGTGGCCGCCGAGCTGCAGCAGGAGGCGCCGTGAGCGTCGCCGCCGTCGAACAACGGACACCGCAGGCGCCCCATTCGGACCGTTACAAGTGGATCGCTCTGTCCAACACGACGTTGGGCATCCTCATGGCGACGATCAACCAGTCGATCCTGCTCATCGCCCTGCCCAACATCTTCAGGGGCATCCACCTCGACCCGTTGGTCCCCGCCAACACCGGATACCTGCTGTGGATGCTGATGGGCTTCATGGTGGTGGCGGCGGTGCTGGTGGTCAGCCTGGGGCGGATCGGCGACATCTTCGGCCGGGTGCGCATGTACAACCTCGGCTTCGTGGTGTTCACCGTCTTTTCCATCCTGCTGGCGGTGACCTGGATGCGGGGGACGGCCGCCGCCATGTGGCTGATCCTCGGCCGGGTCGGCCAGGGCCTGGGCGCCGCCTTTCTCATGGCGAACTCCTCCGCCATCCTCACCGACGCCTTTCCGGCCGACGAGCGGGGCCTGGCTCTCGGCATCAACAACGTGGCCGCCATCGCCGGTTCCTTCATCGGGCTGGTTGTCGGAGGCCTCCTGGGCCCGTTGTCCTGGCACCTGGTCTTCGTCGTGTCGGTGCCCTTCGGCCTGTTCGGCACGGTGTGGGCGTACGTGAAGCTGCGAGATCAGGGGATACGCACTCCGGCACGGATCGACTGGTGGGGCAACCTGACCTTCGCCATCGGGCTCATCACCCTCCTGGTCGGGATCACCTACGGGATCATGCCGTACGGGGGCCACACCATGGGCTGGACGAATCCGGCGGTGATCGCCGAGCTGATCGGCGGGTTGGCCGTGCTGCTGATCTTCATCGTGGTGGAGAGGCGGGCCACCTCGCCGATGTTCCGGCTGCCGCTGTTCCGCATCCGCGCCTTCTCCGCCGGCAACCTGGCCGCGCTGCTGGCCGGGCTCGGGCGGGGCGGGCTGATGTTCATGCTGATCATCTGGTTGCAGGGGATCTGGCTTCCCCAGCACGGATACACCTTTGAGCAGACGCCGCTGTGGGCCGGCATCTACATGCTCCCGCTGACCGCCGGCTTCCTAGTGTCCGGGCCATTCGCCGGCCGCCTGGCCGACCACTACGGCGCCCGACCGTTCGCCACCGGGGGGATGGTCGGCGCCGCCGCCACCTTCATCCTGCTCGAGGTCCTGCCGGTCAACTTCCCGTATTGGGCCTTCGCCGTGCTCCTTCTGGCCAACGGGCTGTCCATGGGGCTGTTCTCTGCGCCGAACCAGACCGGCATCATGAACAGCCTGCCCCCCGACCAGCGGGGGTCGGGGGCGGGGATGGCCGCCACGTTCACCTCGTCGTCGATGGTGCTATCCATGGGCTTGTTCTTCAGCCTCATGGTGCTGGGACTGGCGGCCAGCCTCCCCCACACCCTCTACTCCGGCCTGACCGCCCAGGGCGTCCCCGCCGCCCAGGCGGCGCGGATCTCCCATCTGCCGCCTGTCGGAAGCCTCTTCGCCGCCTTCCTCGGCTACAACCCGATGCAGACCCTCCTCGGACCCACCCTGGCCCATCTGCCGGTCGCCAAGGCCCACTACCTGACCGGCCGGGCCTTCTTCCCGCAGCTGATCTCCGGGCCGTTCCGCTCCGGCCTCCACGAGGCGTTCGACTTCGCCGCCGCCGTCTGCCTCATCGCCGCGGTGGCGTCCTGGATGCGGGGCGGCAAGTACCACCATCAGGAGCAGGCCCCCGAGTCCCACCTCGTGTCCGCCACCTACGTCGAGGATGTCCGCCTCGAAGTCGAGCCGTCACCTGCCGGGGGCGGGCGGGCCACCGGCTGAGCCGCTCAGCCGGTCGTCGCCGTCACCAGAACGGTCTCGTAGTCGGTGGTGAAGGAACCCCCGAGGTCATCGACGGCTCGGGCGACCGCGGCCAGCAGGGCGTCCAGCTCGGTGGCCGGCAGCGACCGGTGGTCGCTGTGGGTCACCAGATGGGATAGCCACCCATCGGTCGTGTACGACTTCGACCAGCGGTAGCGGCGCTGCTCCACCGGACCGAAACGGCCTGATGCGTCGAGGGCGGTGGTGGCCAGCTCGAAGCGGTCGCCGGTTCCCCTTCCCAACACGATCGAGTAACGGTCGAGGCCGGGGGCCAGACGTCGGTAGATGTCGTCGAAAGTGGCCTGCACCTCGTGGGGGTGGCGGGCCCGGTTCCAGAACAGGGCGATGCGCCCTCCGTCCACCAGGGAGGCGGCGGCCTTGGCCGAACCGGCGTGGGGCTCCACCCAGTGCCAGGCCTGGCCGGACACCACCAGGTCGAAGCGGCGGCCGCCCGGATCCCAGTCCTCGAAGCGGCCGGTCTCGACCGCCAGGCCCTGCCGGCGGGCGTAGTCGGCCATGCGCTCGTCGGCCTCCGCGCCGAGGACCTGGCATCCCCGAGCGGCGAACAATGAGCTGGTGATTCCCGTGCCACAACCGACGTCGAGCACGGCGGGGGCACCGCCGTCTACCAGATCGTCCACCATCTGGGCCGGGTAAGAAGGCCGGCTGCGGTGGTAGAGGTCGGGGTCGTCGCCGAACGACAGCGCCCGGACCCGATCCTCGTGCAGCACGGGATCAGCCTCTCACACGCCCCCGACTCGAGCGCCGTCGAGGAGCCGGCCGATCGGGCTGCGATCGAGCTCGGACAACAGGTGGGCGGCGTCGCGGTAGACGCCGAGGGCGCCGGCCTCGAGCAGCTCAGCCCGGCAGTTCCCCCCGGTCAGAACGGCCACGGTGCCCACGCCGGCCCGACCGGCCGCCACCACGTCCCAGACCGTGTCCCCCACCACCAGGGCGGACCCAGGCTCACAGCCGGCCGCCTCGAGGGCGGCGGCGAAGATGTCACCGGCCGGCTTGGCCGATCGCACGTCGCTGGAGTCGATCACGTGATCCACCGGGGCTCGATCCAGCGCCCGCAGCAGGTCCTCGACGTCGTGCTCCTTGGCCGAGGTGGCGAGGACCACCGTCGCCCCCCGCCGCGAAACCTCGGCGATGAGCTGGCGGGCGCCGGGCAGCGGGGTGATCTCCCCTTTCATCCGCTGGTAATGGCGGCTGTGGGCTTCGGAAACGTCCGGGTGGTCGGAGCCGAGCAGCTCGGTCAGAAGTTCAGAGGACCCCATGCCGACCAGCCGGTGGGCCTCCGACATGGCCACCTCGTGCCCGGAGTCCTTCAGCGCCCTCCACCACGCCAGGGTGTGCAGGTAGGTGGTGTCGACCAGCGTGCCGTCGACATCGAACAGGACCGCGGGATTGGGCACACCGCCTTGGTACCCAGGGTGGGGCGCCAGGCAACTCGAACGTCAACTACTTGATGGCCACCGCGTTGGGCGGCGATCCGATGCCGCCCGGTGCGTGGAGGGGAACGCTGACCAGGAACATCTGATGAACTCCGTCCTCGGCGCAGTCGCGGGCCAGGTCGGCCAACCACCACAGCTCCCCGAGGGCCATGCCGAACTGGCCGATGAGGATGCGATGGATGAACCCCAGGGCGCCGTCTGCCGGGTCGGACGACGGCGGCCACACCTCCACGGCGAAGGTGTCGGTGGCCACGGCGCACACCCGGTGATCCCAGAGGTAGGCGCACATCTCCTCGGTGCGGGCCAGACCGGGCGCCTGCAGACGGTAGGGAAGCCGCACCCTGGTGTCGTCGTCCTGGTTGCCGTACCACTCGGCGAAGCCGGTGTGAACCAGCAGCACGTCGCCGTTCTCGAACTCCACACCGGCCTCCAGCCGGGCCGCCTCGAGGTCCGCCACGTCGAAGGCGGTGGACGAGCCCGGATCGTAGGGGCGGCCGGCACTCGACCGGGAACGGACCAGGTCCAACAGGACGGCCCGCCCGGCTATCCCCTTTCGGCTCCAGTGCTCGATGGTGTTGCGCCGACCCTCAGCCACATCCGATTCGGTCGCCCCGTTGTAAAAGACGTCCGGGGCGTAGCCCACGTGGCCGAGGGAGTCCCACTGGCTGGACGCCTGGGGGTAGAAGTTGTCGTAGAGGTCGTCGAACCCGATGGTGCCGGCTCGATGCAGCACCGTGTGGCGGGGCACCCCGCGGGTGGCGGCCAGGGCCGGCGAGAACATCCCCAAGGGGGCGTCGAGAGGGAACAGGGCGCCCCGGCGCACCAGCCGGGCCGCCGCCGCCACCCGCTCGGGCGTCTGGAGGTTGAGCATGCCGACGGAGTCTTCGGGCCCGAAGACTCCCCACCCGCTCCGGCCGCCCGCCGGCGCCTCGGGCAGGTCGGCGTACCTCGGCACCTCACTCATCCGCACCTCCAAGGGTCGGCGGTGACACCGGGCCCCACCGGCCGGCGTCTATTTCCTCCTCGATGACCATGGCCACTCCGTCGAGGTCGCAGTCGGCGGTGACCCGGTCGACCACCGCCAGGACGTCGGGGTGGGCGTTGGCCGGGGCGATCGAGCAACCGGCCCACGCCAGCATCGGTAGATCGTTGGGCATGTCACCGAAGGCGACGACCTCCTCCGCCTTGACGCCAAGCTGGCCGGCGACGATCTCGAGGGCGAAGGCCTTGCTCACCCCGGGTGCCGCCAACTCAACGGGGGCGCCCGGTCCGGAGCTGGTGACCTCGACCAGTCCGCCAGCCGCCCGGCGGGCCCGGTCGACCAACTCCCAGTGGTCGCCGCTCTCGCCGTGGCGCACGACCATCTTGGCCACCGGGGCGGCCAGCAGACGCTCGGCTTCGGCGACCAGGGCGTCGGGCGGAGGCGGCCAGGAGGGGGTGTAGGCCGGCTCCTGTCCGTAGACCATTCCGGCCTCCACGGCGACCACCACGCCCTCGATCTCGGCTCGCAGACGGGCGAGCACCTGGGCCGAGACATCGGGCGGTATGGGGTGTTCGGCGACCAGGCGGTGGTGGTGGACGTCGTAGATGAGGGCGCCGTTCGAGCAGATGGCCAGCGGATGGCAGGCGAGCCGGGCGGCGATGTCGTCGACCCAGCGCGGAGGGCGGGCGGTGACCAGCACGACGCCGAGCCCTGCCCGTGCCGCCCGGTCCACCGCCGCCACGGTGCGCTCCGACAGGGTGCCATCGCGGCGGAGCAGGGTGCCGTCCAGGTCCGTGGCCACTAGGCGCACCCCGATCACCCGCCCGAAGGCTGCTTGGTCCAGGTGATCACATAGCGCCACAACGCCCGCCGACGGTACTGGCTGCCGGGCAGGACGGCGGCGGCCAGGCGCTCGATCTCCCCGTACGAGCTGGGCGGGGGCCACAACTTCGGTGCGGGCGTCTCCCAGTAGGCCTTGGTCAGCTTGTGCAGCCGGGTCGAGACGGCGCCGGCGATCTCCCAGGGGAGGTCCTGCGGGAGCCTGCTGCGGGCCACGCCCACGACGGCCAGGACACCAGCGGGCCGCAGGAGGTCAGCCATCCGGGCCAGACCGGCCCGCTCGTCCATGTGGTGCAAGGCGCTGATGCAGGCCACGAAATCGAAAGACTCCGGCTCGAACGGGAAGGTAAGCAAGTCCCCTGCGAGGTACTCCACCCCCGCCGGAGGCGCCTGGCTGCGGGCGCAATCCAGGCTGGCACGGTCAGGATCCAGGCCCACCACCCGCGGGACCAGTTCGGCGAGCTCTCTCGTCAGCCACCCTTCCCCGCAGCCCACGTCCAAGGCGGCTTGGGCGCCAGCCGGCACCGAGCGCAGGATCTGGCGCCCGTAGTGAATGTTGTGGTTCCAGGGCGGGGGGCGGCGGACGCCGGTCAGCGGGTCCAGCGACCGCGGGGTCACCGACGCTCCAGCCGGAAGCGGCCCTCAGGCCGGTACCGAGGCCCGAAAGAACCGGCGGACGGCCGCTCCGATCTCCTCGCGCACGGGCCGCCCGGAGATCACCACATCGACCATGAGCAACGACGTGTGGATTTGACCCCGTCCGAACACGGCACGGGTGGGGACTCCGGCCCCCTCGAGGGCCTCGGCGTAGGCGATCCCCTCGTCGCGCAGCGGATCGAACTCGCAGGTGACCACCACCGCGGGCGGAAGCCCGGACAGGTCGGGCGCCCGCAGGGGCGCCACCCTGGGGTCCTGCCGGTCGGGTGGATCGACGTAGTGGTCGAAGAACCAGTCCATCAGCCCCTTGGTGAGGATGTAGCCCTCGCCGTTCTCCACGTAGGACGGCCGGCCCACGTCGGTGTCGGTCACCGGACACATCAGCAGCTGGCCGACCAGTTCGGGGCCACCGGCGTCGCGGGCCAGACGGGCGGTCACCGTGGCCAGGTTGCCACCGGCGCTCCAGCCCGCCACCGCCAGCTGCCCGGGGATGCCGCCCAGCTCGATCATGTTGGAGCCGATCCACTGCAGGGCGGCGAATGCGTCATCGACGGCGCTCGGGAACCGGTGCTCGGGGCCGTGGCGGTAGTTGACCGACACGACCACCGCCCCTGACCGGACGCAGAGGTCGCGGCAGAACGGCTCGTCCGACACGTGGCTTCCGAGCACCCAGCCTCCGCCGTGGAAGTAGGCGATCACCGGGTGGGGGCCCGTCCCCTCCGGCCGGTAGAGGCGGAACTGGAGCTCACCGGCGGGCCCGGGGATGACGCCGTCGACCATGTCCGCCACCTCCGGCCCGGGTGGCCGGGCCGCGCTGGTCGCGTCGCTGAACGCCCGGGCCTGGTCCGGCGACATCGTCTCGAGCGCCGGCAACCCCAGCATCGCCATCATGTCGAGCAGCATGGAGACGTCGGGCTGCAACCGACGGATCACCCCGTCGTTGCACAGTTCACCCGCCGGGCCCGACAGGTGGAAGCCCAGATAACCCTTCTCGCCCACTTCTTCGCAGGTGCGGCGGTAGGCGTCCACGCCACCGATGTAGGGCAGGAAGACCCGCGGCTTGCCCGGAACGTTGGCCCCCATGTACCAGGAGTTCGCCGTCGGGTACAGGGTGATGTCAGCGCAGTCGTTGACGTGCTGCACCCAGCCGGCCTCGGCGACGGGTGTGGGTTCGATGGTCTCGAAGCCCTTTTCTCGCAGGTCGGCGAGGCAGTCCGCCACCCAGTCCACGTGCTGCTCGATGGACACCGCCATGTTCGAGAGCACCGAGGGGCTTCCGGGTCCGGTGATCATGAACAGGTTGGGGAACCCGACGGTGGTCAGGCCGAGGTAGGTAACGGGCCCGTCGGCCCACTTCTGGGCGAGGGTGAGCCCGTGTCGGCCCCTGATGTCCACCGCCACCAGGGCACCGGTCATGGCGTCGAACCCGGTGGCGTACACGATGGCGTCGAACTCGAAGGACTCGGCCAGCGTGTCGATGCCCTTGTCGGTGATGGTGGTGATCGGCGTCTTACGGAGGTCGACCAAGCGCACGTGGGGCAGGTTGTAGGTCTGGTAGTAGTTGGTGTCCAGGCACGGCCGTTTGGTGCCGAAGGGATGGTCGGTCGGGCACAGGGCCTCAGCGGTTTCCGGGTCCTCGACGATCTGGCGGATCTTCTCGCGTATGAACTCCGCCACCAGCTCGTTGGCCGCCGGGTTCACCATCTGGTCGGCGAAGACACCGAGGATGTCGAACAGTCCTCCTCGGGCCCAGGCCGCCTCGAACCGCTCGCGCTGCTGCTCCGGTGTCAGCATCGCCGCCGTCAGCTGGTTGGGCTCCGAGGGGATGCCACCCCTTGAGTACTTGGCCGCCTGCCGGTACGCCGACCGGTCCTTCTCCAGGGCGGCGACGGAATCGGATGGCGGAGGGCCGTTGTGAGCCGGGATCGAGAAGTTCGGCGTGCGCTGGAACACCGTCAGCTGGGCGGCCTGCTCGGCGATCAACGGGATGGACTGAATCCCCGAGGACCCGGTGCCGATGACGGCGACCCGCTTGCCGGTGAAGTCCACGCCCTCGTGGGGCCACCGACTGGTGAAGTACACCTCTCCCCCGAAACGATCAGCTCCCTCGATGTCGACCTCCTTCGGCATCGAGAGGCAGCCCGTGGCCATCACGTAGAAGCGGCAGGCGATGTCCTCGCCGCCGTCGGTGCGGATCCTCCACAGCCGGGCCTGGTCGTCCCAGACGGCCTGCTCCACTCGGGTGGAGAAGGTGATGTCGCGCCTCAAGTCGTAGCGGTCGGCCACGAACTGGAGGTATCGGAGGATCTCCGGTTGGGTGGCGTACTTCTCCGACCACGTCCACTCCCCCTCGAGGGAAGGGTCGAAGCTGTAGGTGTAGTCCGTGGTCGGGATGTCGCAGCGGGCGCCGGGATACCGGTTCCAGTACCAGGTACCCCCCACATCGTCGGCCGCTTCCAGCAGGCGCACGGAGAAGCCGAGGCCCCTCAGGCGGTGGAGGAGGTAGAGGCCCGAGAATCCGGCCCCCACCGCCACGACGTCCACGTCGGGCCGGACGGCCGAGCGACCGTTTGCTTCAGCCACCTTGATCCTCCTTCGCCGCCGGGCCGGCCGGCGCACCCCGGTCGGCATTCTCGCGCGCCGACCAGCACCGGTCGCAGCCCGGCCGGGCCGCCCCGCTACTCCTGGCAGGTCGGGTCAGGCGGCCGGCTCCCCTTCGACCCGATCGGCGGCGACGGCGTCGAGGGTGCCGTACTCCTCGGTGGTGTCCACCCAATCCTCGAACTGGATGATGCCGATCTCGGTGAACTTCTGGCGCAGCCAGCCGTCACCGGCGTCGAGGAGGCCCAGCTTCTTGCAGTTGGGCACGATCTTGGAGAACAGCATCGTCTGGAACATCTGCTCGCCGGGGTTCGGGTTCTGGTTGAGGAACCGCACGACCGCCTTCGGGTCAGCCCCCAGACGCGACCAGACGTCCTGGGCCGAGAACCGGTTGCGTAAGGCGAGGGCTGCCTCGAAGGCGAACTCCTGCCGGCTGCGGATCTCGGGGGCGGACAGGCCGGCGTAGAACTCCTTGAGGGAGAGCACCCCGAAGGCGACGTGGCGGGCCTCGTCACTCATTACGTAGCGGAGCAGCTTCTTGAGCAGCGGCTCCTGGGTGATCATGTGCATCAGCCCGAAGGCGGCGAGAGCGAGTCCCTCCACCATGATCTGCATGCCGAGGTAGGTGATGTCCCAGCGCCCATCGACGATGATCGAGTCGAGCAGGCTGGCCAGTTGCGGGCTTATGGGGTACGTGCCGCCCATCTTCTCGTCGAGGTAGCGGCCGAAGACCTCGACATGGCGGGCCTCGTCCATAACCTGGGTGGCGGCGTAGTACTTGGCGTCGATCCAGGGCACCGTCGAGGTGATCAGCCCGGTGCAGACAAGTGCGCCCTGCTCTCCGTGAAGGAACTGGGAGAGCATGAAGTTCTGCATCTCGATACGGAACCGGGTCCACTCCGCCTCGCCCCAGTGCCTGACCGGCGAGCCCGGGTTCTCGCGCAAGACGTTGAAGCGCTCGTTGGAACCGCCCATCTCGGAGGCGAGCCTCTCATTGTCGACCTCCGTCTCCCACGGCAGGTCCGTGGTGGCGTTCCATTGAGAGGTCTTGGCCTTCTCGTACAGCTTCACCAGGGCGGTTCGACTGCGCTCGTAGTCCCAAGTGAAGAGGACCTTCGAGTTGATGTCGATCTCGTGGATCACCTCGTCGAGGTGGCTGCGCTCCATCACGATCTCGTCGGCGTCGTTGTAGTTGCGGTCGACGGTGGTCACCGTTCCTCCTCGGTCGGGCGGGCCGCGTCCACGACCCGGTTGATCAGTTCCGTCCACTCGTTCGAGTCCACCGGGTCCAGCTGGAGGGCCCCGGCGACGAGCGCCCCGACGGCGATGAGCGTGATGAGCCGCGACAGGGCCTCGGGCGACAGTCCCCGATCCACCTCGCCCCGCTCCTGGGCCTGGCGGAGCAGACCGGCCAGCAGCTCCTCGCGCCGGGCGAGCGTTGCCGTCAGCACCTTGCCGACCCGTGGGTCTCGCCGGCCGGCAGTCACCGCCTCCAGCAGGAGGGTCGCCTTCTGGCCGCCACGGCGGGGAAGGGCGCTGCCCGCCCGGGCCAGCAGGTCCAGCACCGAGCCGCCCGATCCCTCGGACAGCAGCTGGGCCGCCGCCGCCCCCCCATGGGAGCGCAGCGCCTCCAGGAGCAGGTCGGCCTTCGTCTCATAGTGGGCGTAGATGGCCCCGGTGGTCAGCCCCGCCGCCCGGGCGATCTCGGATACCCGAGCCCCCTCGTAGCCCCGCTCGGCGAAGGTGGCGGCCGCCGCCGAGAGCAGCTGCTCTCGCGTCTCTTCAGCCGTAACCCCGCTCCGGCGCCCCACCCAACAATAATAGCAGATACTATTTTCAAGGCCAACGGGCCGCCGGCGAGACCCGGTCCTTGACAGTCCTCGACACCCGGCACTCGACTTCGACCGTGCCGAACTACTGGGAGGCGGGGCTCCCCGCCCTCGAGCCGCTCGGCGGCAGCCCCGCTGAGCCGGACGGCCCCGTCCGGGCCCTGCTGGCCGAGGGCGCGCGCCTCGCCCAGACCCCCTTCGGTGTCGCTGTGCTTCGCTACGAGGACGTCTCGCGTTTGCTCCGCGATCCTCGGCTGCGGGGGCCGGGCGACGACATCCTCACCATGCAGGGCATCACCGACGGACGGCTCTTCCGCCGGAACCAGGAGATCCTTCTGTTCATGGACGGCGAGGATCACCGCCGCCTCCGCCGCCTGGTCTCGAAGGCGTTCACCCCCAAGGCGGTCGACCGGCTCGGGCCGGTCATGCGCGACACATTCGCCGAACAGCTGGGACAGGTCGTCCCCCACGGCCGTTGCGAGGCGGTGGCGGATCTGTGCGAGAGCTACCCGATACACATCATCTGCGCCTTAGTGGGCGTGCCCTCGAACGACTGGCCCCTGTTCAGCCGGTGGGCCGACATCATCCTGCAGAGTCTCTCGTTAGACGTCGCCTCAAAGCTGGGCACGATCGAGCAGGCCATCGAAGAGATCGACGAGTACGTCTCGGGCCTGATCGCCGAACGCCGGCGAGACCCGGGCGAGGACCTCCTCTCCGAGCTGATCGCGGTCGAGGAGGAAGGCCAGCGCCTGACGTCTTCCGAGTTGCTGGCCGTGACCAACATGATGCTCGTGGCCGGCACCGACACCACCCGTAACCAGCTCGGCCTCGCCCTGTTTGCCTTTGCCACCCATGCCGACCAGTGGAAGCTGTTGGGCGAGCGACCCGAGCTGACCGCCGCCGCGGTGGAGGAGACCATCCGGTTCTCAGCGGCGACCGGCGGGTTGCCCCGGGTGACCCTGGAGGACATCGAGCTCCACGGCGTAACGATCCCGGCGGGGACATTCGTCACCCTGCTGTCCGGCGTGGCCAACCATGACCCGACCATTCTCGAGCGGCCCGACGAGCTGGACATCACCAGAGAGGTGCCGGCCGGCTTCAACCTGCTGACCTTCGGCGGTGGACCGCACTACTGCCTGGGGGCGAACCTGGCCCGGGCCGAGCTGCAGGAGGCTTTGCGCCTCGCCGCTCCGGCTCTCCGCGACCTGGCGCTGGACGGCGAGCCGGAGTGGCGAGAGCCGTTCGGGATATGGGGACCGCGCCGGCTGCCGCTGCGCTGGTCCACCTGATCTGAGCCGGTCGAGGGTCGCCTCAGGGCATGTCGGGGAGGTCCTGCGACACCCGCCCGGCCCACTGGGGCGCCCGCTTCTCGAGGAAGGCCATAGTTCCCTCTTTGGCGTCGGGCGTCGACGTGGTGAAGGCGAAGAGCTTTCCTTCGCGCTTTCTCCACTGGTCGAGATCGATGCCGACCCCCTCCCACAGCAGCCGCTTCGAGATGGCGACAGCAAGGGGCGCGGCATTGGTGGCTATGTCGCGGGCCAGGGCCAGCGCCTCCGGAAGCACCTGATCGGCGGGAAAGGACTTGGTCGCCACTCCGTACTCGACGGCCTCCTTGCCGGTTAAGGTCCGCCCCGACAGCAGTAGCTCGGCCGCCCGCGAGAGTCCGGCGACACGAGCCAAGATGACGTGGGACGCCAGCTCCGGCGATACCCCCCGACGCACGAAGGCGAACGCCAGCTTGGCGTCCTCGGCGACGTAGCGGACGTCCGCCTGCAGCGGCCAAGTGAGGCCGGCGCCCACTGCCGGACCGTTGATGGCGGCGATGACGGGCTTGCGCACGTCCATCGGCAGCTTGCGGCGCAGCTCCGGGTTGGCCTTGCCCCAGCCGGCGCCGAAACGCCCTCCGGCACCGAGGTCGGCGCCGGCACAGAAGCCGCGCCCGGCCCCGGTGACGACGACCACCCGGACGTCGTCGTCCTCGTCCGCCTCGGCCATGGCATCGTCCATCTCCGCGCCCATTTGGGCCGTCATGGCGTTCAGCTTCTCCGGACGGTTCAGCGTCACCAGGGCGACGCCGTCGTCGACCTCGTAGAGGATCTGCTCGTAATCCATCGGACCCCCGCCCTTGATGTGTGATCGCGGCCGTGCTCGGCCCGCTACTCCTACGGTATCAGCACCGCCCCCTCGTAGGATCCCGACCGGTGAAGGGCGGGCCGGTGCTCACTGCGACCGAAGCGAGATGGCTGGCCCTCGAGGGGCAGGGACTTGATCGGCCGCGCCCGGCACGGCCCGCGGCAGCGGCCGGGCTCCGGCGAGTGTTCGGAAGGGTCGGAGTCATCCAACTGGACGCGGTCAACGTCGTCGCCCGCACGCAGTTCCTGGTTCCCTTCAGCCGGCTCGGGCCCTACGACCGGGCCGCCTACATGGCCATGTCCGGCCCCGGCGGCGAGCTGGTCGAGGGATGGGCCCACATGGCGTCCCTCACTCCCGCCGCCACCTACCCGCTGCTGCGACCGCGAATGCGCTCCTTCGCCGAAGGGACGTCGGCCTGGCATCGGAACCGGGCGGCGTGGGCCAGAACCGAGGCGCGCTACATCGCCGCCGTGCTGGACGAGGTGAAGCGGCGCGGACCCTTGACGGCGAGCATGCTGAGCGACCCTCGTCCGAGGCAAGGCGAGTGGTGGGGGCGGCGGAGCATCGGAAGGGTGGCGTTGGAGTGGCTGTTCGCCCTGGGGGAGCTGGCCGCCTGGAGGAACGAGGCCTTCGAGCGGGTCTATGACCTGCCGGAGCGGGTGTTGCCGCCCGAGCTGCTGGCCGCCCCGGCGCCGAGCCCCGATGAAGCCGAACAGGCTCTGCTCCTAGCGGCCGCGGCATCGCTCGGCGTGGCGACGGTGGCCGATCTGGCCGACTACTACCGGATGCCCGTCGCCCGGGCGAAGGCGGCGGTGGCCGATCTGGTGGCCGATGGACGCCTGGTTCCGGTGACGGTGGAGGGGTGGGACAAGGTCGCCTTCTGCCTTCCGGGCGCCCACCCCCGCCCGCCTACTCGGGCCACCGGAACGCTCCTTTCCCCGTTCGACTCGTTGATCTGGAACAGGGACCGCACGCTGCGCCTCTTCGGATTCGACTACCGCATCGAGATCTACGTGCCCGAGGACAAGCGCCGCTTCGGATACTTCGTCATGCCCCTGCTGGTCGGAGACCAGCTGGTCGGACGCTTCGACCTCAAGGCGGACCGCAAAGAAGAGCTCCTCCGGGTGCGGGGCTCGTACCGCGAACCGGGCGTAACGGCGACGTCCGTCGCCGAAGCGGCCGCCCTCGAACTCGACGCCCTACGGAGTTGGCTGGGCCTCGCCGGGTTGAACGTCGCCCGCCGAGGGAACCTCGCCACCAGTCTGGCCGCGGCGGCCAAGGCCCTGTCAGCCTAGGTAGGCGGCCGAAGACGGCGAGCGCTCCTACAGGTCCACTGTCCCTTCGACGCAGGTGAAGGTGTCGCCCCCCACCCAGATGGTCCCATCGTCGTCGCGCTCGATGAAAACCCGCCCTCGCCGGCCAAGGGCTGCGCCTTGGCTGGCCGTGTAGGGGGCCCCGACCCGCCCGGTGTCCAACAACCACTGGGCCAACGACGCATTCAGGCTTCCGGTGACCGGATCCTCGAATGTGACACCGCCGCTGGAGAAGAAGGCCCGCACCTCGATTGCCGCCTCGGACCCCTCCGGGTGGGGGCCGACCACCCCTAGACTCAGGCCCTCCTCGGGCCGGGGCCGCAGCCGGAGCACCTCCTCGGCGCTGGCGAGCAGCACCGCCACCCACCCGGGTCCGTTGTCGACCCACTGGGCCGCTCTGATCTCGACCCGGTCGACGCCCAGCAGGTCGGCGAGGTGAGCGACCGTCGGCTCGTCCACCGGCTCGTAGCGAACCAGCGGCGGAGCGGCAAAGGACAGGCGGCGGTCGGCGAGTCTCAGCCGAATCAGCCCGGCCGGGCATTCCTGAACGAAAACGTTGCGACCGGAGGCGGGAGAGGACCGGGCCAGCCAGGCGTGAGCGGACCCGAGGGTGGGATGGCCGGCGAAGGGCAGTTCGCCGGCCGGGGTGAATATTCGCACCCGGTAGTCGGCCTCCGGCCGGGCGGGGGGCAGGAGAAAGGTCGTCTCCGACAGATTCGTCCACCGAGCGAAGCGGCTCATCTCGGCGTCGTCGAGGCCCGATCCGTCGAGCACCACCGCTACCGGGTTGCCGTAATAGGGTCCCGATCCGAACACGTCGACCTGCAAGAAGCGTCGCTCCACCAGCATCCTCCCGCCTCGATGCCCGATCCCGCCCCCAGAAAGGGGTCGCCGTAGCTTCGCAGCCCCGGGAGGCTGGGCCGCCCTGGGAGGAGTTGGGGCCCCAGCGACGAAGAGTTGATCCGGCGAACCAGGCGAAAGGGGCTGTATGAATCCCGTGCAGCGGCGAACCGTCCTCAAGGCGCTGGCCTTGGCTGGTGGGGGGCTGGCCATGCGCCCCGTTCTGGCTTCAGCGTTGGGCGGGGTGCCGGGGTCGGCGGGCGCGGCCCGGCGATCGCGGCTGGACCCGTCGGGTTCACTGCTTCTTGTCCACTCCGACCTGCACAACCACAGCTTCATATCCGGGGATGCCGAAGGGGATCCCTTCAGCGCCCTGAAGCGGCTCCGGGCCGCCGGCCTCGACGTCGCCTGCATGACCGAGCATGCAGTGTCGGGCAAGGACCACGGCCAGTACACCTGCGCCAAGTGGCAGGACGGAGGGTGCCGGTTCATCGAGGGGATCAACGAGAACGACTGGGAGACGATGGCGAAGATCGCCGACGCTGCCTACGAACCCGGCGCCTTCGTCTCCTTCCGCGGCTTCGAGTACAGCACCCCGACCGTCGGCCACATCAACGTCTGGTTCGGCAGCGACTTCACTGACCCGGCCCACGAGGCCGCCCTCGCCACGCCCCGGGCCATCTCGCAGATGTGGCGCGTCTTCCCTTCGAGCAAGCCGGTGGCCGACCAATTCCAGAACGCGCCTGACACGGCCACGATCCTGCCGTTCTACGACTGGCTGACCCAGAAGCCCGGATCGGAGCCCTTCGGCGGCGGAAGCGACGCCATCGGAAGCTTCAACCACCCGGGTTACTTCGGGAACTTCCAGTCCTTCGTCTACCACTCCGGCGCGGCCAAGCAGATCTTCCTCATCGAGGCGTTCAACGCCATCACCTACAACCAGGACCAGAGCCATGGGCACACGGCCACCGACTACTTCTGGTACGGGCGCGACCAGGGCCTCCCCCAGCCGTTCAATGCCTGCTTCAACGCCGGATGGCAGGTGGGATTCACCGGGGTGAGTGACGAGCATTCAGGCGTGTACGGCCAGACCGGAAAGGGCCGGGGTGGTCTCTACGTCAACAGCCTCACCCGCCAGGGCGTGCGGCGGGCCATCATGTCGCGGCGCAGCTTCGGCACCCGTGAGGCGGGTCTGCGCCTGGACGCCACCGCCAACGGCGCCCCCATGGGCTCGGAGCTGGCCCTGCCCAAGGGACACCCGGTGAGTATCAGGCTCGACATCGACCGGGGACCACAGTGGAGCGGCAAGAAGCTGTTCGTACAGGTCATCGGGCCGGGCCGCAGCGACCCCACCCTGCTGGACGTGGTGCCCATCACCGTCCCGGGTCCGGGCGAGCCGGTCATCTCGTTCACCGCGAAGCCCAATGGCGCCTGGATGTTCCTGCGGATCACCGATCCGGCGCGTCCGATCGACCCTCTGGGGGTGGCGCCGTTCGAGAAGGCCGCCTATGGCGGTGCGTCCGCTTACGCCAGCCCGTGGTTCTTCAAGCGGGCATGAGCTTCACCCGCGTAGCGACGACGGTCGCGACGTCGAGGTCACTGCCGCAAGGCTGACCACAAGTCGAAGGGGATGGCGACCGGGCGGCCGGAGGGCGGCGTACCATCTCGACGTGTCCGTCGATCGCTCCGCTCCCTGGGCAGAGCAGGTCCTGGACACCCTCGCCCACTCGAGCGATCTCCTGATCGTGGCCGACGCCGGACTGGTCATCCAGTTCGCCAGCCGGGGCGCTTTGGACCTCCTGGGGTACGAACCGGCCCAAGTCGTGGGGCGCAATGGCATCGACTTTCTGCATCCCGACGACGTCAGCCTGTTCGCGGCGGTGGCGGCCAAAGCAACCCAGGGATACGTTCCCAGGAGCGCCATCTCGTACCGATTGCGCCACTCGGACGGTTCGTATGTAAGTCTCGAGCTGGCCGGGGGTCCGGTCCTCGCCGAGGACCGCGCCCAGTCCTTCTGGCTGGTGGGGCGACGCCCGGAGCGCTCGGAGATCTACGCCGAGGTCCTGCACCGTCTCCTCGCCGAGGAACCACTGGCCACCGCGCTCCACAACGTCGGACAAGCCATGATTCCCGAGGTCGGGAGCAAGTTCGGCATCACGCTCTGGAGCCCAGGAGAACCGGTGATCAGCGTCGGTCATCAACTGCCGGACCTACTGACCGGAGCCGAGCCGCGACCCGGCTCCCCGTGGGACCAAGCCCGGCGCACTGGTCTCCCTCAGCTGTCGATGGGTCTCTCGGGTCTCGATCCCGAGATCTCTTCTGTCGCTGAAAGCGAACAGCTGTCGAACGTGACCGTCATCCCGGCCTCTGGCCTGGACGGGACGGTCGTCGCCACCATCACCCACTGGACACCGCCCGGCTATCCGCACCCTGACGCCTCCTCGGAGATGCTCGACAGGACACGGGAGCTGGTCGAGGCAGCCATCCGCCTACGCCAGCAGGTGGAGCAGCTCAAGCTCCGAGCTGCGACTGACCCGCTCACGGGGCTGGCCAACAGGCGCGCCATAGATGACGCCATGGAGCAGATGGACTCGACCATCGAGTCGTCGGTCATCTACCTCGATCTCGACGGCTTCAAGCAGGTCAACGACACCCACGGGCACGCCATGGGCGACGAAGTCCTCCGAGTGGTCGGCAAGCGGATCCAGTCGTTGGTGCGGGCGGACGACCTGGTGGCCCGGCTCGGGGGAGACGAGTTCGCCATCCTGTGCGCCCACTGCGGCCGCCAAGACGCCGCCCGGCTTTCCAGCCGGATACTCGAGGCGCTGCGCGACCCGATCGTTCTGCAGGGCGTCACCCTGAAGGTGAGCGCCAGCATCGGGATGTCGACCTCATTGGGGATCGACCAGGAGGCGTTCCGCCAGGCGGACCAGGCCCTCTATCGAGCCAAGCACGCTGGTCGCGACACCGCCCGAGCATCCTGAGCCTGCCGGAGCCGGGCGGCTGTAGCCGTCAGGCGGTCGATTCTGCCCGGCGCTTGAGACCCTCCGCCTCCATCTCCACGTAGCGACGGGTGGTGGAGTCGAGCAGCGGCGCCAGGAGGCGGGCGGCGAAGCCCGAGGTGTCGATGGTGAGGGTGGCCAGGGTGCGGCCAGCCCCGGTGGGGCGCAGCACGTGGCCGGCCACCACCTTGGTGCCCGGCCGCGAGGCCTCCCACACGAACGAGAGTCCCTCCTCCACGGCGGTGACCCGCCACACCACGGAGGGCATCCGGGGCTGCCGAATGCGGGCCCTCGATCCAACCTGGAACGGCCCGGAGTCGAGACGTTCGACCTTCCTCATCGACGCCGTCCACTGCGGCCAGGACTCCACGTCGACCAGCACCTCCCACACCCGCTCCGGTGGTGCCTGGATCTCTACCGGAACCTCCAGTTGCACTTGTCGGCTTCCTCCGCCCGCTCCGGCCGGGCGGCAGTCAACGTGCGCGCCCAGCTCCTCTGGACGCCATCCTGGCCTCCGGCGGGGCTCGGGACCACTCCGGCTGAAGGCCTCCCCGCCCTCCCCTGCACGGCGTGGGGTCTGGGGGCTTTGGGAGAGGTTTCTCCGATTTGACCGCAAGATCCAGCCGGGGTCTCGTAACTGGGTCGGGGGCCGGCGAAGGACCGTCCTCCTCGAGGAGCGTCAATGAGGACACTGACCACCCGCATGGCGGCCGTCGCCGCCGCCCTGGCCGCTGGGGCCGGGACCTTCGTCGCAGCTGTGCCCGGTGGAGCCGCCACCGGCGGGCCGGTGGCCGTCGGCCAGGGCGGAAGTGAGCCGGGCATCGCCGTCGGTCCGGGCGGGGTCATCTACGTCGACGCCCCCGACGGCCTGCTCTCCAGCCTGCCTGGCTCACCGAGCTACGTGTGGCGGTCCACGGACGGGGGGTCATCGTGGACCCTCACCCCCGCAGGCCTGAGGGCCGACCTGCCTGGAGGCGGCGACTCGGATCTGGCGGTCGACGGGTCTTCGGGCGCCATCTACCTGACCGATCTCTGGCTCGGCAGCTCGACCATCTCGTCGTCCACCAACCAGGGCGCCACGTGGACGGCCAACCCCTTGGCCGGCGTTCCCGTAGAGGACCGACAGTGGATCGCCACCAGCGGCTCGAGCCCGACCGGCGGCGTCGTGTACGAAGCGACCCACCAGATCCCCTCCGGCCTGGTCGTCTCGAAGTCGGTGGACGGCGGCAAGACCTTTCCGGTCACCACCGTGGCGGCGACACCACTGGACCAGACCGGGTGCGTCTGCCCCCCCGGCAACCTCATCGCCCGGGCGGGATCAGGCGCCCTGGGGACCGGTGACAGCGTCGGCCTCATCTATGCCACCTCCACCGGCGGGGTGAACTTCGCCCGGTCTACCAATGGAGGGGTGACCTTCACCACCTCGACGGTGAGCCCGGCCACGTCGGACACCACCTCCAGCAACTTCCCGGTGGTGGCCGACGCCGGCAACGGTGATCTGTACGCGGTGTGGCTGGACGTGGCGGCTTCCACCGATACGGTGAAGATGGCCGAGTCGACGGACTGGGGCGCCACCTGGGGCCCTCCCACCACCCTCGTCTCCACCGGCACCTCGGTGTACCCGTGGGTGGCGGCGTCGGGCTCGAAGGTGGCGGTGTCGCTGTATCACACCACTACGGTCTCCACCCCGGACGCGGCGCCATCCGGCACTCAGTGGTTCGAGTCGTACCTCGAGAGCTCCAACGGCGGCTCGACCTGGAGCGCGCTTACCACGGCTGACACGACCCCCGCCAAGACCGGTGCGGTGTGCACGGGAGGCACGGGGTGCAGCGCCGACCGCGAGCTCGGAGACTTTCAGAGCGACGCCATCGACGGGTCGGGCAACGTCGACATGTCCTATGTCAGGGTGCCGCAACCCAACCAGACCACGGTGATGTTCGACCAGGTGCCCTAGCCAGCCCGCGGATCTGCTTGCACCGCGGCCTCTGATGGACGTGGCCGGCCCCTCAATCTGAGGGCCGGCCGCGGCCCAGCACGACCGCCTGGGTGTCTCCCTGCTCGGCGAGGCGGAGCACAAGACGGCCAGTCGCGACGACGGTGCCTCACCCCACACGGCCATCGTCTCACGGGCTGCGACACGGCTGGCGCTCCAATGCCACGATGGTCGCGTGTCCTCCTCCGACCACGGAAGGTCTGGGTAGCACCGTGGCTATCCGGGCGGCGATCTTCGACCTGGGCGGAGTCCTCCTCGTCGGAGGCCGACCCTTGGCCCGTCGGGCGTGGGAGGAGCGCCTGGGCCTCCAGCCCGGCGGCCTCGACCGGGCGCTGGGTGATGCGATTGGCCCCGGCTGGGCTGGCGGGCGCACGGAGGAGGAGATCCACCAACGCCTCGGCGACGTCCTGGGACTGCCGGTGCCGGATGTCGTGCGGCTCCTTTCGGACCTCGAAGGCGACTCCTACATCGAACCCGAACTAGCCGAGTTGATCCGCAAGATCCGCTCCACCCATCGGGTGGCGATCCTGGCCAACAACGGGCCCGATGTCCGTAGTCACCTGAACGCCCGCTTCGGTCTGGAGGAGCTCGTCGACCTCGTCGTGATCTCTGGCGAGGAGGGCATGGCCAAGCCCGACCCGACCATCTACCGGCTGACAGCGGACCGTCTCGGCGTTGACCCGGTCGAATGTGTCTTCGTCGACGACCGGCCCGAGAACGTCGAAGGGGCGAGGGTTGTGGGGATGGAGGCCGTGCTGCACCGCGACGTCGGTAACACCGTCAAGTGCCTGCGATCGATCCTCGGTTTGCCGGAATAATCGGGTGGGCCGTTTGCGGTCGGTGGACGATCCGGGCTGCTCCCGCTTGCGCGCCAAAATCCGGCGGTCATCCACGAGGCACCTCGCTCCGCCAAGGTCGAGGGTCTCCAGGGAGTAGAGACCAGGACACGAGGTCGGGTCGGTCGTCCTTCACGGGCTCGTAGGACCGCAGGACCCCTTCACGGGTGAAGCCCATCCGGGCAGCCAAACGGTTGGATGCCTCGTTCTGGGGGTGGATGAGGAGGAAGATGCGCTCGAGGCCCAGGGTGAAGGCCCAGTCGACCACCAGACCGAGGGCGGTGGAGGCCACGCCCCGACCCCGTTCCGGAGCGGCCACCCAGTAATAGCCCTCCGCCGAGCGGTGACGTTCATCGACGCCGAGCCCCACTTGGCCGACGACTCGATCTGAGTCCGCTTTCACGATGGCAAAGCGCAGGTTGCCCCTCGGCCACCACTCCATTCCCCGTCGGATCCACTCCAGTGCCCCTTGGTCCGTGAGTCCGTCGGGCATGAACGTGAACCGTAAGATGTCACGGTCGCGACACGCCTCCGCCACGTCAGGGGCGTCGCGTTCCTCGAACGTTCGCAGAGCGACGCCTCCAGCCTCCAGCCGAGATTCCGGTGGGTACCAGCCCACGCTTCGCTCCTGCGGCGATCCGACGCTGGCCCAAGACGCCGCGTCGAAGTAGTCCCGCCAGGCCGTGATCTTGCCGTTGGCCACCTCGAACACCCCGACCATCGGCAAGGAGATCGTCCTATCCACGCTCTCGAAGTGGTCCACCCGCTCGACGGCGACGATCGCTCCCTCGGCGACCAGCTGCCGGATGTCGACTTCCACCCGCCCCCCCATCGCCATGAACCCGGCGACCGTCGCCTCGATCGCCTTCAACCCCCGGACCGGCTCCAGCAGCATGTTGTGGTAGACCGCATCCGCGGCAAGAAAGCCGGCCAAGAACCCTGCATCCTGCTCGGGCCAGGCAGCGATGAACGCCGCCATGAACGCGAGCACCACTTCCTTCGGTGACGTCATCGCCCCCCCGCTCGATAGACCATCATCGTCTTCGAGAGCGACCGGGAGTTCATGACCCAAGTCGTGAGCTCGACCACCATCTTCGTCGGTTCCACCGGTGCCGCTAAGGAGAAGGACATCGAGAACTTCGGACTGCTCGCCGAGCTGTTCCGTCAAGGCCAGCAGCGTGGAGAGGTGCGCGCCGAGTTGAACCCGCTCCAGCTCGCCGAGATCCTCACCTCGATCTACATGCTCACCATCACCAACTGGACCACCAGCTGGTGGGGGGACCCTGGCGAGCTACGACCTCGGCTCGACTCCGCCCTTGACGTGTTCCTGACTGGCTCCAGTTCGGTCACCCCCAGCGGCGGTCGTGGTCGTCGTAACCCTCAACGAAGTAAGACAGCGCCTTCCTCACGGAAGCCTGGACGCCGGTAGCCATTAATCGGGCTCCCGGGGCGCTCGTCATGAGAAGGATGACCGGGTGCTCCGTGCGTGCCCTCTGTGGCGGACCCCAGAACGCGAAGCCGTCGATCTCGCTTGCTTGGAGCAGCCCAATCACGAGTCAGCGCGGCCGCCCAATAAGGAATGTTCTGGCGGGCTGCTTGGCGGCTGGGCAAAAGTCTGCCCGTGAGGACGCGTCTCCTGATCGTCCAGCACGCCGAGAAGGCAGCGCTTCCGGGTGACCCTGGCCTCTCGGAGGCCGGCATGGCCCAAGCGGATTGGGTGGCCGCAACCCTCACCTCCGTGCCGGTGGCCGCCGTCTATTCGAGCCCGCTTCGCCGGGCGCGCCAGACGGCGGAGCCGATCGGTCGCCGCCTCGGGCTCGCCGTCGCTGTCGATGGGCGGCTGGCCGAGCGGATGAACTGGGATGGGCGGGACAAGTCTTTGCAGGAGTTCCTGGCCGACTGGGACCGTGCCAGCCGCCAGCGCGACTTCACGCCGCCTGGTGGCCAGTCTTCGCGAGCCGCCGGTGAGCGCCTCGGGAACGCCCTCGTCGAGTTCGCCGCCCGGCATCCCGGCGAGACAGTCGTGGTCGTCTCCCACGGCGGCGTCACCGCCGACCTGGCCCGCAACATCCTGGGCGACCACGAGGTGTCCATGATGGCCCCAGGTGTAATCGAGGGGGGCATACCGAACTGCGCCATCACCGAGATCGTTGCCGAGCCGGCCGCCCTACAGGTCCGAAGCCTCGCCGCTCCGACTTGGGATCCCACCAGTTGACCGCTCCGGCCCTACGCCCGATAACCGACGGGCTGATCCGACTCCGGCCCCCAGGACCCGGGGACGCCATCAAGCTGGTAGCGGGCCGGGATGAAGCCTTCCACCGCTTCCTGGGCCCGGGCGCCGACCATCCATCACCCCTCGCCTGCATCGAAGCTGCCGGTGACGTAGTCGGCTGGGTCGACTACGACCTCGACCGGTCCTGGCTCGAACCAGGGGAAGTCAACGTCGGATACAACGTGTTCGCGTCGCACCGGCACCGGGGCTACGCCACCCGGGCGGTTCAGCTGCTCATGCACCACCTGGCCACCAGCACCACCCATCGCACCGCCACCCTGCTCATCGATCCTGACAACACCGACTCCTTGGCCCTGGCCGCCCGGGTCGGCTTCGCCCGAACTGGTGACCTCGATGGGAATCCCTATTTCAAGCGGGCGGTACCGCCGCTGAGCTACTCCGACGGCGTTGTCACCCTGCGCCGCCCCCGACCAAGCGACCTCGACGCCGACCTGGAAGCAAAAGACCAAGAGCAGATCCGCTGGCTGTGGCTCTCCGGCCAACAGCAGTCCTGGGAGGCTATGACCGCCGACGAGCAACGCATGCACGCCGCCCGCGTGCTGGCCGAACGGACCGAGGCCTTTGGGGTGGGACCGAAGTGGACCTTCTCCGTCGACGGTCCAGACGCCGACTACGTCGCCTATATCGACTGCGATCTCGCCAACGAACACGTCCCGGCCGGAGAGGCCAACGTCTCCTGCTCCTCCCACCCTCGACACCGCGGGCGAGGGTTCGTCAGCCGCGGGGTCCGACTCGCCCACCGGTTCCTCGAAGAACACACCGGCTGCCGGGAAGCCCACATCATCGTCGATTCGAAGAACCTCGCCTCCCTCCGGATCCCGGCCTCCCTCGGGATCCCCGAGCACTCACGTTGGACGGACGAGGTGGGCCGCACCATGGTTCGGTACGTCCACCGACTAAAGGGTTCGGTGCCGGCGCCTTAACCGGACCCGGCGCACCGACCCGATGTCCGGGTCGGGTGACACCGCCGGCTTCGACTGGCGAAGGCATGGCCCCCGGCCGGCGACCGGTAGGCTCCGTTACGCGCGGTTCGTCACGTGCCGGCTCTGCTGGCGAGCACGGCGAGGTCCCGATTTGCGTAGCGGTGGTGCCACCACTCCTCGAAGATGACGACCCGGATGCAGTCGCCGACGGTGGTCGCACCACCGTTGGGACTGTCGACCACCCGGGCCAGGGAGCCGTCCGTGGCGTGGCGCACGAGGTCCTCGACAGACGCTGTGCGCTCGGCTCGGATCTCAAGCACCTCGTCGAGCGTCGGTGTGGCGTCCAGGTCGAGCGGAGCTCGCTCTACGGGCGGAGCGCTGTCGTACGGGTAGCCAAGCGGGTGGAACTGGTCCGCCCGGCCAAGGACCGGTCCGGTGATCCATCGATCGGTTGCGAACACCAGATGACGCAGTGTCTGGAGATACGAGAACTCGCCATCAACCGACTCATTGAGCGCCGCCGGGGGTAGGCGCCGGGCGGTATCGAGCGTCGCGGCGGCGATCTCTCGGACCGTGGACCACGCTCTTTGCAGCCCGGGCACATCCTTCGAACCCAGATACCCGAGCTCTGGGTGGCGTCGTTCCAGCTCCGCCTGGACATAGCCGGCGACCTCGACGCCGTTGACGACCAGGGACTGGATGTTGCCTGACAGGTCCAGCGATTGGACCCAGGCGTCGGTCACCTTGGTGCCGATAAGGAACGCGCCATGGACACGGGTTCTGGACAGGTTCACCTGCTCGAAGCGCCTGCCGGACAGGTCGCGGATCTCGGCGGTCATGCCTCGTGTTCTACCCCCTCCCCATGACGTGCGGCCACACATTCGAGCCACTGTTCGCTGCCCGCCGGCACACGGCTGGTCAAACCCCGGTTGACCTCAACGCGGGTCGGGCGCGTCCCACGGGACGCTGCCGGACACCCAGTGGGTGAGCCGTTCCTCCTGATCGTTGCGGTGCAGGTGTCGGGGAGGCTGGGCGAAGGTGGCGTAGGGGCGGCAGCGCACAACGACCCGGTTCTCCTCGGTGGCCATGGCCTGAACGACGGGTCGTGCTTCGGGTCCGACCGGCTGGCCCGACATACGCTCCCCCACCGCCATCATCACGTCGACCACCAGGTCGGGGTCGCGCTCGACGGCGGCGTCGGCGTACACCTGGAGATAGGCGAACGGCCACCGCTCGTCGAGCACGCAGAGACTCACCTTGGGGTCCCGGGCCACGGCGAGAGCCTTGCTCCGGCCCGCCATGGTTGACACCAGCAGCTCGTCACCATCGGTGGGCACGTAGTAGACGACTGACATGGCGGGCCCGTCGTGGAGCCGGGGGTAGCCGAACACGCACGTCCGGTGGGTCCGCACGAACTGGCGGCGCTCCGACGGGAGCATGTCGCGGTCGGTGGGCGGGGTGAAGGGCTCGGGTTCGAAAGGGAGGAGCATGGCCGTCACACGCAGCGGTTGCGGATGGTGCCGATGCCTTCGATCCAGGACTCGAGCACGTCTCCGGGCTGCAGGAACCGGGGTGGCTGGCGAACGGCGCCCACGCCGGCTGGGGTGCCGGTGAAGATCACATCGCCCGGTAGCAGCGGCACCACGGCGGAAAGCTCGGCGATCAGCCGGGGGACGCTGAAGATGAGGTCGCTGGTGCGGGCATCCTGCATCTTCTCCCCGTTGACCGCACAGCTCAGCGCCAGGTCGTCGGGGTCGGCGAGCTCGTCGACCGAGACGACCCAGGGCCCCAACGGTCCGAAGCCACGCCACGACTTCCCCAAGGAGAACTGGCTGCCGGCGGAGAACTGCAGGGTGCGGTCGCTGATGTCCTGCCCGACAGTCACCCCGGCCACGTTCGCCCATGCGTCCGCCTCGTCGACCCGGTCGGCCCTCGCCCCTATCACGGCCACCAGCTCAACCTCCCAGTCGACGGTGTCGCCCGGGATGTGTACATCGTCGAACGGGCCGGCCAGGCAGGCGGGGAACTTGGTGAAGGTGGCCGGCACCGTTGGGACGCCCATCCCGGACTCCTCGGCGTGGGACCGGTAGTTGAGACCGATAGCGAACACCTGCCGGGGGGCGGGGACCGGGTTGCCCAGGCCGGCTTCCACGAGCGGAGCCGACCCGGCCGATACCGTGGCCGCGAAGGCGGCGAACGCGGCCCAGTCGTCGTAGAGGGACATGATCTCGGGGCCGAACCGGCCGCCGGAGACGGTTTCGACGTCGGCGATCTCGTCTCCAAGGACGAGGGCGGCGCGGCCGCGGATGTTGGCGAGCTTCATGGGTGCGCACCTTGCAGGGGTCGGGGGACGGCGGACAATCGCCAGCGGAGATCGGTCAGGAGTTCGGCGGCGGCGTCGGCACCGGCGGCGGTGCCGTAGAGGTAGAAGTCGGGGCGCTGAAGCGCCCAGTTCGCGCCGTGGCGGGCGAGCCACCCGCGCCCGACCCGCTCGTCTGGGGGCAGGCGGAGCACCCGGCCGCCGATCGCGGCGAACCACTCGAGGGCGGCCGGGTCGGGGACGTCGGCTTCGGTGTCGACGGTCACCAGGCGCCAGCCGACACCGCCCACGTCGTCGAGGAGCCGGCCGTCGACGGTGGGCTGCACGAACAGCTCGCCGGCATGTGCGGCGGTGGGGTGGACGAGTCCCTGCCCGATGCCCGGCAGGGCAGGCACGTCGCTCGGCTCGGGACCCACGGTCGCCGCCATGGCCTCGTCGCGGGCCGCCGCCTCCTCCGAGTCGGGTACGCAGATCACCTTCCCGAGCTCGATGGCGAAGTCAATGGACGCCCTCACGGATGGAAGGCGCTCCCGCTCGTAGGTGTCGAGCAGGGAGTCCGGCGCCCGGCCGCTGACGACCAGATCGAGCTTCCAGGCCAGGTTGGCGGCGTCACGCAGGCCAGCGCACATCCCCTGCCCGGCGAAGGGCGGTGTGAGGTGGGCGGCGTCCCCCGCCAAGAGCACCGGGCCGGCCCGCCAGCGTTCGGCGTATCGGGCCCGGAAGGTGTAGACGGCATGACGCTCCAGCCGGGCGTTAGCGGGGTGGACATCCCATGGCGCTAACAGCTCCCAGGCGCGCCGCTCCTCGTTCAGCAGCTCGAGAGGCTCACCGGGAAGGCGCATGAACTCCCAACGACGACGCCCGGGGCCCCCGGACACGACGGTGGTGGGGCGGGCCGGGTCGCATACCTGCAGGTTCATGGGGTCGAACACCCGGGCGTCGTCGAGGATCACGTCGACCACCAGCCAGTCGTAGAAGAACCCGAGGTCACGCAGGGCCAGCCCGGCGGCGCCGCGCACGGTGCTGTTGGCGCCGTCGCAGCCCACGACGTAACGGGCCCGTAGGTCTCCGCGGTGGGCGGTACGCAACGTGACGCCGGAGCCGTCGACCTCCAACCCGTCGACCTCGACGCCTCGATGGACCTCCACGGTCGGGAGGGCCCGGGCCCGCTCGTCGAGCAGCCCCTCGAGGGTGGGCTGGTTGAACATCGACGAAAGGGGCCAGCCCGAGGGGCTGTCCCCGACCCGGCCGAAGCGCAGCAGGGTCACCCCGGCGGCGTTTCGCCATTCGTAGATGTCGGCTGGCTCGATGATCTCGCGCAGCTGCGACCCTATGCCGCAGGCCTGCAGGATGCGCCCGACCTCGTGGTCGAAGTGCACCGCCCGGGGGAGCGGATAAGGCTCCGGCCACTTCTCGACCACGACGACGGAGCGGCCGAGCTGGCCGAGAAGAACGGCCAGGGCGGCGCCGACGGGGCCGTAGCCCACGATGGCGACCTCGGCGTCGAGGTCCGAGCGACCGGTCACGCGCCGGCCCGCATCGGCTTGTGGCCCCACACGCTGGTGGCGTCGTAAACGCGGTTATCGGTCCACGGCTCAGTGATGGTCCGCGCGCCGCTGCCGACCTCGACGAGAAAGCCTGCCGGGCTGGCCACGTAGAAGCTGAACATCCGGTCGTTGTCATGGAGGCCGAGACCCATCGGGAGGGCGAGATCGGTCGCCCAGGCCCGGTCGAACGCCGCGCCCACATCATTGAAGTCGTTGGCCTCAACCATCACATGGTGCAGCTTCTGGGGCAGGTCGAACGGAGCGCGGGCCAGCGCCATCGTGTGGTGCCGGGCATTGCAATGGTAGAAGCGGACCTCCAGCACGATGCCCTCCGCGACCTGCATCTCGAGCCAGTCCGACTGGGAGAAACCGAGGCCATCGACGAGGAAGGCGTGGGACTCGTCGAACGCCGTGGTCGCGAACACGGTGTGGCCGAACCCCACCCCCTCGGTCAGAAACCCCCCAGGCATCAGGGGCGAGGCGAACGGCACCGGCGCCGACTCGATCGCCTCGACGATCTCGACCCGAACACCCCACGGCGCGGCAGCGGACGCCAGACGTCGGACCCGCCGGGCCGCGGCCTCCTCTGCCGACCCCGAGCTCACCTCGTGTCCGGCCCGTCGGAGCCGCTCGACGACCCGGTCGAAGGAGCCCGCGTGGGCAGCCTCCAAACCGACGAAGGTGGCGTCGTTGGCCGCACCGGGCTCGACGATCAACCGATAGGCCCGATCGTCGTTACGCCACGTCAACGTGCCCGCATCAGCCGCCGGCTCCCCTGGGACGAGGCCGACCACCTCAGCGAAGAATGGCGTAAGGGTCGCGGGGTCCGGCACCTCGACACCGAGGTAGCCGAGCTCCAGGTCGTGGCGCATGGGTAATCCCCTTCTTGGTCAGCGGCCGAACAGGAACGTGCACACCGCGTCGGCATGGGCCTCGATCACGTCAGGGGAGGTGGGGTCGAGCCCGGCCAGACGACGGCACTCCGGGCCGAGGACGAACATGGTCGGACCCGCTCCGGTGACGATGTAGTAGAGGTGCTCGACGGGTACGTCCGGCAGATAGCCCTGCTGGCGGAGCCGGGCGAAACGCTCAGTGGTGGCCTGGTATAGGGGGCGGACGTGCCGTTCGACCAGCCAGTCCATACGGGGACCGTCGGCCTTGCACTCCTGGGTGATGATGCGATGCAGCTGCGGGCGCCGGGCCGAGAACAGCACGAACTCCCTGACCACCAGACGCGCTGTCGTCAGATCGTCGACCCCGCTCAGGCCCTCCTCCCGCGAGACGAGCGCCTCGACCAGCTCGCCGAACACCCCGTCCACCGCCGCCCGCCACAGCTCGTCCTTCGAACGGAAGTGGTAGTTGAGCAGCGGCTGGGTCACCCCGGCCCGCCCCGCGATCTCCCGCGTGGTGGCGCCCTCAAACGACCGCTCCGAGAACAAGTCGAGGGCGGCGGCCAGGATCCGCTCGCGGGTGGGATCAGCCGAGGGCCGCGTCGGTCGGTTGGCCAGCCCTGTTTCGCTCACGAGTCAGAAGTCTGATCGTTTGATCAGTCTTTGTCAAGATCGCTGGTCGTATGATCAGTTGCTCTGCTCGACCGAGACAAGAGGGGCCAGCGCGGCCGAGGCCGCGGGCGACCATGACCGGGATCTGGGTGGCTGGCCAACCTGCCGGCGCAATGTCGCTACCCGGAAGTAGGCGACGGTCGCCTCGCCCGAGGCTGACTGCCTTCGAAGAGAGCCCGATGGTCGAGCTGGTCGGCGCCGAGCCTGCCGCTGGCGCGGGGCCGTGTGGACTGGAGCCATCCTTCCGGCGCTCGGCTCGGTCCGGCTCCGGGAGGCTCTTCGACCCTGCTCCTACGATTCGGCCATGGCACGTGAGGTGGTGACGGGTTACTGCTGGCCGCAGTCCGTAGTCGCAGGGGAGCAGGTGCGCCTGCACCTTTCGTCCTCCTCGGGGCGCCCGGTGCGCGTCGAGGTGGCCCGGGTGGGTGGCCGTCGGGAGGTCGTCTTCAGATCTCCCGGGGTGGCCGCGGACGAGCATGAAACGCCGAGGGACGCTTCCTCCAAGGGGTGCGGTTGGCCGGCGGCTCTCACCCTCGACGTCGATCCGGCGTGGCGTTCCGGCTACTACGAGGTCGTCATGGAGATCGACGTGGGCGAGAAGGTCCGGCGCGACTACGCCTTTTTCGTCCTCCGCCCGTCCTCTCCCACCCGGATCGTATTGGCGCTCACCACTAACACGTGGCACGCCTACAACGACTTCGGCGGACCGAACCTGTACACCGGGGGCACCCACGTCGCCATGAGGAGGCCGATGGCGGCCGGCTACCTCTTCAAACCCCCGGGGAAGGGCCGTCGGGTCACCGGAACCGGCGCCCCCGACCCCCAGAACGCCGCCCACGTGGGCTATGTCCAGCTGAATCATCTGTCGGGCTACGCCGGGTCGGCGGGATGGCCGGATTGGGAGATGCCCTTCATCGAGTGGGCCGAGCGAGAGGGCTTCGAGATCGGTGTGTGCACCAATGCCGATCTCGAGGATCACCCAGAGGTTCTGGGCGGGGCCTCCCTGTATCTATCCGTCGGCCATGACGAGTATTGGTCCAAGGGCATGCGCGACACGGTTGAGTCCTTCATTGCCGGGGGAGGCAACGCCGCCTTCTTTTCTGGCAACACCTCGCTGTGGCAGGTGCGCATCGAGGGCGACGACCGCGACGTCATGGTCGGGTACAAGGGCTTCTTCAAGAACGACCCCCTCATGGGAACCGACCGGGAGGTTGAAGTAACGACGTTCTGGTCCGACGTGATCATCGGCCGGCCCGAGAACCATATGACGGGCGTCTCGTTCACGCGGGGCGGCTATCACCGAATTGGTCGCAATGTGTCGGCCGGGCTCGGCGGCTATACCGTGCATCGCCCCCGTCACTGGATCTTCGAAGGCACCGGACTGGGGTACGGCGACGTGTTGGGGGCTGGGGCCACGGTGGTGGGCTACGAGTGCGACGGATGCGTCTTCACCTACCGCGACGGGCTGCCCTACCCCACCGGCGAGGACGGGACGCCGTCGACCTTCGAGATGCTCGGAACCTGCCCCACCCAGCACTTCACCCGCGAGACAGCGCCTCGTCCTCCCAAGCCCGGCGAGCCCAGCGAGTTGGAGTACATCGCGTCACGGGTGTTCGGAACGCGCGATCCAGCGGCCATGGAACGAATACGTCATGGGCACGCTGTGCTGGGCGCATACACCAACCAAGCGGGCGCCACCGTCCTCACCTCGGGATCGACGGACTGGGCCCACGGGCTGGCCGGGCGGGACCCACAGATCGAGCAGATCACCCGCAACGTGCTCGTCCGGCTGGGTCAGGAGGCCGCGCCCAGAGGTTGACGGTCGACGTTCAGGAGGTAGGTGGACTCACCGATCAGGGCCTCGACCCGCTGCTCGCGCTGACCGGCCTGGCCCAGCATGCCTGGGGCCTCAGCAAGCAGCGCCGCCCCCCTGGTCCAGAAGCACGGAGGGCCTGGGGATTTACAAGGGCGGGCTGGGGCTGTCCGGCTCGGACGTCTGGGACACCTGCGTCCTCGGTCGGGCTGCCCGCCCGACCATATGTTGGGGCCCGGGGAGCGCCAGTCGGCAACTCGGGGCCTACGAGGAAGGGGGAGGAGCGGTGGGGGTGAAGGGGAGTCAGCTACCCGCTGGCATGCCGTCTGCTGGGATCCGCTTCTGTGAACGACTGCGTCGGGACCCGAGGAGCCGAGATCACCGCTCTTAACCGAGGGCCGCTAAGACGGACCGGTGGGATGGGAGGGGGCACTAGAGAACTGGGGGGACGACGTCGCTCATATCGAACCGCTAGCTGGCGCAATCGCCAACGAGGTGTGGAGTGTGCGCGTCAACGGACACCTAGCTGTCGCTCGCCGAGGCACTCGGAGCGACGCTGATCTTGTATGGGAAACGACGCTTCTTCAATACCTTGACCGTGAAGGTCTGACCGTGCCGGTACCGATCCCAACTCGGGACGGCCGGCTGTTCGCCGACGGCGTAGTGGTGATGACCTACGTGGAGGGCGAACCGCCCGAGACGGAGGCCGACTGGCGCCGCGTGGCCGACGTGCTGCGCCAGCTACATCGGTTAACGCACGGATGGCCGCAGCGGCCGGGCTGGCAGTCATCGACGGACCTTCTGCACGCCGAGACCGGGACGAAGATCGACCTTGCAGCGATGCCCCCCGAGGGCGTAGCTCGATGCCGAGGCGCGTGGGCCCGCCTCCTGGGACGTGAGACATGCGTCGTCCACGGCGACCCGAACCCTGGCAACGTCCTGCTGACCCCGGAGCGGGTGGCGCTGATCGACTGGGACGAGTCGCATGTCGACGTCCCCGACCTCGACCTTGCACTGCCTCACAATGCCGCCGGCCTCGACGGCGACGCATATGACGTTGCTGCGTAAGCGTCGGCCGCGTGGGAAGCCGCCGTCTGCTGGGACGACGACTACGCAGTCAAGCGCCTCGCCCAGGTGCGAGCCGTCTGACCAGCCCGGGGACAGCGGTCGAAGTGCTCGTCGGTCACCTTCTCACCTAGCGACAGCCCTACCGCCGGCTACGGCGTCAGTGCTTCGAGGAGCGCATCCACCCCGGCCGTCTTCTCCAGGACGGCGGCCGCCCCGAGGCCCCTGGCTGCCTCCTGGACCGCCCCGCTCATCCCAGAGGTGAAGAGGACCACCCGCGTCGCCGGGCACGCCGAGAGCATGCGCGGCAGCGCCTCCAGCCCGCTCATCACCGGCATGTCATAGTCCAACACGACGGCGTCCGGATGCCTCCGCTCCACCTCTTCGACACCCTGCGCCCCGTCGGGGGCCTCCCCCACCACCTGATGGCCGGCCTCGGTCAGCACCAGACTCAGCAGCCGGCGCAGGTCCTCGCTGTCATCCACGATGACGACACGCACCCGCCGGCCTCCCCCACGACCGGGAGCCGTCCCCCCGGTGGCCGCCCTCTACCCCACGGGCCCGGGCATTATGCCGTTGTGCGCACACCGGTCATATCCGGCTCTACGCGCGGATCTGCACGCCCTGGCAGGTCCTCCCGCGGCCCATAGATGTGTCGCCCCCGCCCCTGGGCGATGCCGCGTCGGAGTTCAAGCACCGCGGCCCAGGGCCAACCCCCAGCGCGACATCAAAGGGCGCGACCAGAGGGGCGAGGTGGTCGACCCGGGCCTCCAGTTCCGCCGAGTCGTCGACCTCCTCCGGGTAAGGCGAGGCTGATGTGCGCCGGACTACCTGGGCCATGGCCGGGTCCCAACGTCGCCTCAGGCCCGAACGTGGTCGGCGACGGCGACGTCGGGCAGGAGCACGGCCAGGTGCCAGCGGACAGGATGAACCACGTCAACATCCTGACCTCTAGCCCTGGCGGTTCAGACGGCTTCGGCTACGTCAGGACTTGGCCCGAAGTCTGCGGGGCTTCCAGGTGCGACTCGGAGGGCGATCCTGGCGACCGTCGCCCCGCTGCCCGACGAGCGCGCCTGTGGCAGGGATGCGCCTCAGCAACTCCTCGGTCACCTGACCCGTTCTGCAACCCGCGTCCAACACCACCATCCCCGGGAATCCCTATGCCTGGGCGCCCCATAGCGCTCAGGAACCACGCACCGGATGGCCCTCTAGCCGAAGGGTCTTGAAAACCGACCAGTCGGTATGATCCACTAGGACCGTGTCAGCCAAGGTGACCAGCAACCGCCAGCCTCGAGCGGAGGCCACCCGGGCTCACATCGTCGCGACGGCGGCTCTCGCCTTCGCCGAGAGGGGCTACGAAGGGGTGTCCCTGAATGACCTGGTGGCGGCCAGTGCTTTGAGCAAGGGGGCGTTCTATTTCCATTTCGCGTCAAAGGAAGATCTGGCCCTGGCTGCTTTCCGGGCCAAGCAGGAGGAGTTGGTGTCCCGGCTCCTAGCCAACGAGCTCCCCGAGTCGGCGTCCGAGCAGGTGGAAGCACTGCTGCGCCGCCGGGCGCGGCTGATACGGGAGGACCCCTCGTTCGGGTGTGTGACCCGGCTCGGGTCGGAGCTCAACGTGCGCTCGGCGCCGGGGTCCGCCTACGTGGGGTTCCAGGAGCTGGCCCTGAGCCTGATCGCCGACATAGTCAGGCACGGGCAGGCCCGGCGGGAGTTCCGGGCCGACCTCGACGCCGAGGCGGCGGCCCGGGTGATCTTTGCTGCGATTGTCGGTATCGACGTCTTGTCTCTTTTGTCCTCGGGCGGCAAGGACCTCGAGGAGCGAAGCGACGAGCTCATCGAACTGCTCCTCGCTGGTCTGCAATCGCGAGCGGAGACGTCGAATGTTCCGACACAGGGAAAGGAGCGCGACCATGGCGCACGCCGTACGACACGCGTCCCTCGGTGAGCTTCCGGGGGCGCCGCCTCGGCTCGCCCGGGCTCTGAACCGTCTGACCGCGCCGCGAACTGCACCCACCTCAGTTCTCCGGGCCCATCGCTGGCTCTACGAACACAGCGCCGGACGCATCGGCCATGGGATGATCGGGGCGCCGACGCTGCTGCTGCGCACCACTGGGCGACGCACCGGCCAACTCCGGTGTTCGGCACTCTGCTACGCCCGGGATGGCGACCGGTTCGTGCTAGCCGCTTCGAACGACGGGGCCGACGGGAACCCCGCTTGGTTCAACAACCTGGTCTCGGACCCGTCAGTCGAGCTCCAAGTGGGCCGCCGTCGATTCAGTGGCCGTGCCGCGGTCCTCATCCCCGAGGACCCGGACTACCAACGACTCTGGCGCTCGATGAACGCCACCAACCACGGACGCTACGACTGGTATCAGTCCAAGACTTCCCGGCCCATCCCCCTCGTGATGGTGACCACGACGACCGCTTCCCCCTAACCACGCCACTGTGGCTCGCCCTCCGCCCTTGCCCGGTACTTCGGCATAAAATAGAGGTCGCGAAGATCTGGGCTCGGCAAAGGCCTGCAGCCTCAGATCCGGGCGGCGTGGGTCCGGCGACCGTCGTCGGGTTGGTCGGGGATGCGCCACGTCACCCAATTGGGTTCATCTGCCGATGATGAGGGCGAAGAGGGTGTTGACCGCAGTCTCGATCGGACGGGGGCTCTGCTGTACCTGCGCGAGTAGAAGTCCCCCTTGGAGCGTGGCGAGCACCGTGATGGCAAGGTCGTCCGGGTCGGTGTCCGACGGGAGTTTCCCGTCGACATCAAGGGATCTGAGTCCATCGCTGATGGCGGCTGCCCACTGATCGAACCCTGCCGCGATAAGCGCTCGGGCCTCGGGGTCACTCTCGGCGAGCTGACCGACGAGCGAGCCAAGTTGGCAGCCCCCCTTTGCTTTGGTGCGCTTCGCTGCCGTGATCACCATGTTCCGCCAGGCTTCGACTCCGTTCGCGCTGCTGAGCGCGTGCCGCTGGCGATTGACGATGGCGTCGGCTTGGTAGCCGATGACCGCCTGCACGAGATCGTTCTTGTCGGCGAAATAGTGGGTCATCTGAGAGCCGCTGACTCCCGCCGCCGCCCTCACGTCTTCCAAGGTGGCGCCCGCGACCCCGCGCTCATGGATCAGGGCGGCGGCGGCCTCGACGATTCGTGCCCGGGTGCGTGCTCCCTGAGGAAACGAGTGACCGGCCGCGGCTTACCGCTAGTGGGGGTCAAGGCCTAAGAGGGTGAGCGGATAGGGGCTGGTCAGTGCCGGTCGGGGTGGTGGTGGTCGAGGAGTTTGACGATGAGCAGGATGGCGACGACGAAGGCGAGTTGAGCGGCGCGGTGGATGGTTTTGCGGTCG
>Ga0209810_1000372_pt1 | contig 104259 bp, 79 predicted proteins | sample Coa_R1_7_FD_187159 | JGI IMG/M metagenome (GOLD analysis project Ga0209810, IMG submission 187159) | Surface soil microbial communities from Centralia Pennsylvania, which are recovering from an underground coalmine fire - Coalmine... | ecosystem: Environmental > Terrestrial > Soil >... | reverse complement strand
CACGCCTGCTTATGCTGCAGACCATCCGCGAGTTTGGGCTAGAGTGCCTGGAGCGTTGTGGGGAGTTGGAGGAGGCGAGAGCCGCGCATGCCGCCTATTACCTGGCGCTGGCCGAGGAGGCTGCACCGCGATTGAGTGGGGCCGAGCATGGCCGGTGGGTGGCCCAGTTGGAACGCGAGCAGGAGAACCTGCGGGCGGCGCTCGGGTATCTCTTGGAGCAGGCGCGTCAGCAGGCAGGTACGCCGCAGGGAGCGAGCCAGGCCGAGCGGGCCTTGCGCCTGTGCGTCGCTTTGGGCCGTTTCTGGTTTAACCGTGGCTATGGACGAGAAGGGCTGCGCTTCCTGGAGCAGGCCCTGACCGCTTCCGAGGGAATGCCAAGTGCCTTGCAAGCCGACGCGCTCGCCAGTACCGTCGAACTGGCGCTCTTCTTCGCGCGCCACCTGCCGCTCGAGCAGCTGGCTGAGCAGAGCCTGACGCTCTCGCAGCAGGGAGACTATGCGCACGGGGTCGCCACCGGTCAGTATCTCCTGGGTTATATCGCCCGTCTCAGAAGTCAGTTCGCCCAGGCCCGTGGCTATCTGGAGGAGGCCGCCGCTGCCTTTCAGAAGTTGGGCGACCGCTGGAAACAAGGTCGGTGCTTGACCGAACTGGCGCGTGTTGCCATCGAAGAGGGGCAGTATGAGCGGGCCCAGGCCCTGCTCGCCGAGAGCCTGCTGCTCTACCAGCAACTCGGGGACCCGCACCGCATTGCCTGGGTCTCCTCTCTTGAGGCACGTCTGCTCTTTGTGCAACAGGCGGACCCGACGCAAGCAAAGCAGTTGGCCGAGCACAGTCTCTCCCTCTTTGAACAACAGGGAAACAGGTTTTACCGCCCCCATCCGCTGAGTCTACTAGGACTTTTGCACCTGGAGCAAGGCGAGCTGCAAGTCGCCCGTCCCTTGCTCGAAGAGTGCTTGGCCATCTACAAAGAAAAGGGGACAGAGACGGATGCCGGCCATACCAATGCAGCCTTCGGCCAGGTACGGCTGTTGACGCGGCAGGGTGAGGTGGAAGCGGCCCGTAGCCTCTGCCAGCGGTATGTAACCCTGTTGTTGGAGTATCACGTGTACAAAGAGGCCGTAGCTCTCGGCCTGGAGACGCTGGCTGCCCTGGAGGGGGAACAGGACAATCCCTTGCGGGCCGCCCAGCTCTGGGGAGCAGCTGAGGCGCTGCGCGAGACCATCGGCGCTCCTATGTACCCGGTCTATCGAACTGGCTATGAGCGTGCGCTGACGCACGCACGCGCCCAGCTGGGTGAACAGACCTTTCGTACAGCATGGGCCGAGGGACGGCTGCTGACCCCGGAGCAAGCCCTGGCGGCTCATGAACAGACAATGCTTCCCATTGCCAGGCCCGCACGAGTGGAAGCCCCACCTGCGCTGCCATCACCCGGCTTTCCTGTCAGGCTGACGGCCCGCGAGGTCGAGGTGCTGCGCTTGCTCGCCCAGGGCTGGACCGATGCCCAGATTGCCGAACACCTGGTCATCAGTGTGCGCACCGTCAACCACCATACCACCTCCCTCTACAGCAAGCTGGGCGTCTCCTCGCGGGCCGCCGCCACTCGTGCTGCCATCGAGCACCACTTGCTCTAAGGCCGCTGCTCATCAGGCCGCCATCCCTTTCCCGTGGGAAGAGGCACGGCTTCGTCGATCGGAGACTCCGACCCGCCTCCTCGCTCCATCGGCACGTTCCACCTCGTTGAGATAACCCATCCTCCTGTTCCGCTGACCGTGTCCACGTCATGCTCACTCTGCAAAAATGGGTAGTGCGAATGGGTAGAACTACACATGTGTTTTGACTCGCCACCAGGTAGACTCTCAGCAGGAACGTTCGCTACGACCTCTTAGATGAACAAAGGAACCCACAATGGAAGAGAAAGTCTACCGCACCGAACTCACGCCGGTTGATTTTTTGTATCGCAGTGCCTCCGTCTTTCCAGACAAAACCGCCGTGGTGCATGGCACCCGGCGCTCTAGCTATCGGCAGTTGGCCGAGCGGGTGAACCGTCTGGCCTCTGGCTTGCGCACTGCTGGCCTCCAGAAGCAGGATCGGGTAGGCTTCTTGTGCCTCAACACGCCTCACCTGCTCGAGGCGCACTTTGCCGTGCCGGCGGCTGGGGGCATTCTGGTGGCCATCAACACCCGGCTCAGTTCCCAGGAGATCGACTACATTCTCAAGCACGCGGGCGTCACCTTCCTGTTCGTCGATGACGAGCTGGCTCCCCTGCTTGCGCCACTCGATCTGGAAGGCATCCGGGTGGTGCCGATTGCGGATACGGGTGTCCCTGATGATCCCTACGAAGCCTTCCTTGCCGAGGGCAGTCCTGAGCCGGTGACCAGTTGGCTGGCCGATGAAGAGGAGACGATCTCGATCAACTATACCTCAGGCACCACCGGCCATCCCAAAGGCGTCATGTACACCTATCGTGGGGTCTATCTCAATGCGCTGGCCGAAGTCATCGAGACCGGCATGCGCAGCGAGAGTGTCTACTTATGGACCTTACCCATGTTCCACTGTAATGGCTGGTGCTTTCCCTGGGCAGTGACGGCGGTCGGGGCGACCCATGTCTGCCTGCGCACGTTCGATCCCGCTCTGGTCTGGGACCTCTTTGAGGCCGAGGGCGTAACCCACTACAACGGAGCACCCACCGTCCAGATCCTGCTGGTCAATCATCCCAAGGCGCATCCTCTCCCCCGGCAGATCACGGTGACTGTGGCGGCAGCTCCTCCCTCCCCCACGCTGCTCGCGCAGATGAAGCACCTGAACTTGCGCCCGATTCACGTCTACGGGCTGACCGAGACCTACGGACCCTACACCATCTGTGAATGGCACAGCGAGTGGGGCCGTCTTCCGGAGGCTGAGCAGGCACGGCTGCTTTCTCGACAGGGGGTAAGCTATGTGACTGCCGATGGCGTGCGGGTCGTCGATGAGACCCTGCACGATGTACCGCGTGATGGGCACAGCATGGGTGAGGTCGTGATGCATGGCAATAATGTGGCCAAAGGCTACTACCAGAATCCGGAGGCGACCGCCACCGCCTTCCGAGGCGGCTGGTTTCACTCGGGCGATCTGGGCGTCTGGCACCCGGATGGCTACATTGAGCTGCGTGACCGGGCCAAAGACATCATCATCTCAGGAGGGGAGAATATCTCCACCATTGAGGTCGAGCAGACGATTGCGCAGCATCCCGCTGTGCTGGAGTGTGCCGTCATCGCCATCCCCGTCGAGGTCTGGGGGGAGCGCCCCAAGGCCTTCGTGACCGTCAGGGAGGGTCACGTCCTGACCGAAGCAGAGTTGCTGGCCTTCTGCCGCGAGCGGCTGGCGCACTTCAAGTGTCCGGTGGCCGTGGAGTTCGGGCCGCTGCCCAAGACATCCACGGGCAAGGTGCAGAAGTTCGTGCTGCGCGAGAAGGAATGGGCGCACTACCAGAAGCGCATCAACTGATCCTTCCGGCACGTGCGCCGGGTGAACCTGGCTGGCTGCGTCTGCTGGCCCAGGCGCCAGGGCGACCGCAAGGCCATACTCACCGTTGATCGCAGGGCGATCGACTTCGTGTACGATTTCTCTATCTCCTCGCATGTAGACCAGTTCAGGCGAGAATGCGAAGCCGCATGGAAGTATATCGAAAGACACATCTACATGATGGCTGAAGCTAAAAACGAACTGGGGAGAAGAGGACTCTGGTTCGGGGCAAACATGCCAACCGGCTACATACCCGATCGGCGCGAAGAGATAGATGGCAGGGAGAATCCCGACTACCGAAAGATTTTCCCTACTGGCCTCACGGCGAGAAAATAGACTGGTTGTACGACAAATTCATGGAGCTAGCAGGCAACGTAACGGGGTTACGTCGAGAAATCGCCAGGCTTCCCTATCTCTTTCCGCCGTTTGAAGACCACATAGACAAGGAAATAGTGAACCGGTGCCCGCTCACAAAGGTACTGGACGAGCACGGGAAGCTCATAGGCTATACAATTGGCTCGGAGAAAGGTTTACGCGATATGCTCGCCAACCCCGTGTACGCCGGTATGTGGGTACACAAAGGGGTGTTAATCCGCAGCGACAACCACGAGCCAGTTGTGAAACTGGGCAAGTTCCTCTACGCGTTCAACCGTTTGTCGCCTACCAACCTGGATGGGACGCCAAATGAGGAGTACCTCGAGAGGTGCAAAAAGTACGTGAAGAAACACCGCTCAGACCAGCCTGCACTACTGAGAAACTGCGTCTTCGCTAAGGATGACCGCTACCGGGTGCGCGTAAAAGACGTCCCCCGCCACGGGAACCAGGCAGATAGCGTGGCCAGGCCATTCTATGGATTCATCCTGAAGAAGGGCATAGGTCAGTCGAGAAAGTACATGATACTAGCGGAGGACGTAGACAACTTCTTCCTGGATTCCCTCAGAGAGCGGCTACTAGAGAGCAATGACTTTGAGGACTTTCTCGACGAGGAAGAGGCGGATCAAACCGCGCGGGCGCAACTGCTAAAAGACATAGACGAACAGGTCAGCGCCGTGAAATCGCTCATGCGCAAGATCGAGTAGCAGATCAGGTCAGGAGTGCTTACGAATGAGCGCCTGCTCCAGGCGGCCAATGACGAGTACAACGGGTTGGAAGTAGAGCTTCAGCGGCTACACACTCGCAGAGGCGAGGTTACCACTACCAAGACCCACGCGCAAAAACGGCGCACCTACAAGCAACTCATGTTCGACGCCGGTGAATATTGGGACGAGGTTGTGCCGCCCGAAGAGTATCCCATCATGGTCGACGCCTTCGTGGAGAAAGTGGTGCTTGACAACATTGCCCCGCGCTTCTACACTATGGCCATATACTGGCGCGATCCCGCGTGGGGTATCGATGAGTTGGTATGTTTCCGATCGGGCAATCCCTCCATAAACTGGACAGCGGAGGAAGACGAGCTGTTGGGGGAGCAGTATCCATCGGCTACGCCGGAGGCGCTACTGAAAATGTTCCCGCACAGGAGCCCCTACGGCATCAAGCATCGCGCGGTACGCCTGGGCCTCGAGACGGAGAAGCCGAAGCCGTGGGGCAAGATGCTCGGCTTTCCGTTCAGCTTACAGGACTACGAGATCATGGAACGGTACGGATTAACGGAGGATGACTTACGCGACGAAGCAGGTGCCAAATTGATAAGTACGGCAAGGTTTGGCAGGATGCGACAGGGATGACGATCCGCGACGGCTACGGCCAGACGGAGACGGTGTTGCTGTGTGGCAATTTCCCACCATTAGAGGTGAAACCGGGTTCGATGGGCAAACCGTCTCCTGGCTTTGATATCGAGGTCATCGACCATGATGGCAACCCGCTTCCACCCAATAAAGAGGGCGATATCGCGGTCAGGATCAAACCCAATCGTCCCACCTGGATGTTTAAAGAGTACTGGCGCAATCCGGATGCGACGAATGCCTGCATTCGCGGCGACTGGTACATCACCGGCGACCGCGCCTATAAGGACGAGGACGGCTACTTCTGGTTCGTGGGCCGCGCCGACGATGTCATCATCAGCGCCGGCTACCGCATTGGCCCCTTCGAGGTCGAGAGCGCGCTGAAGGAGCATCCGGCGGTGGCAGAATCGGCGGTGATTGCCAGCCCTGACGAGATGCGCGGCGAAATCGTGAAAGCCTTCGTCATCCTGGCCCCTGGCTATACTCCCTCGCCCGAACTGGCAAGCGAGCTGCAGGAGCATGTGAAGCGCGTCACGGCCCCCTACAAGTATCCACGCGAGATCGAGTTTGTGGACAGCCTGCCCAAGACGATCTCCGGCAAGATTCGCCGCGTCGAACTGCGCGAGATGGAGCGATAAGAAGAAGCTGGGACAATAGAACTGGTAATTGCCCATAAGATTCTTCGTTGCACTCAGAATGACATGCATGGGCATGCCAGGACACGTCCGGGGCATGTCATTCTGAGTGCAACGAAGAATCCGCGGCCATCCTTTCATTCAGCCGAACCGCCTCATCTGAGCTAGTGAACTTACAGGTAATCACCAGAATAGAATACTTGATAGTTGGCTGGCAGTGCTTGATCTCAGAGCATTTGTTGTGTACAGTTAAACATACACGCAGGATTACAATGCTCTGGGAGAAGAAAGATGGCAGATAATGTACCCGGTGATAAGGCAAAGCAGCCCCGCATCGCCATCGTCGGCGCAGGCATTGCCGGCCTCAACGCGGCTCTGACACTGCAAGATGCCGGCATGACTTGCAGCATTTACGAGGCATCCGACCAGATAGGCGGTCGGATGCGCTCTGATGCGACTACCTGGGCCGATGGTATGGTCACCGACCTATGCGGTGAGTTCATCGATAGCGACCACGATACCCTTCATGCCCTGATCCGGCGCTTCGGACTTTCAATAGTTGACCTGGGCAAGGCAACGGCTCCCGGCGCGCAGAACATCATGTATCTTTTCAACCGCTATTATAGTCCTGACCAGGTTTACCAGGGTTTTGAAACAGTCGGCCCGATCTTACAGAAACAGATTCAAGCAAGTGGCTTTCCCACCACCTACAATCACTATACCGAAACGGGCTACCGTCTCGATCATATGAGCATCTACGATTGGATTCTACAGTATGTCAAGGGAGGGCATGACTCGCCGCTGGGTCGTATGATGAATGGCGCCTGTCGTGGTTATTTTGGCCTGCCAACAAAAGAGCAGAGTTCGCTCAACCTGCTTTATATGTTCGGCTCGTGGATTGATGAGGACGAGGATGAAGAGGACACACCCGGTTCTTCAGGTCCTATGATGGGCAGCATCAGAATCGCGGGCGGCAACCAGCAATTGCCACTTGCCATAGCTCGTACCTTGCCCGATGGATGCATTCATCTCAATCACCGGCTCACGTCGGTCCGACGAGAGAGTGATAACACTGTGATACTGACTTTCGCGACTCCCAATGGTTCTCTTGAGGTTGCCTGTGATCACGCAATTCTAACCTTGCCTTTCAGCACCTTGCGCGAAGTGGACTACTCCCAGGCAGGCTTCGATGCCCTCAAGCAAAAGGCCATCCAGGAGCTTGGATACGGCACCATCTCAAAACTCTTCCTGCAATTCGACACGCCCTACTGGTACCAGAAAGGCCCCTGGCCGCGCAACAACAGCGGCTTCATGATTACCGACCTGGACATCCAGGTCGTCTGGGATGTCTCGCTCGGTCAACCTGGCAAGACGGGCATTCTCGTTGATTACACCAGTGGCGAGGTCGGTGCTTCGTACAACCCGCCCGCACCCTACTCGACTACTAGAGATGCGGAGGTAATACAGCAATATGCCCGGCACTGCCTTGAGGAACTGGAAAAGTTCCTACCCGGCATCAGCGCCCACTACACTGGAGTTGCGGCCTTGAACTATCCAACAGGCGATCCATTCCTGCGTGGAAGCTATTCGTGCTGGCGCGTGGGACAATATACGCTCTTCGCCGGCTACGAGGGCATCCGCCAGGGTCCCATTCACTTCGCGGGCGAGCACTGCTCCGTGAAGTGGCAGGGGTTTATGGAGGGGGCGGCTGAGGAGGGGGCGAGGGCGGCTAGGGAGGTGCTGGGAGATGAAGGCAACAATTAGCTCAACAAATAAAGGCCAGTGCTGCGCACTGGCCTTTATTTGTTGAGCTAATTGTTGCCTTCCAACTTTTCCCCATCCCCATACAAAAAGCAATTCGTCCACCTTCCATCACCAAGCTCGGTGCGACCGGGGAAACGTTCGCTGCACACGGCCATAGCGTGCGGGCAGCGCGGGTGGAAGCGGCATCCAGTAGGAGGCTTGATGAGGCTGGGAATTTCACCACGGGCAGGCAGTTCGGGGGTTTTCTGATCGCCTTCGGGACCGAGACGGTCGGGGTCAGGCGCGGCAGAGATCAGCAATTGCGTATAGGGATGCTTCGGGCGCTGGATCACCTCGTCGCTTGGCCCGCCTTCGACCATCTGACCAGCGTACATCACCAGCGTCTCCTCGGCAAAGTAGCGGGCGCTGGCAATATCATGTGTTATGTAAAGTAGTGCCAGGTGTTCTTCCTCTTTCAGCCGCAGCAGCAGGTTCAGCACATCGAGGCGTATTGAGACATCCAGCATGGAAACCGGCTCGTCGGCCAGCAGCACTTCGGGTTGGACGGCCAATGCACGAGCAATGGCTACGCGCTGCCGTTGCCCACCGCTGAGTTGATGCGGATATTTCTCAATAAATTGTTCCGCCGGACTGAGATTGACGCGCTCAAGCAATGAGAGTATCTGCTCCGTTTCCTGAGCTCTGTTGCGCGCGTGACCATAGATGCGCAGGGGGCGCGAGAGATGGTAGCGCACGTTATGCACCGGGTTGAGCGATGAGAACGGGTCCTGGAAGATCAATTGCACGTGACTGCGATAGTTGCGCAGGTGTGATGCCTCCGATAATTTCGCCGGTTTTCCACGAAAGAGGATCGAGCCGGAAGTCGGGCTATAGAGGCCCGCCAGCATGCGCGCAACGGTGGTTTTGCCGCTGCCGCTCTCGCCTACAAGTGCCGTGACCCGCCCGGGGTAGAGCTTTAGTGATGCATCTTCAACAGCATGTACGGCCTGCTTTCCTGTCAGGGGATTGATAGTGCGCAACGGGAACTCTTTGTGAAGATGGATGGCTTCCAGGATAGGTTCTGGATGAAGTTCGGTATTTGTACTCTCTAATGTCCGGGCAAGATTGTTCATGAGATGCCGCTCCTCTCTGCCAGGGACTCATAGGCTTTTGCCAGGTCGGATGTAGATGGTTGCTCCGCTCTGAAGCGGGAATCATAGAGATGGCAGGCTACGAGCTGATCGGAAGTACCGGCTTCTTTATCTCCATCAGTCCCCATGCCGGAAGCAGGTTGCAGGATTGGCAAGACCGAGTGACACGCCTCGAAAGCCAGGGGGCAGCGCGGGTGAAAGGCGCATCCCGGTGGTACCGCGCGCAGGTCGGGCGGCGAGCCTGGAATGCCAGACATTTTGCGGCGCGGCCCGTGCAGCGAGGGGAACGAGTTGAGCAGGCCATAGCTGTATGGGTGACGCGGATGCAGGTAGAGATCGCGGGTCGATGCCTTCTCGACGATGCGCCCGGCGTACATGATGGCGACATTATCAGCAAGTTCGAGCAGGAGCGAGAGATCATGCGTGATGAAGATTACGGAAAAGCTCAGCTTCTCGCGCAGGCGTATGATTTCGGTCAGGATTTCACGCTGCACCACCACATCCAGCGCCGTGGTTGGTTCGTCCATGATGAGAACTTCGGGCGAGAGCGCCAGGGCGATGGCGATAATAGCGCGCTGGCGCATGCCGCCGGAGAGTTCATGCGGATAGCTGCGAAGGCGATCCGGGGCGATGCCGACGAGTTGAAAGAGTTCGACGGCGCGGCGTTTGCGCGAATCGGGTCCCATCTGGGGACGATGAGTACGCAGCACGTCCATAATCTGGGCGCCGACCGTCATGACGGGATTAAGCGCGTTCATGGCGCTCTGGAAAACAATAGCCAGCTCATCCCAGCGAATAGCGCGTAGTTGTTTGGGAGATAATTGCAACAGGTCAATCGGTTGCGAGCCATCGCCTGAATGATGCCGCGCATTGCGGCCCCAGCGTCTTCTCGCGCCATTCATGCCATTACTGCCCCTACCAGCATCATTTTCCTGTTGCTCATCCGTGGGAAGTTGAGTGACCGTAATGCGCGAGGCATCTTTGTCGTTCTCAGAGGGATGTGGATAATACAGAATTTCACCGCCGGTGATCTCGGCAGGCGGCCTGAGCAGGCGCGTGATGGCATAGGCCAGGGTCGATTTGCCGCTGCCACTTTCACCGGCCAGGCCGAGAATCTCACCCCGCTGCAGCGTGAAGCTGACATCGGTAACGGCGTGTACCGTTCCGTTCGAGGCCAGGTAATCAACGTTGAGATGCTTCACTTCGAGAAGCGTGTTGTTCGAAATAGACGCGGGCGTTTCGGTTGCCATGTGCCACCAGCTTTCTTGCCTCGTCACTGCACTGTCATTGCGATAGAATTTTGAACGCCATTTTCACTATTATGCCACAGCTTTCCTGTGTTTTGCCAGTTTTTTGGGACGTTCTGGACGCAGGCGCGGGTCAGCGATTTCATCAATGCCGAAGTTGATGAGCGAGAGGCCCGCACCCAGGATGGCGATGCAGGCGCCAGGGGGAATGAACCACCACCAGAGGCCACCACCAAGCGCCCCGGCCTGCTGCGCCCAGTAGAGCATGCCGCCCCAGCTGGGAATCGTACCGTCGCCGAGGCCGAGGAATTCCAGCGCCGCCCAGGTGAGTATCACATAGATAGTGGTGCTGACAAAACCCGCGACGACCAGGCCGATCTCATTGGGGAATATCTCGAAGAAGATGATACGCCAGGGACGTTCTCCACTGGCATGGGCAGCAGTGACGAATTCGCGGCTGCGCATCGACAGCGTTTGCGAACGCAGCACTCGCGCCTGCCAGGCCCAGTTGGTAACGACGATTACCAGGGAGATCGTCAATGGGCCACGCGGGAAATAGGCCGCCAGCACAATCGCCAGGGGAAGCGCGGGCAGCACCAGCGAGACATTGGTGAGCAACGTCAACACGTCATCCATCACACCGCCAACATAGCCGCCAACCATACCGACCAGCACCGAGAGCAACGTGACCAGCACTCCGGTTCCCAACCCCCAGAAGACGCTGGTGCGCGTGGCATAAATCAACTGGCTGAAGATATCCTGCCCGACAACGGTGGTGCCGAGCCAGTGCGACGCGGAAGGAGAGGCGATGAACAGGTTTGATGTCGCATCAGGATTGTAAGGCGCGAAGAATGGCCCAAAGAGTCCAACCAGGATGAAGATGCCGACAATCGCGCTACCTACCGCAACCCTGGGGCTTGAAGTCATCGCGCGCCAGGTGGCCAGCGGCACACGCAGGATGCGAGCTTGCAGTGTATCACCGGGTAGAAGTGCCACCGGTAGGGAAGATGCTACCGGCTCTCCTGCTTTGCCGGGTACTTCTTGAATTTGCATGCTCAGACGCTCCTTTCCACACGCACTCGTGGATCGAGGAAGGCATACAACAGATCGGCCAGAAAGTTCGCGCCCAGCACGGCCAGCGTAATAATCAGGAAGACGCCCTGCACCATTGCATAATCCTGCTGGTTCACGGCCTGCAGCAGCGCGTATCCAATGCCGGGATACGAGAACACCATTTCGGTGAGCAACTGCCCGCCGACAATCGCGCCAATGGCGATTGCGAAGCCGGTAATATTGGGCAGGACAGCATTGCGAGCTGCATAGCGGAACATTACGCGGCCCTCGGATAATCCTTTGGCCTTCGCCATCAGGACGTAGTCTTCGGAAAGCGTCGTAATCATCGAATTGCGCATCGTCAGCATCCAGCCGGCCAGCGAAGAAATGACCAGCGTCAAAGCAGGCAGGAAGGCATACTGGATGGCGCTGCTGATAAAATCAAACGACCAGCCAGGATTGAGGTCCGCCGCGTCGTAGCCGCCGGCCAGCGGGAACCAGTTCAGCGTATAGGCGAAGATAAAGAGCGTAAAGAGCGCCAGCCAGAAGTAAGGAATGGCAGAGAGAAAATTCATGGCAGGTGAGAGAAATGTATCCAGAGCGGAGCCGCGTTTCCAGGCAGTAATGATGCCAAACAGACAGCCGAGGGTAAAGCTGATGATAACGGCGACTCCGCCCAGCATGATTGACCAGCCGATATCTTGCTTGATGAGCGCCGCGACGGGCGTGGGGAAATATTGAATGGAAACGCCCAGGTTGCCGTGCAGCAAATTGCCAAGATATTTGAAGTATTGCAGCCACAAGGGATCGTGCGTGTTCAGGCCAAACATGGCCGCGAGCGTCTGCTGCATCTGCGGGGTAACGTAGCCCTTGGTCGACATCTTCCCCACCAGCGCCGCGACAGGATCACCGGGCGCCAGGCGTGGGATGAAAAAATCGAGTGTGATCGCTATCCAGACTGCACAAACATAGAACAAAAAGCGGCGGATCACATGACGCATCTGGCTGCTCCTTTCCCGGCCACCTCTATCATGAAGCATACTTTCAGATATTATACGCTTTTTCGTGCCATCCTACAGATATGGGAGTGGCTGGCACTTCTTTTGCAAGCTTGCAAAACGCTGGAGTAGGGGCCAGGTGATGCACTTTGACAAACTACTCCGGCAAGGGATGAAAGGCCAATTCTGATTTTTGACGAACTACTCCGGCAAGAGACATAGGACCGATCATGAATTTTCACTAACCAGTCCGGCAACGGGCGCGAGCCGATGAATCGGCCCCTACGCGGCTTCGCCGCGGGGTCCCGTAGGGGCCGATTCATCGGCCCCAGGATTACCAGAGTAATTTGTTCAATTGCATTATCTGGCCCTACCTCTTATCGTATAGGATCACGCGGGCTGCAGGTGCAGGACAACCTGTTCGATATCAGGGGCAGTGTTCGGGCTGCCGCTGGAATATGGGTTGCTCTGGTCGGGCCAGCCGGTGAAGTGAGCAGTGCTGTACTCATCGTAGTCAGCTCCGGTCCACAACGGGATGAACGGCTGGTTCTGCACGAAAATCTGCTCGATGCCCATGATAGCCTGCTTTTGCACAGTCGGATCAGTGCTTGAAGCGTACTGGTTCAGGTACTGATCGGTCTTAGGATCGTTCCAGGCTACAAAGTTGAATTTGCCCTGGCCGATCTCATTGCTGTTCAGGTACTGATTGTACAGGTAGTACGGTGTAGGACCACCCACCATACCACAGAACATCAACTGGTAGTCATACTTGCCATCGGTGCGCAGGGTATAGTAATTGTCTTCGCCAACCGTCGTATTTTTGATTTCGATGCCAACCGCTTTGGCTTCGGAAGCGATCAATTGCGCCGCCGCATTCCAGTCTGAATAGCTGTCAACGCTTCGCAGCGTGAGCGATAATCGCTTACCGTTTTTCTGGTAGATGCCATCAGGACCTTTCGTGTAACCTGCATCGGTCAGGTACTTTTCTGCTGTGGCAGTGTCAGCTGTTGTGGGCAGGCTGGCATACTGGGGGGCCAGCCAGTTCTGGGCGGTAGGAAGTACCAGGCCTGTGATGCTGCCCGGAGGTTCCAGGCCGGCAGTCGCCTGCGCCGCGATCGCGCTGCGGTCAAGGGCGTAGCTGAGCGCCAGGCGAACCGGCAGGCCAGCTGTGCCGCCAACCACCGGATCACGCTGGTTGACACAGATGGAATAGAGGTTGATGGCATCCATGAAGAGGTGATTATGCGTTGGGTCTTTGTCTACGAAATCCTGCTTGAGCGTGGGCGAGAAGTACCCGGCCCAATCGATATCACCCCTTGGCAGCGCCAGCGCCAGGGTCGAGTTATCTTTATACTCCGGGAACTGAACCTCATCTACTTTGACCCTGCCGGCCTGCCAGTAGTTCGGATTCTTGTCGAACACTGCCAGGGATGGTTGGTACTTAGTCAGAGTGAATGGACCGGTACCGACAGGATGGTCGGTGAGATACTTGGTCGGGTCGCCTACGTTGGCAAAAATGTGCTGTGGAATGATGTACACGTGCCCGGCAATCGTCACCAATTCAGGCGGATAAGCCTTCTGGAAATTCATCACTACAGTATTGGCATCGGGCGCCGTCACGCTGCTGAGATAGCTCCAGACGCCGTTGGTATCCGCAGCCGGATACTGTTTCATCGCATTGAAAGTAAACGCGACATCATTAGCTGTAAACGGCTTGTTGTCGTTCCATTTGACACCCTGACGAATTGTGAAGGTGACCGTTGTATTGTTGTTGCTCCACGCATAATTGGTGGCCAGCATCGGCGTGAACGAACCATCATTCACGTTCACAAAGTACAGGGTTTCATACACCAGGCCGAGGACGCCCGCGTTGGGATGACCATTATATGGATTCCAACCAGACTGAGCGAAATCGTAGGACTGGGCAGCTACTTTGAGTATTGACTTGCCACCGGAATTGTTGGTGGAACCACTGCTGCCACAGGCCGAGAGGATCAACATAAAAATGACCAGCAGAGAGAATGGTACGGCAGTAAACTTGATCTTCAACCCTGAAGACGGACCGGGGAGAGCCTTGGGAGTCATTTGCAACCTCCTACCGCTAAAAGAATGGATCAGTTCAACGATCCTGGTAAATAGCCGCTGGACTTCGACTTTCAAAGAGCGCCCTGCGATACTACAAAGCACTCATGTAACAACCTGTCAATTCACAAGAAGAACAAACACAAAGTGGGATTTGCATGTCAGGGATATCTAAACCCCTACCGGCATACCATGCCGGGACTACCTGTACGTTTGCTTTCAGCAATCCCTCCTTTCCGATAGCATACGTTTCGTCGCCAGTCAGATACCCATTTCCGAGAATTCCAGATCAGTCTATGGGAAATACTGTACCTTCTTCTGGTTCATTTGTCAAGACATCTAGACCACTATACCAACTATTCGCAAAAAATTCATGACATGGGTATGAGAACGAGGTGGGGTTCATCATTTTCAGCGGAGATTTACAGCCATTGGGGGAAAGAGAGCATTCCCGTTAGCCGAGTTTGACACTCGAGCATAGAATAGTTGCCATAGTAGGTCGTAGTGTGAAAATCTCGATGGAGAGTTTTGTCTTTGAGCCTTGTCAAGATGTGAGATGTTTTTCGCCATCAGGTGAGAGGAGATAGATAGTTATGACAACAACAGCACCACGTACCATACAGCTAATCGGGTCTGTGTTTGCGGCACAGGCATGCTCCTGTCCTTGCGATCCATGCGTTTGTGGAGACCATTGTACCTGCAAGGGCGCGGAGAGCTATCTTGGACCGCGTTGGAGATTTGTCGGTGACCACATCGAATCGGGCACCGCCTCTGGAATAGATGTCTCTCAGAGAACCCTGCTCAATCTGGCGCAGACTGCCAGTGAAAACTCCGCCGATTGGCATGAGACCATCCTGATCGATGATGGAGCCACGCCAGAGCAGGTGAATGCCTTGCTCGCGACATTTCAGCAGCGGCAAGGAAGTGAAGTCGCTCATACGAATCGCCTGCCTGCTACCGAGCGACCTGTATACCTCGTTCCCATGCGTTATACGACTGCCGAGGGGCGGAACATTCTCTCTGTCACTTTTTCGCCAGAGCGCAGCCGTCTCATGCAAGGAGATAGATCCACGCCTTTCTTCAAGGAATGGACCTATAATGGCCACGTCGCCGTTCAACAACCGCTTGAGCAGTGGAACTATTGACAAAGCTGGTCGATAACGTACAATATCAATAAAAGATAACCACATAATAATCGTACAAAGTCAGTAACGCCCCCAATCCGTATTAGCGAGGGAATGAGTAGCTATGGCAATGAGCTTCCATGACGTAGAAAGGCTTCAAGCTTTCTACCCATACAACAAAATCGAATTGCGAGAAGGAAAACTGACTATTATGAGTCTTTCAGACTATGTATCTAGCGAAATTGGAGTTCGATTTATTGTATTTTTAAGCAACTGGGTTTATAAGCACAACGCTGGACGAATTGCCGATGCAAGCGCAGGTTTCCGCATGCCCAATGGAGACTTGCTTTCACCTGATGTTTCGTTTGTTTCACGCGATCGACTTAAACAAGCACCGCGCTCCTATGCGGCTGTCGTCCCTGAACTAATCGTCGAGATCAAATCAAGTACAGACCGCCTTCGCGAACTTGAACAGAAGATCGCTTTGTTCATACAGCAGGGAGTTCAAGTTGGCCTGCTCATTGATCCAGATAAGCATACCGTCCGCGTCTATCGAGCTGATTCACTCAGGAAAGATGCCGAGGGGGAAGAAGACATTTTTCCGATCAGTATTTTGCAAAACGGCGACACTCTTACCATTCCAGACCTCTTTCCCGGCTGGGAACTTCCGATTGAGCAACTCTGGACCCCGAAGTATGAGTAAGGTCTGAAGCTCCTTCCTGCTGCTCCCAGTCGGCCTTTCGCAGCGCGTATTCAACATCGTCACCATCCCAAAGCACCTCCGATGGATCGTGGGCGGTGCTGTCATTGGCCTGCAGTTCCTCCATCGTCATGCGGTAGGTTCGCACCAGCGAAAGGCCTGCCTTTTCCATGACGCGACGGGAGGCCAGGTTATCCTGGTAGGTCGTGGCAACGACACGCTGTACGCCCCACTCAGTGAAGCCGAGGCGAATCAACGCACGCGCTCCCTCGGTGGCATAGCCCTGGCCCCACAAGGAGCGCCGCAGCCGGTAGCCAAGTGCGACCTCGTCGCGACTCATTGCAACCTTCGGTCGAAAGCTGAACCAGCCCAGGAATTCCCCGCGTTCCTTCTCGATAGCCGCGAAGACGCCAAAGCCGGGATACAGCTCGTAGGAGCGCAGGAACGCGGGCAGAATGTCGTCCTGGATTGCCTCGCGGGAGGTGGGAATACCACCGGTAAGAAAGCGCATGACCTCGGGATCGCTGTCAAGATCGACCAGGTGGTCTACATCAGCCTCGGTAAAGTGACGCAACAACATCCGCTCGGTTTCCAGGAAGACCTCCATTGCTCGCTCCTTGCTCATCTGGTGAACTGTTAATGGCTCCATCGAGTAGTTTACGCTACCTTCTCAGGAGAGGCAAGGGAACTCCTGGTGGGATGTAGGACTAGATTAGGTAGTTTAACGAAATATCGAGGTAATCGCCCAGGAACCGAGAATGAATTTTTATTGCCAGAACCACTCATTGCCCTCGTCACGTGATCCACTTGCTCATGTCATTCTGAGCGAGAGCGAAGAATCTACGCTACCCGACGGCTCATGTGCCAGGCCGTAGATTCTTCGCTCTCGCTCAGAATGACATGGAACGTGACCGATTTAGTCATGAAAGTTCATTATCGGCTTCTGCAGACACAAACCATCAAACATCTCTATTCAGCGCTGCAAGCCGTTCCTGCCACTCATCATTCGCGAATGCCACCTTGCCACAGCAAATGGTGGCCTGCACAGTCAGCGAGGAATCGAGGATGAGCAGATCGGCGTCGTAACCGGCCTGCAAGCGCCCTTTACGGTGCGAGACTCGGGCAGCGCAAGCTGGATTGAGCGTTAGCATACCTATCGCCTGCTGGAGTGTCACCTCTGTCATCAGCAGCACGTTGCGCAAGGCCTGGTCCATCGTCAATATGCTGCCGGTAATCGTTCCGTCTTCAAGACGAGCGGCGCCGTTAATAACCCGCGCGGGCTGGCCGGCGAAATCGAAACTGGCATCGGAAACACCCGCCGCCGCCAGGGCATCCGTGATAAGGATGGTGCGCTCCGGCCCCAGCAGTTTTATCAAAGCGTTCACCGCTGCCGGATGAACATGCACGCCGTCGGCGATTACCTCTCCATAGACACCCTCGGCCTGGGCCGCAGCAGCGAGAGGACCGGGGGCGCGATGCAAGAGGGGCCGCATGGCGTTGAAGCAATGGGTTACATGCGAGATGCCGAGCTGTATCGCCTCCTGCGCCTGCTCGTAAGTCGCATCGGTATGGCCCATGCTCACAGTGACACCCACCTCTAAAAGACGACGAATCATAGCCGTGGCTCCCGGAAGTTCTGGAGCCAGCGTAACCAGGCGCAGGCAACCATCCGTTAAGGCAAGGAGCTGCTCCGTCTCAGGCTCATCCGGCATACGCAGCCAGGAAGGCTGGTGCGCTCCCCGCCTTGCCACGCTAATATAAGGCCCTTCCAGGTGAATCCCCAGTGGCTCGGCTCCTCCTGTTTGCGTGCGAAGCACATGCACAGCGGTTTTTAACTGTTCTTCAGGCATGGAGCCGGGCACGCCTACTACCGCAATAAGAAACGAGGTGACGCCTGTCTCAGGTACCCAGCGCGCAAAATTCCGAATGTCATCGGCAACCGTGGTGTGCAGGCTATAGCCACCGCCTCCGTGCGTATGTACATCGATAAAGCCGGGCACGACCAGCATACCCGCCGCGTCGATGATGGTATCAGCTTCGCCGGTTGAGCCTCCAGGATGGCTCAAGGCATGTATCTGCGTGCCGGCAACGGTTATATCGCCGTGGGCAATATCTGTTGTGGCATCAATAAGGCGAGCATCACGTAGTGTAAAGCGCATTGATCCTCTTAACCTTCCTCTTCTTACACACTGCCTGGCACGCAGCGCAGTCACAAGTCAGAGCGCGACTCCATCCAGCACGCCAGTAGTGGTAGGGTGAATCAGTGCCATTTCTTCGGCAGGCAATCACCAGGGATCACCTTCGGGACGATCTGACCTGGAATTCCCAGATGTCCTTTGTCTGCTTGAACCCTTGACAGGCGCGAAAAAGTATGGAATTATTATAAATAAGTATAGTGGTATATACAATATACCAATTATACCACTTGCCATAACTAGTACCATATTTCCGGGCAGAATGCAAGAGGTAGAGAGTAAGGCATGGACCTGCACTGTGTAATATACTGTACGCAAATGATGTCCGCGGCATCATGAAAGCATGAACGCGCGTTTTTTTAAAGAACGCCTGATAAGATTGAGGGAAAACATATGGGTGCAATTTACAGGAATAGTCCCTTGCCTCGCTACTATCAACTCAAGGAAATCATGAAGGAGCGTATCCGCTCCGGCGAGTGGAAGCCGGGCGACCTTATTCCGTCGGAGCGCGAGTTGGGGGAAACCTATGGCATCAGCCGGATGACGGCCCGCCAGGCGATTACGGACCTGGTTAACGAGGGGCTGTTTTATCGCGAGCAGGGCAAGGGAACGTTCGTCAGCCAGCACAAAATTACCCAGCAACTCATACAACTGACCGGATTCACGGAAGATATCCGCGCGCGCGGGCAGCGTCCCGGCACGAAAGTGCTTTCGGCTGAAATGGCTCCGGCGGACGAGGCGACTGCCGAACGGCTACGCATTAGCCAGGGAACGCCAATTTTCCGCCTGCGCCGCCTGCGACTCGCCGATGACGAACCCCTGGCTATTGAATTATCTCAGATCAATTTCAAGGGGTGCGAGCGGTTGCTAGAGGAAGACCTGGAAAATAATTCGCTTTACCGCGTGTTGGAAACGAGGTACGGCATACCGCTAATGGCTGCCGACCAGGAGTTGGAAGCAGGCCTGGCGGGCAACGAAGAGGCGCAACTGCTGAAAATTTCGGTGGGCAGCCCTGTACTTTTCACCCGCCGCGTCACCTATACGGAACGCAACCAGCCGGTCGAATACGCCAAAGCCATCTATTGCGGACACAAGTATACATTCTATACCCATATGAAGCGCGAGCAACTCATACCCTGATGCACTGGTATGACAGCAAAAGCCGGAGGTGAAGGCATGGAACGCACCTTAAGCGCGCTGGACACCGAAAAAGTGAACCCGGCGACGACTGAAATCGACCGCGTGAGTCCCCTGGAAATCGTACAGATCATCAATGCCGAGGATGCGAAGGTTGCCCTGGCAGTGCAGCAGGTATTGCCGGATATTGCCAGGGCGATTGAGGCGATAGCCGCGAAGTTGCGGCTCGGTGGGCGTTTGATCTATACCGGGGCCGGTACCTCTGGCCGCCTCGGAGCTTTAGACGCCTCTGAATGCCCGCCAACCTTCAATATTGCTCCAGATATGGTACTGGCCTGCATCGCGGGTGGCCAGCAGGCATTGGATCGGGCACACGAGGACTTCGAGGATAACTGGGACGCAGGGCAGGCCGATTTAGCAGCACTCGGGGTCTCTCAAGCGGATGTGGTGGTAGGCATTACCGCCAGCGGGCGCACGCCTTATGTACGCGGCGCTATCGCACACGCGAATGAACGAGGCGCCTTGACGATTGGCCTGGTATGTAATGCGAACACGCCGCTGGCGCAAGAAGTCGAGATTCTGATCGCGCCGCTTGTTGGGCCGGAGGTGATCAGCGGCTCGACGCGTCTGAAAGCGGGCACGGCTCAGAAAATGGTGCTCAACATGCTCAGTACCGGCGCGATGATTCTGTTGGGGAAAACCTTCGGCAACCTGATGGTCGATGTGCAGGCCACAAACTATAAGTTGCAGCAACGTGCCCTCTCAATCGTAAAACAGGCAACCGGGCTGGATAATGAAGCTGCCAGAACGCTGCTGGACTATGCAGGAGGCGAGGTCAAAACGGCCATCCTGGTGGCGCGTGCCAGCATCTCGCCAGAGCAGGCACGCGAAAGACTTGCCGCGCATGGCAACGTGTTGAGAGCCGCATTAGAAGCCGTCCCGTAGGAACGATTGATCGCGCCCGGCGCCGACGATGAGTTCTCACCAGCACAATCGGGAAGCGCTCCCCGGGTGTGTCATTCTGAGCGCAGAGGCCGCACTGAGCGGAGTGAATGGGGAAGAAGCTCGTGGGGCAAGGCACAGATTCTTCCCCATTCGCTCCGCTCAGGGCTTGCGGCTTCTGCGCTCAGAATGACATGGCCTGAACCATTCGGATTACTGATTGTACTGGTGAAAAATCGTTCTCGGCCCTCGTCCCCATATCATCAAGGTCTCAATATACAAAGGAAATGATTTAAATGGACACCTACACAAACGGCATGAGCCTGGAGGAACAGATTGGGCAGGCGCTGATGGTTGGCTTCTGGGGAACTAAGCCTTCACAGGAGATCATCGATCTGATTACGCGTTACCATGTCGGCAACATCATCCTGTTCTCGCGCAACACCGGCGATACGCGGCAGGTGCTTGAATTGACACGGAGCTTGCAGGAGATCGCAAAAGAGGCCGGGCATCGCTATCCCCTGCTGATCGCTATCGACCAGGAAAACGGCATTGTGCAGCGATTGGGAGAGGCGGTGACGATATTTCCGGGCAACATGGCGCTGGGAGCCATCGGCTCAGATGAAATCGCCTACGAGGTTGCGCGTGCGACGGGCGAGGAACTGCTGGCGCTCGGCATCAATATGAATCTTGCCCCGGTGGTTGATGTGAATAATAACCCGGCTAATCCGGTCATCGGTGTCCGTTCCTTCGGAGAAAATCCACGGCTGGTGGCACGGCTTGGCGCCGCGATGGTGAGAGGATATCATGCCGCCGGCGTCATCTCCTGCTTGAAGCATTTTCCCGGCCATGGCGATACTGCCACTGACTCGCACCTGGCGCTGCCTACGATTCCTCATTCGCTCGAGCGGCTGGAAAGCCTGGAACTGGTGCCTTTTCGACGCGCAATAGAGGCCGGGACCGGCAGCGTAATGATCGCGCACGTAGCTTTTCCCGCGTTGACACAGCAAGAAGACTTACCGGCAACGCTCTCACCCGCCATCGTCAAGGGGTTACTGCGCGAGCACCTGGGATTCAACGGCGTTATTATCTCCGATTGCTTAGAGATGCAGGCGATTTCGGAAACGTTCGGCGTACAGCGAGGAGCGGTCATGGCGCTGCAGGCAGGCAACGACCTCGTGCTGGTATCGCATCTTTACGAGCGCCAGCAAGGGAGTTTTGAGGCGATTCGAGCGGCGGTAGAGGCGAATGAACTCGCACCGCAGGTGATCCGGCAGGCGGCTGAACGCCTGCTGAGGCTCAAGGCGAGTCATCTCTCATGGGATAGACTGCCAGGTGTGACAAAGATGCCTGCAATAATCGGTAATGAGGAGCATATGCAACTTCAGAAGCGGGCATATGAGCGCCTGCCGGTGCTGGTCAGAAGTGATGCTGGCCTGCTGCCACTGCGTCTGAACACTGGAGAGCGCATCCTAGTTATTGCTCCCGAGAGATACAGCATGTCGATGGTGGAGGACCGTTATTATTCAGATGATATACTGGTAGATATCTTACGGCAGTATCACACGAACGTCAGTATGACGCGCGTGCCGGCAGGCGAGGCATCCAGGGAAGCGTTGCAAGGCACGAGGGCGACAGATATTTTCATCGTAGCGACGGTCAATGCGCATATGGACGAGGGACAGGCGGAAGTGGTGCGCCAGCTCGTATCCTCAGGGCGGCGCGTGATTGGAATAGCGGTACGCAATCCATATGATCTGCTGGCATTTCCGCAGCTTCGCACCTACCTTGTGACGTATGAATATACGCGCCCGGCCCTGAATGCTGCCGCGCGCGCGATTTTTGGCGAGCGGCAGGCGTATGGGCACTTGCCGGTGAGCATTCCGGGGCTGTATCCGAAGGATTTATGATGACACAGAACATATCTGACCTGCACGCGGCAATGGAAGAGAACTTCCTGGCTTATTTCCTGCTTGGCCTGGTTCCCCTACCCCATTTTCAACTCTTCAGCGATCCTGAGTTGACATGGGCGGTCAGCAGCAAGTTTCCAGGGTGGAATACGGTGCTGCGCACACAGCTCTCGTCTGAGACTGCCGCGGCACGAGTTCAGGCGTTGGTAGATAGCTTCAAGTCAAACGGCAGGCCTCTGGGATGGCTCGTCTTACCCTCTAGCCGGCCTGTTGATCTTCCCAGCCACCTGCTCGCAAATGGCTTGAAGCAGGTGAATAACCGTCCCCATATGCTGGTAGACCTGCATACATTGCCTGCGTGGGCCGATGAATCGACGGTGGGAGAGGCGGATGCAGATGCGTTGGGCGCTGCTTTGTCCGGGTCAGAGGGGAACGGGGCCGATCAATCGGCGGTGGGCGCGGTGAACCGGCCCCCACGGGTGCCGGCTGGACTGCTGATAGAGCGGGTTAACGACGGCGCGAGTTTTGCGCAATGGTACCGGGCGACAGTCGCGGGCTTCGAGATGACCCTCGCGACTGCAGAAATCTATTATGAAGCATATACGCGAGCTGGATTTGATCCCGCCGGGCCATTTCTCCATTATGTCGGCTACCTGGATGGGGAGCCCGTCACATCTTCCACCCTATTGCTGACGGACAATATGGCCGGTATCTACGATGTCAGTACGGCGCCTGCCGTTCGCGGTCGAGGATTGGGTACTGCCATCACGCTGCTCCCTCTTCTAGAGGCACGAGCGCGCGGCTACCGTTACGCGTGCCTGCAATCCTCGCCCGAGGGCTATAACGTCTATCGCGGGCTTGGCTTCGAGACACAATATCACGAGCGCATCTTCGCTATATAGGGGCCGATTGATCGCGCCCACCGCCGATGATGAACGTTCACGAACAAAATCGGGAAGCAGCATGACACAGTTGGGGCCACTTGAATTGTCGATTTTGCTGGTAAAAATTCATAATCCGGCCCCTACGAGATCGTCCACAGATCGTTCAAACTGCTGCCGTACCTGCCATTGCCCGCGCCAGCATAGATATAGGCGCGGCGGTCTGCCGCATCCCACACCATCGTCGACGCGGTTCGTCCGGGTATAATGTGGTTTCCATGGCTGTCCAGGGGAGTCAATAAATCCCAGGCATTCTGTTTGGGATCGTATGCCCAGAGGCCCCAGAAAGGTTCGGATTGACCGTTTTCCCAGCCGCCCATCAGCAACAAAAGATGGTCTCTGCTATCCCAGGCCCCAATGCCCTGCTGCCGGGGTAGCGGATTATCCGATGTCTTTGGCGTAATCGAGGACCACCCTTTGCTTGCGCTGTATGCATAGAAATCGTTCTCCTGCAGGCCATTGATGTCAAGCCCGCCGAACACATACAAGCGGCTATCGCTGCTATCCCAGACCATAGTCGAGTAGGTACGCTGGCCAAGGGGAGTGGTAGTTGCAAGTTCCTGCCAGCCGCCATTTGAGCCAGGAGTATACGCCCAGAAATCCGAGAGCAGGCCGTACTTATTCATCCCACCCAGCACGAGCATTTGGCTGCCATTCCATACCGCACCGGTCGCACGAACTCCCGGCCCGTTGTCAGAACACGCAATGGCAGTCCAGGCGCCTGTACTTAGTGAAAAGGACCACAGGTCGCCAAGATAATGATTATTCGCTCCCAAACCACCATACAGCAGCACTTGCTGATCCGCGCTATCCCAGACCATGGCCGCATTCATACGTGGAGGCGGTACACCGCTATCCCCATTACTGCAAGCACCCGCGGCGCCTGCCGGGGTCAGTTGTTTCCATTGTCCCGTTTCAGGACTGTAGGACCAGAGATCATTGAGCAGATGACCACTACCATCGATGCCACCAAAGACGAGTACAAGATTGTCATAGTCATCCCAGACCATACTGTGTCCCGAACGCAACGTAGCAGGGGCGCCTGTCGAAACGGGGGCCTGCGCGTTAAAACTGGGAAAACTGAACTGCGGGGGCGGCGTTGCCGTCACGGTTGGAGTCGGCGTTGTCAATGGAGCGGGTACATCCAGGACAAAATCATAGCGCTGCAATTCGATCGCTTGCTTCTGGCTTTGCAATTTACCGATCAGTGACACGGTCGTCTGGTAGTTATTGTTTGGCGTCAACAACTGCGGATTGACCACATTCACCAGCAGGCTGGTCGACTTGCCCGGCTCTAAGACTCCCTGGTCAGGGGTAACCGTCAGCCAGGTCGTCTCCGTATACTCTACCTGGAAGACGAGCGCTTCTATGCTCTTATTGATGATCGTAATCTTCTGTATTGCCGGTTGCAGCTTGCCCTGGGTGTATAAAAATTGAGTACCGCTATTCTCTACAGAGACGGCATCCAGCCCTTTTTGAACGCTCACCGTCACATAAATATCCTGGGCGGCCACATTCTGCCCGCTGACCTCCACAACGGCGGCGTAAGCGCCGTCCGCCAGGCTTGCAGTACCTGCCTTGATAGTAAATCCGGCTGTTTTACCCGGGGCAAGCGTTCCCATAGATACAGAAAGCGCCAGCCATGCTAAATTCTGGCTATTCACGATGGATGCTTGCCAGCGCAAATCGGAACTGCCCGTATTCGAGATTCTGACCGGCTGCGAGCCATCATTGACCAGGTTCACCTCGTGTGTGCTTAGCTGCATGACAGGGCAGACTCCAAGCAGGCAAGGCTGGCTCACACGCACCAACCCTAGCGCGGCACCGCCCAGGAGCAGCAGTACGAGCAGCGCAAGGGCCAGCGTGCGGTAAACCGGACGCGGGGCCGGTGAATCGGCGCTGGGCGCGATCAATCGGCCCCTACCGCCCCGCCGTGACGCCGATTGTCCTGATTGCCCTACCATCACTTTCGCTTCACCCGCGAACTCGCCCGCCGGCCTGACTGTTGTGATTTCCTTCTCCGCGGGCGCTTTTATCGCCGTTGCTGCCGGCTCAGGAAGTGTGGAGATTTCCGCGGGATCAAAAGCTGTGGCTCCTTCCTCTGCTGTTTTGGAAGCGCCTGCCTGCTCAATGTTTTCGAGCGCAGGCAACTGGCTGTAGGTATCTGTTCTGGCACTGGCCGCTTCTTCCAGGGCTTCACGATAAGCGCGAGCGAACGAGCGCATATCTTTATAGCGGTCTCCCGGCTCCTTGGCAAGAGCGCGCAAAATAACGGCTTCCACCTCAGATGGGATCAATGGGTTAAATTCGCGTAGAGGAGGAGGAGGAATTTGCAGGTGCCCATGCATGATGGAATACAGGTTGCCTGTAAATGGAGCGTGCCCGCTGAGCAGTTGGTAACAGGTGATGGCCAGCGCATACTGGTCGCTGGCGGCGCGTGGCTGCTCCAACCATTGCTCCGGCGCGGTATAGAGAGGAGTGCCGACGTAAGCGTGCAAAGAGGCGTGGGTATAGCCATCGAGCAGCGCGGAAACGCCAAAATCAGCCAGCATGAGGCGATCATCGCCATCGAGCAACAGGTTAGCAGGCTTGACATCCAGGTGAATTATGCCATGATCATGAGCATATTGTAGGGCCTCCGATGCCTGCTCGATATATGGCAGCAGGAGCCGCGGTGTCAGCGTCGTCGATTCTGCTGCTTGCGGCACTGCCATCTGATCGCCCTCGACGCTGTCTTCTTTTAAGTCGGATGTTTCGCTACTGGCGATTGTTTCGTGGCCGGTAATAGAATCGGGTTGAGATTCTTCGCTCCGCTCAGAATGACATGTCCGCTGCATGTCATTCTGAGCGGAGCGAAGAATCTCTCGCGCGCCCTCGCCAGCTACCCGCTCTGGCTGTTCAGGATCGAGAGGCGTAATGGTTTGATTGTCTTGATAGGCGCTACCCTGCTGATTGACCGCCACGGTATCCTGATTCTCCACCTGAGGCGCATCCACAAGAGGAGCTGAAGCTTCCGCCGGAATAGCAGTGGGCAGCAAAGAGAAGTTCTGGGGAGTCGATTGGCAGTATTTTTGCAGCGAGCCATGAGCGGCATATTTCATTACCAGGTAGGAGCGTCCGTCTTCCAGCATCCCCACGCGCATCACAGGCAAAATATTAGGGTGATCGAGCTTAGAGATAGCCCCCACTTCGCGCGCAAAGAGTTCGACAGCTTTGACATCCAGTACCTGGTCAATGGACATGACCTTGATGGCCACGCGACGCTGCAATGGCGGTAACTGTTCCGCCTCGTATACGTCGCCGAATGCGCCCGAACCAATCCAGCGCCTTACCCGGCAATCACCCAGCAGCGCTCCCTCGAGTAAATACTTACAATACTGGCAAGATACCTGCGCATCGACCGAGGCCGGTGATTTTTCGGCGCTCGCTTCTGCCAGCGCTATCGTGCCTGTATTCGTGAGTGAGGAAATGGAGGCGAATTCACGATTCTTATGTTTCTTTTTAGGATTTAAACAATATGCCATAACTTGAACATCCAGCTATGTTTAGAAAAAACGACCGTCAACCTCGATAGCATAAAAAAGACCAACAGTACCCCAGATAATCATAACATGCGATAGGGGCCGCGGAATGTGGAATAGTTCACATTTCGCACACAATATATTACGTTTGGAAAGCCAGAGCTTCTAACACATTGCAGGATTCGGCCTGGTTGCATTCTAAGTAACGGGAGGAACACGGGTTGTGTTGCCTCGCACGCGCTTGCCTTCACGAATGGAGCGAGCAGTCATACGGTCTTTTTGCGCTTCCAGCTTGATGAGCGGAAAAGGCCTATGGAACTGGAGCGTATATTGCGCGGCCTTTTCCTCAGATAGTACGGCACGACGTTCATAAGCATAAGCGAAGAGTTCGCGCTTCTCGTCTTCGGGCAGTTCTATCAACAATAAAAAAGCCAGGGCAAATTCGGGTTTGCCCCGTTCCGCGTAAGCACGCGCGGTTATTAAGCCATCGGCGCCGGCAGACAGCATCTGTTGGGCCTTTGTCGTAAACACTTCTTTCAGTAGAGGGGCATATAATTCCGCAAAAGTTCCGGGCATCATTGGCTCCATGGTTTTCTTCATCATATACTTTTAACTATAGGATAATAGTAACACATGAAGCAATGGTTTATCTCCGCGAGCCCCTTACTGGCTCCGTAGATGACGAGACAAAGATTAGCTATCACGCAGGTGCGATACGGCAGGAATAAGAAATACCAGAAGCCGGCCAGCAAGTTACCTTAGCTTTGAAAGAGCGTCTTGTACCGGTAGGAGAGGACTAACATTTAAAAGAAAGAGAGAGCACCTTTGGCAGTCGAAACTATTCCGGCAGAGCAGGAACAACCTGTTCATGGACTATCCAAAAAGCTACTCTTCGAAGTAATCGAGCTATGCCTGATTGGGATGGGCATCTTTGCCATGTTTCAATGGCTGCCACAGCGTTACTTTCTGGATGGCACCGTGCGCTTTAAAGCGGTTGTAAGCCTGCTACAACATGGCCAGATATCACACATGAGCTATTCAATCGTTGGCCCTTTATTCTCCTCGCCACTGTGGGTCATCGACAGACTATCAGGATTTTCATTGCAATGGCAGGAAAAATATAACATTTTTCTGCTGGCCGCGGTAATGTTGATTACGTATGTAATGTTGCGAAATCGCATGGATGCCGGCGTACTGCGCAAATTCTTTCTTATACTGATCATAGGCTCCATGTTCGGGAACCACGTGACCTACTTTGGAGGCGAGGTATTCACCGCTTTAATGGTCGGAATGGGCATCCTGGTAGCGCTGCTGAGATCGGAAGCCGGCGGATGGGCAGCCGTCGTGCTGGGGGTGGTTAATACGCCCGCCAGCCTGGTTGGACTTGGCCTTGTCGTCCTGGGACATATCTTTCAGAAGCGCCGCGTAAGATATCTCCTCGTATTTATAGCCGCTGTAGTGCTGATCCTCGCCGAGTCCTGGATTCGCCGTGGCAGCCCTTTTAACAGTGGGTATGGCAATCAGGCATTCAGCACACCTTTCTGGCTTGGCCTGATCTCCATCCTTTTTTCGTTCGGCAAAGGGCTGATCTTCTTTGCACCCGCCCTGCTGCTGCCCGTCAAAAACTATCTCTGGAAGTTGCAAGGAGAAAACAATAAGCAATTATTCCAGGCCTACCAACTATGGATATGCTTCCTGGTGGGTTTGATACTGGTCTATTCATCGTGGTGGGCATGGTACGGCGGATGGTTCTGGGGACCCAGGTTTTTTCTCTTCGCCTCGATTCCCGCCTCTTTCGTGCTTGCAGTACGCCTGCGTAGCACCAGCAATTCGCTACTGGGAAATCTTTTAACGCTGCTCTTCCTGGCTTTCTCACTCTGGATAGGTATCAATGGAGCCATTTACGATCAGTTTGGGCTGAGCAATATCTGTGTTGCTCACAACTACGCTCTTGAATACCTGTGCCACTACCATCCGCTGTATAGCGTTCTCTGGCACCCCATCATAGCGCCGAAGCCACTCTTACATAACGATAAGCTATACATCTTGTTGAGCCTGGCGCTATTTGTTTACCTGGCAGCACCTTTGCTCTTCACAATAGCAAAGCAAACACTGGCAATGCTCCAGGGTTCGAAGGAAAGGCTTCTGAATAAGAAAGCCTGGAATATCTAGGATTTATTCGTCCTCGCCCTCATCCTCATCGACTTCCAGCAGTAACATGACGGCTTCTTCGATGGATTGCGCGATGCTCATTTTGATGACCAAATCGCGCAAAATACTCGCATCCTCGATGCCAGCAATCTGCTTTTTTACCAGGCGTATGGCAACAGGAAAGCGCAGGCGCACGATCTTCAGCAGTATCTGGCGCAGTTCCTGTAGTAATTCTTTCTGGGCCTGCTGCACTCCCTGCAAAAATGCCTGCTGATATCCCAGGCGAAGAGTGCCGGTAGGCTCCTCCTGCTCAGCCTCTTCCTGATATGTCCATGGTTCACGAAGTACGTCACGCAACATGGGTAATCTCTTTCTTAGCCAGTTTTTCTGGTGATATAGAACGCGGTTGTTATCACTATTATAGAACAAAAGTTCGCACCTGTCTATTCTTTAGAAGCGCAAGGATTGCGGAAATACGCTGATGATCTTTGGCAAACGAATCAGGCAATGAGAGGTCACCTCTGCCACCTGTCATTGAGGCTTTTCAGTCAGTGCATCATGCCCGTCCTTCCTGGGGTCTACCAGGAATCCAGGAATTCTTCAAGAGGAGAGAAGAGGCCGGCCTGAAAAGCTACCTGGAGCGCATCATGGGTGTTATGTACCCCCAATTGTTCATAAATATTCTGCTGGTGCTTGCTCACCGTCGCCACAGTAACGCCTAACTCTTTGGCGATAGCCTTTTGATCGTACCCGCGGCACATCAACGCCAGCACTTCTCTCTCGCGCTTTGTCAGCGTCTTATCTATTGACGATTCGGTTGCTTTTGGCACACCGTCCAGGAGGGCCGTCACCTCAAAAGCGTACAGCATCCAGCTGCACACCTGAGCTAACACGTGTCCCACAGGCAGGGGCAACGCCGGGCGCGTCGGATCTGTGCCATCAGCTGCGATAGACACTGTCCCATACGTCCGGTCTCGAAACTGCACAGGAAAATTTACCTCCATTGTGGAAGAGGATGAATCCGCTACGTCAGGAAACCGCTGGTAGCGTAACAGCAGGCGAGCGCGTTGTTGAGTAGCCAGCGCTACCTCCTGGCAGAGACGCTCAAGAACTCCCCGAGTTTGCCCGCATAACGACTGACCCACGTTGAGTAAATAGAGGATCATATGTGTATAATCTTGAGGGTTAGTAGTATCCGCATCGTGATATGATCCCGGCTGTTCAAACGGTGCATCCATAGCAGTCCCTTTCTAGAAACTGAGTATTCGACCCCACAATAAGAACTAACGTTCTATTTCGTTTTTTTGGGGAATGAATAGCTAGCAGAATCCCTTGCTCATCATAAAGTTCAAACAGTTAGGATTGCCATCGCTACGCTCGCAGGTTGCCAGTACGCCACCGTTGCTACTATCGCCAGAGCAGGTTCATTGAGGATGACACTACCAGAAAAAGCAGGAAGATGATCCATTGTAACTATTCGCGTATAGGTGCAAATCGATCTAATAATATACCCCCTTCATAATCGTAAAAGTTGACCAGGGTGCCGCTGCTATTGGTCATGCCAATCACTGATCCTAAGCCATCGAACAGGTAATAGTACTTGCTGCCATCGGGCTTGACCTCGTCCAATAACTGCCTACAGCGGACAATCCCTGCAATACACGGAGGGGCCAGGTGCTGCTTACAGGCTAGCAGCACCTTTTGGGCACGAGTGCGTATCCTTACGTCTTTTGTGGATCGATACATGTTTGCTAACTCGTTGAGCTGTTCTTTCGTTAGTTCTGGCATCTGTAATGCTCTCATGGCTTCCTCCTGCCCCAGAGTATACCTTATGCCGCGAAAGCAATATAATCGTACTTAGTACACACACTCACGGTTGCTAACATCGTTCTTCTAGATACTCCCTCAGCAGTTGCGCATATGCAGGTGGGAGATTCCTCGATTTCGGAGCAGTAATGAAACCAATATTTCTCAAAACGCTCACCAACCCAATTTGTTGTTTCGGTCCAAACTTCAGGGCAACCATTGTTCCTTCGGAGACTGGCTGAAATACCCACTTTATTCTTGATATGCTCGTTCCTCTTGTTATTTCAAGAGCAAAAACCAGAGGCCGCTTATACTCGGTAACCTCTATCGTTATTTCAAAAGGATGGCTTCCCGCTTCATTATTCTGTACGAACTTCGTTCCTACACCCATAGGATCGTCGGTTATCTGACGTATTATAGGAACATGTGCATTTTTCTCTAACGAGGAAAGGCTGATCAATTGCTGAATGAACGCTACGTTCGCGACACAATTAAAGATGCCCTCAATGGGCCGATGAATCATCGCGCTTGATTGAATTGCCATGAGATGTAGCCCTTTCTATTTCCCGATATCTTTCTACTCTCAAACAATATGACGTAATCTTTGCCAAAAGATGCAATTTATGGCTGCCGCTCATCCTCAAAGAATTGGGCAAACATGCATCACCAGGTGTTCGAGGAACGAATAAGGAGTTATTCATTCCTCGAACACTGTGCAGCAACACTTCCTTCTCTGTTAGGGGCACCTTAAAGTCGGAATGGGAGAGAAAAGGATTGACACATAGATTGTGACACCATTTCCTCCACAGAAAATGTTGCTAAAGATGACCAGATCAAGTATTTCGAAATTTACAAGGGCCAAAATGAGGTCCTTAACTATGCCGGGTACACCCGCACCACTTAAGGCAGCACCAAGGACCTCTTTAATATAGTCACCACCTGGACCTTCCAGTGATGCAAGGTCCGTACTCGAGAAAATTATGTCGTATCCAGTAGGGATAAGAATGCCAAAAAATCCTATACCATACTCGGTAATGACCTCAACTTTGCCACTCGTGTCCGTTAAATTGACCGGATCATCCCCTGCATAGACGTACCGGTTGCTCCCATTGAGATCGAACACACTACTGCCCACCGGGTCTTGCTGCGTCCAGCGGCCCAACTCTGGATTGTAATAGCGCGTGCCGAACTTGACCAGGCCCGTGTTCTTCTCAAAGTAGCCTCCTGCATACTGGAACGGATTGGGCTGGTTGGTCGTTTCATTGAGGATCACACCGTAGGGATCATAGTCGTAGTTGTTGGGCTCGCCGCCGGTGCTAGCGGTCAGGCCGACAATGGATCCCAGGCCATCGAAGAGGTAGTAGTATTTATTGCCTCCTGGCAACCGCTCGTTGACCAGCATGCCACAGCTACAACGGGTGTAGTAGGTGGTGTTACTTATGAGTCAATATCTACAGGGTTTCCTCAGATGGCTTATGGCGGGCATGGGGAGTGCAGAGCAATAACTAAGAGTGCAGACGAAAGGAGCTTTTCCAACACTCTCTTAAACGGCTTGTAGATCCTGAGTCATTTAAAACCCTGGACTAAATTTGGTGCCACATTGTGGAAAATCTTTCCGTTCTGCGCATCAACGCTTTTGATGCAGTTCACGGCCTAGCTGTTCTCTTCTTCAACAGAGGGAAAGAGGTCCAATGTTTCTGTCTGCCGACTGATCAGAATCCCTTGCTCATCATAAAGTTCAAGTCGAAGGGGCGGGGTGGTTGGCTGCCGTTGGGCATAGAAGAAGACGAGACCCTGCTGAACCGTATCTTCGAGCAAGAAGTCTGCTGCGTCAAACAAACGCACACCAGCAAGAGCAACCTCTTTCTCAAAGACTTCCCCAACCGCATAAAATTCCTGACCAAGAAACAGGGTTTCTAGACGCACCCAGGGACGGTTTTGCAACTCAGATGGTTCTTCGTAGCTGCTTTCGTAGCCAGCACTGTGCATCTTGACGAACCATCGTCCTTCCAATTGTTCGAGAAGAAACGTGCTACGCCAATTGTGTCCACTGCTATCCTGTACTGCTACATACTGTACCTGATAGGGTGGCACCTCTCGGGCCTTCAGATAGTGGAGCGTTGCAAGATCAAGCGATGGAAAAGGACTTTGTACGTCAAACCATTTGAGCCATTCTCGAATCGCTTCCGTTGCATCGCTGCTGCCAAGATCTGGGTTCATCACTATAGCCTTTCTTTTGTCTAACGAAACAAATCTGCTCATTGAAAGAGAAAACGCATGTTTTTCATTTGTTAATTTAACACAAAAGTCTGTAAACTTTTTCTCTTATTACATACCTTCAAGGACTTTTTCTAAGTGGCTTACACTTTCTTTTTCATGTTCTAAATATTTTTATGAAATTAGTACGGGCGGCTACTCTCTGAGTAGCCGCCTTTTGATTCAGTGGGTCTTCGGAATATCCTCCTAGATACTATCTAGTCCTTGTAGAGCTATTACCTCAAGTAATACTCTCACTACAGGTTGACGATAGCATTAGTAGCAATAGCAGCACAGAGCTGACCATTTGTGAGTCCCGCTAGCCCAAGGAAGAGAAAGCTGAACACTCCTAAACCGAGAGGATAACCAAAGAAGCTAGCAGTAGCTACAAAGCTATTCACATTACTGCGGCCAACAGGGATGAACATAGTATTTCCTATCCCGGTGATAAAGAGCGTACCACCCCACCAGGATATAGGTGCGATGCTTGAGATAAGCGTAATGTACAAACTAACTTGGCCGATTCCGACTGGCCAACTAGTGATACCTATAGTAGCACTACCACAGTTTCCTACAATCATTCCGCTCGGGTCGACATTATTGACCGGGTTATCCCCGGCATACACATACCGATTACTCCCATTCAGATCACCCACAGCACCCACCACCGGGTCCTGCTGCGTCCACCGGCCCAGATTGGGATCATCATAGCGTGTGCCGAACTTGGTCAGGCCCGTATCTGCCTCGCTGAAGCCGCTGACATACTTCCAGGGATTATTCAGCCCATTCTGCTCCATCTGGCCCAGGATTTGTCCATACGGGTCATAATCGTAAAAGTTGACCAGGCTGCCACTGCTATTGGTCATGCCAATCACCGACCCTAAGCCATCGAACAGGTAATAGTACTTGCTGCCATCGGGCTTGACCTCATCCAATAACTGGCTACAACTGCACCGCGTGTAGTAGGTCGTTCCCGATGAATCGGTCTGGCTGCTCAGTCCGAGCAGACTGTAGACATAGCTGGTACTGTTGATCTGCACACGCTCGTCCTGTGTCGCCCCACTGTAGGTGTAGTTGTCGCTGCCAATAGCGGTTGTTTGGTTCTTTATATTATACGTATAGGACTGCCCTGGTGTAGACGCCATCAGGTTGCCATCGGCATCGTAGCTGTAGGTCGTCGTCTGCGTGCCATTGACCACCATCGAGGACAGTTCATTGGCTCCGTAATCGTAGTGGTAGGCGATACTTTCATGATTCGACAACCGTGTGGAAGAGGTGCGATTGCCCGCCGCATCATAGCCATAGGTCCATTGCTCCACCAGTGTTTGTGAATTGGGCGGATAATAGACGTTGGCCTGCGTTAGACGGCTCAGGGAGTCATAGCTGTATACCCGATGATAGGTATTATTTTGCTTGAGCGGGTCGAGCAGGTCTTCCGTTTGGAGCAGGTTCGACATCGCTCCGGTATTCGGATTTTTGTACGAATACTGGTAGCTGGTCAGCGCCGTGCCGTTCAGTTGCGCCACGATGCTGGTCAGGTGACCGGCCTTATCGTAGGCATAGTTGATCACCACGCCGTTGGGCAGCGTTTCCGTCTGGCGCTGGTTGTTGTTGTAATAGCTGAAGCTGGTTTGACTGTTGTCCGGCTCGCTGATGGTCTGCACCAGGTTGACCAGCGTGTAGCTATAGGTGACGGTGCCGCGCCCATCGGTGTAGGTCTTCAGGTTGCCCACCGGGTCGTAGCTCGTCACGATGGTCGTACCATCGGGCAGCGTCTTCTGCTTGAGACGGTTGTCGCCATCGTACTTGAAGGTGGTGGTGCCGGTGTTGTCGATGACTTTGAGGACATTGCCGTTGTCATCATACTTGTAGCTGATGGTGGCCGTCTTCGAGCCATTGACGTAGTCGATTTCGGTAATGCGATCCAGCGGATCGTAGGTGAAGGTGGCGGTGTTGCCATCGCCGTCGGTCACGATATGCACCCGGCTGAGCGGATCGACCTGCACGCTTTCCTGCCCTAAGGGACTGGGCGACGTGATCAGCTTGAGATTGCCATACTGGTCATAGGTGTAGCTGGTCTTGTTGCCGTCGGCATCGGTGGCAGTGGCCAGCGTACCCCGGCCCTGCATGTTGCTATCATCGTCCGGGTTGTAGGTATATTTGACGGTGGCGTTGGTACCGCCCGGCGTGTTATCCTGCACCTGCATCACATTGCCGCTCGTATCGTAGGTATAGCACATCGAGTTGCCCTGCGGATCAGACGAGCCGGTGGGATAGTAGAGGCTGCTGGATTGGCAGGAGCCATTGGTGCCATACGTCAGGCTGGTCTGCGCGCCATTGCCATCGAGGACGGATTGCAGGTTATTGGTGTTGCCATCGTCGTAATTGAAGGTGCTGGTATTGCCAAGTGGATCGGTGTAGACATGCACATTGGCATCCGACCAGTAGCTGTTGGACGCTTTATGGCCGTTGGCATCCACCACATCCTGGACCAGCAAGCCATTGTAGTCATAGGTAGTGGTTTCGACCAGCGTGGGGGTGAGCGGCTGCGAGACGGTGGTGCAAGGGTAATGATGGGGATTAAGGTTCACGCAATGCGAATCGGAGCCACTGTAGTAATTAAATGTCGTGGTCTCTCCGGTGGCATCGGTGATGGTCTGCACCTGGTCACCTGAGGTGTAGGTGAGGGTGGTGACATTGCTCATGGGATCGGTGATGCTGGTCAGATCATGCCCATTGTAGACGAACGAGGTGGTCTTGCCGTTGGTATCCACGATGCTGTTGAGATTATTGTTGCCATCGGTGTAGTTGTACTGCACGACGCGACCGGTCGAATCGGTCATCGTTTTGATACGACCATTGTTGTCGTAGACCAGGCTGATGGAGCGGCCTTGTGTATCAGTGATGCTGTTCAAGAGGCCATTGTTGTTATAGCCAAAGCTGATGAGGTTGGTGTTTTTGTCCTCGTCGAAGATCTCCTGGCCGGTGCTGCCCTGCTGGTTAAAGCCAAAGCATTCACCGGTTTTCTGCTCGACTAGCACGTAGGAGGCTCCGTTGATGCTGCTCTGCAGCAGCGTGGCATCCAGGCCGGCCGGCTCATCAAAGCCACCATAACTGCCGGTATTCTTCAAGTAGGTCGCTGAGAAGCCGCTAGAGCCGGTCAGCGTGACGGAGCCATCCTGGTTGTAGGTGAGGGAGACGCCGTTGCCAACGCTGAGGTTCCACTTGGTACCGAGCGTACTCGTCGGCGCATTGGGCAAGCCGTTGAAGGTCGCGGTGAGATCGAGGTCGATACCCGTCCCATGGATGTGGAAGTCGTTGGACTCCAGCACCAGGTTGCCGTTGGCCACATTGACCTTGAGCGTGGTGCGGTCGTTTAAGGTCTGTTTGTAGAACTTGTAGAAGCCGAGGTCACCGAAGCCGTTCACCGACCCTGAAATTTTCGGGGTGCTGGAAAGGGTCGGGCAGGCAGCGATGGAACTCGCACGCGGTTGGACTCGACGCGGCGGCATACTCTTCACGGCTGCGGCAGCAATCTGAGATGCGAAAGACGCAGCAGATGCCACGGGCACCAGCGTACTCCAACTGCCAATCACAAAGGTACACAGCATCAGGCTGGCGAACAACAGGCGCCAGGCGTATGCAAACATACGATATCCGAAGCTACGAGGAACAGAGGAACGCGAATCAGGAACAGTTGAGAACATGCAAAGGCTCCATTTCTCTCAAACAAGACAGCAAGTCATCAGGAACCAGACCTGCCTGCCTGCCAGGTCAGATGCAAAAGGTGGAATCACTACGAGGACGCGCTCCAGAGCATATGGCTATACAGGTGAATAAGGGGTGACGCGAACGCCGGAAAGAAGTTTCCTGTTCCCCACCAGAACATACGTTCGACATCACCTCTCGTAGCATACCCAATAGCCCGGCCTGTTGTCATGCCTTTTATGAGTATATTTTCTACTCTTTAGACCGAATTTTTGCTCCGATTTTCTACGGTCTCGACCGTAGAAAATCTACCCAAGAATCGTAATAGCCCATCTTACTTACCCTTTCCCCGCCACTTCATCGACAATGCTATACTTACCCCAATACTGCTTTATATTTGGCCCTGTTGATTTCAGATTCTGCTCTCTATGCCGAATAAGAATAAAAACGACGCAATGTAATGAAGAATGTCCAATAGCTATGTAGCGCAGATCAAATGGTGGAAGGAAGCTCATGACTGCTCACATCTCTTCCCTTTATGAGCGCCAGGTTCGCGATGGCGCCACTTCTATTGAAGGTGAATCACAGGAAATGGTCGATGTTTTGCAAAAAATCGTACAGAACGCGGGCGCTATCCTGGGGGTAAGCAACTGTTCGGTGGCATTGCTAGATGCGACGGGAACCTCGCTGGTAACACTCGCCGCCTTGCAGCATGGACGCAAACCGCGCCGGACTCGTTTTCATATGAGTGAGGGGGTGGCAGGTTGGGTGGCAGAGCATCGCGAAGCGCTGATCATCAACGATGTGAGACTCGATTCGCGTTTCAAACGTTTGGGGCGCGTTCCTGTTGGCTCGATGGTGTGCGTGCCTTTAATCGATAGAGATAATTTCATCGGCACGCTGACCGTTAGCAGTCGCGAAATCAATGCTTTTAGCCAGAAAAAGCTGCACATGCTGACGATCTTCGCCCAGCAGGCCGTGCTTGCCATCACCAATGCTCGCCAGGCTGAATTAGCCCAGCGCCAGGCCAACCAGCTCGAGATGCTGCTGGACCTTTCGCGCAGCATCACCACCCGGCTAGAAGCCGATGACCTGTACCGGACGATCCTGGTTGACGCCCAGCGGCTGGCTCCCTGCCGGCAGGTCATCATGTACCGGTTCTCGGAGCGCACCCAGGAACTGCTTCCGTCCGCCGAGCTTCTGGTCGTCGAGGACGCCGGCGATAACGGCAGCACTGAATGTAGCTTTATTGTCACGATTGGAGACGTGGCGCGTGAAAAAATCAGCGTGCCGACGGAAACTTCATTAGCTTCATGGGCCGCCGAACACCGCCATCCCATGTTGCATGCCCCGGTCAAATTCTTGCCTGATGAAAGCGCCGCACTCCCAGTCAGCTTTGATTGCGCGGAACTGGCGGCGCCTTTCGTCTCCAAGAACATCCTGTATGGCGTGATTCTGTTGCGCAGGCCACAGGCTTTCACGAGCGAAGAACTGCGGCTGGTACGCAATTTCAGTAATATGGCGGCGGCGGCGCTCGAAAATGTGGAACTGTTTCATCGCGTGCGCAGCGACCAGGAGCAACTGCGCGCCATCGTGGCGGAAAGCTCAGACGGTATCGCCATCATCGGTGACAACGGATGTTTTCTGGAAGTGAATGCCGCTTTTGGCCGCATCTTTGGCATGGAGCCGGAGCAAATCGTGGGTATGGAATGCCTGGAACTGCTGGGCTGCGACGACGAGAATACGTGCGAAGTAAGCCGCGAGAAATGTATGATCCAGCGCGCCATCCAGGAACAGCGCGCCCTGTCCTACATCGAGGTTGACCTGGCAATTTCGGGAACGTCACGTTCGCTGGGACTGAGCGTCACGCCCATTGCCAGCACCGGCAGATCGTTCTGCCTGATGATAGCGCGTGATGTGACGGCTATTCGCGATGCGACGCGCATGAAAGCCAACTTCTTGTCGATGATTACGCACGAGCTGCGTTCGCCGCTCAATGCCATCAACGGCTACCTCGATCTTACCCTGACGGGTATCGCGGGCGAACTGAATGAGCAGCAGCGTGATTTCTTGCAGCGCGCGCGGGCGGGCAGCGAACACCTCTATGCGCTTGTCGAAGACCTGTTACTCGTCTCGCGCGCGGATGCTGGGCAAATGCGTTTGAACCGCGAATTGACGAGCATTCGAGAAATCGTGGCCAATGCCGTGGAAGAACTCGAGCTGATGGCCAAAGACAATGCGATCAACATCGAGGTCGATATTGCCCATGACTTTCCCTCTATCTATGCCGACCCGGTTCGCATTCAGCAGGTGTTGCGCAACCTCTTAAGCAACTCGCTGCGCTTTACGCCACAGGGAGGGATTGTGACCATCGCGGCACGTGTTATTTCCAGGACATCTCCAGACTCACCGGAGGAGCAGGAAAAAGTGGTGGAGGTAGAGGTTCGCGACACAGGCTACGGCATTGCGCCCGAACACCAGCAGCGCATTTTTGAACGCTTCTACCAGGCCCTTCCGAGCGAGACTGGTCGTTCAGGCGGCCAGGGACTGGGACTTGCGATTGTGAAGATGATTGTGGAGTTGCACGACGGGCAGGTGATGGTCGAAAGCGCGCCGGGGCAAGGAAGCGTGTTTAAATTTACGCTGCCTGGTCTGCTCTCATAAGCCTGGGGCATGGAAAGAAAGGGCGACCTCAAGGGTGCGCCCCTACTATGACCTGTTCCTTTCTCATTTTTCCTGGCCGTTGCCCTTGACTCTTTTGGGTAATGCATGCTATGCTGATTCTATCCCCATTGTGCAGGTGGGTGGGTGGAGAGGGAGGAACAAACAAAGGCAGGGGTTGTACTCGATGGATGAGCTTCAAGCTCGTACAGAAGAAGGAGTTAGACCATGGGTATGCTGCGGGTGATGTCCCGTCGCGGCGACGAGCGAGTCGAATGGGATCTGAGCAAGGTCGAATCGCACGATCCAGAAGCCGTAGCGGCTATCCGAGAAGCTGAGCGCATCTTCAATGAGGAGCGCGCGCGTGGAGCTACTGCCTTTAAGGTAGAGCCAGGTAAAACTGTAGAGCGTATTGAGAAGTTCGACCGCACTGCCGAGCAGATTGTGATGGTACCTCGGGTGGTAGGAGGCTAAGGAATTCAATCGATATGATGCTACAAACACTTAGCCTGTTTCTTGGTATCTGGCTGCTGTTCCTGCTCCTGGCAATCTACTATCTCTCGCAGACACCTGATGGGCGCGTGGGGCGATTTCGCGAGTCGGTAAGCGAGCATCTCTCGGCTGAAAGTCGAGCCAAGGCGCTGCTGCGGGAAATGCTTTCAGAGAACCAGTACCAGCAACTGATCAAGTTTGGATATCTGGAAGTCTCAAGTCCAACCATAGACAATCGCGTGTACCGCATCCCCGGTTCTGGTGGACTGGTGAAGGTCTACGAGCGCGGCTGTGCGGTGATGGAGCTTTGCCTGCAACCTGCGGAGCCGCTGCCTGATGGCGATGTGGTGGTTATGCACAAGCTGATGATCGAGGCAAACGAGCAAGAATACTTGCAGAAAGCAAATCATTTCGCCCCCGGTATCATCTCGCTGCGCTGCCAGCATCTCTAACCGGGATACGAGACGGGCGACCAGTAGAGTGCGGATTCATCCAGCACGTGGTACGCCCTTACGAGATCAGCGCGCATAGGCCGATAATGGGCTTTCACGACCGAAATCGGTAAACCGAGAAGCAGAACAGTCTCACCATGTCATTCTGAGCGCAGCGAAGAATCCGTGCCCTGTCGCGCTGGGATTCTTCGCTGCGCTCAGAATGACACGACGGGGTTCGCAATGACACAGTGGCGAGAGAGATTCTTCCCTTTCGTTCCGCAGGGCTTCGGCTTATTTCCCTCAGAATGACACGACCAGGATCACTCAGTACGTTCCCTCTACCCTCTCCGTCCATCTACTGTCTCCGCTGAACTTTTGCCTTTGCTTTGCGTATATTACATGTGTAAGGAGCGGATGCAACAGTATGTCTATCCTTAACGCGCTTCTGAATGCATGCAAAACGCTCGACTCTTATGAAGAAACAAGGTATAATCCTGTAATCTGCTGAGACAAAGGGGGCAGGTGCGTCCCATACTTTGATGGCCCCACAAATGTGTCTCAATCCCGATATTGGAGAGGGCAAAGCAATGGAATGTCCCAATTGTAGATATCAAAATCGCCCCGACGCGGATTTCTGCGCCAATTGCGGCATGGCTTTGAAACAGTCCGGCCCGCTCACTGCCGGTACTGTCACCGTCGGTGGAACCGCCAGCGGCGCGCAGGGCACTTCTCGCGCGCTCACTATTGGAACCCCTCTACAAGGTGGCCGCTACGTCATTACGAAGATTCTGGGCGAAGGCGGTATGGGCGCTGCCATGGTCGCGACCGATAAACGCCTGGACAATAAGCCGGTTGTCATCAAAGAACTCATCTCCGATAACAGCGACCCGGCCAAATTTAAAGAAGATGAGCGCAATTTCAAACGCGAAGTGACCACGCTGGCTCACCTCGATCATCCCTTGATCCCTAATGTCACCGACAGCTTCCAGGAAGGCTCGCACTACTTCATGGTGCAGGAATACGTGGATGGGGAAAACCTGGAACAACGCCTGGAGCGTCTCAAGAAGCCGGTACCGGAGCGCGAGGCGCTCAGTTATGCTTCCCAGGTGCTGGATGTCCTTGAATACCTGGCTCAACAAACGCCGCCCGTCGTCCACCGCGACATCAAGCCCGCCAATATCATCATCAGTTCGAAAGATAAAAGAGCGCACCTGGTCGATTTTGGCATTGCGCGCGCCGATGCCGCGCGCAATGCCAGGCGCAAGCAGACCTCAGCGCTCGGCACGCCCGGCTACGCGCCGCCCGAACAATATCAAGGCAACGCGGACCCGCGTTCCGATCTGTACGCGCTTGGCGCTACACTGCATCACATCCTGACCAACCGCGACCCACGTGATTACGCGCCCTTTTCCTACCCACCGGCGCGCACGTTGAACCCACAGATATCGCCGGAAACCGAGCGCGTCCTCTCGCGCGCCCTCAATAACGACATCACGCAGCGCTACCAGAGCGCGACCGCCATGAAACGCGATATTGATGATATTCTGTACAAGCGCTTCGGCGTTTCGGGAAATATTAGCAGCTACACGCTGGGAACATCCGGGCCGATTGCGGCTGTTGGAACTGCCGGCGTCGCAAACCAGCCTGCGCAGGCCAGATCGCCACAGCGCCCGCAACCCGCGCCTTTAACGCCGGTACCACCAGTGCATCAATCCCAAGCATATTCGCCTGCGCCGATCAGCAACTATCCGCCACCACCCCAGTTGAGGCAGCAGCGCAGCAACCACTTCGGGCGCAACTTTCTGATATTCGTCCTGATCATCTTCCTGATTGCCCTGGCCGCCTATGCCGCGCTGTACTTTGTGCGCGGTCGAGGAACAAACATAACTTCGGGTACTACACCGACCCCGACGCCAGGGATTAGCAACACCCCCCCGGCCAACGGCATTGGGGGGTTCAAAGCGCCCGATGGTGAAATCATTGGCATCAGTGACGGCAGCGTCGCTTTCGACACCCAAAGGCCAAGTGGTTTTGGCTCATATAAAGTGCAGGCGGCTGCCGACTACCGGAACGGTGATATTGCTGATGCCATGGCTCTGTGGCAGCAGGAAGTCAATAATGATACAAGCGATGCTGAAAGTTTGATCTACCTTGAAGATCAACGCGTTCTCAGCGGAGGAAGCCCCCATATTACCATCATCATTGGCACCATGATTTCAGGAGATAATGTCGGTGTGGGACGCGATGATCTCCAGGGAGCCTATGTAGCGCAAAAAGAATACAATGACGGGGTGAAGCTCGGTGGTACGCTGGTGCGCCTGCTGATCGCGAACTCAGGCAATCAGACAGCCTATGCAACTCTCGTCGCACAGCAAATTGTGAAAGCGGCTCAATCAGATCCTACCATTGTAGGGGTCATGGGCTGGCCGTTCAGTTCTCGCACAAGTGAGGCGGTCAAAATACTGAGCGCGGCGCATATCCCGATGGTATCGCAAACCGCGTCCGCCGATTCGCTTACAAATGTATCGCCCTACTTCTTCCGCGTCGCGCCTCCTAATAGTGTCGAAGGCGTGGTGGGCGCTCACTATGCCGAGACAAAGTTGCACGCGAAGAATGTCGCTCTCTTTGTCGATCCTGATGACCCGTATAGCAGCACGCTAGCAGCGGATTTTAGCAAGCAGTTCACAGCTGATGGCAACAACATCGTAGTTACCGAGGACTATACCGTAGGTCAGACGGGTAATTTACCCTCACTTTTAAACAATGCGCTGAGCCATAATCCCGACCTGATCTACTTTTCCGGCTATTCCAACGATGTGGCAGTCCTGCTGCAAAATCTACCCACTTCGGGACCATTCGCTACCTTGCAGATACTTGGGGGAGATGCGCTCTATGAATTGGGAGGTTATCCGCCTACAGCACACGCGGGCTTTGATCGCCTGCGCTTCACCTCGTTTGCCTATCCTGATGAATGGGATGTGCTGAAATTGACGGCGCAGAAACCTGTGTTCTTCCAGGAATATCCGCTGTACTTCAATCCGAAAGGTCGGACGATTACCGGCAGTCCCTACGGCTACACGCGGGCAGACAATGATGTCATGCTCTCCTATGACGCGATGCTGGCAATTCTGCATGCCAGCGCCAATATCCTGCAGAAAGGGTCAAATTCGAAAATCACGCCGGCAGGCTTGCAGCAGGCGCTTTCGCAAATCAATGGGCCGAATGCTTTCCAGGGGGTAAGCGGGCAGATCGCTTTTGGGACAGATGGTAATCCCATCAATAAGGTCGTCCTTATCCTGTACGTGGCTCAAGGCGGCTTTATCCACATGGAAAGCGCCGTGGCAGCGGGAACCTTTTTAGTGCAGGGATAAGAGAATAAAAGGGACGAGGGCGATCAAGGCTTCATTAGCGGCTCCATCCACCGGGGCCGCCGTTAACCTTGCCTTCAGTATCCCCCGATCCTATTCCAGTGTATTCTTCTTGCTGCGCGGAATGACGCGCACGCTCAGGCGCATATCTTGTCTGCCTGTCTACCAGCCCGCGGGCAGTGCCTGCAGCAGTAGGATTTGTATCGTAAGCAGCAAAAACCAGGCGATCAGAAATGAGAAATCAATCACACCTACCGACCCCACGAGACGGCGAATAGGCCTGATAAATGGATCGGTCAGTTTGGCCAGGAAACGAATAATAGCATAGCGTTCATCAATGCGAAACCACGAGGCAACGACGCGTACAAGCAGTGCGAAAATGAGCACATAGATGCCATATTCGATGATTGCGTATATAATGCCATGATCCGGTGGCACACCTAACATATCTTTTTACTCCTGAACGGTACGTACCTCGACGATGGTAAATCCGAGGACTTTGCGGCGGAAGATCTCCGTCACGCGCACTCCTTTAAGGTCCGGTAGCGTGGTGAAATGCCTCTGCACGTATTCGCCCAGCGGTCGAGCCGCTGCATATCCGGCCAGAGAGGAGGCGGCAGTGGAGGCGATGCGCGTGCGAGCGCGGCTGGAGGTCATGCCGAGCAGCGTGCCAATGGTGACGACCGACATGCCAACGACAAGATTGGTACCGCAGTTTGGATGGATGGCAAGCTCCGCTTCGCCGGCCTGCAGGCGAGCCAGCGCCTCATCCACAGCGCGGCGCAGTTGCCCAAGATCGACATCGCCGAAAATGATAAAGCCGGTTGAACTGGAACGGGCGCTGACGCGCAGGTCCGGCACCATGCGGCTCAACACGGTTATGGTGGCATGTTCCAGAGCATGGTTCTGGCGAATGCGACGGCCAAACAGGATATCTTCAGGTTTCATGGTTTAAAGCTTTCTCTTTATTATGGGCTGTTACACTGGCCGATAAATCGGCGGTGTGTACGGTAAACCGGCCCCTACGCGGCTTCGCCGCGATAGAGATATCAAAGGCATTCGCGCACGGGCGAAATCGCGATAGAGATATCAAGGTCATTCGCGCATGGGCAAAGCCCCGATGCAAGTATCAAGGTCATTTGTAAACACGCTCGCCAAAGATTGCCCGGCCTATACGGACGATGGTAGCGCCCTCTTCAATTGCAATACGATAGTCGTCGGTCATGCCCATCGAGAGATGCTGCCACGCGCTCTGCGGAAGCAGGCTTCGCAGTTGATCGCGCAGGACGCGCAACCCGCGAAAAACCGGGCGCACCTCTTCCGGGTCCTGAACCAGCGGCGCGATGGTCATCAAGCCCTGCACTTCCAGGTTCGGCAGCATCAGAATTTGACGGGCCATCTCCGGTGTTTCAGCTGGTGACATGCCCTCTTTGCTGGACTCGCCCGAAACATTGACCTGGAGCAGGATGGGAAGACGTACCCCATGTTCTCCTGCGTGCCGGTTCAACGTTTGCGCCAGGTGCAGGCTATCCACGCTCTGCACGCAATAAAATTGCCCAACTACCTTGCCTGCCTTATTGGTTTGCAGGTGGCCGATCATGTGCCAGCGCGCATCCGGTGGATGAAATTCGGCGATCTTCGGCACCGCGTCTTGCACACGATTCTCACCAAAATTTCTTACTCCCAAATTATACGCCATGCGCACAAGTTCCAGCGGGACGGTTTTTGAAACTGCTACCAGCGTGACCTCTTCGGGCATGCGCCCTACCCTCTGAGCAGCTTCGGCCATCGCGGAATGCACCTGCGCTACATTTGAAGTAAGCTGTTCAAGTGTGATCGTTGATTGCGTACTCATGCTGCATCCCTCAAGGCGATGATTGATGGGAAGCGCCCGGCCTTGCCATGTTCGGCGCGATGCGAGTAAAAACGGTCTTTTTCGCAGCTGGTGCAGATGCCCGGCAATTCGATGTGTTCAGGCAACAGGCCCGCCATAAGCAACTGGTTACGGTTCGTCTCCCACAAATCCAGCATCAAACTCCTCCGGTGAGCATGTTCCTTTATAGCAAATACGGCTGACTCTCGTACCAGGTTGCGATACTCTACCGCCGTTGGCTGCAAATCGAACTCGATCCTGCTCAGGAAGTATCCCTGCACCTCTTCAGAAATCTCGTAGCAACATGGCCCAATGGATGGGCCGATGCCCGCGTAGATATGCTCTGGCCGGCTGCCGAACTGCTCGCGCATCGCATCGACGGTAATGGCGGCAATACCGCGCGCGGTACCCCGCCAGCCAGCGTGTACCAGGCCAATCGCCTCCTGCACAGGATCATAAAGCATTACAGGCACGCAATCAGCTGAGGCTATTGCCAGCGAGATATCGCGCCTGCGCGTAATAAAAGCATCGGCCTTCCAGCGTGGATGCGCCGTCCTCAGCAAAACCTTTTGCTCTTCCGCCAGCGTCACAAAAGGCTGGTCGAAGCGCCATTCCCAGGGCTGCTCATCGACCACCACAACCTCGGCTCCATGCACCAGCCATAATGAGGCGCAGGGATAGGCGTCTAATTGAAGGGCCGAGAGCGCCAGCAAACGATTACGCTTCACATGTTCAATATTATCGCCAGTTGTAAATGAAACATTCAATCCCCAGAAAGGCGCTTCGCTACACCCTCCCAGGCGTGTGAAAATACCATGAACGAGGTTCGGAAACTGAAGAAAATGGCCGAACTGCACATATTGCACCCGGCCCTGCTGTTGTGCGATCAATTTTGCTCCCCTGCTATAAATACTGCTCCTTTGAGCATATTGTAACACAGTGTAGAGGGAATAGTAGGCAGACAGGGTTATAATCCTACCGAACCTTACTGCTCTTAAGAGCAGAGTAAGCAAGATTGCAGTTCTGATGGGCAATGGCGTAGTCAGACTGAAGTGCAATGGCCTGCTTAAAGTCTGCGATCGCTTGTGAGAACTGTCTGAGAGCAAAGTAGGCACTTCCACGGAAATTGAAGGCTCTGGCATCTTGCGGATCAAGAGCGATAGCCCGGTCATAAGCAGCAATGGCCTGCTGGTATTCACCTGCATTATAAAGGCCATTACCCTCATCTAAATATTGCTCTTTGAGGGCGGAATATGCGAGGTTGAAGTTCTGATAGGCGAGTTGGTACATAGAGTCGAGGGTGATGGCCTGCTCAAAGTCGGCAATGGCTGCCTGGAACTGCTTAAGGGCATAGTGGGCGATACCACGAGCGTTGTAGGCTGCGGCATCATTGGGATCAAGGGCAATAGCGCGGTCGTAGGCCCGAATTGCTTCTTGATAGTTGCCGTTCATAGCATGAGCATTTCCCTCAGCCAGCAATTGCTCTTTGACCCGCTGCTGATCTGTTTTTTTGTTCTGCTGTGGAGGCGTAGCCTCGGATGTATTGGTGCCTGTTGCAGTTGAAGGAGACAGCCGCATGCTGGCAGGCAAAGAGGTGGATTGAGTGATTCGTCCTGGTTCTATAGTGGCTTCGAAAGCCTGCGCAAATTCCAGCACGCTGGTAAATCGCTGATGAGCATCTTTAGCCAGCGCCCGCTCTACTACTTGCTCCAGAGAGCCAGAGATGGCCGGATTTTTCTTACGCAGAGGTTGAGGAGGTACGGTAAGGATTTGCGTAATGATCTCGGCAACTGTCCCTGTGAAAGGCCTGCTACCCGTAAGCCACTCGTAGACCACTACTCCAAGGGAGTATTGATCGCTGGCTATGCGTGGTCTGCCTCGGATTTGTTCGGGTGCCATGTAGGGTATGGTACCGGCCTGATCCTGGATATCTCCAGAACTCGAAGTGTGCGCAATCACCGCGATGCCAAAATCACTGAGTAAAAGCTCATTGTCGGCATCTAATAGCAGATTCTCAGGCTTGACATCGCGATGGATTAGTTTTCGCGAGTGAGCATAATCCAGTGCGACAGCCGCTTGCTTGACAAACGGAAGGATATCAGCAGGTGTCAGACATATTCCCGGTGGGTAACGCTGGCGGAGTGTACCATTCGTAGCATAGTCCATAACGAGGAAAGGAACACCGTCATCGACATCAAAGTCCAGAACCCGGATAATATGACGATGCCTCAAGTGCGCAATAGTGCGCGCCTCGTTGCGAAACGGCTCTATCTGTTCGCTTGTCAGTCTGGCTTTCAATACTTTAATAGCCGCCTGAGTCCCAAGGTGAATATGCTCACCGGCGTAAACTTCAGCAAATCCCCCTCTCCCTAGCAGACGCGTCAGGCGATAGTTACCGAGCCGCTGTCCCTCGCGTTCTCCATGGTCTACCATCCTATACCCCTTACATTACAGTTGGGATGCTGTTCTCATACTATTGGGTTAGATGTAACCATTGTAGGCAATGTTGCTGGGCCTGTCAACTGGCTTCTTCTACTCACGATCCATTCACATTGCAACTCTGCGCATTCCCCAGATCGAAGATAGCATTGATTACTGGCTGGATAGTTGAGCAGTGGGGAATGATCACATCCTGATTCCCTCCTGCCGATGGATCGTAGACCGTGGCATATGCGCCGAAATCCTGGCTGCCGGTGCCGGGTCCCAGCGTAATGCGCTTAATCGCGGAATTGGGAAGCGAACGCCCAAAATTGGCGACAGAGATCATTTCCTGCTCGCTCAGATCGGTATAGACCTTGCCTTTCAAGTCCGCGAGAATCTGGGTGAGATGACTGAGGACATTCGATGCATCCAGCTTCTTCTTAAGCGCCGTCAGCACCTCCTGCTGGCGCTCGGTGCGCCCGATATCACCAACCAGGTCGGCATGGCGAGAACGCACATATGCCAGCGCCTGCTGCCCGTTCATGTGCTGCGGACCCGGCACGATATAGAGGCGTTTCAACCCATAAGGGTCACCCTTGCCCGATGTATCGTCGGGATAGTTATCATCGAGGATGGGATGCGTTACATCAACATCTACTCCGCCCAGCGTATCGATGACGCTGGCAAAACCGTCCAGCCCCACCCAGGCATAGCGATCAATCGCAATGCCATAATCTTTCTCAACCGTCAGGCGTGCCAGGCGCACACCATCGTCAAAGCTACTATGCGGCGCGGCTCCCAGGAAGAAAGCCTGGTCGATTTTATGCATACCGCCAACCTCAGGCACATAGACCCATGAATCGCGCGGGATCGAAACCATGTAGACGCTGTTGCTGGCCGGATCAACATGCACAACCATCATCACCTGGGTCAGCAGAGCGGGGAAGTTATATTTGCTATCATTATCGCTGCCCAGCAACAGCATATTCCAGGGCCGGTCAGTAAGGGCGACTCCATTTACCGGAGGCTCATCGTTACTACGGCTGACGGCATGGATGAAATGTTGGATCGGCTGGTTGATATTGTTTTGAAAGTAAGCATACGCATAGACGAAGAGACCACACATCAACAGGGTCAGCACCAGAAATGTATAGAGCAGAATACGCAAGCGCCTTGAACAGCCCCTGCGCGCCTTTCTGGCCGGAGGCTGTGAGCCTGCATTGCCTGGCATACGTTGCTCAGGTCTTAAGGGCCGGGTTGGTTCATCCATCGCTGAAGTTCCTCAAATAGCTAAGGTGACGGTAATGAAATTTATTCCCCCATTCGGTTGTCAAAATTCACCAGGTATCTCAAGTAGAATATATTTTCACTTACGCAATATCAAACGTACAGCACGCCGGGAAAGTTCTCAACACCCTATCATTGAGCAAATCTCGCGCATAATGACGTGATAGAATAGGCCATATACTTCATGAATGAAAGGAAGGAAGGATTCACACAGATGAACCTTGAACAAATACAGCAGGCCCTGCGAGACGAGGGGCTGGATGGCTGGCTTTTTTACGATTTTCGCAAATCAGACCCCATCGCCTACACAGTGTTGTCGCTGCCCGCCGACGCATTTTATTCGCGACGCTGGTTCTATTTTATTCCTGCCAATGGCACGCCAACCGCGATCATCAGCGCGGTCGAATCACACGTGTTAGGGTCGCTGCCGGGAGAGCGGCGCATATTTGCTACATGGCAGGACATCCACGCACACTTGAAATCCATCTTATCCCCCGGCATGCGCGTGGCAATGCAGTACTCTCCCATGAACGCCATTCCTTATATGTCGCGCGTGGATGGAGGGACGCTGGAACTGGTGCGTTCCTACAGCGTAGAGGTGGTCAGTTCCGCCAATATCGCGCAGCGTTTCATTGCCCAGCTTACTCCCGCGCAGGTAGAGAGCCACCGGGTAGCCGGGCAACGCCTGATTGCCGCTAAAGACGCGCTTTTCTCGGAGATAACCGAAAACCTGCGCGCGGGGGTGGAGATGAATGAGTACAGCATACAACAGCGTTTCCTGGCATTGATCGCCGACCTGGGACTGGCCGGGGCCGACGCACACGTAGCCGTCAATGCCAATATCAGCAATCCTCATTATGGGCCGACTATTGAGCAACATAGCCCCATCCAGCATGGTGACCTGGTACTTTTTGATTTCTGGGCGCACCTGCCGGAACCGGGCGCTATCTATGCCGATTACACCTGGATGGCTTTTGCCGGCACTCGCGAGGAAATCCCTCAACGCCAGCTCGAGGTTTTTGACATAGTGCGCCGGGCGCGTGACGCGGCCATCCATTTCGTGCGCGAGCAATTGGAGCAGGGCAGGCGCGTGCAGGGCTGCCAGGTCGATGATGTCGCGCGCGGCATCATTGCCGGGGCCGGCTATGGCGATTACTTTGTGCATCGCACCGGCCACAACATCGACACGGCTGTTCACGGCAACGGCGCCAACATCGACAATTTTGAGACGCGGGATGAGCGTTACTTGCTCCCATCTACGTGTTGCTCCATCGAACCCGGCATCTACCTGCCAGAGTTCGGCATTCGCAGCGAGGTTGATTTGTTGGTCCACGAACACGATGCCGAGGTGACGGGTACACCTGTTCAGGAAGAAATCGTTGCGCTGTTATAAACTGGGGCCGATGATGAAGTTTTACCATCACAATCGGAAAGCATTCTCTAATTTGGCCGTTAAGCTTCATCACCGGCCCGGGGTCGCAGTACCGTAACCATTTTCCTTCTTCTACAACCCCTGGCCTTTTTCAACGTACATATTGTTGAAGATCACAATATGCAAGGGCGCGCTGCACAGCGTCCACTACTAACCAGGTATCTAGGGAGGCATTTATTATGGGTGATGAATGGGAACAGGGCCCGCCGCCAGAAGCAAACGGGGCCGGCACTGATGATTTCGAAAAACGACTCGAAGAAATTCGACGCATGGTTATTCAAGGCACGAGTGAGGCACAGCAGCGCCTTAAACGTGTTGTAGATAAAGCGGGCACCTACTGGCAGCAAAGCAATACACCCCCACAGCCGCGGCAGGCTACCAGCACTGAAGAGGAGCGCATTCGCCAGCTGGCCAATTCGTGGAGCCTGGGCAACTGGCAACTGGCTCGTGACCTCGGTACTTATATGGATATTCTTTCCTGGAGCAACGATGAGGTCTGGGAGGTCACAGTACAGACGCGCTGGGAAATGCGCAAAATGGAAGTGATATCGGAGCCGTATACCGGCCGACCAATAGGCAAAGCCCAACCCTTGCTGCCGGTATGGGATTACGAACTGCCCCCTGTAACGGGTCTCAAAGCGCCGGAGACGCGCACCCGCATAGAGGGATTGGACGAGGTCATATCGTGTACCGCCTGTAACAGCACGGGGCGCCTGCTGTGCGCAACCTGCACCGGGCGGGGCTGGATCGTCTGTCCCGACTGCAAAGGTCGCACGAAGTTACGCTGCTCGACCTGTCATGGTCGTGGCTATGTTGCCGACTGGTACCAGGCAAAGAAGAAACCATTCTTCCAGAAACAGGCCGACAATCTGACCAGTTCGGTCACCGAAAAGGTCTCCAGCCTGTTTGAAGGGATTCGCGACTCAGGAGTGCCAATTCCCAACCCGGTCGATACCGACCCGGCCACGAAAGGTCGCACTGTACCATGCCCTGATTGCGTCAACGGTGAGGTCGAATGCACCTGTGGCACCGGCAAGCGTGTCTGCCCCGCCTGCGAGGGTGCAAAGACCGAGCTTTGCTCGAATTGTGGCGGAACCGGTAAGATTGTGCGCCAGCGCAGCATCCTGCGCAGCTTCGACCTGGGAGTGCGAACTCAGATGGTCGGCTCCAGCGCCATACCAGAACAGTACCTGCAAAGAGCTACCGGCGACCTGGTCTACAATGCCGAGGTGAACGACACTCTGTATCCCGAAGCGCCGCCGGAAGCCGTTCCCTTAGACGTTTGGCGCGTGGCCGTCCAGCTTGCCGGCGATGCCGCCGCGAACCCGCAGGCGCAATCACGTGCCACCCTGCAGGTGCTGGAACTGGTGCGCATCCCTTACACCAGGGTGGATTATCGCTATGCGGACCAGGACTACACCTTCTACATCTACGACATTGAGGGCAAAGAGAAGTTCTACGCTGAGCGCTATCCGGCGCGCTGGGAACGCGTCGAACGCCTCGTGCGCTCAATCACCGCTGACCTGATGTCGCCCGCCCAGGAAACTCAGCAGGCCAATCCTGGCAGCAACCAGGCGCGTGGCTACCGCGTGCCAATTGAAAAACCACCCTATTCGATTACTGAAGAGGGAGAATGATTTAGCGGACGGAGCTAGTAAAATACCAGTATGCCCACGGGTATGCTGGTATTTTACTAGCTCCGTCCGCTACAGGAGAACATTGTGATCTGGATCGGTACCTCTGGCTGGGTATACCCGCATTGGGTCGGACGCTTCTACCCACCTGATCTGCCCGAAAAAAACTGGCTTTCCTACTACGCCCAACACTTTCCAACCGTAGAGATCAACCGCAGTTTCTACCGCCTGCCCACCTATGACCAGTTTCACAGCTGGGCCGAACAAACGGCGTCCCACCCCGGCTTTCTCTTCGCCGTCAAAGCCAGCCGCTACCTCACACATATGAAAAAGCTCAAAGATGCGGAAGAGGGCATCAACCGCCTTTATAGCGCGGCCAAGGGACTCGGCAAGCAACCTGGCCCATTCCTTTATCAACTGCCACCACACTGGCACGCCAATACGCAGCGGCTCGCGGAATTCATCTCCCAGCTGCCACGCGAGTACTTTGCCGCCTTCGAGTTCCGCGATTCCACCTGGTTCGAACCCGAAACGCTCTCCATCACGCGGAAAATACTCGAAGACGCCGGTTGTGTCTTAGCCGTCGCCGTTGGCGGCTCTCTCCCAACTCCACTCACTATACCCTCTACCGGCCCATTTAGCTACATCCGTTTCCACAATGGAGCGCACGGGGTCGGGTTAACCGGTGACGAGCTTGCGTTCTGGGCAAAGCGTATCGGCGCGGAGGCCAGGGATGGACGCGAGATATATGTGTATTTCAATAATGATCCAGATGGGCATGCTGTTAAAGATGCTCTACGTCTGCGCGAGTTGGTCGGCCCTTTGCCCAGGTGAAGTGACCGGGCTGATAGGCAATCACCAGAACCACGGCCTTGACACTTATCCAGGCTCCAGAAGGCCTCGCACTCAATCGACCTCATCATATTGCTGCGAAGAGCACCGCAAGAGCTGCATCTAGCAGCACGTTTATGATAGCCCCGACAACGGCTTTGAGTAGTGAACGCCAAAACATCGCTCAAAATCCTTTCTGAGGAAGAGATACTAACATTTTCTGACCGAGAAGCATCCATCATTCATTGAGATGCCTCACTTTTCCTATATATAATGATAGCCGGTAAAGTTATTATACTCTTCCAATATTAAGCGGATTTTAAGCGGATGTTAGCTTTTCTCGCACTGTGGGAAATCGAAAGAGATGCCGGGTAATCGTGATGCGGTTCAGGGTGAGTAGCCAGGGAGCAGAAAACTAAAAGGGCTGCGAAAGACGAGTTTCTCTTGACGGAGAAACTATAGAGTATGGTATTATTCTCTTGTAAGGACGTCATTTTGATAACCTGGTAACAGGCCCGAGAAGGTAGCAAGGCCTTTGGAGGAAGAAAGAGGTCAGTATGCTTCTCAAGACACAGGCCGCGACCGAAGTCGCACGTTTTCTTGCGCATCATCCAGCTCCTGAGCAAATTATTGCTTTCCATCCCTCTGCCGAGGTAGCTGATCGGGCATATGAACTTATTCACCGTGAGCGTGAGGGTATGTTGACTGAAGAGGAACACCAGGAACTCGAGAGTTATATGATGATCGAATATCTGATGGAACTGGTGAAGCTTGAAGCCCAGCGGCAATTGCGGCAGCAGGCATCCTAAACCATGGCCAGGAAACCACCCGTCCCCGAACGGTTAAGGCGCCAGGTGCAAGAGCGGGCACAGGGGCGCTGCGAATATTGTCTTATCCATGAAGCAGATATGTATTACCCACACGAAGCAGACCACGTAATCGCTGAAAAACATGGCGGACCAATATCGCTCGAGAATCTCGCGTGGGCCTGCTTTTATTGTAATCGTTTCAAGGGTACAGATCTGGCCTCGCTAGACCCGGTAACAAATAAAGTTGTCTTGCTCTTCAATCCACGTGAGCAGCGATGGCATCGTCATTTTCGCCTCAATGGTGGCCGTATCGAAGGCAGGCACTACCGCCAGCGGGCGTGCTACGGTCACTCTTCTTCACCTCAATGATCCTGAGCGAGTGGCCTACCGCCTTGGGCTGATAGATATTGGTCACTATCCCGTCCGATAAAGTCAGACACAAGGGCCGAAGCTAATCGTCCCCTTGTTTGAAAGGAGCATCCATTGAACATTGTTATTTACGGCGCAAGTGGGATGATCGGCCAGCGAATCACACGCGAGGCGCTCAATCGCGGCCTCCACGTCACAGCCGTCGTGCGCAATCCAGAGAAGCTGACCATGAGCGACCCGAATTTGATCGTCAAGCAGGGCAACATGCTTGACGCGGAGAGCGTTGCCAGGGATGTTGCCGGTGCCGATGCCGTTATTAACGCGACGCGCCAGAACGCCAATGAGCCAGGGCAGACCTTTGTGGACGCGGCCAGGGCGCTGATAGCGGGGATGACACGCGCCGGTGTCCGTCGCCTGATCGTGGTCGGTGGCGCGGGCAGCCTGGAAGTCGCTCCCGGCCTGCAACTTGTCGATTCGCCGGACTTTAATCCCGCCTGGCGACCCGGCGCGTTGAATATACGCGCCGCGCTGGATGTCTATCGCCAATCTGATCTCGACTGGACGTTTTTCAGTCCGGCCAACATGATTGCTCCCGGCGAGCGCACCGGCAACTTCCGTCTCGGCACCGACCAGCTCATCACCAATGAAAAAGGAGAAAGCCGCATTTCCGCAGAGGATTACGCCGTCGCCCTGATCGACGAGCTGGAAAAGCCACAATTTGTGCGCCGCCGTTTTACGGTGGGATATTAACGAGCCAGGAGAGGGGTCTAGACCCCTCTCCTGAGTGAAACAAAGCTCTACAACATCACTGTCACCGCTCTCTGGGAACTGGCCTCCAGACCTCAACTCAATGAAACAGGCATCGGAACCTCTATCTCACCCACCAACAGCGTGGCACCGCCGGTCGCGAAGTTAGCCAGATCGGCAGCCCCAGCCTGGCCTTCGGGCGAGTTGAGGGCCTCCTGGAATGACTGCATATCTGCCCAGTACAGGTTGGCAATCAGATAGTAAGGTGACTGCTCCTGCGGGTTGAGAGATGTTGGCCTATCAACTGTCATACCCTTAAGACCGGGGAACTTTAGCGCCAGGGGCGTATGAGTCTCCCGGTAATAGCGATCAAATGCAGCAGGGTCCTGCGGATGGCCATAGAGTACAGTGAGTTTAATCATGTTCATCCTCCTTGAAGAAATAAAATAGTCTTCCGCGACGAAAATCACTCGGCCCCATCCATTTGCTCTTCTGGCGGCTCGTCCACTTCCATCTCGGTTAGCTCGTCCACTTCGGCTTCGATTTCTTCGACATCTTCTGCCTCGCCGGCATTGCCATTCTCGTCGCCATTCTGGGATTCGAGCTTCTTGCCGTTGGTTGTCGCAACAGCTACGACGGCATCGCCTTCGGCCAGGTGCATTAAGCGCACGCCCTGGGTGGCGCGTCCGGCCCTTGCGATGGTGGTGACATCGGTGCGAATGACCACCCCCCCGGCGGAAATGATCATCAGGTCGTTGTCCTTCTCGCTGATCATGCGCGAGGCGGCAACGTGACCGGTCTTCTCCGTGATCCGGGCGGTAATCACGCCGCCACCACCGCGGTTATGCGTCGGATACTCTTCGATGGGTGTACGCTTGCCGTAGCCATGCTCGGTCACAACCAGCAGCTCGCAGCCGGGAGTCGCGAGGTTGAGCGAAACGACTCTATCGCCCTGGGCCAGGCGAATGCCACGCACGCCACCGCTCATACGCGAGGCTGAGCGCAATTCGGCGACCGTGAAGCGAATGGCCTGCCCACCTGCTGTAACCAGCAGTACATCGTCATCGGCGCGAGCAAGCCTGGCTCCGATCAGCTCATCATCCTCTTCCAGGTCCATGGCGATCAACCCGGAACGGCGCACGACCTCGAATTCGTCCATGGCCGTCTTCTTGACCTCGCCCTTGCGCGTGGCCACGATCATGAAATCGCGGCTCACACCTTTTGGCACGCAGACAAGCGCCGTCACGCGCTCGCGCTGCTCAATCGAGATGAGGTTGATAATATGCTCGCCCTTGGCCGTGCGGCTCACGTCAGGCAATTCATAAACCTTCAGCTGGAAGACGCGGCCACGGTCGGTGAAGAAGAGCAGGCTGTCGTGACTATGCGCGACCAGCAGGTGACGGACAGTATCGTCTTCACGAGTAACCATACCGGTGATGCCCCTGCCACCCCTGCGCTGGGCGCGATAGGTGCTTGACGGCAGGCGTTTGATGTATCCCTTCTCGGTCAGGGTAACGACGACCTCTTCGTTGGGAATCAGGTCTTCGGCCTTGAACTCACCTGCCTCGGCTTCAACGATGTCTGTGCGGCGCTCATCCCCATATTTCTCCTTCAGTTCGCGCAGGTCTTCTTTGATGAGTTTGCGAATTTCGCGCACATCGGAGAGCAGCATCTGGTAGTATTCGATATTTTTCAGCACCTCGCGCAGTTCCTCCTCGATCTTGAAGCGCTCCAACGCGGCCAGTCTTGCCAGGCGCATATCCAGGATGGCCTTGCTCTGTATTTCGGAGAGGGCAAATTTCTGCGATAGCTCGGTAACCAGCGCGGCCTCCGCCTGCCGCGATTCGCGAATGGTTTTGATGATCGCGTCCAGGTTATTGTAGGCGATGATGAACCCATCGAGGAGGTGCTTGCGTGCCTCGGCCTTCGCCAGTTCGAAGCGCGTGCGACGCGTGATGACGTTCTCGCGGTGGTTGATGTAGTGTTGCAGAAAGGCCTTGAGCGTCAGCGTGCGCGGCTGTTGATCGACGAGCGCGAGCATGTTGGCATTGAACGCGCTCTGCATGGCGGTATATTTATAGAGCAGGTTGAGGATGCGCTCCGGATTGGCCTCGCGTTTGAGTTCGATGTAAATGCGCATGCCCTGGCGGTCGGACTCGTCGCGCACCTCGGAGATGCCGTCGATCTTCTTGTCGCGCGTCAATTCGGCGATCTTTTTGACCAGTTCCGCCTTATTGACCTGGTACGGTAATTCGGTGACGATAATGCTGATGCGCCCGCGTTCGCCCTCTTCCAGGCGGGTGCGCGCGCGTACAACAATGCGCCCGCGCCCGTTGGCGTAGGTGTTGCGGATGCCCTCGCGCCCCTGGATGATGCCACCGGTCGGAAAATCAGGCCCGCGGATGATGCGCGAAAGTTCCTCGGTGGTGGCCTCGGGATTATCAATCAGGTGGGCGATACCGTTGCAGACTTCGACCAGGTTGTGCGGCGGTATGTTGGTAGCCATGCCGACGGCGATGCCTGTAGAGCCGTTCAGAAGCAGATTTGGCAGGCGCGCAGGCAGGACGGTAGGCTCTCTGGTCTGATTATCATAATTGGGGACGAAATCGACGGTGTCTTTGTCGATATCGCGCAGCAACTCATCGGCGATGGCGGCCATTTTGGCCTCGGTGTTATGATTCACAAAACCGTTCGCCACAAACGAGTGGCATTCACTATCCACGCGTAAGGAATAGACCGGCTGCATACCGGCGTCTTCGATACTTTCGATGCGCTCAAAGAGATAATGCTGGCGGGGCAGATTCTCGATCTCGGCAACGGCCACCGCGGGCAGCACCTGAGCAATGCGTGGTAACGTTGCGGTCAGGCGATCCGAATGGTCGAAGTTATGCTTTGATAGCCACTCACGCTGGCCGCGAGTGGCATGTGTTCTGACATACCCGGCCAGGTAGGGTATAAAATCAGTCTTTGACAAAACTCTGCCGGTATGCAGGTCAAGGGTTGTAGCAAGCGCTTTGCTCTTCACTGCCGAGGTGAAACCGATCTCTTTAGAGAACAGGGTAAGGTTCTCGCAGCCGGTAATCAGCAGGCGATGCATTTGCCGGGTTCTATCGTTATTCAACGACGCCACAATACCGAAACGCAGCAACAGCGTTTGAACCTGCCGGAGCATAAGGCGGTTACGGGCCGACAGATTAATCCGCAGCAGGCTGCGACCAGATTTTTCAACCGCTCCATCACCTTCAAACAGACCACGCAAGAAAGCAGCGAGCACGGTGCGAGGTGAGCGCAAGATTACTTCAGGTATCTGCCGTTGTACGGAACGCCCTGACAACCCCAAAGCCTGGATGAACGACTTGACATGCTGGCTTACTACCTGTATTTGAAGGAATGGCTTCTTGCCGTAGCTAACCGGTTCCCTCTCAAAGATATGCAAGCGGCACGTTGGGAAGACGTGCTGCCACGACTGAATGAATTGGTCTGCAAAGTCGCCAGGGGTATTCGTAAACTCGATTACCTGATCGCGGAACGTCCCTTCTGCCAGCAACGCTCCCAGAATGAAGCCCATATCCTCGTCCAGCGTCTCTGGAAGCTTGTGCTGCTTCATACGGGGCTTCTGGAGAACTGAGGAATGGAATGGACGAAGATCAACAGGCTGCTCTGGCCACAAGATGTCGCTTCGATCCAGGACAGCATAGTCGCCAACTACTAACTGGTCAATGGTCTTCCAGGTAAGCGTGACGCGCCCATCAGTATCGTGAGGTACTGCCACCAACAAGGGGTGGTTGGCCGTACCTGTGACTTCGTATCCTCGCTGCGTTCGCACGCGCCATGTCGGGAACGGGCCGCAATCCCACCACTTACTGGCCGTATTGGTTTTCCCATCTTTTGACAGGATATGTACAGAGACATCTTCGATGCCTGGCTGCGAAATCTGACTGATCGGCACCAGCCCTTTGTCAGTGACGACGAGGGTATCTCCCGTTACGCAATAGCGCATGGCAGCTGGGGGATCATCATCCTGGGAGCCAAAGTTACCCTGTCCAAGAACGAGGGGGTAGCGCATCGACCAGGGCTGCGCCATACGCACGAGGGAGTCGTAAACGGCCACATCGCCATGGGGGTGATAGCTTTTCAGGACTTCGCCGACCGTACCCGCACATTTGCGGAAGGCTTTGGTGGATTGCAAGCCCATTTGATCCATGGCGTAGAGAACACGCCGGTGAACGGGCTTGAGTCCGTCGCGCACATCGGGCAGGGCGCGACTGACAATCACGCTCATAGAGTAGTCGAGATAGGCGCCCGTCATTTCCTCTACGATGCTTACGGTTTTAATATTGCCAGGTTCCATAAAATTTCCTCATAAAAGAAGCCATAAATAGCCTTTTGGCGCTCATGTATTGAAGTGTATGCTGGGCGAGGGTCGTATAATATTCGAGCCTACGGAATACATTATATCATATTTCGAGTATAGCCACAAGAACAAATTGTCTAGTACTATGCCCAATCATGAGTTTTCAAAACGGCTCCGCATCAGGAACGCGGGCCGATCAATCGGCCCCTACGGTTCGTGTGGAGATTCATCTTTAGCTGGAGATTTACGAGGCCCGGCACTTAAGCCTCTATTTAAGAGCAAGCCAAGGGCGAACAATACCAACCCGACAGCAATGCCGAGATCCAGAATGTTCGCATTGCCATCCCAGTTGACCACATAGCCAAGAAACGTAACGGCCAGCAATACAATGATTACGCGCAGCAATGTCTCCTTTAAATCGTCGAGGTTAACGATTTCGAGCCAGCGCGGCATAGGCAGCTTATCATCGATGAACAGGTTGTACAGTCCCAGGGCAATGATATAGAGAACCGTGCCCAGCAGGAACAGGTCTATCAGTTCAATATCATCGACCGCAAGATGCTTCGCGCCATCTGTAGTAAATCCGCCGTGCGTAAATATATCGATGATAGTGGTCACCACTGTCAAAGCGCCGTAAACGAGTACAGCGATCGATGCCAGAAACGTACCTATTACGGCGATGACGATCAGGTATCGAGTGCCAGCAAGCGCGCGCCGAAACATGAGCAACTCCTTTCAGTATCCCCCCTGATTATAGCAAATGCCGGAGGATCATCCCCACCCTACTGGTCATCGAGATCGACAGCGCGTTTGAGGCCACGAAACTGTAATGTTTTGACGTTGACTTCGGTCAGGTTCAATTTCACAGCGGTTTCTTTGATGGAGAGGCCGAGCAGGAAACGGCAAGTCAGGACTGCTCGATATTGTTCCGGCAGCGCCTCCAGAATGCGATGAACGCGTTCTGTAGCGTTGCCGTTCTCTTCAATGGAGGAGTCATCGAGAGGTCCATCCCAATCAGATTCGAGCAACGTTTCCAGGGAGATTGAGGACATGCTATAGTGAGCGCGCCAGAAGTCAGTGATAGTCGTCCGGGCAACTTGATAGAGCCATTTGCGCCTGCCTTGTGAACTGTGATTGAAATCAAGATGGCGGATGGCCTTGAGGAAAACTTGAGAGGTGAGGTCCTCGGCCTCTTCACGGTTTCTCACTTTGCTATAGATATAACGATAAATGGGACGCAGGTTCTCCTGGTAGAACGCCTGAAATTCAGACCCATCTGTAGCCGGGCGATTCGAGACAACTTCGATTAAGCCAGGCAGGAACAGGCAGAGCAGACAGGGCCAGAGTGAAAGCATAACATGGCAAATAGTGCGTAGCGAAACAGGTGTATGCATCGTCGTGTACCTTCATCTCATTGAATTAATAGGCAGAACATAAGCATAAAGAGGTGAACGAATCAGAGCAGACCCCGCTCAATTCTACCCTACAGTATCCGATGATCGAAGTATACGTTCTACAATTCGCTTTAACATCGGAATAATTTCTAAATTTTGGAGCAATTCTGACACTGGAGAAACAGATAATATGGGAAGAAATACCTATGGAGTCATCAAGCGAGGCTATGATGGATGGCAAAAGCAACAGCAGCGGCGCGATTGTCACTGGATGTTTTGTTGAAGATATGAGTGAGATGATGAGCGATGGTTTTTTCGCTCAGTCCCAATTCTCTGGCTATCTCATTGTTGGTCAGCCCGCGTGCGGCCAGGCGCAGTACCTCCACTTCTCGCTGAGTCAGCCCGGCGGGATAGGCCAACGAAGCAGTGGGCAGCAGAGAAGGAGACGAGTAGATATGCTCTACCTCGGGCTCGTTGCCCTGCGCCCCTCTATCTAGTAGCACATCTTGCTCGCGCGCGCTGATAAGCTGCTCAACAGTTGACGCGCGGCCCTTAGCCCAGGCAATCGCGAAGATAGCCGGGTCCAGGGTGGCGCGTATGGCCGCGACCAGGCGATCATACCTGGTCTTCTCTACCGGAGGAATAGGGAAATTGATCGTCTGCCGTAAGTGTTCTGCCAATACCGCCTGTGCCGGTAAGGGTGACAAGACGAACATCGGCGCGCCGCAACAGGTTTGTCACAGCCTCCACGTCCTGTTGGCGTCCAATGAGCGGAGTGAGTGGCACGGGGAGATAGACATGCGCTGGCGAATCGATAGCGGCGGGATTGCCCCGGCTCACAATCTGGATAAGGCGATTATTGCCCTGCAGCTGATCCTCACGGCCTATAGGGTTGAACACGGCCACACCCTCCTCTTAAGGTACCTCCTGCACCTTTTAAGACCGTTCTCTTACGGCTACCTTATTATAGAGTATGCAGGAGCATATAGCAATAAATATCCACGGTGGCAGGTCATTTAAAAGTTGAGCCATCCCAGGTCAAATCCTGGAGGCCCTGGTCCCTGCCTGTGACATTTTTATGCCAGCAGCGATATAAAGGGTGAGATCTCAACTAGAAGAGGACGCATGCAGCAGCACCAATACACGGCACGTGATGATTCACCCATCGCTGTCATGTACCGGCAGTACGCGCCGGTCATTTTTGCCTATCTCTGCCGGCATACCGCATATCGCGAGGATGCTGAAGACCTGCTGCTGGAAGTGTTTCTGGCGGCGATGGAACACAGCAAATTCGCGGAGCTGGTCGAAAATGAGCAGCAATCCTGGCTCTGGGCGGTCGCGCGCAACAAGGTAGTAGATCACTACCGGCGCTCAACACGGCATGCCAGCATAAACTTGATGCAGGCGGCAGACACGGTGTTCGAGAACGAGGAACTCGCTCCCGACCAGGTGGCCCTGCGCAATGAGGAATATGCGCACCTGCATGTAAAGTTGAAGGAGCTGCCGGCGCTCCAACAGGAAGTATTGCGATTACGTTTCGGCAACAGCATGCGTTGCTCCGAAATTGCTGCCATTCTTGAGAAAAGCGAGGGATCGGTTCGGATGCTGCTCTCTCGCACGCTGAAACTCTTGCGAACCATCTACGAGCAACACTGACGAGGACGAATCGGTATGGACAAACACGCTGACTTTCCCACTCCTGAAGATGTCGATGACCAGATCGAGCGGCTCTTTGTAGAGGCTTCTGACTACTCACCTGCTGCCCGCCTGGTGCGCGATCTTCATACTACGTACCGGCCATATGCCGCGAAAGATGCTCATTCACTGGAACGCGTGTGGGAACGTCTTGCCGATCATAAGAAGGAGTGGAGCGAGAGGACGCCCTCTCGTCCTCGCAACATTTTAGGGCACAACGCCGTTGATCTACTGAAATATCGACAGGAAAGGTCGCCACATATGATTACCACTACCCGTAGCGTATCCAGGTGGGAAAGATTGCAACATCGCTCAGGCATTTTCGCAGCAGTGCTATTTCTCACCCTTCTAGTTGGCAGCATGATTGTTGTTTTGAGCTTTGCTCATCATGGGAACATGCAGGTAGGCAATTCCTCGCATACGGGCGCGCCGGTTCAAAAAGCATCTCCCACTGTTACCGCGGCCAGTTCGCCTCAAGCTCAGGGGAAGACACTGTATAGCTATCACAGCAACTACAATATCTACTCGGTCGCATGGTCGCCCAACAGCCAGCGCATCGCTATAGGTACAGATATTGATGTACGCGAGTTTGATGCGACGACTGGTAAACATGTCTTCATATACAACCCCAACCCTAATGGTGGTCCCAGCATACTTTCTGTAGCATGGTCTCCGAATGGACAGCGTATTGCAGATAGCAGCGCAAACGTGCAGATATGGAACGCCAAAACGGGGAAGCTATACATCACCTTCCCATCTTCACAACAGCCTTTCGCCATACAGCAATCCACGAGTAGCCCGTATTTCTCTTCTCGTGTAAACGCGACTTTGTTTAGTGGCGGCAGCATGGTCTACTCAACGGCCTGGTCGCCCGATGGCAAATACATGGCATCAGCGCTGGACGGCGGCTATGGCAATATCGTGGATGTATGGAATACTTCGACAGGTAAGATCATCACTACGTATCAAGGGCATAGCAACTATGTCACTCAAGTGGCATGGTCGCCTGATGGCAAATATATCGCCTCGTCCAGCCTTGATGACACGGTACAGGTATGGAATGCCCTGACAGGGCAAACGATCACGACCTACAGGGGTCACTCGAGCTATGTCAATGGGGTAGCATGGTCGCCCAACGGGCAACTGGTCGCATCAGCGAGCTATGACGGTACTGTTCAGATATGGAATCCTATGACGGGTCAAACGGTATTGACCTATAGAGGCCATAGCGGCAGTGTTGATACTCTAGCATGGTCGCCTGATGGCACGCGCATTGCCTCCGGCGGCGCGGATACAACAGTACAGATCTGGAAGGCCTCGAACGCCAAAACGCTCTATACCTACCATGGTCATGCGAGTGAAGTGCGCACCCTGGCGTGGTCCCCTGACGGTAAATACATCACCTCGGCTGAAGATTCTGAAACGGGCGGTGGCACAGTGAAGGTGTGGGTGGCATAAGATAGATCAACGATAATAATTCATAGGGGCCGATGAATCGGCGCATCCAGGTCGCCGATTCATCGGCCCGCGCTCATTGCCGGACTATGTTGTGAAAACTCATCACCGGCCGGCATCGCTTACCATAGTATTTTGTTCAAACCTATTGTCTTACGCTCTCGCCTCAGCAGCAGCCTGTTCCGCGACTTGCTCGGGCTTCTGAACAGCCTCAAGGTCGATCTCGATAGTAACTTCGTCGCTGACGAGCCAGCCGCCGGCCTCCAGCGCCTGATTCCAGTTGAGGTTCCAGTCTTTGCGATTGATCTTCGTTTTTGCGCTCAGGCCCGCAACCGTCATACCCCAGGGATTCTTGCCCGTGCCATAATATTCAGCTTTGAATGTTACAGGCCTGGTGACGCCGCGCATCGCCAGGTCGCCGGTCACCTTGTACTCATTGCCGTTGACACGCTCAATTTTGGTGCTCTTGAAAGTAATGATTGGATAGTTCTGCACATCGAAGAAATCTGGCGATTTCAGATGGCCATCGCGGCGCTCATCACGGGTATCTACGCTCGCTGCATCGACCTGCGCGTCAACCCAGGAATTTTCCGGGTGCTGCTCATCAATATGCAGGTGACCGCTCAAAACATTGAAGTGCCCGCGAACGGTCGCGAACATCATGTGCTTTACAACAAAAGACGCTTCTGAATGTGATGGATCAATTTCCCATGCCATAGCAGGTGTTCTCCTTATTTGTCTCTATCAGATTGTTAGTAGCTTCATTAGCTATAGCAACTATACCACATTATACTTATCTTTGTCAAGTAGCTAATTATTTCTTAGTATGCTGTTTAGCCATTTCATCCTTATGGTATAATCTTTTTTATTATCGCTCTAAGCAGTTGAGGATATAGCGGCATGTTTACCCTCCAGGACATATTGCAAGGCAATCAGGATAACGTACACCTGCAACGTTCAGTAGCAAGCGACCCCGAGATGATCTTTTCCGCGGCACAGCACGATAGCCGCATGATCGAACGGGGTAATCTTTTTGTGGCGATAAAAGGGGTGCGCGTGGATGGGCATCAATTCATTCCGGCGGTGGCAAGGGCGGGGGCGGCGGCGGTGCTCTGTACGGAACCATCCGGTGATGTTCCGGCGGATTTTCTGCAAATTGTGGTGCCGGATACGATCGCGGCTTTGCATGCTACTGCTCGCGTGCGCGCCGCACGGCAGAAGAATACAACCTTCATCGGCATTACAGGGAGCAATGGCAAAACAAGTACCAAGGAAGCAACGGCGGCGGTGCTAAGCCAGCAGGGTCCAACACTCAAGACCTTCGCATCTTATAATAACGAGGTTGGCTATCCACTGACGCTGCTGCGGCTGGAGCCAGAGCATCGTTATGCGGTGCTGGAGATGGGAGCGCAATGGGTAGGAGAGCTGGCCTGGCTCTCAACGACCATCGCGCGACCCAACTGGTCAATTATTACGAATGTGGGAGCGGCTCACCTGGAATACTTTGGATCGCAGGAGCGGGTGATTCTTGCTAAAAGCGAACTGGTGCAGGTGCTGGCGCCAGAGGGCATCGCGATCCTGAACTACGATGATCCCAATGTGCGCGGTATGGCTGCAAAGACGGATGCGCGCGTGCTTTACTATGGCCTTAGTGAGGAGGCGGAAGTGCGCGGGAGCGATATCGCGGGTGATACGCTGCGAGGGCAGAGCTTCACGCTGCATTATCATGAACAGCAGGTGCGCGTACAACTCCATATACCGGGCGCGCACGGTGTGATTGTGGCGCTGGCCGCCGCCGCCGCTGGCTGTGCCGCCGAGATGCAGCTTGAGGATATCGGTGCCGCGCTCGAAAGTCTTACTCCTGCCCGGGGGCGAGGCGAAATCAAGGCCGGGCCAAACGGCAGCATACTGATTGACGATACCTACAATGCCAATCGTCAATCAATCGTCGCCATCGTCCAGGCTATACAGACCGCGGAACTGCCACCAGGGGGCAAACGCTGGGCCGTGCTGGGCGATATCTTCGAACTGGGTCGCTACGCGCGTGCGGAGCATCGCATGAGTGGCGAGGCGCTGGCCGGTAACGTAGATTACCTGATCGCGGTGGGAGACATGGCACGGTACTACCTGGAAGGAGCGATTCTATCCGGTATGCCATCTGATCATATCTATTACTTTCCGGCTGATGTTGAGGATGAAGCTGAGCTGGCAGAGGCTAAACATGCCGCCGCTGAGGTGCTACGACAGCAGGTGCAGGCGACGGACCTGGTGCTACTGAAAGGATCGCGGGGCATGCGTATGGAGACGATGATGACGATGTTCGATTGACTTCATTAGAGATTCTTCGCTGCGCTCAGAATGACATAAGGAGGATTACACATGGCGGAAAAGAAGATACGTATTGGCCTGATCTTTGGCGGGCGTTCAGGCGAACACGAGGTTTCGCTGGCCTCCGCCAATTCTGTCATGGCCAACCTGGATAAAGATAAATACGAGGTTGTGCCGATTGGCATTACGAAGGAGGGTTCGTGGCTGCTGGGTACCGAGCCACGCCAGCTCATAGCGGCGGAACAAAGCGTTGGCGAGGACACCGCAGATGAGCAGACGACGGCGGTCACCCTTACCGGCGACCCACACTTACGGCGGCTCATCCCTCTGGAAGGCGGCGAAGTACCCGGTAATCGAGGCGCGCTGGATGTGATCTTTCCCGTGTTGCACGGCACGTATGGCGAAGATGGCGCCTTGCAGGGCTTGCTCGAAATGGCAAATGTGCCCTATGTTGGTTGCGGCGTGCTTGGTTCGGCGCTGGGGATGGACAAGGAGAAGATGAAGATGATCTTCCATTCCGTTGGTCTGCCCACACCCGACTATCTCGTATTTCGCCGTCATGAGTGGGAACGCTCGCCCGAAGTCATTCTGAACACAGTGGAAGAAACGCTTGGCTATCCCTGCTTCGTCAAACCGGTCAACCTGGGATCTAGCGTCGGGGTGAGCAAAGCTCACGAACGGCATGAGTTGGAACACGCTATTAACATGGCGGCAGAATACGACCGCAAGATTATCATTGAGCGCGGCATCGACTGCCGCGAGGTTGAATGCGCCGTACTGGGCAACGACGAGCCAATCGTTTCCGTTGTAGGCGAGGTCATCTCCAGCAACGAGTTCTACGACTACCGTGCCAAGTACATCGACGGCAAATCCCAGATTCTGATCCCTGCCGATATTCCCCAGGAAATCGCGGAAGAGGTGCGCCGCCAGGCTGTACGGGCCTTTCTCGCGCTCGACCTCAGCGGCCTGGCGCGTGTGGATTTCTTCATTGAGAAAGGCACGAACAAGGTCTATATCAACGAAGTGAACACGATGCCTGGTTTCACCGAGATCAGCATGTATCCTAAGCTATGGGAGGCCAGCGGTATGCCTTACGCCGAACTATTGGACCGCTTGATCGAACTGGCTATCGAACGTCATGCCGACAGGCAGCGCAATCGCACGAGTTTGTGAGGAAAAGATGTCAGGCACAACCATTCGTTCTATTACCGTTGAGCCGCTCAATATTCCGCTGCTCGAGCCATTTACCATTGCTACGGGCAGCGTTTCCGAGGCGCGCAACATACTCGTCACGCTCACACTCGAGGATGGCAGCACCGGATATGGGGAGGGCGCGCCTTTTCCGCCCAGCACAGGTGAGTCGCAGGAAACGGCGCTTGCTGCCGCGCGAGGCTGCGCTGCTCTAATCGAGCGAAAAGACGCGGCTCAGTGGCGTATCCTCTCGAAACTGATGCACAGCGTCTATTTCAGCCAGGCTACTGCTCGTGCCGCCATGGAGATGGCGCTGCTCGACGCGCTGACCCGTTCCTACGGCATTCCCCTTTATGTCTTCTTCGGCGGAGCAGGTACGATGGTCGAGACGGATATGAGCATTCCCCTGGTCACCGCGGAACATGCCTACGAACTGGCAAAGGATATTGCTGCACGCGGTATCCACAGTATTAAGATCAAAGTTGGCAGCGAGCTGCGCGAAGATGTCGAACGAGTGGAAGCAGTGCGCGAGGCAGCTCCTGGGCTGGGTCTGACGCTCGACGCGAACCAGGGCTATACGGCGAACGAGGCTTTGCTGTGCCTGGAGGCGCTGGACGACCGCGATATCCGGCCCTTGCTGATGGAACAACCCGTCCCCAAAGAAGACTACGAGGGACTGCGCTACGTCACGCGGCACACCACCGTGCCCGTGGCCGCCGATGAAAGCGCTTATAGCGCCGCCAACGTTGCTCATTTGATCGCTATGGGAGCGGTTAATGTCATCAACATCAAATTGATGAAATGCGGCATCGTAGAGGCGCTGGACATCGCCGCCGTTTGCCGCGCCACCCACACACAGTTGATGATCGGCGCCATGATGGAGTCACGGCTCGCCGCCAGCGCCGCTGCCCATTTCGTCGCCGGCCTGGGCGGCTTCCGCTACATCGACCTGGATACACCGATGCTGCTGGCCGAGGACCCGTTTACGGGCGGCTACGAGCAGCGCGGGGGAATATATGATGTATCCGGCATAAAAGACGGGCTGGGTGTAGAGCCGAAATAGATGGACTTCAGCAAGGTTATCCAGCGACTCCCGGAGCCGCCGGATAACCTTGCTCTTCTGCTGAAGTTCAAATCTAAGCAATCTGTGTAATCATGCCGAAGAGACCATCTGCTTCATCATGTAAGCCCGAGGTGAAGAAGAGTTGATTGGTCTGGCCGGCCTGGCCGCCATTGCCAAACATTAAGCCCCATAGCCCATCAATTTTGATGATCTTGCCTTTACTGTTCATCAGCGTACCGAGCAACATGCCACTATTGGGATCGTAGGCGTTGATATGCCCATTGCCGAAGTTGCCCACCAGCAAATCGCCGCTGAATATCCCGAAGTTGGCGGGCGCCATGGCAAGTCCCCAGGGCGAGTCAAGCTGGCCCTGGCTGATCAAGCGCTTGACGAGATTGCCATTGGTATCGAAAACATCGACAAATCCATGGCCCAGGCCTGGAACATCATCATGCTTCGCCTTGTCCTGCTTCGCGTAGGTCACCACGATGTTGCTGCCGAAGGCCTGGATGCCGAAAGGCGCGTATCCTTTGGGCAGATTCGGGTCGGTAAACGAGCCGGAGAGTTTGGTGAGGACGAAATTCTTGTCGAAAACATCGACTGTCCCGGCACGGAAATTGGTAGCGTAGAGGAAGGTGCCGGACTGATTTGTCGCGATTGCCAGGCCCTTATAGACCGCGCCAGATTTTGAATTATCAACCCCCAGAATAGCATTTGTCGGGTCAACGTTAGGATTCCAGCCCGAGATCGTGCCATCTTCGGTAGAGAACAGGAAGAGGCTTGCGCCGGACTTCTTGTTCTCCGTCACCACAAAAGCCTTGCTGTTGCTGTTGTAAACGGTACCGGTCGGCGCGGAAGTTGTTCCACCCATAGGTGGGGGAATGGTGACGACCAGCGGCTGGATATTTCCCTTGCCATCATAGAGGGTGGAGAGTCCGGTGCCGTTATCGGAGATCCAGAACGGTCCCATAGGGCTGTACGAGATGCCCCAGGGATTGACCAGGTTCGAGTCGGTAATGGGGGCCTTGCCGGGGAGATTTGAAACCAGGTTTGTCCTCTGGTACACTCCTCCACCGGAAGTGGGACGAGCAAGGGCTGTTCCCGGCAACAGGAACAGCGCGAGCGTAGCGATAGCTACCAGCAGGCTAAAAAGCCCTGTTTTTTTGGGCATAAGTGTATGTGCCTCCTTTTAAGGTTAAAACCCGGGACCTGAAATAGTTTTACGATTGAAGTACATGTTTCCGGTGCCGGCATAACCGGAAGCGCATTACAACTCCATATAAAGATACGCAAGAGGTTACAGGTATTCAGGGAACAGGCACCTGGCGCTCTGCCTACACATTGTTTTTGCCGGGCAAAAATGTTATAGTAGTGTATAATCAATCAGCGCTGGATATCTGGCGTGCCAACTTGTAGGGGGTGATGCAGGCTTATGGCGGCGGATATGAAGAAGATTGCCGGTCAGAACCAGGAGATAGACCTTTCTCAACAAAACGAAATCCTGTTTCGCACGTTGATTGAAAATAGCCTGGACGCTGTTGTGCTGACCAACGCTGAAGGGCAGGTAACATACGTAAGCCCTTCTATCGAACGTATCCTTGGCTATACCCCCGATGAGCTAAAGCTGCTACATGCATCTGAAGTCATTCACCCGGCTGACCGGCAGGCAACGGCAGACCTCTTTGCACAGCTCCTGGCAAAACCAGATATTACGGTCACGACACAGTATCGCGTTCGCCATAAGAACGGCTCCTGGCGCTGGGTCGAGGGCATATGGAAAAACCTGCTTGCCGAGCCGTATATCCAATCCGTCTTCATCACTATTCATGATATTACAGAACGCAAGCAGGCAGAGCAAAGACAACAGATTCTCAATCAAGCCAGCACAATCCTGGTTTCTTCTCTTGATCAGCAGGTCACGCTCAAAGAAGTGGCCGAACTGATCGTGCCTGCGCTTGCCGACTACTGCCGCATTGCCCTGATCGATGAGGATGGGCAGATTCGAGACATCAGTGTCCACCATTTCGACCCTGAAAAGGTGACGCTGGTGAGGGCACTTTACGAGCAGTATAAGGATGTACCGGCAGCTACTTACGGCCTGCTACGTTTGCTAGAAACGGGCAAATCCGAACTGATAGCCGATGTCGTAGGGGAAGTGCTGGAAACAGTACACGATAACCCCGTGCTGCTTGCTATCATCGAAGCACTCGGACTGAAATCCTATATGGGAGTGCCGCTCATCGCCCGCAACAAGATCACCGGCGCGATTACTTTCTCCTCCGTTCAAGCATTCCGGCGCTATAATGCCGATGACCTGGCCTTTGCCGAGGAATTAGCCCGACGCATTGCGCTGGTACTCGATAACGCGCGATTGTACCGGGAAGCGCAAGAGGAGATCGCCGAACGCAGGCAGGCAGAGGCTCAGTTACGCTCCAGCGAGGAACTCTACCGCTTAGTGGTTGAACATACCACCGATTTGATTACACTGCTGGATGCGCAGGGAACCATCATCTATATCTCTCCCTCCAGCAAACACTTAATTGGATACGAGCCTGGTGAGATGATCGGGCAAAATGCTTTCAGCTTCCACCATCCTGAGGATCTGCCTGGCATATTAGCGGAATTCGCGAAGATTTTTGAGGGCATGATTGCGAATGTTCCCTATCTCCGCGTCCGGCACAAAGATGGACATTGGGTCGCCCTGGCGGGCACAGGGGCCGCGATTTATGATGAACAGGGCAGGCCAGCATTGATTGTCAGCACCTCCCACGATATCACGCAGCAGGTGGAACTGGAGAGGCGCAAGGATGAATTCATCGGCATGGCCAGCCACGAACTCAGGACGCCTATCACCAGCCTCAAGGGCTTTATCAATCTTTTCCAGAGACGTATTACTGCTCAAGGTGACACTCAGGCGCTGCATTACCTTGAACGCATGAACGCACAGATCAACAAACTGGCAAAGCTGGTCGGCGATTTGCTCGATATCACCCGGATGCAGGCTGGCAAGCTGAGCTACGCTGAAGAACCCTTCGACCTGGATGCCCTGATCCGGGAAACGGTCGAGAATGTGCAGGCCGCTACAACCACACACACGCTGCTTGTCGAAACCACAGGCCCTGTAGAGGTTAGCGGCGACCGCGACCGCATCGGGCAGGTGCTGATCAACCTGCTGAACAACGCCATAAAGTATTCGCCGGACGCGAACAAGGTACTCGTGCGGCTATCCGCGAACAAACAAGAGGCAACGGTCAGCGTGCAGGATTTCGGCATCGGCATCGCAGAGACCCACCACAACAAGATTTTCGAACGCTTCTACCAGGTCACCGATGTGGAATCAAGCAATTACACCGGACTGGGCATCGGCCTGTACATCTCCCGCGAGATCATTGCGCGCCATGGAGGCAGGATGTGGGTGGAGAGCAGCAAGGGCCAGGGATCGACATTCTATTTCACGCTGCCGGTGCTTCACCACTAAAAGGACAGGCGCCAGGTGCTGTCCCTACGGCCTTCTCCCTTTCAGCCAGAAGTATACTTTCGCATCGAGCATGCCGCGCAGCATACCAATCAATGCCAGCACCGTGGCGATGATGATAGCCGCGAGTCCAGGCTGGCTGAAGTGATAATACAACAGCGTGTGATTCGCGGGCGCCGAACCCCATAGCGCCACCAGCAGGAACGCCCCTACAAACATCAAACACCCGGCAATAGCGCTGCTGCGCAGCAGGGTAGGGAAGACCATGTTCCGCGAGAGCCAGATCGCCATCATTGCACCCGGCGTAGGCGCGCCGATCAGCGCCAGAAAGAGCACGCCAAAGATACGCGTGAAAAATGAGCTATTGGCCGGAAACTCCATTGGAGCTATCAGCGTGAAGATCAGGATCATCGTCAAAGGAAGCAGACCTGTTAGCGCGCCTATCATCGCGGGCCGCCAGAGGACGGGCGCAACCTCGATCTGTTCTCTGGAGGCATCGACGGCGCCGAGCTGGCGAACGGTATAGATGTTGCTCAGCAAGAGTACAAGGTAGGCAATGAACGGCACGTCAATACTTTTGCCGCTCGCCACCATACCATAACTGATGAAAAATCCGCTGACGATAGGAGCCAGCAGCGTGGCAATTAAGCCGCGATAGAAGTATTTGCGGATGGACCGGCTGCGCGTCACGCCGGTAAAAAGCAGCGCGGTCAGAGCAAGCAGATTGATGCCAAAGCCCAGCAGCAGGCCCAGAAGGGCAGGAGACATGCCACTCGCCTTGAGGGGCGTGAAGAAGAGGGCAAGGACGATCAATTGCAGCAAAACGCCGGCCACGATGACGCCGTAGTAGTACAGTCGTCGTCCCTGGCGATATACCGGTATCGAGGCAGCGGGCGCATTTGCTCCATTCTCTCCCGGCAATGGTGGCAATTGCAGCGGCTGTTGCAACCCCGGCGCATACTGTTCATCACTATGCCTGGGCCGATTGATCGCGCCTACCGCCGATTGACCGGCCCCGGCGGGAGCAGGCGCAGCCACCGTAGGGGCGATTCCCTGTGATCGGCCTGCCGCTAATGGCGTTTGCCCCGCGGGGTATGTACCCGGCGACTGGACGGGCGGTACTGTGCCTGCCGCGGATAGTGGCGCCTGCCAGGCAGTACCGACGACGGTGAGATCGCCAGGATTGGCATCACCTGGAAGCCATAGACCTGCGGCAGCGGAAAGGGCGGAAGAGATGGCGGCCTGGAAATCGGCGGCCATCTCGCCTGCGCTCGCATAGCGATCTTTCGGCAGCTTCGCCAGCGCCTTTTTGACCACAAATTCGACGGCGGGCGAGAGATCAGGACGCATGGCTCTCACCGAGGGAACCGGTTCGTGTATGTGCTTCGGCATCACCACAAAAGGCGTCGGGCCGCTAAAGGGTACCTTGCCCGTCAAGAGTTCAAAAAGCACAATACCTAGCGAATAGATATCCGAGCGCGCATCCACCGCGCCCCCACTGATCTGCTCCGGCGAGGCGTATTCCGCCGTACCCAGAAAACTTCCCGCCATTGTCAGCGACGGCATCGCGCGCAAATGCACAATGCCAAAATCACTCAGCAGCAGGCGGCCATCGGTGTGAAAGAGCAGATTGCCGGGCTTGATATCGCGATGCACTATCCCCAAACCATGCGCGTAGCTCAGCGCATCCGCAACCTGGTTGATATAGTTGCCTACGGTATCCAGATCGAACTGGCGTCCCTCGCGCCTCATCTGGTCAATGCGTTCGCGCAACGTCCCGCCGCGGATATAGGGCATTACCAGGTAGGCCAGGCGCTGCCCATTCACCTCTGCCTCCTCATACTCATAGACCGGTAAAATATTTTTATGCTCCAGTTTGGCAATCGTATTGGCCTCGCGGCGAAAGCGCTCGAACACGATACGCAGCTCACCGGTATCATAAGCGGAAGCTGGAAGCAGCACTTTTACGGCAACCGTTCGTGCCGGTCGTGATTGCTGAGCCAGGAAGACGGCTCCCATGCCACCTTGACCGATGATACGTTCAATAGTACAGTTGCCAAGACTTACGCCTACAAGTTCTTTTACGTCCATCTTATTTCTTATCATCCTATTTCGATCAGAATGGATACTTTAACCCCATAAATCTCCCTGCACAGTTTCATTGGAGGACGAGCGGCTTTTGTTCGCGGGTGAGCGTCCCTTATTTGCGAGCGGGCGATTACCAGGATCACCCTTACGGTAGGCCGCCCGTTGTTCTCGTACCTGTTTCCTGGGCAATGCTTCACCAGTTGTATGGGCGACCATCCCTACGCTTTCGCTCTCATACGGTTGGTCAGCCGGTACAGCGATCTCTGTACTATTCGCCAGGCGTATGGCTGCATCGAATATCGAGTTGCGGGTCACCTGTACCTGCGGCCACAGACCGATAAGCGCTTCAATAATAGCATCCTCGCACTGCACCAGGATAGGCGATTGTGATCGGCAATACTGTACAGCCTCGTGCAAGGATATTTCAGATGTAGGCCGCTCCTGCGCGGAGCTCTCTACCCATTGTACGAACGAAGCCTGCATATGTTCCAACCAGCCCGCTGTATAGAGTCCTACTCCCATAGTAAACGCAATCGTTTCTGTGACAACAAACTGTGCTGCGCGCTGCAATTCCGAACGCCGGTAACAATGCAAGAGTTCATAGCAGGCGCGTTCAGGCACCAGACCCTCTTTCATTACGCGCTCGCGTACCATCTCCACATCGATACGCGCCAGCCGCTCTTCCACATCATCGTAGCGGCTGCGCAACACCTGCAAGAGTTCCGTTGCCGAAAGCTGTCCATCGTACTCGACTATAGGAAAATCAGAGGCGATTACAGCGAAGGCGGCGCGGGCCTCGGTAGGAATGGCCAGGACGAGATCATTGCGCGTTTTGAGTTGTTGCAGCCTGGCAATTTTACGCTCGCGGTAGGAGGGTGTCCAGAAACCGAGAATTTCTACATAGATGCGGCGCGAGCCACGAGTGAGCGCGAAATCGGGGATAAAGATGCTTTGCGAGGCCATTTCGCCGGACGGTGAGGGCAACAATAACGGTTCTGGCTCGCGTTCCAGTTGCCAGCCATCGGTGGCCCGGCTATTGGCCAGCGCCCCAAACGCTTCCGCGAACGATTGCTCGATACTGCTATCGAAGATAGATGGAGGATTCTCGACCTTTTGAGATGATGCGGGAGAAACGCTACTGGGGGCCCGATCAATCTGGCCATCAGGGTCGCTGTACTCCTCCTCAATGGAGGAATTGTTTCCTCCATTGCTGGGATGAGATGCGACTTCGGAGGATATGGTATCTGAGGGCAGGAGTTTGAGCAGGTCGGCGCTCATAACGAAGCGGTAGGAGCGCTGCAAGAAATGCACGGTTGCTTCGGCCTCGCGGACAGCGCCGATCAAATTTGGGCGGCTACGAGAGGCCGAAGGATTGATATGCGCTTCGGAGCGCTGGGCTGAGGTGGTGGGCATGAGCTGGCGGGCCGATAAATCGGCGGTGGGCGCGATCAATCGGCCCCTACGGGATGGGGCGGCAGATGAGGAATGGGATGGGGCAGAGGGTGAGGGGCGCGATGAGCCATAGTCGAGGAGTATGCGGCAGAGCCTGGCAAGCCTCAAGCCATATTGCTGTGGGGCGCCGGTCATTTCCTGTGGCCCATAGAGGGTGAGATGCAGGATAGCGGATGGCTGGCCGGTCTCATAGGTCAGGTCGTAATAGACGCCGAGTTTACGCGCCAGGTAGCACAGGCGTTTAATGACCGAGCCGATGCCGGTGGCAGGTACACGAGAGGAACTTTCGATGTTTTGCGCCTCTATGAAAGCCTGGCAATCGATGGCGAAATGTACGTCAGAGGCATTGAACAGCGCGGCTTCGAAAGTCCAGCGGTTATACAGCCTGGCGACCTCCTGGACAGATGGTGGCCGGGCTGTTTCTCGCACGAGCACTGTTTCGGAGTCGCTGTCGAGGGCCAGCAGGTATTCGAGATCGGCAAGGGTCAGGCTGTGAGATGCTGCGAAGGTTTGCAGAATCTCGTCTCGTTGCTGCCCATCCAGAAAGCCGCCATAGCGCTCATTGATATAATTGTAAAGCGCGAGCCGCAGGTAAATAGGAGAGGTGATACCGGCTTCCTCGAGGCGGGTCAGGGCGTCATTTCCCAGGCGCAGGAGTGTTTCCTTCCAGTCGGGCTGCTGCCAGGCATACCAGGCGCCAAGCGTTGCCAGCAAGCAGTTCGCCAGCCGGTAATCGGCGATCAGCGCGCGGGCTTCATCGACTGAAAATTGCCGCTGTCGCAGGCCGATATGCTGCTCATGAAAAGCGATGAGGCGCGCTATCTCAGCATGCAGCTCGCCGGGTCGCAAAAAGTGGAGCGAGACATACAAATCACCGCCCCGCCGCTGTACCTGTTTCTTCACATCTTGCAGGCTAAAACGCACACATTGCTCCTTCACTGCTTATCCTGGTAATCCCGAAGGCCGATTCATCGGCTCCACGTCCATTATCAGATGAATTCGTCAAACTCTATAATCTGGCTCCTGCCCTCCATATCATCCCTGTATTGCTATTCTTTTTCATGCGCGTTAATTATACAGGAAAAACTGCTCTGGCGTATAGAAATGCAAACTTCGTCCTGTAAAAACGGTCGGAGCGTGCGTATTTCCTTTAGCCAGAACAGGCGGATGAATACTCGCTTGCTGTATTTTTTGTACAAATTGCGCAGATTTACTGTGAGATAGTACATTGACATTCATCCCAACCTGCTTGATAATGAGTCTGAAAGCACAAGTTCTTTTGTGTTGCGGGCCGTTTTCATCATCTATTATTGCTTTCCTGGAGATGGAGGAGTGGAGAAGGTCGAGGATACAGGCTGGTAGGAGTCCTTCATTCGGGCATTCACAGCATCGAAGGAGACATATCATGAGTACAGCTGCACAGCGGCTTGGCAAATATGAGCTGCGCGAGCGTCTCGGTCGCGGCGGCATGGCAGAAGTATGGAAAGCCATGGATACGCAGTTGCAGCGTTACGTGGCGCTGAAAATTCTGCACGCCGACCTGCAGAATGATCCTAATTTCATTACCCGCTTCGAGCGCGAGGCCCAGGTCATCGCCTCCCTGCATCATCCCAATATCGTCCAGATCCACGACTTCCAGATCTCGCGTCCCCCGGAGACCAGCAACACTATCGCTTATATGGTCATGGATTACATCGAGGGATCGACGCTGGCCGATTATCTCCGCGTCACCTCGCGCGTTGGCAAATTTCCGCCCTCCAACGAAATTGTGTACCTCTTTACCGCCCTTGGCAGGGCCATCGATTACGCGCACCATCGCGGCATGATCCATCGCGATATCAAGCCGGCCAACATTTTGCTGGATGCGCGCAATACCTCACAAACGACTATGGGGGAGCCGATCCTGACGGATTTCGGCATCGTCAAGCTGCTGGGAACCAGCACGGGCACGCAAAGTGGCTCGTGGATGGGCACTCCGCTCTACATCGCGCCGGAGCAGGCACAGGGGCGACCCGGCAATGAGCGCAGTGACATCTACTCGTTGGGTATCATCCTCTACGAAATCTGCACAGGCACGCAGCCGTTTCGCGGCGACACTGTACCCGCCATCATTATCCAGCACATCAGTGCCACGCCCGCTCCGCCTGCGGCAATCAACCCGAACATCCCTCCCGCGCTTTCCATGGTGATCATGCGCAGCCTGGCCAAAGACCCCTCTGCCCGCTACAGCAGCGCTGGCGCCCTGGCTGATGCAATAGCCGACGCCTTTAACCTGTCCGCTCCATCGGAGATCAGCAGGCCAGGTTACATGATAACAGATACGAATGCTCCAACATACCTGACCCCGGCGAATCAGTCCAGGGGTATGACGCCATCCCCTTCATCGCAGCCGGGCATCGGTTCTCTCTCGCCCGTTCAACAGGTTGCTTACGCCACACCTTTGCTACCGGCGACGAACACGGGTAGTCCGCTCAGCCCCATCTCGGCATCCAGCCTGCCAGGTGTGCCCAGCTCGTCCGGTCCGTCCAGTTCGCCCGGCACAACACCTGTCAATAATTCCGGGGGAGTTTCCGCTACTCCGAACTCGCCGCAACTCAGGACAGCCATACCTGCCCCGGTCACGCCGCTGCTCACCAATAATGATTTTCCACCGCCATCCGAGCCAAAAAAGCGACGGCGTACAGGCTTACTGATCGCGTTGATCGTGCTGCTCCTGCTGCTCCTGGCAGGCTCCATCGCCAGCGCTTTTCTGCTATTCCCGCGTAAGGCCGCGCCAACACCGCCCGTAACAAGCAACATCGTTGGGCAGGTGCAATTTCTGAGCAGCGGGCGCTTATACGTCAACAATAATCAAGGTCTTAACGACGAATTGCAGGTTGACCTGCACAATGTGCCCGCTCCACCGGCAGGCAAGGCTTACTACGCCTGGTTGCTGGGAGACGCGGGCAATGACGCGGTGACACCACTGCTGTTAGGAAATGGGCCGTTAGCGGTGCAAAATGGCCTGGTACATTATGTGTTTCCAGGCGATGCGCAGCATTCGAATCTGCTCGCGACCTACAGCCGGTTTCTGATTACGCAGGAAGACGCGACTAACACGCCGAGCACACCCACATTAGATTACAGCGCCTGGCGCTTTGCTGCTACTATTCCGCACGCACCCAACCCCGCCGATACCAGATTCCATTTCAGCATGCTGGATCACCTGCGCCACCTGCTCTCCGGCGAACAACTGACCGAAACGTATGGCCTGTATGGTGGGTTAGGCATCTGGCTGGAGCGAGATACAGAAGAGGTTTTCAAATGGGGAGTGAACGCGAATGATCACTGGGGTAGCAAGGATGCGGTGGGAGTACGGCAACAGCTCCTCAATGTGCTGTACTACCTGGATGGAGACACCTGTATTGTGCCGGACCTGCAACACGTGCCGGCAGGGACGCCGATTGGCCCCGAAAATGGCACAATTTTCAAGATTGCGCGTGTACCTCTGCTCGATGCATGCACTCTGACACATCCTATCGGTTTTGTGCGGCACATCGGAGCGCACCTGCAAGGGGTAACCGGCGCGCCCGGCGCGACAAAGACGACGCAAATCATGGCCTCGCAAATTGACAAGGCGCTGAACCAGGTGCAGGTCTGGTTGCAGAATGCGCGCATGGACACAATACAATTGCTTAATACGCCCAACGATCAACTGGTACAGGCCTCATCGCTCAACACACTAGGCGACCTGGTAACACAGCTTCGCTACGCATATTCCGGGCATATCGATCCGGTTACGGGTACCTACACGGGCGGTGTAACCTGGATTTATGGCAGCATTCAGCGCCTGGCAATTCTAACAGTGACGAAGTGCAACAGCACAACTAGCGCCTGCGTTTAGCAATGTCTTCCTCAGTAGTCCCGGCGGTGACGAGTTCATAGAGCACCGCCTGTTCAAGCTTGGGGCGCAGGACACGCCCCAGGCGTTGAATATACTCGCGCCTGGTGCTGTTGCCGCTAACAATGATGGCGATGCGGCAATCGGGTACGTCGACGCCCTCGTTCAGCACACGGCCGGTCGCAAGCTTGCTGTACTGGCCCGAGCGGAACCGCTCCAGGATGATGCGGCGTTCTTCGGCAGGCGTCTTGTAGGTGATGCTCGGCAGGCAAAAGCGCCGGCTGATCTCTTCAACAACCGGATTGTACTCGGAGAACAGGATGACCTGGTCGTTGGTGTGCAGGCGCAGGAGCCGTTCAATTTCGGCGTATTTGGCCGGGGCGTTCATAGCGATACTGCGAGCCTCGCGCCATGCCAGCATCGCCTCGCGCGCCTCCGGGTCGCGGGCGCTGAGAAAAATCAGCTTCTTCTGAAAATCCTCCGGCGAGTTGATACTGATACGCCGCCGTCGCAAGAACGAGCTATAGATCGCACGCAAGGCGCTATAACGAGCCTCATCCTCGCTCGAAAGGGCGATATCGATGCGCACTTCCTGGTATTGCGCCAGGTAGCGCCCCTCGGTCAGTTCCGACGGCGAGCGCCGGTAAACTTCCGGTCCAATCAGCCCATCCAGGTCAACATGGGCCATATCGCTGCGTTCGGGTGTGGCGCTCACACCTAAACGCAAGGGAGTGAAGGCGCTTTCGGCGATCAAACGATAGGTCGGCGCGGGCAAATGATGACATTCATCTTCTGTGTAATCGATGCTGTTAATTAACTGGTTCATACGCACATTTTACTGCTTCTCAACGCTCTAAGCAAACTATGCGGGATTTTTCACCGCGGGTGCATGATTTCTCTTCATGAGTTACAGAGCGACCCGCCCTAAACAATGCGGAACCTGGTGAATTGGTCTGCTACGATAACAGGGTTCACCAGGAAGAAGATTACCTTGACATACTACACACCACAGCTCCATACCCCATAATCCGCATCCCTTTTGACGGCTAGATTGTACAAAATATACAATCTAGCAATAGTCAAATAGGAATAAAGTAATGATGCATTGAATAATTGTTTCGCATAGGTTAGTATCAAACCAAAGGAAGGTTTTATTTCTTTGGTTTGGACCCAGGCAAGGTCCTCTCAAGCCAACGGACTCTTTTTCCGAAGTTTGTTGTTCAAGAGCACGTTGTTAGTAGTCCAAGCCAAACTTTGGCATCCAAGACAGAACAGATGAGATTGATCCCTTGCTTTGACACAAATGATATCAAGGAGAATAGGATGGCCTTAACACCAGGCATTACACTTACTCTTCCTCTCACATTACCCGTCCGAGTTAGGTTTGTTGACGGCGAACCGAAACTCATGGCTGGAGGGGTACCCCTTACACCGATCAACCTTGCACTGCAAGATCGCCAGCTACACGAAGGCGCAACACGGGTATCAATCGATACCTATTTACGGGCGGCTCGCCTTTATGCTGAGTTCTGCGCCCACCGTCATCAATCTCTCATTGGTATTACGAATGAAGAATTTAAGTGGTTCGTGGATGCTTTAATTGGTCAGCCGTTTCCAAATGCTCAAGGTACGCAAGTTCAATTGCCTGGGAAACGGGGAAAACGCACTGCCGATCTCATGATTACGCTCCTCTACTCTCTTACCGCAGACATCACAGATCGGTATGGAGTTTCTTTTGACTGGCGGCGATATAAAGGAATACCAAACCACTTAGTCAGTACTGTACGCAATTTTGCGAATCCTTCTCGTTCCCGTTCCTGGCACTTTCCTCGTTCACATCGCTTCAAGTGGGCTACTCGTAGGGCCGTCGGCATACCTGACGATCAGTTTGTTCATTTGCTTCGTGCAGCCAATGACCGATGGGGGCAAGAAATTGCCGATGGTGATATTGCCTGTGCAGAAGAGCCTGAAATGCAGCGAGGGGCGCTCTTTTACCGTAATCTCGCCATCCTCATGGTGCTTCGCTGCGCTGGCAGTCGTCGCTCCGAAGTTGTGGAACTTCGATTCGAAGATATTGACCGCAAGAACTCTCTCATCTATCTGACCACAAAGGGACACAGAGCGGAAGGAGGAGGGCGCTTACCTGTTCTTATGGTTCCCTGGGTAGAAAAAATAATTTGGCACTATGCTACCCATTACCGACCCATCCCGTCAGATACTGCTCCAGAACACCAACAATATGTTTTTCTCAGCCACAGTGTGCGAAACTATGGAGAGAAACTCGGTGGCGAGAGCGTACGTGCCATGCTCAATACACTTCGCCCCGCTCTTACCTCTCCCTGGAATAAGCTCCTTACCCCTCACAAACTTCGGCACTCATTCGGGTACGACCTTCAAAAGCTGGTAGGCCCCGGCGGTATCGTCTCGAATATGAGACACGCTTCGATTCGCTCCATTGACCCTTATATAGCAAGCAGTGAGGCATTCGCCGACCAGATTGTAGCGCCAGAAAATGAGAAGTTCGCACATCTACTCAAACGAGCAGGTCTTTTGGAGAGATTCCATGACTAAAGATTCCAGAATGACCAGGCAGTACCTACTCCAGGCAGCAGAGCAGTACCTCGCACAAGCTGAAACGTACGAAGCGATGACGCAGCAGGGACTTGCCGATTTCTTAGGCATTAGAGTCGACATAATATACCGACGGCTTCCAATACCCCAATGGGAGCAATTACGGCGTACATGCATTCAAAGCCGACTAAGAAAGATTATAGAAGACCTCCGCACAGAAGGTAAAACCCTGGCAGAGTTGACTGTAGAGAACATCGCCAGACATGCCAGGATGCCCTTCGTCATCGTGAAAAGCTTTCTCTCCAGTGACGAATGGCAAGCCAGTCGAACCATGCTTCCCCCATCTAGAGGCAGGACAGTACTTCAAAAGCTGTCTAACATAACTGCACAATACTATCTTCACGCAGAGAGGTATTGTGCGTCGACAGAGCAGTACGAGTCGCTGTCGCTCAAGCAATTTGCAGAATTTCTGGGAGAGCCAGAACGTATAGTAACTAGGCGACTTCCCAAATATCAATGGGAGGAACTACGAGGTAAATGGATCGAGAACCGCTTAAGACAGGCTATGGAGGCCGCTTACGCAGAAGCCACCACCCAGGACGACTTTACTATAAAGAACATTGCCAGGCATGCCGGGATACCTCTCGCGACGGTTCGTCGCTTCCTTTCGGAGGACGAGTGGCGAACCCGCCGAGCAGCACTTCCCAAAACTCGAGAGGAGGCCGAAGCTGCCTCGTATCTGCTCCAGGCCGAGGCTTATCTTGCACGAACTCAGCGTTATGAAGACGTGACAATGAAGTGCTTTGCCAAATCCTTGGGAGTCCCAAGCAAACATGTATTCAAGCGGCTTTCTAAGCGACAGTGGGAGATGTTACGGAACCAATGGATCGAGATGCGCCTGAAAGAAGCGATGGATGCTGTCTATGCCGAAGCAAGGTATCAGGCCGATTTCAGCGTGGTAAACATAGCAAAGCGTGCGGGCATACCTGTCGCTACAGCGCGGGATCACTTTCCTGCAGACGAATGGCGTTCGCGCCGGGAGATACTCCCACCTCAATACACTGCCACTTTGCAGCAAATGCGGCAGGCAATGGAGAGGGTCTACGCAGAAGCCAAAACGCAAGAAGACTTTACGATGCCAAAAATCGCTGCACTGGTAAATATTCCCTCTAACCTGGCATCTCATTATATAGGAGAAGAATGGCAAGCTCGTAGAGCAACGCTTCCAACGACTGAAGAGAAGGTTTTGGCTGCTCTTCAGAGTCTAGTAGATGCCCATATACCTGTCAGCGAGTTGACCAGACAGCGCGTTATAGAACTGGCTGACGTCAACGGAGCGGGAACATGGCCGTGGTTCAAGGAGCCATATCTCGCTGCACGTCGTCAACTTGCACTTCATACACGTGAACAGCCTAAAGCCCCCCCTGCTGGCATGAATGTACGAGAAATTCCCGGAGGTTGGATCGATCTTGATAGTAACAGCTGGGATTTAAGGCCTGCAGGAAAGAATCTCCTCCAAAGAGGACGGCTTCGTAAGGATTTTGCTGATATCGGGTGGACCTTTCTGCGGGAAGAGCTACGTTCGCCAGACATTGCTCTTGGTACTGTAGATCGTCACTACCAGGGATTCCTCAAGGGGATTGCTCTCCTCGGAGAGGAGGTACCCGATATCCGTCGAGCTAGATTAGAAGGCGTGCAACGAGCTTGGATGACTTTCAATGGAACCCAGGCGCTGCGTCAGCTAGCACGACCATGCCTTGCGCTCATCTTTGAAGAGTTGATGCGCTTGGCTCAGCATGATGATGCTATTGACGAAATGGAGATGCTTCGTATTTCAGTTTGGCTGCGGGACGACGTCAAAGTCGGGCGTACAGAAGTTGGTGAAGAGTTCCTCTCCGAGAATGAATGGAATGCCGTCATTCAGGGATGTCTTACTGACATCATCGCAGGTATTGCCTATATAAACACGAACCCCGATCTGCTTACGGTAAGCCTGCACCCGCTCTCAAAAGAGAACGCTGCGGTTGTCATCCAGTGGGCAACCGCACTCATGATTCTTCTTATGCTGTTCACTGGTTTGCGACGCGAAAGCATTCTCCGCCTCAAAACGGACGATTGGGCAGAAGTCCACCCAGGCTTGTATATTCTAGCGTGGAAGCATAACAAGAAGGTAGAGGAGAATGGTGCAGTGCTTCCTGCCCTCCTTGCCCAACAGCTGCAGCTGTATGTTGAACATACAGCTCAGGTTCGTGCAGCGCTTGCAACAGAATTTGTGTTTCTCAGCAGCAACACTCGAGGGCATTGGGAAGTACAACCTTGTTCCGGATTGCCCCATCGTTTACTGGAATTTGCAAAACGCCATCGTCTCGAACGAGAAGGTGTTCTCCTTCCGCTAAACCCCACAGTACTCCGGCGAACCTATACCACACGCGCATTATACGAAGGTAGAAATCTCGCGGCAGTGCGTGCGCAACTCGGGCATCTTCATTTCAGCAGTACGCTTCGTTACGCTAAGTTTGATCGGTTCGAGCATCCAGCCGAGGTAGGCACACCTCTTGATGAATACGGACGAACAGCTTTGACTCTTTGGCAGGCTCCCTTGATTCTAGATGAGCTTGATCCCGAGGAACGCGTCTCACTGCTAAGTACAGGAGTGAAGCAGATGCAGGATGTTGGTCGCTGCCGTCATAAGCGTTGTGTCAAGGCTATTCAAGGAAGCCCTCCTCCTTGCTCATTATGCGAGCACCTCGTGACGGGGCCGGAGTTTTTTGATGCATGGAAAATGGAACATCGCCATCGCAAACAGGAACTAGAGAATTTGGCCGAAGTACCAGGATCAGAAATGTTGCTTGCTCAGAAGAAATATCAGTTTGAGCGTTTTGAGGCGAACTTTGTATTCGTCCAAGAGAGGTTCCATGCATGAGCGTAGATAGCAAGCAGATTCTATCCGACTCTTCTAGAAACCACCGTTATCCTACAAGTCATTGGAATGAACTTAGTCGCTTCATAACAGGCGATGAACGCGATCCCAAAAATCTCTTCTATCTTGCCTCAGATGTATGGGATGCGTGGCAGTATGCCGCCCACGGCGCTCCCTCACAACCGGGCTACTATCGCTTTCATTTTGCAAACCTCCACTCTTTTTTGAAGCCCTATGTCAAGTGGCACTGCTATCAGCGCCTTCTCGCATGCAACGACGTGCTCTCAGCCTACACTATAGCGATACCTAACGTGCTTAAACGCGCTGATACCTACCTTATCGATCATCATTGCGAGTCTTGCGATGATATCGCCCTTGAGAGCGACTTCAGGGCACTCTGGAATGCACAACTCCTTCCCCTGAAAAACAATGACGCCGCCGCTTTTAGAGACAGAGTACGGGTGCAAACACATTCTCGCTCCTTCTGGAAACACTTGAGGATGCACTTTGGATTCCCACGGGTTATCTTTCCAGTAGCACCTCATGAGAAGAAAAGGCCGGGTGAATCCGCCCTGGATACCCACCAGGTGATTCCCATGCCTGTTATTAGCCAATTCTTCAATAAACTTGCGCTTCATCGTGAAGCACGTGAAAAGCTCAACCGCTTCCATCATCTCCGCCTCTGCGTTCTCATTCTCAACTTCGCCCTAGGCCGAAGGATCGGTGAGGTACTGACAGCTCCACGAGGAACAGGTCCGCAAGGTCCACTAGTGTACTACCCCGCCAGGGGAAGTGGACCTAAAGGAGCACTTTGGTTCCAGTTCTCCCCAAATAAACACGGGCCTCAAAACCGCGTGTATGTGAGTGGTAAGTGGGAAGATATCGTGACATATTGCGTTACAGAGCTTATACGTTATGGCGACGAAGTTCGCGACGCTGCCCCTGTAGAGGAACGGGAATTTTTAATATTGATTTCTCACTGGAATCTCACATGTGGCCCCAGCGCTATTCGGGCTTTTCCACGAGAGAATATTGATGAGTTCCGGTCTTCACGTAAATACAAGGGCGGCCCCCCGGAATCACAGATACAAAAGGATGCAAGGGTACTTTCTTACGATGCCTTTCAGCACTGGCTGCATGGTACTCATGGCGAGCTGGGAATACTAGAGCGGTGGAACATCACTGCGGATGGATCCGCCGACGGTGAAATCTATCGCTTACGAACCCACCAAGCACGGCACACACGCCAATCTGCCATTGCTAGCGATCCTAAAGTGCCTATTCTATCACGGCAACGTGATCTCAACCACACTGACCGTAATATGCAATCTCATTATCAGCATAATGCACGCGAGCAGAATATGATCCTCCTTGAAAAAGCTAAGAATGGCGAGCTTGTGGGCCCCGCGACGGACTGGTTCTCCACACTTTTCGGTACAGACTATCAGGACTCCGAACGGAAGCCGCGATTCCGATCTGGGCAGCCTAAGCCGATCCCTCCCCGTTGGCGCAACCTTATACAGAACAACCCACAGTTTATGCAACCCAATCGCGTTTCATGTGGCTACTGTTGGCTCCCTCAGGGCCCTGCAGCATGTGATGATTATCTGAATTGCACAACTGCGGAGGATGGCGGTTGTAGATGGTTTGCCACTGATCCCCAAAATGCGGAGATGTTAATCCAGATCACAAAAACGGTGCGTGCGCACCAACAACAGGAACAGGAGAGTATTAGATCTGGACACGAGGTGCAGGCGGAGCAGCACGGAATACTCTCTCGTCGCGCAGAGGCTCTAGAGATAGAGGCTCTTTCACGTTGTGATTTGGAAGCCCTCCCAGAGAGTAGTCAAGATTTAAAGGAGCGTCTCAAAACGCGCCTGCAAGAAATCCAGGAGAAAGGACCGGACACATGAAAGCGACAGATAGACGCACACAACTTCTTGAGATTATGAACGAACTGCATCAGAAGGCACAGAGCCAACGAGACTTCACCCCTGCAAAAATAGCTGAAGCAGCTGGGATCTCGACTGTCCGGTTCTATAAGCTTGTTCGCCCAGAGTTTCAAGAGTTACGTTCTCAACTACCTGGACCACGTCTCTCTCGAGACGAAGAGCTTTTCCAGCTGCGCCGCGAGGTTGCTGACCTTCGTCAACAACTTAAAAAAGCTCTGCTTCAGGTACGCACTTCTGCCATTGAGGATCTGGATGAGGCAATTCGTTTAATAGAACAATACGAGAAAGAGAACATTCAGCTTCGTCAGCAGATAGGGCTACTACAGAAGCGTTTAGAAGAAGGGGGACAGGTTATCGTTCAACCATCCCATGGATCAGCACGACCTCACCTCACTATCGTAAACAATGCTGATACTAACCCCATATAACCTATTAGGAGAAAGGGCCGTAGTCACAATGTCGCTCACCTGGCATCTCCGCCACCATAAAGAAAGCGATGTGGGAGACTTCCTTCGAAAGGATTTGTTGCACGTAACTTCTCTCACAAGGCGGATCAAACAACAACTGCGATCAGCGGACACGTTGCTTCCTTTCGCAGTGGGTAGCCCATACAGGACACTCGAGAAGGCCATTTACTATCGAATTGGGTACGGATTCGCTGATACAACAACTCAGGATTTACACGCGTGGCACATCGCGTCACACGTGGCCTGGAGGATGGAAGATATATACTTTAAAGACTTCTCTCGCATTTTTGAGGGGTTCTTTCAGCAATTAGAGTCAGCTCTTGCCTTACTGCAGCCGGCAGGTCGACATCTAGATGTGGAATCTGAACAAATGTTGGCCCGTTACTGCTTCGTTTTGGGTCTCATCGAAGAAATATTCCGTACTAAAAGCTACAGAAACTGCCCGCTGCTCAAACCGATTTACGAAAAGGACATGGACGACCTTTTAGCCATTCCGCTCCAGGGATGGATCGACGATCTTACTAGAATGTTTGCATATTTCTATGATAAATATTCCACCTTGTTGTACTCCCCTTCTATTATCAACCCTACCTTTTTAGGTCATAATGACCTGGGTAAAGAAAGTGCTGACCTCATTGTCGATAGATGCCTGATTGAGATCAAGACAAACTGTGAGCCGAAGATCCCTGCCGCCTGGCTGCGTCAACTCGCTGGATCCGTTCTGTTCGACTTTGAGGACGAATATCATATCCACTCCGTTGGCATCTATATGGCACGGCAAGGAGAGTTTCTAAGTTGGTCTCTTGAAGAGTTTTTTTACGAACTTACCGGAGGCGCTTGTCGCAACGTGGCTGCTCTTCGTCAAGAGTTCCGCCTCTGTTGTGAGGTTGAATCGATGCCATGGTGAGGAACGATCATCTTGAACCTTTTCTTGCCCGTGCGGTTGAGATGGCACAAATAAGCAAGCGTTTCGAACTCGACTGGCGAGGGAGCAAGGGGAGGCACTTTTTCGACAATCCCTTGCTCGTGCGATGAGCAATCCTGAGGAGATGGAGTACCTGTCCATGATTGACTTCGCTGTAGACTGCTACGCTGAGCTAGCTGCAAAGAATACCTATCTCCACGACCGAATGCTTCAAGCGTGGGTAATAAACGGGTATATGCTGACATGGCGGCAGCATTTCTTTGCCAATGAGGACAACTCCGAGTAATATACAATACGTTGCATTAGATAGCATCCTCCGCTACAATAGGCTTATTCTAATGTGATATCATTCTGAAAATCTGGCCGAGACATTTTTGTAAGAAGGGTTTTTCATTGTAGAAGAAGAGGAATCTAGCATTACCCGATCAGACTGACTTTGGTCGTTTGCTATCTCAAATAAAAAGCGAAGTTGCTCAATGACTACCATCGATCATCGAGGTCGCGACCTCATTATAATCCCCAGCGAAGGGATGCAGCGCCTTTCAACGCCGGAACTGCTACAAACGCTGTTTGGAACGTACTTGCCTGCGGATGTGCGTACGGCTATGGGACGTGATAAGCGACATGCTTTCTTGCGCACGCAGCCGATTCATTTTCAGGCAGTGAAACAAGCTTTACAGGCACAACGTACAGCATTTAATGTTGCATTTGAGGAACGGCCTGCTCTTCCCTTTGCGACTGCGCTACAGATCGAGCCACGCCCTTATCAAAATGAGGCTCTGGCCAACTGGGTGGCACAGGGTAGTGCGGGTGTGATTATCCTGCCCACCGGCTCAGGAAAGACACTCGTGGCGGCAATGGCTATTCACGAAACGGCTCTATGGACGTTGGTCGTTGTACCCACACTCGACCTCCTAGAACAATGGCGCACCGCTCTGGTCTCCGCACTATCCTTGAGCCCTGATGAAATTGGTCTCTTTGGTGGTGGAGAGAAAGAGATGAAACCTATCACAATAATCACTTATGATTCCGCTGCACTCTACCCACGCGAACTCAGACGTTACGGCCTATTGGCCTTCGATGAGTGTCACCATTTGCCCGCGCCGACCTACCGCTTGATAGCAGAGAGCGCCTTTACGCCCCTGCGCCTGGGACTGAGCGCAACTCCTGAACGTAGTGACATGGCACATCTTGATTTGCAGCATCTAATCGGGCCGGAGGTCTATCGGCGTTCGCCCGCAGAATTGACCGAGGGACGTTACCTGGCGCAATACCAAGAGATACGCATCGATATCGCCCTGTCGAACGAGGACGAAGCGCGCTACGCCGAACAAAGACGCATCTATAGGGCTTTCTTACAGCGCCGACACATCGTGATACGTTCTCCAGAAGAGTTTCAGCAGAAAGTTATTTTTCTCAGCGCGCGAGATCCCGAGGCGCGTAAAGCCATGCTCGCCTGGCGCGAGATGCGCAATATCGCCATGAACGCCCCCGTTAAATATATCGAGATCGAGCGCTTGCTGCAGCTTCATGCTGTTGACCAGGTCATTCTCTTCTCAGAGTACAATCAGGTCGTCGATGAGATCAGCCGCCGTTTCTGCCTGCCAAGCATTACCTACAAGACTCCAAATGAGGAACGTCGCGCCATACTCGAACGCTTCCGCTCTGGTCAGTATACCAAACTGGTCTCTGGTCGCGTACTCAATGAAGGTGTGGATGTACCCGATTGCCGCATCGCTATAATAGTCAGCGGCAATAGCACCAAGCGTGAATACATTCAGCGTTTGGGTCGTGTATTGCGTCCAAAAACTGGACAGGCATTATTGTATGAGTTGGTGACGAGCAGTACGACAGAAGAGGAGATCGCGAAGCGCAGGAAGTAAGTGTTAATGGAAATTGTCGGTATATATGAGTAATCCCTCATTTTTGAGGAACCCTTCTAGCCTCGAACAAGCGCGAGAGCTAGAAGGGTTTCCAGATTGACAAGGAGAATCGAACCAAGGATGGGGCGACAGCCATCCCACAGGCGACTGAGTGCCCACCGAAGCCGGTAAAGCGGTTCAAGAGCTCTCCCATCTTGCTGGGTCTTCAGAAAGGACTTGTTCAGAGCAATGATCCATACCCATGTGGGAGTAGGCGGAAGTATAAACGATGCCGTAAGCCGCGCGTCGAGAACCTCGAGAGGCGGATGGGAAGCAGAAATCTTCAGGCCATTGTCGGATGATGGCATTTACATAGCACAGGGTCAGCACATTGAGTCTTGAAAACATACAGCAATGAATTAAGGTGGCATGTAAAGCAGGGTAAGCAACTCATTCCCTTGGTTGCTAAAGCATCTTTCTCATAGCGCTGCTCAGTTCTACCTCTCACTTCGTCCCAAACCATATGAACAGGAGATGAGCCTTACGATGATTTTTCAAACCCGGACAAAATGTCCGCCTTTGAGACATTGATGGGGAAGGAGATCAGGGTTTCAGTCAATTTGAGGAAAGGCGTATCAAAAGTGAAACAAGGCTCGCCAGGTGGGAGCCAGCTTAGCCTCCGACGGCAAAGGCGATCTCAGTGAGGGCCTCGGCTCGTCGCTGCGTTCGCCGGGCATAGACGCACGTCAGTTCTGGGAAGCCTTTTGCAAAGGTGGTACGGGGACAGTGTCGAATAGTGCAGACAAAGCGGCGCACCTCTGTGCGCACGCGTAAGGCTTTCCCCTGGTAGGGCAGTTCCTCCTAGTGCATTGTAAGTTCTTTCATCAGTAAATTCGATCTTTCCTGCTGTATCCAGCGTAAATATTGACCGGTCAAATATTCTCCCTCGCGGCTTTGACTCAACATATTATGCTTTCTAAATTCCTTATTGAGATATCGTTTGATGTTTTGTTGTGTTAATGGTTGATCCTCCAAGTCAATTCGGGCTGACTCTCGTATTGTTTCGTATATCCCAGGGAGGAGTTTGCTCCAACGTTCAGAAAGGCCGTAGAGACGATCAAGGTTCTCGACACGAGCAGAAGTGTACTCATCTGGTCCACCAACAAGCTTTACGAGAGGTTTTTCAGAATCCTCCATGTTAAACTTAAGACTAAGTTCATCTAGTTCTTGTGTTTGCAGATCTCTAGCCTTCAGTGCCGAACGTCTATAGGGCACGAATATTCTCCGTAATCCACCAACTTCAGAGCCTCTAATGGGATCAATCGGATTATCGTCGTTGTGTTGTTGATTACAAGCTTTGCAGACAAAGATGAGGTTATTAGGATGAATAATAAGCGGTGGATATAATTTTCTAGGAAAGAAGTGCTCACAGTCAACAAGGGATGTTTTCGAAGTCCTTTCTTCCAGTAACCCCAAACAAGCAGGACATAAACGAGCCATCTTTTCATTTGCCCTACGATAGCCTTCCTCAACGAGAGTTCGAGTTAAGCAAAATATAGTACCTCCAGTTTGGTCATGAAATCCCGAGCTAGCAAGCCGTTCGTAAAAAAGCAGTAAGAAAGCTTTACCAACATCTTTTGGTCCTTTATTCTCTCCAGACTGTTCCACAGTTTCACGCAAGCTTGAGAAAAGAAACTCGAAGTCAGGACTTTCAAGGTGATCACAGAATTGAATATCGTTATAAAAAGCATCGCGAATTTGCTTACGTTCATCCTGTGAAAGTTGCAGAAGTGTAGGGAGACCAAATGTTGAACGTACATTTATCAAGGACGCGTAATCGGTGTCCTTAAGGCGGGCCCGGAAGTCTTGTCTATCGAATGAGTCACCTGCCCAATCAGCAACGTAATCCAAGAGCCATCCGATCATCTCTATTATCTTTTGTAGATCCTGAGCACATGTTGGTTCTTTAACTGGAAGAAGCACTGTTACCCCCTACTCCCCTTTCTCCTCTTCGAGTTGCTCTAGCTTATTCAGCAGTCGGAAGCGATAGAAACCCGGTCCTACAACTTCATCTACAAGCTGTACTATCTCTTCCCTAGATCCGGCTCGCAAAGCCTCTTCTATGCGCTCATTCGCATAATTCCCAATAGCTCTTTCTGTTTCGGAGAAGGTGCGTGATATGTCGCCGAGGTTAGCGGCGAAAGGCGAAATGGGTGGCGGTTCCACGAAGATCTTCCCCTCCCTTTCTACGAATTTGTAAACTTGCCGTGGATCGGCATCTGTTAATGTCAGGCCTGAATGGGTGGCGATTAATACCTCGTTACGAATACGATCTGACTGTTCGCCACTTTGAGAATTTATCAAGGTATGAATGTCTTTAACAAGATCGACCTTCCAGCGGTCGTTGAAGTGGGTCTCTGGCTCATCCAGAAGGACAAGAATTTCTGGTACCTCCCTGAGCATCAATAATACCGCATAGCGCCCGATATAGAGGAATTCTCCATCAGACAGTGCAGATTCTGTAAATAGATCTTCGATCCCTTGCTTTTTAAGCACAAGCCGAATTCTCCGTACTCCCCCCTGCCTTTTCCAGGCAAGCAGTTCCTCAAAGAACGCCAGAGGCGTGGGGATGAGTTTTTGCAATTCTTGGGTACGGAAAGCTTCGTCAAAGTCAAAGGCGGCGTAAAAGTCTGACGGTGGTGGCTCATCATTTGAGATGTTAGGGGTTGGAATTGATGCAATAGTTCTTCTGACAGTAGCCTTCTGCAGTAAACTCCGTAGGGTCCTAGCGCGATTAGGGGTGAGACGTACTTCCCAATCTCCTGTTACGTGAAAGGTGAAGGCAGCAAGCGGCTCCCTTGGATCTAGACCGATTCGGTTCAGTATGGACGCACGTCTCTCCAAGTAATCAGAGGATTCAGGCGCGTCTGGTTGATGAGTAAGGAGAGGAAGGACTGCACAAAGTGCATCCTCAGAACCAAGAAAGAGAGTGTCGGGATTGTCCAGGTAATCGTCACGCTCAGCTTCAAGGAGGGCACGCATTTGTTGGCGATTCTCCTGCCATTCTTCTTCACTCAGCCCTTCCGGGCGCCGTTCATCCTCGAAATCTCCAAGTCGGTTATATACAAAACGTTCAATAGATCGAGACAATGCCCATTGAAGGCCACTTGTAGGACCTGTCGAGTAGCCGATAACACGGCTTGGTAGTATTGCATCGCCAGAAGAGGACCACTCCCTTCGCAGGTGGTCCTGCCTCCACTCATCTTCTGAAGGTGAGCGTATAAGAACTGCCGCTCCTATTGGAGAGACCGGTTCTAATGGGAAATCGTTCTCAAGTCGGTTCGTGATTCGTATCACTTGATTACGCAACTCATATTCTATATCAAATTCGATACTGGGTTTGGCTCCTGCCGTCAGGTGACTGAAGATTAAGCCGATAGCCTCTAATGCGCTGGATTTTCCTGAACCATTGAGCCCCACAAAAAAGCGTATGCTTGTCGAACCATAGATTGGTGGAGATGGATCAAATTCTATGGTAACCTCTTTTAGGTTATAATAATTGCCAAGCCAGAGCCGTCGAAGCCTCATATATTGATCTCCGGGTCATTTTCTGGATCAGGTCGGCGCCATCTGTCCAGGTTATTATTCCCCTCTTTGAGGGTGACACCGAGAGCGTCAAGGAGGTCTAATGAACTCCAGAGGTACTCGCGGTTGGGAGAAGTTCCATACACTGAATGGACCCTCTCACCAAGATCTTCTACCTTAAATGGTTCTGTGAAGATCTGTGAAGCTTCCCATAAAGTGCGTTGGGTAATGGAAAGCTTGGACCAAATTGTGCGCTTCGTAGAAATATGACTGGGAGAGGGCTTATTTGTAGCCTCATCCAAGGAAATGTCGATCGAAATCCCTGTAAAAATGTGCGATAGCAACGATGAAAATAAGTACTTCAGTTCCTTAGCAATCTCAACCTGAACATCACGGTATTCCTCATATTCGTGTATGAGATTGGTAAAATACTCTTGTAGCTCTGGAGGAGCAAGAAGGGTAGGAAAACTTTTAACAACTGTTGTCGAGATCGTGTTTAAACCGCTCGTCGTTTTACCAACTTTTAGGAAGTAGTTTCTGCCATAGGATGAGTTGATAAGGCGAGATAAATATTCTGGTCGAAGAATATTTCCGTTTGTACGAATTCGAATAAGGTGATTTTGATGAACACAGGGATCTATAGCTCCTGTCCATACCGCAGCTCTTCCCAGTTCTTCCGGATTTCCGTGACCTTCTACGACGAGTATATCTCCCCTTTGCAAAGCTTTAGATTTTAACTCTGCCGGGGAAACATCCATCGTTTTGATCTCGCTTAACACAAGTCGGTCTCGATAGACGTTAGCAACTCTTAGATATGGAATACCTCTACTGGAGTTTCTTTTCGGTGTTATTTGGAGACCACCTGCGATCTCTGCATACTGACCAAGTTCTACCACATTCCACTTCTTTGGATTGCTTAGAGGATCACCAAATATCTTTACAAAAAGCACTGTAATCAGTTTCTCCATCTCCCTATTGATCTGATCACAAACGCGGCAAGCTGAATCAACATCGTCCAATAAATCAGCGATCTGCTCTTGTTTTAAAGGATCGACAGGATATCTAATAGTTATGTTGCGTAGAGTGGATTTTGAAATCTCTGGAAATGTTGTAGTTCCACCTAATCCTTTTAGATAGCTTGCACTACTACGTAGAAACCAAGCGAGATAGCGGTTATGAACTTCTGGCGCACAAATAAAGTTTGCAAAGCCTTGGTTAGTACACATAGGTCGCATGGCAATAGCAACTGAACCAATGGTAGCCCGAGATGTGAGTAGTACAGTGCCAACCGGAAGTAGACGTGTAGAGCTGTTGTCGACTGCTTCCTGCGTGATATATTCCTTAGTATCATAAAGTAGGTATCCATCAAGAGCAGTAACATCCGTTGGGGTGGCCCAAGGTATATCGCCACTAAAGAATTCTGGACGTGAGCGGGTAGGAGTGCCGCCCCCGACTATCTCAGCAATTTCCCCTAAAGTCTGCTGTTTCCATTCTGTAGATATCTTAGGCATCGATTATTACCTCGCCCAACATTTTTTCAATGGTGCCTAGTTTCTGATGGAGTTGTTGTTCTAGATTACGCACACGAAACATGATCTTACGAGGATCTTCGTGTTCAATTTCCTCCAGAGAACGAGGTCGATAGATGCCAGCTGCTAAGTTATAATTGTGGCTTATAATTTCTTCACGAGAGGCAATCCAAGATTGCTCTAGAGCAACCTTCTGTACCTCGTCACTTTCCCAGGCTTCTCGGTCGCTTCTTGCTAAAATACGGTATGCTTGGGAAACAAAACGCAAATTATTATGCGTATGATCAGATGCGCGTTTGTCGTCAAGGGTATAACCATCACCAGTAACTTCATAGAACCAAACGCGCTCTGTAGTGCCTCCTTTAGTAAAGAATAGGATTGCAGTCTTCACACCTGTATAAGGCTTAAAGCAGCCTCCCGGCAGCGAAATAATCGCCTCTATCTGGTTTTCTGTGACAAGCCTCTGACGTAACTCTTTATGAGCTTTGGTTGAACCAAAGAGCACGCCTTCTGGGACGATAATAGCACAGCGGCCTCCAGTTTCAAGGAGTTCGAGACAGAGCTCAACAAAAAGTAATTCTGTTTTGGTGGTAGGAAGCTTGAGCAGTTCGTTATTGATATCGCTCTTATCTATATTCCCAGTAAATGGCGGATTAGCGAGGATGACATCAAACTTTTGTCCTGCTTCAAACCCTTTTGAAAGGGTATCTTTATAGCGAAACTCGGGGTGCCGAATCCCATGGAGCATCATGTTCATTAATCCAAGACGGACCATCGTCGTATCAAAATCACGACCGACAAGACGTTCTCCATCGAGCAATTCCCATTTCTGCCTATCGCGTCCTATCAACTCGCCCGTCAAATTATGCCATGAGCCATCTGTGTCGATCCGCACAGTTTCTGGTGGCGTGTTCGCCTTGAGGATCCACTGATAGGCGGCGACGAGGAAGCCTCCTGTCCCGGCGGCAGGATCGAAGATCCACTCACCCAGTCGTGGATTGGCTAACTCGACCATGATGCGTATGATGTGCCGTGGAGTGCGGAACTGACCATTCTTCCCTGCAAGATTTAGCTCCGAGAGCAAATACTCGTAGAGGTCTCCCTGCATATCAAAGTTTTGATCGCTGATGGGGAGTGTATCGATAATAGCAACAGCACTCGCCAGCAGCGATGTTTTCGGAATAATAAAGACCGCATCCTTCATTGCCTCAGAGAATGTGTTCCCATTAGTTCTGAGTTCTTTGAGAAAAGGAAAGGCCTTGTCCCGAACGAGTTCGAGCATTCGATCTGGATGTTGCTCCTTGATAAATGACCAGCGGCAATCATCGTGTCCCTCGAAGTACGAAGTAAAAGTTCGTTGTTGGCGCTTGGCAAGGGATGCTTCATACGTATCTAGATCCTCGAGACGCTTTAGAAATATGAGATACGATATCTGCTCGATAGCCGAGAGGGGATTAGCAATCCCGCCCGACCAGAAGCGGTCCCATAAATCATCTATCTTCTGCTTCAGTTCTGTTTCAGATGTGAGCATACTGTGTTCCTTTACTTACGCGGCTAGCTGCTCGATGAAATCAAGCAACTCGTCAATCTGCTGTTTGGTGAAAAGCCGTTCAGCTGCGTTCCGACCAAGACTTGTGAAAGGTGGTTCAAAGAGATTGTCGTATGTGAGATCGATTTTCCGGGCACGTTCTGCCTCCTGCACCAGTACCGTGCGAATCGTGCGTATGAATAAAATTTGATCTGCGCTGTACTCCTGGTGTGAGGCAATAAAGCGATCAAACGCCTTTCCTATTGACTCTGCACGGGACTTCAAATGAATGAGCCCAATAGCGAGGCGGATAAGATCGACCAATGGCGTATCCTCGACACCAAAGACGACCCTCAAGTTTTGCTCGGTGATGAAAAGATCGGCCTGATTAAGTGTGCGGATAAGGCTTTGAAGATCGTCTTCAGATACCGTTTCACCGTCTTTTATTTTCCGGACAACCGGATGGGTTTCAGCTAACTCCTTAATACGCGCTTCGACTTCTGCTCGATAAGTATCTATATAGGTTCCCTCACCACCGGGTCCAAAGGCAATCCAACGACGGTCAAGGACGGAATCCGCAATATCCAGTTCGACAATGGATCTTCTCTGGGCTCGGCGATAGCGCATGAGCGGCATAAAGGTATTCCGCAGTGCCATGATTTTATCATAGTCGAGGGTTGACCAGAAGCGGTTGCCGATTGCCTCGAGCAGTTCTGCTTCATGAGCCTTCACTTCTCGTAGACTCGTTGGCAGAAGCCGTAGATCTGCGCGGATGCTCTCGCGTAATTTTTCGATCTCGCTGCCATCCTTCTCGAAATACGCGAGAGCAAGTTTTTCCATCTTGAGAGCAAAGGAAGCGCCGGGCTCGTCAACATGGATGGCAAAGCGAAACAGACCGGCGATCTTGCTTCGCAAGAAAGCGAATTCAACGGCGGTTGGCGCAGCCCAGAAAGGAGTATCCAGTGTATACTCAAGATCGGCATGGGCTGCTTGTATCTCCATGAAGCCTTGCGGAAGCGCTCTGATGGCATCACGAATCTCGACACTCAACTCCTCGGCGTGTAGCTCATCATCTATCTTGTAGAGGTATTCCAGGATATCTACCTGGGTGCGAAAGCAGCGTACAGGAAGCGCTTCACCTGGTTCTGGCACGTATCCATCAGGATGAAGATCGAAATATCCGAAGTTGTTCCAGTGGTCGATGATTAAAAAATACTCTTTTTCCTGGCACCATGTTCTGCGTTTAATCCTGTCAGCATCGAGCAAACGGGTTCCGCGGCCGATCATCTGCCAGAATTTCACGCGACTATAGACGGGCTTTGCGAAAACGAGGTTAACGACTTCTCGTATATCGACCCCGGTATCAAGCATATCTACGGATATTGCCACCCGGGGATAATTCTCGGTTTTAAAACGCCTGAGTACACGCCTGGCCCCCTCCATTTGTGAGTCGATCACCTCGACCAGCCGCCCCTTATATTCTGGGTAAAGCCGCTCAAAAGCGCTGTAGAGATTCATGGCGTGACGATGAGAAACGGCAAAGATGATACTTTTACCCGGGAGTGTGCCAGTGGGGTCCTTCAGACAGATATCCATAAATTCTTTCACGAGGGCTTCATCGGTGCCAGTATTCGTGACACGACGTTCTAGATCGGTTCCCTCAAAGTCAATTTCTTCCAGCGAAAGACCTTGCTCCTCGATCAGGCGCTTCACCTCAAGCGGGAGGTCCCCCGCTTTAATTCCTTTAATCTGGAAGCGAGTTTGTGCTGTATATACCTTATACTTGCAGAGGTAAGGAGGCACGTGGTTGATTGCATCCTCGAATGGGAATATGAAGGTAGGCAGTCGGTCTTCGCAATCAAAGAGATGAAAGGTGTTGCGATCGATGAAATCAACCGGCGTAGCAGTGAGGCCAATCTGGTATGCATCGAAATAATAGAGAAGCTGCCTGTAACGATTGTAGATAGAGCGATGAGACTCATCGCAGATTACAAGATTGAAGAATCCTGGAGAGAGCTTCTCCATTGCTTGCATCATTGATGGGTAAGTTGCAACAAAAGCCCGCGCCCCGATATCGATATTTCCGCCTTCGACGCGACCCCTTGAGATCGCAGGAAGATATTCTTTGAAATCATCCATCGCCTGATCCGCGAGTGCCAGGCGATCAACGAGGAAGAGGACCCGCTTGATCCAGTTGCCGCGCATGAGGCCATCGATGAGAGCCATAGCAAGGCGTGTTTTCCCGGTACCTGTGGCAAGGACAAGGAGCGCTTTGCGGCGTTTCTGTTCAAATCGCTCATACACACGGCGTATCGCCTCGATCTGGTAGGGGCGGTCTACTATAGAGGCGTCAATCTTGATACCAGGCAGGGGAAGTCGGTTTTCGTTCTGAAAGCGAAGCGTTTCCAGGTCATCGAGTGACATAAAGCCATGAACACGTCGTGGAGCAGACCAGGTCCGATCCCAGAACCAGGTTTCCGCTCCATTGGCCATAAAGATAAAAGGCTCGCGACCAAACTTTTGCCGTATCGCTTCGGCATACTCGGAGGCTTGCTCTTTTCCCGCTAGTGCGTAGCGCGCGGTTCTTTTTGCCTCGACAATAGCGATGGGAGTACCTGAGCGGTCGAGAAGTGTGTAGTCACAAAAACCGGCTACCGCCTTGCTTTCTTGTATATGACTTGGCCGTTCGACATGAAGAAGGTATTCCTCGGCTACACTTAAAGGATTGTGAACATCCCAGCCTACTAAGGCTAACTGCTGATCAATTAGTATCTGGCGTGTATCCTTTTCAAGCATGCTAGGAACTTTCTAATCCCCGGATTGGACCATTACTATCCTTTATAAGGACTGGGAAACTTTCATATACGGAAATGGCCAGGCGCATAATGTAAGGAGACCGAAGAATATGGTCGGGAAAGAGTAAAATAGAGACATGAGATTTAGGGTCTTATATCACTCGCTTCGACATTATCCGGTACTTCCTCAATGAGCTCGCCCGGCGGAACGCCAAGAACTTTTGCTAGCTTTCCAAGGGTGACAGTAGTTGTGGCGTAAAAAGGGTCAGCATAGATACGTTTAATTGTCTTATACGACACATCAGCTTGTCTATGAAGCTTCCCCATACTGATACCTTTCTCTCTGGCTACCTCTTTTACTCGTAAACGTACTGCCATGCTCTCTTGCTCTCACCTGTTATTTGACGAGATTGTAGCAAGAGAGACCGACCAATAGAACTCCCCACATAGTAGATATAATAATAAGAGTCCTAACTATAGGAGTAGTCATATATGTCCCTTTCTCAAAAATGTAGGAACGTGCAGGAGGTTTGGGGGCCACATATGGCCCCACTCATAGGTGAGATGCTAGCTGGCTAGTGTTGCCAGCAGGCAAAGATTGATACAATTCGGTGTATTACGGTTGAGGACAGCAGTGTATGGTAGTACGTCTACGTGTAAAAGAAGTCGCCAAAGAGAAAGGCTTCAGTATGGGCAAACTCCAGCGAGATGCGGATGTGGCTTACAACACGGTCAAACGCATGTTTAAAGATCCATACTATATCACGACAACGGAGACCCTGGGAAAGTTGGCCCGAGCGCTGGGGGTCTCGCCTGGAGACTTGATTGAAGAGGTTTCTGACTCAGGGAGTCAACGGCCTGTCCAATAGTGGCGCGTTTTTAAGCACGATCAGGGAGCTATTTATGAAGAAACGGAAGAAAGAGCATCGTTTTAAATCCTGGACCCCTCGTCAATCACCTCAACCGCGAACGATCGAATTGGAACCAGGAGATCTTGCTGCGTATGTTCGCCGCGCTGAGAAGGATGTGTTACCGATCATCAAGGAAAGACAACTCGGCCCAGCAGCGGCACAGTTCCTCCTCGCCCAGCAGACGCAGACACTTGTCACCAGCGACCCTCGTTTCTCGGTGGAGAGTGCGATGGTAATTGCCAATACCGTCTTATCGCTCTGGGAAACCGGATACTACACCCCAAGCTCTGCCTATCCCTACACACTGGAAGAGACCATGAGGGAGCTACAGGAAGCTTCACATGCAAAGGGAGACTACGCTCAATTTTTCCTGCCGCTTACCCCTTCGACCGGCGATACACCACGAGGGCTCGGCATAGTGTATGGTGGAATCGTCAAGCATCCTGAGACGAATCTATGGCAAATCTGGATGACCATCGGTGGGCCATGTACCTTTATTGCCGCTTATCGCCATCCAGTGAATGCCTTGAGGAATCTGGCAGCAATCGTTAACGCGAGCAGGAGAGGCGGGACAGTGAGAGAAAGTGAAAACCTCTATCGACGTGTACTGGCACAAGCAGACGGAAAACCAAAGCAATTGCCCCATGATATGATGCAGTATTTGGTCAAGCATCTTGATCGCTATAAGATTGAGCTCTAAGAAAAAACATCACGTAGGAACGGCGACCCAGAACAGGGAGGAGATCGATCATATGGAACAGCTTGAGATGATCACAGCAGCTATTTCAGCGCAATTCGACCAACAGGTTGAATTTCTGCAGCAGCTCGTGCACGCGAAGAGCAATAATCCTTTCACTCCTGAGACTGCTCCACCCGACGTTCCAGTCGAGAAGGAAGTCGTTGAGGTAATTTGTCAAGAATTGGACTCCCTCGGGTATCGTGCCGATCTTCAGGGAATTTCCTCTCAGCGTCCAAACGTACTCTGCTCCTTTCCCGGTTCAGAACAGAACGGGAAGACGCTCGTGCTCACGACTCACATGGATACAGTGGAACCCAGTCAGAACTATACGCGCAATCCATGGGGAGCACAACTTAAGGGTGGAAGACTCTATGGGCTCGGCGCTGCCGATGCGAAAGCGCAGATTGCAGCTTTCATCTACGCTATTGACGCTGTACTGAAAGTTGGGCTTCGGCTCTCCGGAAACTTGATCCTGGCCTTTGTCGTTGATGAGGAAACAGGAGCATGTTCTCCTTATGGGACGCGCTACCTCCTGAAGCAAGGACTCCTCCCCGCTGATGCAGTGATCGTTGGCGAACCTGGCGACGACAAAATCGCGATCGGGCATCGCGGGCTCTACCGTTTCCGCTTGGAGACACTGGGCGAGGCCACCCATGTCGGGCTGAAGGCCTGGGAACAAGGCACGCGAGGCCACAATGCCATCCTAGAAATGGCACGCATCGCCCTGGCTCTTTCCTCCTGTTCCCTGCCGCAAGTTCCTTCGTCGATCTTTCCCGGTCGCAAATCCATCTTAACCTTCCCCACGCTCATTCAAGGCGGGCGGAACGTAAATATGGTCCCCGACCGGTGCGAGGCATGCGGTGATGTCCGTCTGCTGCCTGGCCTCACAGTCGATGAAGTGAAGCGACACATTCGAAAGCACCTCCGGGAGCTTGCGATCACCTCGTACCGTCTCGATGATCTCGCTGCCGTCCCTGCCGTGAAGATAGCTCCTTCCTCTGAGATTGTGCAGGCCTTGGCTCGAGCAGCACAAACGGTGACGGGCAGGAAGCCACGTTTAGAGGGGGCCGGTCCGGCATGCGATGGCTGGATGTTTATCACGAGGGGGATCCCGGCGGTATGTGGATATGGTGTGGCCTGCGGAGGCGTACATGGGGCCGATGAGTGGATAGATCTCGAGAGCTTGCGTGCGGTTACCCAGGTCTACGCACAGACGATCTTGACGTATCTCGGGTAGAAACACCCACTTTGGCAGAATACGTCTCTCGTTCGGCTGCTGCAAATAGGAGAGAGGCGATTGAGTTATTGGGAGTAGAGATGAAGCGCTCCCATGAAGTTCTCATTTATGTTTGATAGGGCACAAAGAGGTGTCGAATGTCAGAACGTTTTTTTGCAGGCACGCATATACAGCGGATTGCCGACGACAAGCCGCTGGCTCACATCCGCGTGCTGATGTATGTCCGTCATCCAAATGGAGAGATCAGCTATGATCTGCTGGGTGAAGTTAAAACCGAGGAGGAATTGGTAGAGATTATGACCCATCTTCCCAACGGCTGCGGATCCGTGGAAATCTATCTGTTCTTGCGTGGACGAATTGTCGGTAACGCGAATTATGGCGTGTACCGGGAAATTGATGAGCAGTCCGGTAAGTGGGAATACTTGAACGCTGACGAATATGGAGCTTGTGTTGGCCTCTGGCGCCTGTTCGACGATCGGTTTGCTTATGTAGATTATTTCGAGAATTGAGATCAAGGCTCTGGTAGTGAAAGGGGAAAGCGAATAAGTCAGGAGCTTGTAGCCCTATTGATCTCGGGTATTTGCCGCCTTTTCACCAGAAGGGTCCAATGGGCAGTTAGTGGAGTGATAACCAAATGTCAGGCCAAAGAATCTAAGGAGTCCTGGAAAATCCTCTCGAAAGGCTTGCGCTGAGCCAAAGTTCCCCACGTAAAATTACAGTTTGCATACAATTTGTAATTTCCCTCCGTGTTTTTAGAGCCTCTTTAAGTCGCTCGTGGTTCAGAAATTACAAGCAATGATATCTACATTCATAAAACTTGCGGGCGCGTGGATGAGTTTCTCTGGCAACCATGAGAGGCAATCAAAATCATCGCTTATGTTGAGCATAATAAATATCGGCCGAGAGCCGGGGCTATAACTACTCTCTATTCGTGATAGCTAAATGGTGTTGGATTTTGGCTGCTGGTTTCGCAAATTGCCGCTCATAATCTACAGAAGCTGAATTGCGGAAGAGAAGTCTTGTCATATATGCTACAATGTAGCATGAAAGTTGCCCCTGGTAAGGGATTGCAAGAATGTTGTTAGTCGAGCAAGTCATAGGGAACTAGAAATTATCATAAGCCCACCCCGATGCGGGGGACTGCAAGCCCGCATAGTTCAATGGATTCGATTGAGCAAGACGTGCTTACAATGGGCTACCCCGGTTTAGGGGACTGCAAGAGGTATTGCTAGTATAGCTCTGTCGCTAAAACGAGGAGTTATAAAAGTAATGCCCCCGACTTAGGAGGTTTGCAAGCCCTTCAGCAAGAGTGGCATGGACATCGAGAAGCCGGGTTAGAATGAGATCGCACTTTTAGGGGACTGCAAGCAGTTAGATATTACCAACACCAGTAAAACCATTTTGTTACTATAGCGCTGGACTGCTGCTTTGCGAGGATGCACGATCCTTCTCAGTCTCCAGGCTTTACAATTCTTTATGGTCTGGCCTTCTCTGCACACCGCTAGGTTATAATTTGCTGAAGCCCCAGATGTATTCTCCGCTTGACTTGATAGTGGTTCCACAAAGTTCAACGGAGGACAAGCAAAGGATGTAGGGCCGTTTGGTGAGGGTACAACTGTTCCAATTTATTCTCGATGTTGCAGGAGCCAAGTTGGTAATGGCTCAATGACGTTAATGAAAACTTACATAATAGCTTCTAGAAAGTTTATAGCCCAGCGAATCAGATTACGAAAGAGGGGCCGAGATAATAGAGCTAGAGAGTACACCGGCAATTCATGATATAAGGTGCCAGGCAGCCCTGCTTTTTTCTGTAAACTGATCCAGATGCCTGTCTTGTATCTCGTAGATGAATCTTTGTATATCCGTGATCTGGCGTTGGATGCGGAGTTGACGCATACAGGTCAGCGCTTCTTCGGCCAGGCTAGCCGCCGACTCCAGATCTCCGTCGGCTAACTTGAGCATGGCCTGGCCGAACTTGACGTA